>WNGF01006897.1_pt1 | contig 24520 bp, 20 predicted proteins | sample 5400641 | NCBI WGS metagenome assembly WNGF01 (sample SAMN13153371, study PRJNA577476) | soil metagenome | isolation source: 80 cm soil or saprolite under grassland replicate 2 | place: USA:California | collected 2016-06-15 | reverse complement strand
GACGACATCGGCTGGATGCAGCCGAGCATCTATCACCGCGGCCTGATGGTCGGCGAAACGCCGAACATCGACCGCATCGGCAATGAAGGCGCGATCTTCATGCACTACTACGCGGAGGAGAGCTGCACCGCGGGGCGCAACAGTTTCTTCACCGGCATGCACCCGCTGCGCACCGGCATGATCCCGCCGCAGCTGCCCGGCAGCCCGTCCTACCTGCGGCCCGGGACGCCGGCGCTCGCCTGGTTCCTGCGCGACCTCGGCTACAACACCGGCGAGTTCGGCAAGAACCACCTGGGCGACCACACCGAGGCGCTGCCGACGTCCCACGGCTTCCACGAGTTCTGGGGCTATCTGTACCACCTGGATGCGATGCAGGGCGTGAGCTTCCCGGACATCAACAAGACCCCGACCCTGCAGACCGTCGCCCCGCCCTGCAAGAACACACCGGTCCCCGGCCTCCCGGAAGTCCCAGGGGCGGTGGATCCGAAGACGACGATCTGCCTGACGCCGCCCCGCCCGGTGATCTGGTGCAAGTCCTCCGACGGCACGGCGAGGAACCAGACATGCCAGGATCAGGGCCCGCTGACCTTGGAGCGGTCGAAGACGGTGGACGAGGAGATCTCCGCCAAGGTCATCGACTTCCTCGACCGCAACGATCCCCAACGCACCAACAAGCCGTTCTTCGTCTGGTACAACCCGGCGCGCATGCACGTCACGACCGTGCTGTCGGACAAGTATTACGCCATGGTGGGTGAGCCTGGCGGCAAGGACTGGGGCGTCAACGAAGCCGGCATGAAGCAGATGGACGACAATATCGGCCTCGTCCTTCAGAAAATCGAGCAAATGGGCCAGACCAACAACACGATCGTCGTGTTCACGACGGACAACGGCGCCGAGACCTTCACCTTCCCGGACGGCGGCACGACCCCGTTCAAGGGCTCAAAGATGACGACCTGGGAAGGCGGCATGCGCGCTCCGGCGGTCATTCGCTGGCCGGGCGTCATCAGGCCCGGGACCGTCAAGAACGACATCTTCGCGTCGCTCGACTGGCTGCCCACGTTTGTCAACATCGCGGGCGGCGCCAAGGGAGACGAACTGAAGAAGCGGATCGAGGCCGGCCAGTATCCCGGCATCGGAGAAGTCGGCGCGCGATACCTTCTTCTACTATTCCAGCAAGCACCCGTCGGCGGTGCGCTACAAGAATTGGAAGATGTATTTCGCGATCGCGCCCGAAACCTCGACGGGCTTCGTCGTCCCGGGAGTCCAGACCCAGTTCGTAGCCGGCATGGTAAACCTCAAGCGCGATCCTTTCGAGACGGGGATGGGCGAGTGGAAAAAGGCGAATTTCTGGTTCAGCGGCGCGCTCGGCGGGCCGGTCACGGGCTACATCTACGACTGGAACCTGCTGCCCATCGGCCAGGCGCTGTGGCTCAAGGAGCTGGAATCCTACAAGGAGTTCCCCCCCCCTTCAGGATCCGGCGAGCTACAACCTGGATCAGGTCATGGAGCAGCTCAAGAAGGCACCGATGCACCCGAGCCAGTAGCTCGGATGCGTGCGGTTGATGCGGGCGCCCCACGGGGCGTCCGCGGACCATAAGCCGATCGAGCAACCACTTCGTCGGGAGATCAACGATGAACAGGAGCTGGAACATCCGGCTTGCCCTGCTGGCATCGCTCGCTTTCGCACTGGTCGCACCAGCGCCAGCGTCGGCGCAGCAGCAACCGCAGAGACCGAACATCCTCGTCATCATGGGCGACGACATCGGCTACTGGAACATCAGCGCCTACAGCCGCGGCCAGATGGGCTATCGCACGCCCAACATCGACCGCATCGCCAGCGACGGCGCGATCTTCACCGACTATTACGGCCAGCAATCCTGCACCGCCGGCCGCGCTGCCTTCATCACCGGCCAGTCCCCGTTGCGCACCGGGCTATTGAAAGTCGGCCTGCCGTCGGCGAAGGAGGGACTCTCGGAGAAGGACCCGACAATTGCCGAGTTGCTCAAGCCGCAGGGCTACGCGACCGGACAATTCGGCAAGAACCATCTCGGCGACCGCAACGAGTTCCTGCCGACCGTGCACGGCTTCGACGAGTTCTTCGGCAACCTTTATCACCTGAACGCCGAGGACGAGCCCGAGCATCCGGACTATCCGAAGAATCCGGCTTTCAGGGCGCAATTCGGCCCGCGCGGCGTTCTCAAATGCGTCGCGACCGCGACCGACACGCCCGGTGACGATCCCCGTTTCGGCCCCTGGGGCAAGCAGAAATGCGAGGACACCGGCCCGCTCACCAAGAAGCGGATGGAGACGATCGACGAAGAGTTCCTGAAAGCCACGATGGAGTTCATCGACGGCGCCGTCCGGGACCGCAAGCCGTTCTTCGTGTGGTTCAACTCGACCCGCATGCACATCTGGACCCGGCTGAAGCCCGAGTCCCAGGGCAAGACCGGGCTCGGCATCTATCCGGACGGCATGGTGGAGCACGACGGGCAGATCGGCGAGCTTCTGAAGAAGCTCGACGATCTCGGCATCGCCAACAACACCATCGTCATCTACACCACCGACAATGGCGCCGAGGCGTTCTCCTGGCCCGACGGCGGCACGACGCCGTTCCGCGGCGAAAAGAACACCAACTGGGAGGGCGGCTACCGCGTGCCGGCGATGGTGCGCTGGCCCGGCCTGGTGCCCCCGCGCATCGAGATCAACGACGTTTTCTCCGCCGAGGACTGGGCGACCACGCTGGTCGCCGCCGCCGGCGAGCCGGACATCAAGAACAAGCTGCTGCAGGGCTACGACGCCGCCGGCAAAAACTTCAGGGTTCACCTCGACGGCTACGACCAGCGCGACCTGCTCGCCCGCAAGGGCCCGAACCAGCGCCGCGAGTTCTTCTACTGGACCGATGACGGCAACCTCGCCGGCCTGCGCTACGAGCAGTGGAAGGCGGTGTTCCTGGAGCAGAAGGCGCATGGCTTCGATGTCTGGGCGCAGCCGATGGTGCAGTTGCGCCTGCCCCTGCTGTTCAACCTGCGCTCCGATCCGTTCGAGCGGGCTCAGCACGAGGCGGGCGACTACGTGCGATGGTTCGTCGAGCACGCCTTCGTGCTCGTCCCGGCGCAGTCGCTCGTGGCGCAGCATCTCGAGAGCTTTAAGCAGTTCCCGCCGCGCCAAAAGCCCGGCAGCTTCTCGGTCGAACAGGCCATGGAGAAGCTCAGGAACCCGCCCTCCAGCAATTAACCAGCTGCGCCGGAATCGAACATGAAACCGACCGCGCCTTCCTCCGGGATCAATCGTCGCGTTCTGCTCTCGACGTTGGCGCTGCTGCCGGCGTTATCTGGACCGCTCCTTCCGGTCTCCGCGCTGGCGCAAACGCCGGGCGGGTTGCTGCCGTCATGGAACGAAGGGCCGGCAAAGCAAGCGATCTTCGATTTCGTGCGCGCGACCATCGACCGATCGAGTCCGAGCTACGTCATTCCGGAGGACCGCGTCGCGGTGTTCGATCAGGACGGCACGCTGTGGGTCGAGCATCCGATGTACACGCAAGTGGTCTACTGCCTGGAGCGCGTCCCGGCGGTGGCGGCGAAGCGGCCGGAGCTCAGGAACGCCGAGCCGTTCAAGACCGTGCTCTCCGGCAACCGCGAGGCGATAGCGAAGCTCTCGATGCGCGACCTCGAGAAGATCCTCGCCGCGACGCTGACCGGCATGTCGGTGGAGGAGTTCAACGCCGAAGCGAAGAAGTGGCTCGAAACCGCGCGCGATCCTCGCTGGAAGCGGCCGTATACCGAGCTCGTCTATCAGCCGATGCTCGAAGTGCTGCGTTACCTGCGCGACAACGCCTACAAGACCTACATCGTGACCGGCGGCGGTCAGGACTTCGTGCGCGTCTATGCCGACAAGGTCTACGGCATCCCGCCCGAGCAGGTGGTCGGCACCGCGGGTGGAACGAAATACGGCTACGGCAAGGACGGCAAGCCGTTCCTGACCAAGGAGCCGAAGCTCATCTTGAACGACAACAACGCCGGCAAGCCGGAAGGGATTCACCTCATGATCGGTCGCCGGCCCTACGCGGCGTTCGGCAACTCGACCGGCGACCGGCAGATGCTGGAGTGGACCGGCGCCGGCGCCGGCGCGCGGCTGAAGATGCTGGTGCTGCACGACGACGCGGCACGCGAATACGCCTACGGCCCGGCGCAAGGTCTGCCCGACAGCAAGGTCGGCACCTTTACGCCTGCGCTCTATGGCGAGGCGAAGAGCAAAGGCTGGACGGTAATCAGCATGAAGAACGACTGGAAGCGCATCTTCGCGTTCGAATAGCGCCCCAGCTGCAAGCGCACGGGATGAAGCGTCAAGACGTTCAATGACGCTCCAGGAGGCAGTCATGAGTGTGGCCAATGTCGATGATGTCCGACGCAATGTCAGAGCGGCGATCCGCCGCCATTGGGTTCTTTTCCTGGTCCCGGGCGTCGTCATGGCGATCCTCGGACTGCTCGCGGCGGCCTCCCCCTTCGTGGCGACGCTGGTAGTCGAAACCTTTGCGGGATGGCTATTCCTGACGAGCGGATTCGTCGGGCTTGCCGCCTTGTTCACGACGAGGAGCGTGCCGGGCTTTGTGTGGACATTGCTCAGTGCGGTGCTGGCGATCCTGATCGGCGCCTTTCTGGTGTGGCGGCCGTTCGCCGGGGTGGTAACCCTGACGCTGGCGCTGGCCGCCTTCTTTGCGGCGCACGGCATCGTGCAGATATTGACGTCGCTCGATCATCGCCAGCTGTTTCCGCGCTCGTGGCTTTGGCTGGCGATCAGCGGCGTCGCCGATTTAATCCTCGCCGGAATCATCATCGCGGGCTGGCCGGGGAGCGTGGCTTGGGCGCTCGGCCTGCTTATCGGCATCAATCTTTTCATGTCCGGTGTGGCGCTGGTGATGACCGCGATTGCCTGCCGAAGCGTAAGCGACGCGTCCGAGACGGCAGCGCCGGTGCGCCGCACGACCTGACAGCGGCGGCGCGCTGCAGTGGCGGGCGGAAATTTTTGGTACGCCATGAAGATATTCCTGGACCCACTCGTGGTTAAACTGGCTCTATCCGATCAATTTCTGAGGATATCCTATGCCTTCGCGGATCGAAGCTGGAGCGCGCTCATGAACGGACGAGTGACCACAGTCATTATCGCTGCCACCGCCTTGGGCCTCGGCGTCGCAGCGGCGCATGCCGGCCCCTGCACCAACGAAATCGCGCAATTCGAGCAGGCCGTGCGCCAATCCGCGGGGAACCCGAACGCCGGGCCGATGGCGCCGCAATCGATCGGCGCCCAGCTCGATCGCCAACCGACGCCCGGCTCGATCAAACGCGCCGAGGAGCGCGCGCAAGCAACCTTCGCGGCCGCCATGGCGCGCGCCAAGCGGCTCGACGCCCGCGGAGATCGCGCCGGCTGCACGCGGGCGCTCGCCGCGGCCAAGCGCATGTACAATTTCTGATGCGAAGATTGACGCAGCAGTTAGGAGACCCGCCATGGCGCTGCACCACCTGCTGATGTGTTGCGTCGCCTTCGCCGCGGCGAGTTCGATGATCGGTACTTTCGCGCTCGCGCAAAGGCCTGCGGCAGGCGGCGAACTCGGAACTTGCGCCGCCTATTCCGGCCTGCCCTCGCAGGACAACGACACTGCGGGGATGGCGTTCATCCGTGGCGGAACGTTCGTCATGGGCTCCGAGCGCCATCGTCCGGAGGAGCGCTTCACCCACATCGTGCGCGTCGACGGCTTCTGGATCGATCGCCACGAGGTGACCAACGCGCAGTTCCGGGAGTTCGTGGCGGCGACGGGGTACGTGACGCTGGCCGAGCGTGGGCTCGACCCCGCGGCGCATCCCGGCATGCCCAGGGAGCTGCTCGTTCCCGGCTCCGTGATGTTCATCCCGCCAACCAATGTCGGCAGCGGCGGCCGGATCACGCAGTGGTGGCAATACGTGCCGGGCGCCAATTGGCGTGAGCCGGCCGGCCCCGGCAGCTCGATCGCGGGCAAGGACAATTATCCGGTCGTGCATATCGCCTACGAGGATGCCCTCGCCTATGCGCGCTGGCGCGGGCGTGAGCTGCCGACCGAGGCGCAATGGGAGTTCGCCGCGCGCGGCGGTCGCGAGGGCGAGGACGACTGGTCGAGCGCCTTCGATGCCGAGGGCAAGCCGATCGCCAACAGCTGGCAAGGCATCTTCCCCGTCTACAACACGAATGAGGACGGCTACGCCGGGACCGCGCCCGTCGGCTGCTTCAAGCCGAACGGCTACGGCCTCTACGACATGATCGGCAATGTCTGGGAGTGGACGAGCGATTGGTATCGGGCGGGCCACCCGCGCGAGGCAACGGTCAATCCCAGCGGACCCGCGTTGCAAGACCTCGCATTGACTGCCGGCCAGTCGCCAAGCCGCGTCATCAAGGGCGGCTCTTTCCTGTGCGCATCCAACTACTGCTCGCGGTATCGTCCGGCGGCGCGCCAGCCGCAGGAGGTCGATCTCGGCGCCGGGCATCTTGGCTTTCGCACCGTTCTCAATCGATCGGGCAGCGAGACGCCTTGATCCGAGCGTTCGTTTGCCCTTTCGAAACTCCACGCCCATGTGGCTGATGAGCTACAGCATTCGACGCAGGCTCCTTGCATAATGCCCTCGTCACGACGCGGGGGTGCGGTCATGCGGAAAGTCCTGCTCGGAACGGCGGCCCTGATTGCGCTGGCGAGTCCAGCGCTTTCGGCCGATATGCGCGCTCCCGTCTATAAGGCACCTCCGTCCGCCGTCCCGGTTTGGAGCTGGACCGGCTGCTACGTCGGCGGTCATGCGGGCGGCCTGTGGGCGAAGCAGAAGGACTGGATTGTGCGCACGCCCGGCGGCGCGTTTTTCGGCCAGTCGCTCGGCGGACATGAGGCGCATGGCTGGCTTGGCGGCGTGCAGGGCGGTTGCGACTATCAATTCGCGGGCGGCTTTGTGGTCGGGCTCCAGGGCGACTATGCCTGGGCGGATGCCGAGGGCAGCCACGACAGCGCGCGCGAGATCGGCGTTGCCTATCACAGCAAGGTCAGGTCGCTGGCGACGGTCACCGGCCGCATCGGCTACGCCTGGGATCGCTTCCTCGGCTACGTCAAGGGCGGCGGCGCCTGGGAGCGCGACGATTATTGGGCGACGACGATCATCCTCGGGACCGCGTATACCGCGCGCGTGACGCGGTCGGGATGGACGATCGGGGTCGGCGGTGAATACGCCTTCACCAATGTCCTATCCGGCTTCGTCGAATACAACTATTACGACTTCGGCACTCGCCAGATTGCTTTCACGCCGCAAGTCGCCGGGCTGGGTCCGGCATTCGTCGATGTCACAGAGACCAAGAGCGTCGTGCGCGCCGGTCTCAACGTGCGTTTCGGCCGTTAGCGGCGCGTGGCGCCGGCGGGACGTCCCTCTGTGCCGAAGTTGCCCAGATCACCGCGCTGACGTGGGCCCCAACGGTTGCATGATCGTCTTGACCGCATGGAGGCCAATTTGTCGGCCCATGTCCTGACCCACAACGGTCGAAAACCGGTAGTGGAAACCCGCAGCGATGCGAGCGACAGCCACCTCGTCCGCATAGGCGTTGAGGTTGGTCCAGCGATGGGTCACCCCAGGCGCCGTAGGGCTGGTCATGGTCACCTCGGGAATATCGGCCGTCCCAAGCATGGCTTCGACGGCGCTTGCGACGGCCGAGCTGACGATGCAGTGAGCACATGGATATTCGGGATGCATAGGCGTGTTGTCGATCGGCAGCCAAGTTGCGTCGCGCTCGGTCGCGGCGTTGGCGTCGATATCGCCGTTACGGATGGCCGTGATCGGGCGCCAGAACGCATACTTGTACTTGGCATCCAGAACCGCGATCATCGCATCCGCTTCAGCGGCGGTAACCACCGTCATGAAGCGAGCGCTGTCGATCACCGACATCTCTTTCCGAAGAGCGATCTGACGGTGCAGCGGATGCGTGCTTAGCGGCCCGGTCAGCAGCCAGAAACGAGCGTCCTCCGTCTGTCGCGCCGTTCGCTTGCTGCTGTTCTTCGCGCCGAGCTCTTTGATCTCATTGTAATCCTTGCCCCATTGCTCGCTTTCGAGCGCGATTGGTGGTTTTGGTCGGAACTGGGACGGGCTCGTCATCGCGAACGGCATGAGGTCCGGCCATTGAGGGGCGACGGTGAGCGCCGTCGGGATATAGACGCCGGCCGTGGTCACGGGCCGATATGCATCTGCGGCCGACGAGCCGTCGTTGGCACGCGCCTCGAGAGTCTTGGCCGCAACCGCCTCGCCCAGCTTGATGCCGCCCGACTTCGCGTCGCCTTCGGGGATCGCCGCCAGATAGCTTTTCAAGGCCACCTGGATATCGGAAGCAGCTTCCGGAAGAAGCTTTATCAGCACGGTGCCCGCGGCCGCTGCGGCCGCGGCCTCTTTCGACGTTTCCCGCGTTGCCGGAAGCTGGGCGTAATAGGGGCGATAGACGGGCTCGATCGAGTTCACCGCATCGAACATCGCGATATGCACAATCGCGATCGCCCGATAAGCGACCGGAGGCACCATCCTCGGCTGAATGAAGGCGACAGCTTTCTCGTCCCAATCGGCTACCACGTTGGCTGATGCGACGCTCACTGGACTCGTGAGGAATGCGGCAAGCAACAACCACGCTCGACATGTCATGGCAGTCCTCCCAAATGTGCGAGATATGTGGCCAAAGCTGCGGGCGTTTGGAGCAGTGGCAGCAAAGCACTCGCAGATCAGGTCGGCAGCGATGCTCCCACGGAACCCATCAGCTGTCTTTGAGGAAGACCTGAATCGTTCTGAATCTGCATAAAGAAGGCGGACGCGGCATCCAGTTCGAGGGGGCGGCAGGCGTGTCCCCGTCGTCTTGCAAAAATGTCACAGCGATCGACTTTCGGGAGTCGCGCGCTTGCCGAGCACGAAGGGGCAACGCTAATTTGCGGCCTGTGAACGAGTAGCGGATCGTTGCGAGGCGTGGAGTTAGTCCGATGTGGTTGTTCAACAAAAAGCGAGCGGACCAGGTCGCGCAGTCCATCAGTCAGCTCATCCACATGCTGGCAGCCGGCCGAGAGGATCATGGGCCAATCGGTCCGGAGCGACTCCTGCGTGGGCTCGCGCCGCCGCTGAGCGAGGACACGATTATTGGCCAGCGGGTGGTGAAGCTGCTCGTCGCAATGGCCGGCAAAGCAAAGTTCTTCGTCAGTTTGGCGACCGCGCCGGACCATTCGGGCCAAAGGCTCACGATCGACGGGCGGGGCGAGTACTCCGGATTTTCGCTGGCCTGCGCCCTGCCGCCGCGAACGGTGATGATCGATCTGCAGCCGAGCGTCGTCGGCCGCCAAGCACGCCTGCTCTATGCCGTCTGCAAAACAATGCCGAACGTGGTTGAACGTCGCGACTTTCGTTGAAAGTCGAGCGGCTGATACCAATGGCCGATATTCTTAACTCGTCATGCGCGGGCTTGACCCGCGCATCCATCGAAAACAAGGCGCTTCATTCAAGAAGATGGATTGCCGGGTCAAGCCCGGCAATGACGGAAGATGGGTCAGTGCCGACCGCCGATGACGCGGATGTCTGAAGGCTAGAACGACCGCCGACCGCCGTAGGGCGAGCCCCAGGCAAAGAAGTTCATCGGATTCCACAAGTCTCTAGATCGGTCATTTCGAGGCGTTTTGCGCGCCACCTTCTTCTTTTTCGGCGCGGTTTCCGCGGTCTCCTGCGCCGCCGCGCTTGACGATGCCGATTCCGATGCGACCAGCGACGGCTGTTCTGAGGTTTCCTTCGGCGCCGGCCCCGCGGTGGTCATCGGAGGCTCCGCTGCGGCGCTCGATGGAGCCGTGGATTGTGCGGTCTCCGTGGGCTTCGGTGCGCTCGATGGAGCCGCGGATTGTGCGGTCTCCGTGGGCTTCGGTGCCGCCATCATCGGTGGCGGGACACGCGCCTCCGCGCGGGCGCTCTCCGCGGGCTTCGGGCTCGCGGCAGTGACGGTCATCGGCGGTGGTGGGGTACGTGACGGCGGTTCGGAACGGGCGGGCTCCGTGGACTTCGGTGCCGGTGCCGCGACCCTGGCTGACGCTGGGGGCTTCGAGGTGACGCGCGACGGCAGGTCTGGGCGTGCCGGCGTCACAAACGATGTCGCCGAGGACTGCACAGCCCTCGCGAGCGAGGGCTCGTACTGGGCGACCGCCTGGTTTTTAACCGTGGGCTCGACCAGCCAATGGAAGGTCACGGCAAAAACCGCGTAGACCCCGAGGCAGCCGCCGACCACCGCCAAGACGGACGAGCCTCGAGACCGTGAACGACGCAAACGCAACTTGGACCCCCGCATGTGCCAACCCCATGGCTGCTAGTAGTTAGTCGCCGGCAGGGGCAAATTGGTTCAATCAGACTTATTGCACCGCAGAAGCCTGTAATTTGCCCGCTTTTCAGCCGGTGCAGGCCCTCCGCTCATTCCCGCGCGAGCGGCGCGGGGATGAACTTGTCCGCGGTGCGTGCGTACCTCAGCCCGCGAACAGCTTTGCCAGGAGCCGCTGTGCCAGCACGCCGGCGACGCGGCGCCGGTAATGGCCGGGGGTGAACGTCGTCTTCATCGACATGATCTGGTCCCGCACGAGCGCGTCGAGCCCCTTGAACACGCGCGCATCGAGCGGCCCGCCGCACAGCTCCGCCGTGCCTTTGAGCAGCACCGGGCGGGGATTGGTGCCGGTAAACGCGACCCGCAGATCGGCAAGCACGTCATCCTCGCGGCGCAGCGCCACTGCCACGCCAGTCACGGGATATTCGATGGAGCGGCGGATGCGAATCTTGTCGTAGGCGGAGCGCAATCCCGGCGTGTTGCCCGCCCGCACCATGGTGACGAACTCGCCCGGACGCAGCGACAGATAGTGTTTGCCGTCGCCCTCTGTTTCGGTGATCGGTCGATCCTGCCGCGCATGGCCGATGTACAAGCTTTCGAGCGAGATCGTGCGTCTGCCCGCTGGTCCGGCGAGATCGACTTCGGCGTTGAGCGTCAACAAGGCCGGCGCGAGATCCCCGCTGAAGGTGGCGAAGCAGACGCCGCGGCTTTTCGGCGCGACGTGACAGATATCGCCGGTGGTCTTGAGGCAATGGTGGTTGGCGGCACGCCACCATTCGCTCTGGTTATAGAACAAGCAGCGCGTATCGAGGCAGAGATTGCCGCCGACCGTTCCCATGTTGCGATGGGTCGGCCCGGCGATGAAGCCTGCGGCCTGCGCCACCACTGGATAGTGTCGCACCACCCCGTCATGCGCGGCGAGTTCGGCGAGCTTGACCGCGGCGCCGATCTCGAGCGCACGCGCATCGGCCCTGATCGCGCGCAGCTCCGCCACGTTATTGATATCGATCAGCACCGGCGGAGCGACGATGCCGCGCCGGATATTGACCACGAGATCGGTGCCGCCGCCGAGGAGGCGACTGTCGGGATGGCTTGCGCGCGCGCTGATCACCTCGTCGAGCGACCTCGCACGCACGAACGCAAACTCCGGCAGCGCGTCCATCAGATGGACTCCGTTTCAAGGACAGCGCCACATCGTCCCCTCCCCCGCTTGCGGGGGAGGGACAGGGAGGGGGCACGCAATAGAGTTGGAGCGTTTCCACTCACCCCCTCCCCACCCCTCCCCCGCAAGCGGGAGAGGGAGCAGACCGAGCCTGTGGCCCGCGCTGATTCCATTTCGCCGCACTTGTCCTTGCGCCGATCTGCGCCTGCAATCATCGCGCCGCATGCCCATCGCCCGCGCGGCGGCGTTTCTCCAGCGCGGCGAACACGCGGTCGGGCGTCACGGGCAATATGTTGAACCGCACGCCGATGGCGTCGGCGATGGCGTTGGTGAGCGCCGGCAGGAACGCCGCGAGCGAGCCCTCCCCCGCCTCCTTGGCGCCGAACGGACCGTGCGGATCGTTGCTCTCGACAATGCCGACCTCGATCGGCGGCGAGTCCTGGATGGTCGGCACGCGGTAATCGAGCATGTTGCCGGTGACGAGCAGGCCCTCGTGATATCCGGTCTCCTCGCTCATGGCTTGGCCCATGCCCATCCACACCGAGCCCTGCACCTGGCCCTCGACGGTCAAGCGGTTGAGCGCCTTGCCGCAGTCGTGCGCGACCCACACCTTGTCGATGCTGACCACGCCGGTGTCCTCGTCGACGCTGACTTCCACCACCTGCGCGGAATAGCTGTAGCCCATGGTGCCGCCGATGGCGGCGCCGCGATATTTTTTGCCGCCGTGCGATTGCGGAATTGTCGAGTAGTTGCCGGTCACGGTGATGGTGCCGCTGTCCTTGAGCGCCTCGGTCACGACCTCGTTGAAGGTCAGCCCCTTGTCCTGGGCGCCGGCGCGATAAAGCTCGCCGAGACACTCGATCTCCTCGGGCTTGGCCTCGAGCTTGCGCGCCGCTGCAGTGACCAGCACGCGCTTGAGGCTCTCGGCCGCGTCGATGGCGGCGTTGCCGACCATGAATGTCACGCGCGAGGAATAAGAGCCGTTGTCCTTCGGCACCACTTCGCTGTCGCCGGTGACGATACGGACGCGCGAGAGGTCGAGGCCAAGCACCTCGGCCACCGTCTGCACCAGGATGGTCGAAGACCCTTGCCCGATCTCGGCGGCACCGGAAAGAACGACGATCGAGCCGTCGAAATCGAGCTTGATCTTGACGGTTGCGTGCGGCTCGCCGGTCCAGTTCACGGGCTTGGACGCGCCGCTGATGTAATGCGAGCAGGCAAAGCCCAAACCTTTGCATATGCTGCCCTTGCCCTTCGGCAGCTTGCCCTTGCGCTCGTGCCAGCCGCTCGCTTTCTCCACCCAGTCCACGCACTCGGGCAGCCCGTAGCTGTTCACCATCAGATCATTGTCGGTGAAGGTCGGCGCGGTCAGGTAATTCGCGCGCCGCACCGCCATCGGATCAAGCCCGAGTTCGCTTGCCATCTCGTCGAGCAGGTTTTCGAAGGCGAAGCGGATGTCGACCGTGCCGTGGCCGCGGAAGGCGCCGCAGGGCGGCGTATTCGTGAGCACGCGTTTGCCGATGTATTTGACGTTGTGCAGGTCGTAGATGGCGTAAAGCATCGAGCCGGAATAGAGAATCGTCACGATGCCGTAGCCGGAGTGCGCACCGCCGCGCTGGTAACATTCGCACTCGACGGCGGTGATCTTTCCATCCTTGCGCATGCCGAGCTTGAGGCGGATATCGGTCTGCGGCCGTCCGCGATGGGTGATGAAGGTCTCCTCGCGGGTCGTGACCAGGCGCACGCTGCCGCCTGCCTTGCGCGCGAGCAGTGCGGCGATCAGCTCGACGTTGAGCGCCTCCGTGCGACAGCCGAATCCGCCGCCGACATGCGGCTTGATCACGCGGATGCGCGACATGTCCATGTCGAGGATCTGCGCGAGCATCAGATGCACGTAATAGGGAACCTGCGTGCTGGCGTAGACGGTCATGCGCTCGCGCACGGCGTCGTATTCCGCGACCGCGGCGTGCATCTCCATTTGGTTCTGGCAGACCTCGGCGCAATCGTAGCTGCCCTCGCGCACGAGGTCGGCCTCGCGAAAGCCCTGCTCCACGCTGCCGAGCTCGAACAGGACGTCGCGCTCGATATTGTTGGGGCGATGCGCGTGGATCATGCTCGCGTCCGCCGCCATTGCCTCCTTGCAAGTGTAATGGGCGGGCAGCTCCCGCACTTTGAGCTTGATGAGGCCGAGCGCGCGCTTGGCGGTGGCGTCGTCGATCGCCGCGACCGCGGCGATCGGCTCGCCGCGGTAGCGCACTTTGTCGCGCGCCAAGGGGTGCTCGCTGCGCGCGATCGGCAACACGCCGAAGGTCTTGTCGCAATCGGCACCGGTGACGATCGCCTTCACGCCGGGAAGCCGCAACGCGTCGGAGACATCGACCTCGAGGATTTCGGCGTGGGAATAGGGGCTGCGGAAGATGTGCCCCGCGAGCAGTCCCGGCGTGACGAGATCGGCGGTGTATTTCGCCCGCCCCGATACCTTGTCCGGCCCGTCGACCATCGGCACATAGGCGCCGATGTTGTGCGCTGGGACGACCTCGTTCACGGCGCTAGTCCGCCGGCGTGAAGCTCGGCGGCGTATTTCACCGCCTCAATGATTTTGACGTAACCGGTGCAGCGGCAGATGTTGCTGCCGAGCGCTGCGCGGATGTCGTCCTCGCTCGGATGCGGATTGCGCCGTAACAACCCCGCCGACGCCATGATGAATCCCGGCGTGCAGTAGCCGCATTGGGAGCCGAGCTTCTCGTGGAAACCGCGCTGCACTGCCGAAAGGCGGCCATCCTGACCGAGCGATTCAACGGTATCGACGCGCTGGGCGTTCACGCCAGCCGCCAGCGTGAGGCACGAGAGTCGCGGTTGATCATCGACCAGCACGGTGCAGGCACCGCACTCGCCGCCGTCGCAGCCGGTTTTTGTTCCAGTGAGACCGACGACCTCCCGCAAATAGTCCAGCAGCAACAGATTATCCGGCACCGCATCGACGCGGTGGCGGCCGTTCAAGACGAACTCGAGAATGCGGGCCATGCGTGCCGTTTCCATATCAACATTCGGCACGACCTTCAAATCGGGTGGCGCGTGTGCGCGCGCAAGAGGTGATGTGCGAGGCTAGATGGAGCACAGCGAAACCCGTCGCAATTGCCGATAGGAATTTATCGAGGCTTTTGCCTGGTGCTGACTCCGGCGTTTGCGCTGTCGCCAGGAACTCTTTGGCAGGCGAACGATGGGTTTCGCTGCGCTCAACGCATCCTGCGATTCTACCGTTCGCGCATAGCCTGCCGCAGCGCGGAAACATTCGCGTCGTCCGCGCGTTCCCCTTGCGACGAAAACAATGGCACGAGGAATAGCCATGAAACGAACCCTGTTGGTGATGACAACGGCGCTGGCGTTGGTCGCCGCGCTTCCCACATTGGCTAGTGCGCAGAAAGGAGGCGGCGGCGGCTCGGCGAGTGGCGGGGGCGGTGGCGGCGGTGCTGCGGCTGGCGGGGGCGGTGGCGGCGGTGCCGCTGGTGGGGGCGGCGGCGNNNTGGCGGCGGTGGCGCCGCGGCCGGAGGTGGTGGAGGCGGCGGCGGCTTCGCGTCCGGCGGATCGCGCGGCGGCCATGCGACGATGGGCGCTCCGCAAGGTGGCGCGACGAGCGCGCCTCCAGCAAAGGGCGGCGGACCGCCCGCGATGAGCGGGGGATCACCGCGTGGCTCGTGGTCGGGTCGCAATGTCGCGGGCCCGAGCGGCGGCAATTGGCAAGGCAGCGGCAATTGGCAGGGGCACCACCACGGCCGGCGCCATCACGGTGGAGCTTTCTTCGCCTCCGGGTTCGCCGCGTCGTACTTCTACGACGACAGTTGGCCGTATTATTCCTCCTATTACCGGGACAACGGCTGCTGGGCGGTCCGCTACATACGCGGAGCTTACCGTCGCGTATGGGTTTGCTATTGATCCCTTCGCATGCGGAATGTTGGCCCGCCGGACACTGCCCGGCGGGCTCACTGCGTCCGATCGGCGGGTAGCGAGTACGGCATGATCGGAAACAATTTGCTGGGCGAGCAAAATCGGCGAACGCCGGCTGCTATTTGTCCGATTTCAGCTTCTTCCTTCGCTGCGCGAGCGTGCGCAAGCGCAGCGCATTGAGTCGAATGAACCCCTCGGCGTCGCGATGATCATAGGCGACGTCGCCCTCCTCGAAGGTGACGAGGTCGCGGTCGTAGAGCGAATAGGGCGATGACCGTCCGACGACTGCGACGTGGCCCTTGTAAAGCTTGAGCTTGACCATTCCGGTCACGAACTCTTGCGAGGCGTCGATCGCCGCCTGCAGCATCTCGCGCTCGGGCGCGAACCAGAAGCCGTTGTAGATGAGCTCGGCATATTTCGGCATGAGCTCGTCCTTGAGGTGCGCGGCGCCGCGATCGAGCGTGATGGATTCGATCCCCCGGTGCGCCGCGAGTAGGATGGTGCCGCCCGGCGTCTCGTACATGCCGCGCGATTTCATGCCGACGAAGCGGTTCTCGACGAGATCGAGCCGCCCGATGCCGTGCGCGCGCCCGAGCGCGTTCAGCGCAGCGAGCAAATTCGCGGGCGAGAGCCGCTTGCCGTCGAGCGCGACGGCGTCGCCGCGCTCGAACTCGACGTCGACATAAGCGGCCGCCTCGGGCGCCGCCTCCGGGTCGAGCGTGCGCGAATAGACGTAGTCGGGCACCTCTTGCGCCGGATCTTCCAGCACCTTGCCCTCGGAAGAGGCATGCAGCAGATTCGCGTCGACGGAAAACGGCGCCTCGCCGCGCTTGTCCTTCGCGATCGGGATCTGGTGCTGCTCGGCAAAAGCGATGAGCGCCTCGCGCGAGCGCAGCTCCCATTCCCGCCATGGCGCAACCACCGTCACGTCAGGCTTGAGCGCGTAGTAGCTCAGCTCGAAACGTACCTGGTCATTGCCCTTGCCGGTTGCGCCGTGCGCGACGGCATCGGCCCCGACCTTTTCCGCGATCTCGATCTGCCGCTTGGCGATGAGCGGCCGCGCGATCGAGGTGCCGAGGAGATATTGGCCCTCGTAGAGCGCGTTGGCCCGAAACATGGGAAAGACGTACTCGCGCACGAACTCTTCGCGCAAATCTTCGATGAAAATGTTCTGCGGCTTGATGCCGAGCAGAAGCGCCTTTTCGCGCGCCGGCTTAAGCTCCTCGCCCTGGCCGAGATCGGCGGTGAACGTCACCACCTCGCACCCATAGCTGGTCTGCAGCCACTTCAGGATGATCGAGGTGTCGAGCCCGCCGGAATAGGCGAGCACGACCTTTTTCACCTCGGGCTTTTTGCTGTCCCCTCGGGGCATCGTTGACTTCGGCCAGTGCGCCGGTCCTCCTCCTGGCCGGCAAAGGCCGGCGCCCTACTTCATGATGCCCAGCCTCGGCCCGAGCACCCTCATCTGCGGGGCGAGGATGGATTGGGTCCGGACAGTGACGACCGTAGGAAAGCCGCGAACTATAGGGGGAAAGCGCCTTGGCGCAAGTTGGCATCACCCCATCGGCCGAGACACCGACCGCAGCGAATTGAACCGCGCCTTCTGTTCGTCGCTCAGCGAGTTGTAGAATTTCGCGAGCGCGGGCTGCACGGTCTTCACCGCGCCGAGCGTGGCGTCGAGCCGCTTCTCCATCGCTTCGACCCGACCGGTCGGGGTCAGCGTCTGGTAGGTAGGACAGTCGGTCTTGAGCCGCTCCGCCGCCTTGACCGAGGCATCCTTCAATTCGTCGAGGGCGGCGCGCTGCGCCGACGTCGGCTGGATCGCCTGGGCGATGCGATCGATCGGCAGGTCGGTGACCCCCGGCGTCTTCTCATCGCAGAACTTGGTGAGATCGCGCCGGTCCTTGGCGACGGCGTCGTGATCATCCGACGGCGCGATGGCGTTGAAGCGCGCCTTCTGCTCGTCGCTGAGCGATTGGTAGAAGCGCTCGAGCGCCGGGCGCACGGTCTGCACCGCCGCAAGCATGACCTGCAGCCGGCTCTCCATGGCGGCGAGCCGTCCAGTCGGGATGCTGGGCAGGTCCCTCGGACAACCGGACTTGAGCATGTCGATCGCCTTGGCGCTCGCGGCGCGCAATTCATCGAGCGCAGGACGCTGCGCAGCGGTAGGCTGCACGACCTCGGAAATGCGCTCGATCGGCCAGTCCGCGAGTTGCGCGGCGTCGTCGCTGCAAACTTCCGCGGCGCGCCGCTGCGTGTCATCCGTTCGCGCCACACGGTGGCCCGGCGAGTTCACCCTCTGGCCGCCTGAGCCCGCACCGGAAGGGATATGGGCGTAATTGCCGTAAATCCCGTAGTAGACGTCGTCGTAGGCATAGGGCCAGAAGTCGTCATAGGCGTACGGCCAGAACACGTAGTCGAAGAAATCGTAGGAGGCGTAGGGCCAGAACAGAGGTCCGACCCAGCCGATGACGAGGCCGCCGCGCCACCAGGGCCACCAGGGCGAGCCGAAGAACCTGCCGTGAAATCGCGATGACGCGAATCGCGATTGCCAAGCCACATTGGCGATGGCGCGGTTGCCGAATACGCCGCGGCCCAAGTGGGCGGCGCGCATTCCGGGCGCCGCGACCGTGCGGGCCGACGCGATTGCAAATCGGCCACCGCTACCGGTCATCCGCGCCGTCGCTACCCCGCGCGCCGAGGTCACTGGGCGACCAGCAAGGCTGTGTCCTGAAAACGAGCGGGCCGCGATTCTCGAACCGCCGACATGTGCAACGCCGAAGGAGCGAGGGCCGACGCGCGCGCCGCCGAAGTGCGCCACGCCGACGGAGCGAGGGCCGCCAAAGCCGCGCGCGGAAATGCCCATTCCCCCGCCGCGTGCCGCAAAGCCGCCGTGCCCGCCAATGCCGTGCCCGCCAAATCCATGGCCGCCAAAGCCATGACCGCCAATGCCGTGCCCGCCAAAGCCGCCGCCGCCTCTGCCCCCGCCCCCGCCCCCGCGGGCGTCGGCTTCGAACGTGAAAAGAGGAACGGCGAGGAGCAGCGCGGCGATGCAAGCGGTCATCATCACGACCGACCGCACGGCATATCTGCGCGAATTAAGACCCTTTGTCGCTGACATGGACATCTTCCTCGGTTTCCTCAGCCGCCTCGCCTGCAATTCTCAGCATTATCATGGTTTTCTGATGATGAGGCAGCGCCCTCTCATATCACGATAGCAAGCACAACGGCACCGGCAAATTTCGAGCGGAGTCAATTCGCCGCCCGCACGCCGAACCGCACGAGGCGCGGAAGGACCTCCTCGCAGAAGTACGGCAGCTCATCGAGATAATTGACGAAGGAAAGGGCGATGCCACGCATGCCGGCTTTGCTGATGCTTGCGAGCTCCTCCGCCACGCGGTCCGGCGTTCCGACGAACGGATAGCCGCCGATCGCATTCGCCGCAAAGTACCGGCGTTTGGTCGCGTATTCCTCGGGCCCAATCGTCTGCGGCGTGATGTTCCTATTGGCGAGCATGCCGTCGATGGCACCCCAATCGGCGTTCTCGATGATCGCATGGCGGTAGTAATCTTCGGCTTCCTTCTGGCTCGCGCGACAGATCACCTGGCCGACCGTGTAGACCTCGATGTCGCGGCCAAAGCTTTGTGCCTGGCTCTTGATCTCCGCGACTTTCTTCGCATTGCCCTCGAGCGAGGTGCGCGAACCCGAGGTGGCCACGAAGAAGGCATCGCAGTTACGCAGCGCAAAGGCTTGGCCGACTTGCGAGGAACCGGCATTCATGAGGATCGGCCGCGTGTCGCCGTAGGGCTTGGGATAGGCGCGCACGCCATTGAGCTGCAGGAACTCTCCGTGAAAGTCGAAATTACCGCGTTCGGACCAGGCACGCTTGACGACATCGAGCCATTCCTGCGCGAAAGCGTAGCGCGCATCGTGCTCGCGCTGGGTCACCCCGAACATTTCGAACTCGCCCTCGTTCCAGCCCACCACGAGATTGACGCCGAAGCGCCCCTCGCCGACATGGTCGGCGGTGACGAATTCCTTGGCGGCGATCAGCGGATGGAACAAAGGCGCGTGCACGGTACCGAACACGGTGATGCGCTCGGTTACCGAGAGGAGGCCCACGGCCCAGGTGACGGTCTCGAGCGTGCTGCCGTGAAAATCGGTGTCGCCGCCGTAGCCCTTCCAGCGGCCGATCGGCAGTATGAAATCGATGCCCGCCTCGTCTGCCATGCGGGCCAGGCGTCGGCAGTCGGGCCAGCTTGCAGACCATCGTTCCGGCATCTTGGTGGCGGAGCGGCCCGATGAGCAGTTGGCGCCGAAAACGCCGATCTTCAGCGCGTTGGTGTTGTACATGGCAATGCGATCGCGCATCGACGCCAAGCGGGCCAGCACGACGGCCTCCATCAGAATGCGAACCGCAAGCGGCCCAAGGACCGCCTACTCCAATGCCGCGTCCTCGCGTGCCGGATAGGCCCAGCACAGCGCAGGCGGTAAAACCACGTCCACATCGCTGCCGATCTCGTGCCGCGCATGCGTGCCGAGCTCGAGCGCCTCGATCCGCCCGCCGAGGGCGGCCAGCTCGTAGATGGTCTGTGTACCCTGGTAGCGGCGCGCCGCGACGCGAGCGGTGAAGCGATTCTCCAAGTGCGACGTGCCATCATTGCCGAGCCGCACGTTCTCCGGCCGCACCGCGATCTTGACCGGCTCGCCCGCCTCGACGGTCGCGGGCATGAGCGCGGTGAGGCGCTGGCCGCCGGTATCGACAATGCCGAATTCGCCGTTGCGCGCGACCACGCGACCAGCGAGCAGATTCGATACGCCGGTGAACCTTGCGACGAACAGGTCGGCCGGGCGATTGTAGATCTCGTCCGCCGCCGCCATCTGCAACAGCTTGCCGTCGCGCATGACGCCGATGCGGTCGCCGAGCACCACGGCTTCCGCCTGATCGTGGGTCACATAGACGGCGGTGACCCCGGTCTGCTTGATGATGCGGCGCAAGTCGTCGCGCAGCCGCAAACGCAGCTGCGCGTCGAGATTACTCAGCGGCTCGTCGAGCAGAAGGAGTTGAGGCTGATAAACGAGGCTGCGCGCAAGCGCCACGCGCTGCATCTGCCCGCCGGAGAGCGACACCACCGAGCGCTCGGCGAATTGCGCCAGCCCGACCAACTCCAACACCTCGGCGGTCTTGCGGGCGACTTCGGCGCGCGGCACGCGCCGATGCCGCAGCGGATAGGCGACGTTCTGCTTGACGGTCATGTGCGGCCAGACGGCGTAGGACTGGAACACCATGCCGATGTTGCGCAACCGCGGCGGCACTTGGACGCCCTCGGCAGGCGCCGAGACCACGCGCCCGCCGATGCTGATGCGGCCGGCAGAGGCATGCTCGAGCCCCGCGATGCATCGCAACGTCGTGGTCTTGCCGCAGCCGGAGGGACCGAGCAGCACCACGATCTCGCCGGCCGGCACGTGAAAGCTCACGCCATCCACCGCGGGCCGGCCGGTGGCGAATTGCTTGCGCAGATCGCGGACGTCGAGGGAAGCCGACATGCGCCTCTATGCCTGCCGCACCCAGCTCAAGCTACTGCCTATAACCGTAGGTCTTGTTCCAGTCTTCGACCCAGGACGCGTGCAACTTCACGTACTGATCGAAGTTCGGCAACCAGACCTTGACCACCTTCGGATCGAAGCCTTCCGGATAGATTGGCGCGCGCTGCAGCGAAGTCAGATTGCCGGTTTCCTTGATCATGAACGCCTGGCCTTCCTCCGACAGGCACCAATTGAGGAACAGCTTCGCGGCGTTGGGGTTCTTCGCCGTCGAGGGCACGCCGCTGGCGTACGGATTGACCGGCGCCCCTTCGGGCGCAAAGAAAATCTCGAGCGGAGCGCCGTCCCTCTTCTTCGGATAGACGATGTTGTAGAGCAGCGGTCCCATCACGATCTCCCCGCGCACGAGCGCATCCGACATCGGCGCGCCGGATGGATAGAGGACAGGGTTGGTCGCCGCCTGCTTCTTCCAGTAATCCTCGCCCAAGACCTGGCGCTCGAACATGGCGCGCGTCCAGGTCGTTCCGCCCGATGGGGCGATAACCTGGCCGATCTGCCTGTTGCCGTATTCCGGCTTGGTGAGATCCATCCAGGTCTTGGGCGGGTTCTTCACCAGCGCCGAGTTATACGCGATCGACCACACCAGCGTGACCCGCGGCCACAGTTTGGGTGAAATCAACGAGTCGGGCAGGTAGTCCTTGCCGTTCGGGGGCGCGTAGTCCTGAAACAGGCCAACCAGCTCGCTCATGAGCGCGCGGTCGGAATGATCGACGACGTCGGCCACAAGCTTGCCGGCGGCGGCTTCCGTCTTCACGCGGGTGATGAGCTGCCCGCCCGGGGCACGCACCATCTCCACCTTGATTTCGGGGAAGCGTTTGTTGAACGCCTTGATCACCTCCTGCTCGACCTCCGCGAAGTTGGCGGTGTAGTAGATGAGCCTGCCTTCCTTCTTCGCGGCGGCGATCAGTTCGGGCGAGCCGAAATCTTGTGCGCTCGCCGGCATCGCGATCACGCTCGCAACGGCGAGCGCGGTCAACATCGATTTCATGGCAGCGTTCCTCCTGTTGTCATATCGTCACCCCGCGCGGCCAACGCTGGCCTCCGTGCTGCTTCCGCGCGACAACCAGCCGGCGACGCCGATCACCACCGCAAGCAGTATCGTCTGCACCAGGCTAAAGGCGGCCGCCTTGCCGGTGTTGCCGCCCTCGTAATAGTCGAGCAGAAGCACCGCCATTACCATGGTGTCGCTGGTGTAGAGAAACAGCGAGGAGCCGAGCTCGCGGATCGCCAGAATGAATAGCAGCGTCATGGCCGCGACTGTGCCGGGCCGCGCCAGCGGCAGCACGATCGTACGGATGGTGCCGATGCGGCCTTTGCCGCAGATCCAGGCTGCTTCCTCGAGCTCGCGATGAATTTGCAGGAACGAGGTGGATAGCGATTTCATGGTGTCGGGCATGAAGCGCGCGACGAAGGCGAGCGTGAGAATCCAGATCGTGCCGTAAAGTCCGCCGGGCAATCCGATCCAGGCCCACAGATAGGCGACGCCGATCACGAGGCCCGGAATCGCCACCGGCAGCATGGCGACAAGATCGATCGCGCGTCGAGCGGGCGCGTTGCTGCGGTGAACCGTGTAACCGATGGCGAAGGCGATGACCCCGCCGAGGATTGCGGTCGCCAGGCCCACCTCCATGGTGTTCCAGATCGAGCGCATGGTGAGCGGGTTATCGAACACCGCGTCGAAATGCACCAGCGAGTAATGTCGCATGTCGAACAGGCTGGCGGCGCTGGGAATGAACAGGAAGCGGCGGAAGGCGGCGACGATCAGCGCGAGCGTGGGCAGTACGACGACGGTGAAGAGATAGATGAGCGCCAAGGCGAGGGTGAGCCAGCGCCACGCTCCGAGCTCGATGACGCGCGGCCGAAACGCCTTGCCGGAAACGGTCGTGAAGCTGCGGCCGGCGAGCACGCGCTGCTGCAACAGCACCAGGGCCCCGGTGACCACCATCAGGATGATCGCGACCGCGGCGGCGGTGCTGTAGAGCGGCGGCGACCAATTGGTCAGCTTGAAAATGTAGGTGGTCAGCACGGGAATGTCGGCCGGTGCGCCGAGCACCGCCGGGATGCCGTAGATGCCGAGCATGACGATGAAAGACAGCAGCATGCCGGACACGATCGCGGGCGCAATCAGCGGGAAGGTAATGGTGAACAGCGTGCGCAACGGACTGACACCGGCGATCTCCGCCGCCTCCTCCAGGCTCGGATCCATGTTTCGCAGCGCCGATGCCGTGAACATGTAGACGTAAGGCGCGTAGTACATGCCGAACACGAGGATCAGTCCGGCCATGGAGTAAAGATCGATGCGCCAAGGGAGACCGGCCCATCCCATCATGGTGTTGATCAGGCCGGATTTCGGCGAGCCCAGGATCGACCAGGCGACGCCGGCGACCAGCGGCGGCACGAACAGCGGGATCAGGCTCACGGCGGCGACAAAACCTCGCCACGGCGTGTTGGTGCGCACGACGATCCAGGAAAAGGTAAGCCCGATGATGACCGCGAGCGCGGTGCCGCCGGCGCAGGCGATCAGCGAGTTTGCCAGCGCCAGGTGGACGTTCGGATTGCCAAGAACGGTGATGAAGTTGGCAAGCGAAAGGTCGAACACGCCAAAGCCATCCACCACCGGATTGGTGTTGGTGAGCGCGCCAAGAAGCAGCATCGCAACGGGATAGAGGACGAGAAATCCGAGCAGCGCCAGCAGCGCGGCCGACCATAACCAGCCGGCGACGATGCCAAATCGTGCGCCGCGTTCGGCCTTTGCAGCGGGCGCGGCAAGTGCCGCGGCGTCTGCCGTCACGCTTTCCCTCCGGCGATCCCCGACGCCGAGCTTGCGGCGCCTATTATCATTGCCTCATGGGTAGCACAGAACGCGGCGGGCGGGGAGGCGCCGCAGCGGCGACGCGCGCCGGCGCATTTCTCCCTCGCACCTCGACGACGTGGTCGTCAGGCAGCCAAACGCGACGTCGTTTGGCTCGGCACGTGCGCAATAAAAAACCGCCGCGGCAGTCCGCGGCGGTTTGGCAGGAAACATCATGAAGAGGCGAACGTCCTTGGCAGGCCTGGCAGCGACCTACTCTTCCAAGTCTTGAGACTTAGTACCATCGGCGCTGGGAAGTTTAACGGCCGAGTTCGGGATGGGATCGGGTACGGGCTCCCCGCTAATACCACCAGGCCGGCGAAGGACGTGGCAGGAATCAGAGATCAGTATCAGAGCTCTGATTCCTCGCAAGCTGGTCGTGCAAATCCGAATGGTATCGTCCGTCATCTGATTACTGACTTGTGACCTTCGATACCTGGATGCGCATTGAAGATGAGCGCGATCAAGCTCAAACGAGCGATTAGTACCGGTAAGCTGAACGCGTTGCCGCGCTTGCACACCCGGCCTATCAACGTGGTGGTCTACCACGGCTCTTAAGGGAGAACTCGTTTCGAGGT
>WNGF01002717.1_pt1 | contig 24528 bp, 19 predicted proteins | sample 5400641 | NCBI WGS metagenome assembly WNGF01 (sample SAMN13153371, study PRJNA577476) | soil metagenome | isolation source: 80 cm soil or saprolite under grassland replicate 2 | place: USA:California | collected 2016-06-15 | reverse complement strand
TTCGAATCCGCCATGCTCCACCGCAAGCCGCTGAACTCAGATTTTGGCACTCGAACTTTGTTGGTATCGTGCAGGCGGAACCCTCAGCGTGCAGCAGCGCCAGCTTGGCCGCGACGGCCCGTCAGTCCCGGTGATCGGCATCGGTGCATGGCCGATCGGTGGCGGCATGGGCACCGTCGACGACCGCCACGCCATCAAAACTCTGCATCACGCCTTCGAGCAGGGCGTGACTCTGGTCGATACCGCCGAGGCATATCGCACCTCTGAGGAGCTGGTCGGCCGCGCTCTTGCCACCTGGTCCGGGCCCCGCGATCGGATCTTCGTGGCCACCAAGGTGCGCGGCGATGACTTGAGTGCCGGCCACATCGCCGAGGCCGCCGAACGCAGCCTGCGACGGCTCGGCGTGGAGACCATCGACCTGCTGCAGGCGCACAGCTGGGATGCACACCACCCGATCGACGAGACCATGCTGGCGTTCGAGCGGCTGGTCACCAGCGGCAAGGTCCGCTACGTGGGCGTCTCCAACTTCGACGTGCCGCGAATGGAGGCCGCCTGGCGGGCGCGGTCCTTCCAGTCCCTGCAACCGCGCTATAACCTCCTGGACCGCGAGATCGAAGCAGCCATCCTGCCCTACTGCCAGCAACGCGATATCGGCGTGCTGGCCCACAGCCCGCTGGCCAAGGGTCTGTTCAGCGGGCGATTCGAGCCCGGGCACGTCTTCGCCCCGGACGACGAACGCGCCCAGATGGCCCGCTTTCAGGGCGATGAGTTCAGCCGGGTGCTAGCCTGGACGGCGCCACTCAGCCGCTGGGCCGAGGAGCGCGGCCATACGCTGCTCGAGCTTGCCATTGCCTGGGTGCTGTCGCACCCGGCAGTGACGGTATGTCTTTGTGGTGGCAAGTCGCCCGAGCAGGTCGACGACCACGTCCGCGCGGCGAGTTGGCACCTTTCGACCGAGGACCGCCGCGAAATCGACGGCCTTCTGGGCGACATCGGTCCCGCCGCCTGAGCCCGGCATCGGGGGCGGCGGTCACCAATGCGGGTCGCAGGTGGTGCGGAGATCGTCGATGGCGAGCGGTCGAGGCGCCTAAGCAGACCGCGACAGATCACAGCGGCTCGACCGCGATGCGTGTGCCGTCAAAAGATGTTGGCACCTGGACAATCAGACTGCCGGAAGTCGAATAGATGCTCACGCGGGCAGGCCCGCTGAGTGTCTCGGCATCCTCGCTGAGGGTAGCGCGGGCCTGGACCTTTAAGCGGCCCGTCGTCTGTCCGGTGGCTCGGTCGAACGTGAACGCCACGAAGGTGATCTGGAACTGGCGATTTTCCGTTTTCTTCCATGCGCCGTAGGGCGCTGCTGCCTGTGGCTGGATCGTGCGCGCTGGCACCCGCAACCCCGCCGCCGACGGTATACAGATTGAGCACTTCATAGGCGGCGGACTGCGGGGCCCCTCCCGGCCGCACAAGGATCAGCCAAGTCCCTTCGATTCCGTGGGTGTCATCACGTTCTCGGGCTTGGGCCGCTCTCGGAGCGAGTCCTGCGACGACGCCTGCGCCCAGCACGACTGCTCCACGCAGCATCCTGCGCCGTTCGAATTGTTGGGTGTTCATGGCTAGACCTCAGGTAGTGTTGATTTTGATGGGCCAGCTTGGTCGCAGTCGGCGGCAGTGCAGCACGGGTCGATCTGCGGCCGCCACCGACCAGCCCCACGCGGCCGAGGGGAGGATCTCAAGTTCAAAGGCCGCGGCGATCGAGTTGTTGTGAGCACGCCCAACGTCGGAGCACAGTGAGTAGCGGTTCAATCCGCCATTTAGAGTGGGAGGCGTAGAGAGTAGCCTGGAAACGGCTCCGGCGCGGGCTCGGGGCTGACCGAGTGTGTGCTGGTGAACAAACTACCCCGCTGCGCGGGCGTTGCACTGGGAATCGCGTCGACCAGGTTGTCGCCGATGTCAGCCAGCAGTAGTTCGAACTTGATGCCATCATGGTAGACACAGAATGCTCCAGTGCTGTGATGCAATAGCTGCCCCTCGAGCGGATTCATCGCTCGCAACGGGACGGCCAATCCGGAGGGAGCATTCACCAGCAAAAACGCGATAGCGAGAAACCAACCGAGCCAGCCAAAACGCTTCATGGAGACGCGCTCCTTTCATGCTGTTGCAACCTTGCACAATGGCTCCGCTGCCGCCGCCGCCTCACGACGGCGGCTGACATGAGCACAATCCCGGCGCACCCGAGGGCCAACAGCGTCGCACCTGAAACCGGGTCTATTGGAGGCACCTCGCTGACCGGCGCAGTCGCTGGTTGAGTCAGTGACCAGTAATCTTGAAGCGGCAAAGGAATATGCGGCATCAGCAGCAGACTCGGCCAAAACCCCGGCTTGGACTGCAACTCGCGTTCATTGTCCGAGTACGCTCGCTGCCTGGCATTGGTCCGTCCACGCATGTGGCCTGCAACCGTGGGAGTCATTGCACATGCCAGGGTCGGAGAAGACGACGCCCTCCGTCATCGGCAGGGCTGCCAATCCTTCAAAAATCGGCACGATGGCCAATGCCTCGGGTTGCCGAACCTCCGTTTAGGTTGGATCGAGCGAAATGCTAGGCGGGGCGAAACTCGATGACATCGTGCGCGGCTGCCCAGACGCCAATTTGTGTTCGGGAGTTGAAGGCGAGCTTATCCAGGATGTGCTCGATGTGGGCTGCCACAGTCCGGCCAGTAATGACCAGGTGCTTGGCGATCTGCCGATTGGTAAAGCCCAGCGCGACTAGCGCCGCCACCTCTCGTTCGCGTGCCGTCAGCGGACCGTCTCCAGTCGCCGTGCGCGGCGCCGAGTGCGGAGCTGCCTCGGTGGAGCTCTGCGCGTAGCGAATCGCCTCGTCCAGTGTCATCGTGTGGCCGTTCTGCCAGGCTGAGCATGCCTGCACCGCGTCCAGACTCGAGTGGGACACCGCCAGCCAATGCTGAACCAGCGGCTCCCACGACGGCGGCAGCGGAGCGCCCATTGACTCCCGCACCGCCGCGGCGGCACCCGCCAGGCACAGCGCCCTTTCGTGCCGCCCGAGCGCGGAGGCCAATCCAGATAGACACTCGAACGAGTTAGCAAGCAGTGACTTGTCGCCGTACCGCTTGCCGACGTCGAGTCCCTCCATCAGGAGCCCACCAGCCTCAGCGTAGTGGCCTTGCTCGAGCGAAACAGCGCCGAGGTTCATGAGCAGGACGCCCGTGAATAGCGTGCCAGTATGTCTCCCCGTCGTTTCGAGTTCCTCCGTCAGTAGCTGCCGCGCGAGCTCCAGACGGCCTTCGTGTAGCGCCAGTTGCCCACCGACGAAACGACGGTCCGACTCGAGGCCTGCGTCCCACTGATCCCCGGCTGTGGCGCGCGAGTCTTCGAGACACGCCCAACCGGCCGCATAGTCAGCGCACAGGTAGTACACGTTCGCAATTTTGTGGAGTATCACCGCCGCGCCGCGGGCATCTCCAGCCGTCCGGCTGGCAGCGAGCAACTCCTGAAAGGCTTCCAGCGCAACGCCGTACTCTCCGTGGCGACGCGCCAGGTGAGCCAGCATGGGCAAGGCGCGCACGCGAAAAGCGGGTGCATGCCGCACGGCCGGGAGCGCGAGCACCTCCTCAACCCAGGTGCGACCTTCCGCAATCGACCCCCGGAGATACCAGAGACGAAACAGGCCGCCCACCTGGTGCAGAGCCCGCTCCGCATCGTTCGTCTTGATCCACCAACGCAAGGCTGCGCGCAGGTTGTCCAACTCACCCCAGAGTCGATCAACCAGCAAGTGTTCCGGGAAGAGGAGCAGGCTCGTGCGCAGAAGCTCTTCGGGGTTATGCCTTTCAACAAAGGCGAGGAAGTGCGCGGCGTGCTGTTCCTGCACGATATCGGCTTCTCCCGCCGACGCCAGGCGCTCGCGGGCGTATTGGCGCACCGTTTCCAAGAGTCGATAGCGCTGGTTGCGGTCAGGAGTTTCCTCGGCGACAACCAACGATTTGCTGACCAGACCCAGCAATCCGTCGGTGACGTCAGCCACTTCGAGTCCGGCGCCCAAGCAGACCGCCTCGGCGGAGTCCAACGTCCAGCCGCCGGCGAACACGGACAAACGGTTGAGCAGCGTCTGCTCGGACTGGCTGAGCAAGGCGTAGCTCCAGTCGAGCGAAGCGCGCAGCGTCTGATGGCGTGGGAGCGCCGCCCGGCTGCCGGATGTCAGCAGGCGGAACCGGTCATCGAGCCGTGCCGCGACCTGTTCGGCCGTCATGGCTGCGATTCGCGCGGCGGCGAGCTCCAGCGAAAGGGGGATACCGTCCAGTCGTGCGCAGACCTGGGCGACCGCCGGTGCGTTGCGCTCGTTCAGGACGAACTGTGTCCGCGTCGCCGCTGCCCGTTCGGTGAACAATCGCACAGCAGCGTTGGCCCTGAGTTCAGCAAACGGCGGCAAATGTTCGATATCGGGCACCGGCAGCGATGGCACGCGCCAGGCGATCTCGCCGGTGATCCCCAGACCTTCGCGACTAGTCGCCAGCACGCGGACCTCAGGGCACCCGCGCAAGACGGCATCCACGAGCCGCGCGCAGGCATCCAGGACGTGCTCGCAGTTGTCGAGCACCAGCAGCACCCGCCGTGCTCGCAATCGGCTGACGAGGGCACTGACCGTTGACTGCCCAACGGTCTCGTGAACGCCAACAACAGCGGCCACGCTGTGCGCCACCAGCGCTGAGTCAGCGAGTGGCGCAAGATCGACGAGCCATACGCCGTCGGAATAGCGGTCAACAAGCGCCCCTGCGACCTCCAGGGCAAGCCTGGTCTTGCCGCAGCCACCCACTCCCGTCAGCGTCAACAGCCTAGCCACGGATAGCCGCTCCCGCACGTCGGTCACCTCGCGCTCTCGCCCGATAAAGCTGGTGATTGCAGTCGGCAGATTGTGGCGGGGAGCGCCTCGTGGCGAGGGATTGGCAGTCTGCGCCAGGGCGCTCACTCGGCTCGCCGCGGTGGCCAGCGTGGCACACTCGGCATCAGTGAGCTGCAGCGCCTCAACCAGCCGATGGACGGTGTCCGGATAGGGCGAACGGCGGGCGCCGCGCTCGAGATCGGAAATACCGCGCACGCTCACGCCCGACTGCTTGGCCAATACCTGCTGGGTCAAGCCTGCCGCGAGCCGGTAGTGACGCAGCAACTCCCCGAAGGCTCGCGGCTGGTCTGTGAACACTGCTTCCACCCGGGCGTCGCGTGCCCCGAGCGCACGGTCGATCAGCGACGCCGCGGCCGATCATAGCACTCGCGCGATGGCTAGAAGTGCGTGTGCGAGTGCGTTGGGCACTGCGTTGGTTGGCCATCGATAGGGTGGTGTGACGCCGGCCGTTCGAAACAGGCACGCGTGCGTTGCAGCACTCTCATCGCGGCGGATGCAAGCGGCCTGCGTACTATTGGCGCGTGTCACCAGAGCCTGACGCGTGTATCGAGATGTACCGGCAGATGGTGCTGATTCGCCACTTCGAGGAGCTGGCGCTGAAGCTCAACACCGAGGGCAGGATCCACGGGGTGGTCCACCCATATGCCGGCCAGGAGGCAATCGCTGTCGGGGTGTGCGCCAACTTGCGAGTCAGCGATCGCATCGTCAGCACGCACCGTGGTCACGGCCACTGTATAGCCAAGGGCGCCGACATCAATCGCATGATGGCCGAGCTGTTCGGCCGCCGGGACGGGTATTGCAAGGGCAAGGGCGGCTCCATGCACATCGCCGATTTTGACGTCGGCATGCTGGGCGCCAACGGCATCGTCGGGGCCGGACTGCCGATTGCGGCCGGCGCCGCGGTGGCTGCCCAGCTCGAAGGTAGCGACGTAGTCGCCGTCGGCTTCTTCGGCGACGGCGCGACAGGCGAGGGGCCGTTTCACGAGTCGCTCAATATCGCTGCTCTATTGAACCTGCCAGTGGTGTGGGTGTGCGAGAACAATCACTACGCCGCCGACACACCCGTCGAAAGTGGCCTTGCCGCGCGCAATGTCGCCGACCTGGCCGCTGGATACGGCATGCCCGGCCATGTCGTCGACGGCAACGACGTTCTGGCGGTGTACGACGCGACAGGCGAGGCCGTGCGTCGCGCCCGCTCGCAGAGAGGGCCGAGTCTGATCGAATGCAAGACCTGGCGGCAGCACATCCATGCCCAGCGCCACGCCCCACCGCCCGATCGTCGACCGGCGGATCTCAAGGCGCACTGGCAGGCGCGCGATCCGATTCCGGCGTTCGAGAGTTACCTCCAGCAGCGCGCGATTCTGACCGTGGATCAGATGGAAGACGTCGGGCTGTCCATCGACCACCAACTGGAGGCAGCGGTGGCATTTGCGGAGGCCAGCCCGTACCCCGCTCCCGAAGAAGCGCTCGAGGACGTGTTCGCATGACGAGAATGAGCTACGGCGCCGCGCTCGAATCCGCGATGGCCGACGAGATGCGGCGTGACCCGCGCGTCTACACCATGTCGACCTCGCCATCCGCGGCGCTGCTGGCTGAGCATGGCCCGCTGCGAGTGAAGCGCATGCCCATCTCCGAGGCGACCATGACCGGTATTGCTGTCGGCTCCGCCGGCTGCGGCTTCCGCCCGGTTGTCCACTGGCGGTCGGTGACCTTCGCGTTCATGGCCTTCGACCAGGTGGTAAACCAGGCATGCAAGATCCGCTATATGTTCGGTGGCCAGCGCGATTTCCCGATCGTCTTTCGCGCTGGGTATGCAAATGGCACGCGCTCCGCGGCCCAGCACTCGCAGACGGGTTACGCCCTCTACGCGCACCTGGCGGGGCTCAAAGTGGTGCTGCCGTCCGGTGCAGCCGATGCGAAGGGCCTTCTCAAGAGCGCCATTCGCGACAACAATCCCGTAGTCTTGTTCGAACCGGGTCGCATCGACCCGATCGAAGAGGACGTCGCGGATGACGACACCCTTGTTCCGATCGGCGTCGCCTCCATCAAACGTCCGGGTACGGATGCCACCATCGTGGCCCTCGGCTTCATGGTCCACGAAGCGCTCGCAGCGGCCGAGGAGCTCGCAGCCGAGGGAGTGTCCGTCGAAGTCCTCGATCCACGCACGCTCGTGCCGCTCGACGTCGACGCGATACGGCAGTCAGTCCAGAAGACGGGCCGGCTGATCGTGGTCGACGAGTCGGCACCCACGTGCTCCGTCGCCTCTGAAGTCGCGGCAACGGCCGCCGAGGACTGGGAGACCTGTCGCTCGCTGCGGGCACCCGTGCGACGCGTGTGCATGCCGGCCGTACCGGTGCCGTTCAGCCCACCTCTCGAGGATTTCGTCCTGCCCAACAGGGCTCGCGTCGTCGGAGCAGTCCGCGAGTTGCTGGGATACCGATGACCGGCTTTGCGCTGTCCGCGAACCATGTCGGTCTGACTGTGAGCGACCTGGCACGGTCGATGGCCTTTTACCGTGACCTGCTTGGCTTTAACGTAGCGTACGAGCGCGGGGAGGTCACCGCCGAGTACATGCCGCGCCTGGTTGGCATCCCTGGCGCGCGCCTCAAGATCGCCGGTCTCGATATCCCCGGACTCCACCTGGACCTCGTCGAATACATCGAGCCGAAGGGCGCCACGAAGGCCGGACCGACATCGGACGTGGGCAACGTGCATGTTGGTTTCGCGGTCGACGACCTGTGGAGCGCCTATCGCCGCCTCTCGGAAGGCGGTGTGCAGTTCAAATCAGAGCCGGTCAGTCCGACGACTGGTCCCAACAAGGGCGGTTGGGCGATCTACTTCGTCGATCCCGACGGCATCACCCTCGAGATGATCCAGCGGCCAACGTGAGCCATCAAGCCCGGAGAGTCGCTGCCCCCTCGTAATGCCGGCAGTGCGTCCGAAAGCCGAGCCGGGTGTAGACGCGGATCGCTGGTTCGTTCGCGGCCGCGACGTTCAGGATCGCATTGCGACAGAAGCCGCCCAGTAGCTCGGCAACAACCGCGCTCGTAACCGCGGACGCGAGCCCGCGTCCGCGCGCTTCGGGGCGGGTGTAGATGTTCCCCACCGCGGCGATTCCGTAGCGTGCCGACGTGACCTGCGTGCCACCGGCCGCGACGAGAAGCGCGCCGTCGCGAACGCCGTAGAAGACGCCGCCAGCGAGCTGGTCGGCTTGGAACGCGTTTCCACTGTACGCGGAATACACGTCGAGCAGCGCGGGCAGGTCCTCGGGCGTGAGCCGGGCGGCGCCACCGGTGACAGGTCGGAAGCTCTCCGCGTCGACCGCCATACGGAGCATCGGCGTCGGCGCCGAATAGTCGAAATGCCGGCGCAACGGCGCGAGGTGCTCGTCGCGGGCGAACAAGTGCACCGCACGCGGGAGATCGATCCGCCGCAGTAGCGCCAGGAGTCCCTCGGCTGGCCCGTGCGGCACGAGGGCCGCGAATGCCGGGTGACGCAGCACCAGGCACGCAGCTGTGTCGGTCCCGCGCCGTGCTACGGCGACGCTACTGTAGGCGCGGAACGGCGGGTCGAGGTCGGCTATCGCGTAGCCGCACCACAGGCGGTCTGTCGCGAAGGCGGCGTGTGCCTCCGCGTCGTTCACCTCAAGCGTGACCGACCAGCCATTCACCACCGCGGTTCTCACATGCACGGTAGTCCACTTGCAGATGACGGGGAAGTACTCTGCGTCGGCACGGACCTGGCCATGTTGCGCAGCCGGCTAGCCGCTGCGCGTGCGAGCCGTCAATGACTCCTGGAAGCGGTCACTTACGGTGGACGTCGTGTACGCGGACTCCATCTCCGTCACCATCCGCTCGATTTCGTCCAGAGAGCACACGGCGCCGGTAAGCGGGTCAAGCTTGACCGCGTAGTGCAGCGCGTCACGATCCTCGTCCACCAGGGCACGCACCGTCAGTTCCTGGACGTTGACGTTAGTACGGCACAGTGCTGCAAGTTGGGGCGGCAGATCGCCGACGTGGCACGGCTGAATGCCAGCTCGGTCGACCAGGCAGGCAACTTCAACGCAGGATCCAGTTGGCAGGTTCGTGATTAGCCCGGTGTTGATGACATTGCCGAAGATACGATGCGGAATGCCGGTCTCCAGCGCGTGAATGATTGGTACCGCGTCCCATCCGGACGAGCCGAGTTCAATTGGTTCACGTCCATCGATCTGGGCAAGCAAGTGGTCATCGAGCTCGTCTCGGCGGCGCTGACAATAGCGCAGGTAGCCACCTGTGCGACCCCAATCAAGCCAGTCGGCATCCTCACCGGTGAAGCGCTCGACCAGTCCCTCGAGCAGATCGGGTCGCTGGCGGAAGTACGGCACATATTCCGACAAATGGCCGCTCGACTCTGAGACGAAGTAGCCGAAATGGCGCATCAGGTCGAAGCGCACGGGATCCTCGGCGTACACCTCCGGTCGCCTCATCGCCTCGTGCAGTCTCGGGTACATGTTCTGCCCCTGGTGGCGGAGCTGGAGGAACCAGACCATGTGGTTGATACCACCCACCCGGATGTCGAGCTGCTCGAACGGCACGCCAATCCAGCCTGCCAGGCGTTTGGCTGTGAGGTTGACGTTGTGGCATAGCCCCACGATGCGGACTGTGCTGATCCGGCTCATTGCCCAGACGTTCACCGCCATCGGGTTGCTGAAGTTCAAGAGGGTGGCATCGGGTGCCAGTTCCTCAATGTCGTGCACGATGGAACGTAGAACAGGCCACGTACGCAGGGAGCGGAAGATGCCGCCCGGCCCGAGCGTGTCGCCGACGCACTGTTCGATGCCGTACTTTCGCGGGACGGCAATGTCTTTTTCATATGCGTCCAGTCCGCCGACCTGGATCATGTTCATGACGTAGTCGGCGCCTCGGAGTGCATCCCGTCGATCCTCGGTGGCAACCACCTGGACCCTTCGGCCGGAATTGCTGACCATCTGCTTCGCGAGGCGGCTGATCAGATCGAGTCGGTGAGGATCGATGTCCATTAGAGCCAGCGTGCTGCCATCGAGCTCGGGGTACGAGAGAACGTCGCTGATCATGCGCTTGGCGAACACGATGCTGCCAGCACCGATCATCGTGATCCTGGCCATACGAGGATCCTCCACCTATTTGCAGGAGACGCGTCGCAAAGCATCGCCGCAAGTGGGATTAGAGCATCCCGAGGGCGTGGGCTGCCTGGGACGCGTTGGTCGCCGTGTGCGCCGCTCACGTGACCCGCGGCTCCCAAATGCCAGGAGCTCGACGCAGCCGTCACCACACGCGCGTGGCGTACCGTATGGCCTATGTCGGCGACTCCCGTACGCACGTTGCTCCACTTGTCGGATATCCACATCCTGCCCGGTGATGATGACCGCTTGCAGGGTGTGGATACCTTCCAGAACCTTCTGGACGTCTTCGAACTGATCGAAGGCTACCGGCTGGCAATCGATGTCATCCTTGTTTCTGGTGACCTGGTCGACCGAGGTGATGTCCAGAGCTACCGTCGGCTGCGCGGCGTGCTCGATGCGCGAAGCAAGCGGCTGGGCGCTCGGGTGGTTGTGGCGATGGGCAACCACGACGCGCGCTCGGCCATGCGAGAGGTCATGCTGGACGAGCCGAGCTCCGATGAACCGGTTGGCCACGTCACGTGGATCGGGGGACTGCGCCTGATCGCCCTTGACAGCTCCGTTCCGGGCGCGGTCTACGGCGAAGTGCGACGGGATCAGCTTGCCTGGCTCAACGCGGAGCTCGGCACTCCGGCCGCGGAGGGCAGCGTGCTCATCATCCACCATGCGCCGACCCTTCAGCCGGGACCGCTGGAAGACGTCTTCACGCTGCATGGCGCGGATCGACTCGAGGAGGCGATCCGCGGAACGGACGTGGTCGCTGTGCTGGCCGGCCACGCCCACCACCCGATTGCGTCCACATTCGCCGGTGTGCTGTGCTACGCCGCGCCCGCGCTGGCCTATACCGTCGACCCGCTCATGCTGCCTGACCGGGTGCTACGCGGAGTGGAAGGCACTGGCTTCGGGCTGGTCAAAGTCGTCGGAAAGCGCGCCGCTGTCACTACGGTCACCCTCCCATCGGCTGGACGAGAGACATATCGGACGCAGGTCGGCGACGATTTGCTTCGGCGCTGGCTCGGCCAAGAGGCGGCCGCGGGCGGTCGAGGATGATCCGATGTCGTTGAACACGGTGCTTGCCGGAGGACTGATTGTCGACGGCACCGGGTCGCGTGCCTACCGCGCCGACGTGGGGCTCGCGGCCGGCCGCGTGGCGGCGCTCGGCGATCTGTCCGCGGCCAACACGGCCACCAGGCGCATCGACGTCTCTGGCCGCGTGGTGTGCCCCGGTTTCATCGATATGCACGCCCATTCCGACCTCACTCTGCTCGTCAATCCAACTGGTGAGAGCAAGCTGCAGCAGGGCGTAACCACGGAAGTCAGCGGAAACTGCGGGTTCAGTCCAGCGCCGCTGAACGATGCCACCGCAGAGGTGGTGATGCAGTTGCACGGGTTCTTCGGGAGCTGGGTGCGAGACCTGGGCTGGGACTGGCGCTCGCCGGGCGAGTACATCGCCCGCCTGGAATCGCAGGGGCTGAGCCACAACGTGGTGCTGCTCGTCGGCCATGCCACGGTGCGCATCACGGCCATGGGCATGGCACAGCGGCCGCCGACGGCGGCGGAGCTCGCACACATGCGCGATCTCGTCCGCTCGGCGATGCGAGTGGGCTACTTCGGGATGTCGTCGGGGCTGGTGACGCCGCCGAGCGTGTACGCCGATACAGACGAGCTGGTGGAGCTCGCGTGTGCGGCAGCGGAGTACGGTGGCATGTACGCGAGTCACATTCGCGGCGAGGGCCACTCGCTGATGCGCGCGACCGCCGAAGCGCTCGAAGTGGGCGAACGTTCGACGGCACCCGTTCAGATCTCGCACCACAAAGCGACATTCGCTCGGTATTGGGGCCGCATCCGCCAGGCCGTGCAACTCAGCGAATGGGCGACGGACCGCGGGCAGACGGTGGGATTCGACGTCTACCCATACACGGCCGGCAGCGCGAACCTGACGCAAATCATCCCGGATTGGGCACACGAAGGCGGGTTGCACCGACTGCTCGAGCGGCTGCGCGACTCCGATACGCGCGAGCGGATCCGGATTGACGTAGTCGAGCAAGACCGCCAGTGGGACCAGACGTTTATTGCCTGGGTACCCGCGACTGCCGATCGGACCGTACAGGGTCAGTCGATCGCGACCATCGCCCAGCTTCGCGGCCTGGAGCCTATTGATGCGCTGTTCTCAGTCCTCGAGGAATCGGCGGGCGAAGCGTCAATGGTCCACTTCGCAATGGCCGAGGAGGACGTTCGCTTCGTGATGCAGCATCCGCTCACTATGTTCGGGTCGGACGGTATGGGACTCGCGCCGACCGGCGTGCTGGGCGAAGGCCAGCCTCACCCGCGTTGCTACGGCACCTACCCGCGGATACTTGGGCGCTACGTGCGCGACGAGCACGTGCTGAGCCTCGAGGAAGCGGTCCGCAAGGCGAGCTATGCCGGCGCAGAACAGCTACGCCTGCCGCGCAAGGGCCGCATCCAGGTCGGTGCCGATGCGGACCTGGTGGTGTTCGATGCGGCGACGGTCGACGAGCAGGCGACATTCGAGCGACCGCACCAGTTCCCAACTGGAATTGACTATGTGCTCGTTGGCGGCGAAATTGCCGTCGACCACGGCACGGTTACCTCGGCGCGCGCCGGCCGCGTGCTCCGGCGGACCTGACCGAATGCGGGTGGGCGTCGACGGCCGCAAGCTCCCGCGTGCGAAAGAGCTTGGTCCACTGCGCAGCCTCGACTACGCCGCGGAGCTGGGTCTGGATGGCGTGTTCTTCCGCACCGTTCTCGACATGTCGCCAGGACTTGAATCGAGCGAGCTGCGCGAGCTCCGGAGCCATGCCGACGAGCTCGGGCTGTATCTCGAAGCCGGTCTTGGCAAGGTGAATCCGTACGCGCTCGGGGAAGCGCCGGAGATTCGCGCGATTGGCAGTGGAGACACGCGTCTTGGCTTCGAGCGAATGCTGCGCGCGTGCGCCGAGATCGACTGCACCGAGGTGTGGGTGGGTACGGCCAACTTCAAGGCGCAGTACCGCGGCAACATGGCCTACGACCGATTCCGCACCGACGTCTCGTGGGACGAGCAGTTGCGGGCCAGCGAAGCGTTCCTGAAAGTGCTGGCGCCGGTTGCGCGTGACCTGGGCGTGCACATGAATCTGGAAACGCACGAAGAGATCACCACGTTCGAAGCGGTGCGACTCGTCGAAGCCGTGGGCCCGGACGTGATGGGCATCACGTTCGACGTCGGCAACGTGGTGCAGCGCGGCGAAACGCCAGTCAGGGCGGCGCAGCGCGTCGCGCCATACGTCCGGCAGACACATATGAAGGATGTCGTCCTCGCGTTTACCGCGGACGGCGTGCAGCGCCAACCGCGTCCATGCGGCCAGGGGTTGGTCGACTTCGACACGATTCTGCCGCTCGTGGCGCGCAGCAATCCGGCGCTGCATCTCTCAATCGAAAGCCCCAGTGCACGCGACGTCATCACGTTCGAGTTCTTCAATCCGGCGTGGCACGCTTCGCATGGCGATCTCACTACGGCTGAGCTGGCCGAACTGGTCTGGCTCATCAACGACTGCGAGCGGCGCATTGCCTGTGGCGAATGGCCTGACCTGGCCAGCCTGGAGCGCGAGCCATTCGATGACGAACAGCAAGTGGCGTACGTGCAACAGAGCGCCACCCATCTGCGCCAGGTGCTCGAACGCCACCCTCTCTAGCCGGGCGTGGCTAGGCTGCTACCGGACCTGGGCCGCCGGCCGAGCCGAGCGTTACGCCGGCGGTGCCGAGGCGTTCGAGGTGGGCGATGCTGGGCGGCCCGAGCAGCCGCAGGCGCTCGGCTGACCATTCGATCCGCACGATTGCTCCATTCGCGGCCGGCGTCGCCAGCCACAGTCGTTCGAGCGGCAAATCGTCGGCGGCGGCCATCAGCGTCTGCAAGATGGCGCCGTGGATGGCGACGATGACAGACTGCCCGTCGTAAGCTGGGATGCGGTCGGCGACGAACGCCAAGATGCGCTGTTGCGCCTGGGCGAGCCCCTCGCCACCGGGGATGCGCTCCAGAGACGCGGGCGCCTCGTTCCAGGCGCGGACGGCCGCCGAGTCTTCGGCGAGGACTTCATCCGACAAGCGGTTGGTCCACACGCCAGCGTCGATCTCGCGCAGTCGCGCATCGGGATGGATCGGGAGGCCCGTCTTCCATGAGATCGCGACCGCGGTCTGCATTGCACGCGTCAGATCGCTACTGAACAGCGCCGCCGCGCCACTGTCGGCGAGCACCTCGGCGGCGCACTCCGCCTGTCTCCAGCCCAGGTCGCTCAGCATGGCAACCTGCGACTGGCCCTGCCAGCGCCGTTCGTAATTGAAGTTCGACTCACCGTGTCGAACGAGTATCAGCTCGGTGGGCACACTCAAGTATGAGCTTGCTGGGCGACGTCCGCTTTTACGAGCGGCGGAGGCCAGCCACAAAGCAACGACCTCTTGTGCGCAGAGTGTCGGTGCGACCATTTCATTCCGTCTGGTGCACCAACGCTCGCTGGCGGACCAGCGCGTGGGTCGCAAGGAGCGTGCCCACCGCGAGGGCAATGCCGGCACACGAGGCCGGTAGGCGACTAGGCTCCCTGGTGCCTCTGGGCGCGGCGGCGGCGCCAGAAGAACTGCAGCCTTTGAAACGGGTGGCGGCGGCGCTGCGGTCGGTCGAGGCGGTAGACACGGCGCGTGCGGAGCAGCGTGCGGCCCATGGCTCAGGCAGCCTCCGCCAGGTCCGTGTTGCACGGCGCGGCCTGGAGTCGACCGCGAAGGATCAGGAGGCGGGCGAACTGACGCTCGGTGAACGGGTACGGCGCTCGCGTGTTGGGGCGTCGGCCGAACTGATACGGCTCGTCGTGGGCCATGGAGGATTCGGGCTTACTGGCGTCCATGCAAGTCTCCTGGGGGTCGAGTGGCAACGCCAGTTTGGTGCACCACCATACCCAACCCCAGGGCGACGCGTACCACTGTGGGTAGCCACGCGTACTGTCTCCGACGAGGCGAATGGTTTAAGAGAAGCCAGGAATAACGGGCAGCACCACGTGCGAGGGGTGGGCGGCGTCGAAATGAACGGTGTTCTGAGCCGGCACGCTGTGGGTGTGGCGACCCATCGGCTCACCGGTGTTGGGATTCAGGTCGAAGCGCGGGAAATTACTACTGGAGACATCCAGACGAATGCGGTGCCCGGCCACGAATAGATTGCTGGTCGGCGGCAGCGCGATCTGTATCGGATACACATGGCCGGGCGTCATCAACGTCTCGAATTCCCAGCTTTCGCGGTAGCGCAGGCGGAGAATGGAGTCGACCAGGTTCAAGTGATATCCCTCCGGGTAATCGTCGCTGGGTGGATAAATGTCGAGCAGCTTGACGGTGATATCGGTGTCAGGGGCCGACGACGAGACCCACAACCTGACCACGACAGGACCGGTGACCTCGACCGGCGCGTCCAGTGGCGGCGTCTGGAAAACCAGAATATCCGGCCGCGACGACAGCACCAGGTACGGCGGACGGGCCGCGATCATACCTGGCGTCTGCTTCTGGTGCAGCGGGCCGTCGACCACCAGGTTGCGCATGCGGGCTCGTGGCGGCAAGTACGCTTCATTGACGCCGTCCTGGATCGGCAACATCTCCCAGAAGCTGGTGCACGTGCCGCCAATGGTGGGCACGGGTGTCGCCGGGTCATACGTGAACGTCGCCGAGGCAGCCGCGGCAGCCGGCGCTTCGGACCGCAGCTCACCTCCCGGATGCAGGTAGAAGGATGTCGGCCGGCTGCGCCCCAACGGCCATTCTCGTTCGCTGCGCCACGCGCCACCGTGGCTCAAGCGGCCGTCGCGATTTCGCCTCCCGTCGCCGCCGCCCATGACGAAGATGCTGACCGGCGGATCCTCCTCGACGCCGGTTGGCACATCATTCAGCCAACGATCGAACCAGCGGAGCCGCTCCACGTTGTACCGCGCGTCGCCCCATAGCGCCGCGGGGCCGAAGTCCACGTCGCCGACCCAGGTCTGGCCGCGGCCGCGCATCGCGCCGTGATTCCAGGGGCCCATGATCAGTCGCTGCTGCGTGGTGTTCTTGCGCTTCATCGCGACGAAATAGTTGGTCGTACCGATCGCGAACGGGTCATACCAACCGCCGGTGAACGTCGCCGGAACGTCGGCGTGGCGATCGAAATAGCGTTCCTGATCGCAACAGTCGCGACTCCAGAACTCGTCGTACGCGCCGCGCTGGTAGAAGCTGATGAGCGTCTGTTCGAGATTCGGAACCACCGCCAGCGGCGTATGGCCCGGTTTGAACGGTGTCTGCAGCACGAGCTCGGCCATGCGCTCCATGCCATCGAAGATCACCCGCCGGGCAGGCTCGTTGTCGGCAATCTCCTGCGCATCGCGCGCATGGTTGAACATGGCGCCGAACATGTGCAACGCCATGGCGCCACCCTCGCGGCTCATGTGATGGTAGATGTTGGTCGGGCCGACGTCCGGCCAGATTGCCGTCAGGTGCGGCGGCCGGTACAGCGCCATCACCTGTTGCACGATCGCACCATGCGAGCTACCGGTGACGCCGACTCGCCCGTTCGACCACGGTTGCGCCGCGACCCATTCCACTGTGTCGTAGCCGTCCGGTCCCTCAGTCGGGTTGCACGTTTGGAAATACTGGCCGGTGCCCTCGGACTTCTGGCGACCGCGCAGATCCTGGAGGACTACGGCATACCCGCGTGGCACGAAGTAGTCCGCGACGGGTCGCACCCACATGATGGGATCGGTCTTGTCGTACGAGGTGCGGCCCAGAATGGTCGGGAAGCGTCCGGCGGCCGGCTCGCCGTCGATGGCTGGGCGGTAGATGTCGGTCGCCAGCCGTACCCCATCACGCATCGGCACCATCACATCCCTGGCGACGATAATTCCGTAGCGCGGCACGGACTGCTGCGCGACACTGAACTCGGGAATGGCGGCTGGGGCGAGGGTGGCGTTCATACAGAGCTACTCCCGTACAAGATCAAGGATTCACAGCGCGGCACGCTTGCGCGTGATGAACGTCAGCACGTGGCACCTGCGCGGCGGAGCATGAGCACTCCGAATTGGCCAACTTCCGCTTCATAGCCGGGATGCACCACCGTTGTCGAGTCGACTTCTTCGATGATCGCGGGACCTTCGATCATGTTGCCGACACGTAGCAAGTAGCGGTCGAACACGTTGCTCGGCACGAATCCGCTGTCCTCGCCGAAAAAGACCTCTCGCGTGCTGGTGTGTGCTGCGCACGGCGAGCGTTCCCCCGTTGGTACCGCGCGCAACTCGATGCGCGGCATGAGTCCGGTGGCCAGCATGCCGAGATTCACGATTTCCGCCTGATCGTCCGGCGCGCAGTAGCTGTAGGTGGTTTCGTGTAGCTGGTCGAAGGCGCTTTTGAGTCGCATCAGCGCGGCATCGTCGGCAAGATCCTCCGGACCAAGCGGGACGCTCAGCTTCCAGGATTGGCCGATGTAACGCATGTCGAGGTAGCGCTCGAGTCGGATGCGCTCCGCCGGAACACCCTCGCCGGCCAGTGTTGCATCGGCCGATGCGGCGAAGTCGTGGAAGATCGCCGCCAGGTCCGCCGCATGCGCTCCGGCCAGCGGCTGCAAGTGCGTCGCGCGGTAGTCGTGCCGCAGGTCGCTGACCAGCATGCCCAATGCCGCCGCAACACCTGGCGCGGGCGGAATGAGCACCACCGGGATCCCGAGCGCCGCCGCCAGAGCGTTGGCATGGGCTGGCCCAGCACCGCCGAATGCGACCATGCAGAACGCTCGAGGATCGAGCCCACGTTGAACGGTCACCAGGCGCATCGCCTGGCCCATAGTGGCGTTGGCGATATCGACGATGCCCATCGCCGCGACAACCCGGTCAATGCCCAGCGGTTGGGCGCACCGCGAATCCAGCGCGACGCACGCGGCGTCGACATTCAGGCGCAGTTGACCACCCAGGAAGTAGTCCGGGTTGAGCCGACCGAGCACCAGGTTAGCGTCGGTGATGGTCGGCTCCGCACCGCCGCGCCCATAGCACGCCGGTCCCGGCTTCGCTCCGGCGCTGCGCGGTCCGACGCGTAACAGCCCGCCACCATCGATCCAGCCCAGGCTGCCACCGCCGGCGCCGACCTCCACCAGGTCGACCACGGCTGTCAGGATCGGATACCCGCTGCCCTTGACGAGACCAGCACCCGAAAACGAGCCGGCGCCCACCTCGAACTCCTGGAGCACCCGCGGCTGACCGTCACGGACCAGGCCCATCTTGGCCGTTGTGCCGCCCATGTCGAACGAGAGTGCGTCTCGGAAGCCCATCTGCTCGGCGACGAACGCGGCAACGCGCACCCCAGCCGCCGGCCCGGATTCGATGAGTGCGATCGGACGCTGCTTCGCCACCGCGGCCGTGGTGACGCCGCCATTGGACTGCATGACGTGCACATCCGGCACGAACGCCGCCTGCTCGAGTCGCTCCTCCACCTTACCCAGGTAGCGCGCCACCACCGGCGCGACATACGCGTTGACCACCGTGGTGCTCGCACGCCAGTACTCGCGAATCTCCGGCGCGATCTCACTCGACAACGACACTGTCGCCCGTGGATGAATCCGCCGGATGACCTCGGCGGCTTGCTGCTCATGAGCGGGATTGCGATACGCGTGCAGGAAGCACACCGCGACGGAGTCGATGCCCGCACCGGCCAGTCGTTCGACCGCCCGAGCCACGCTGTCCAGGTCGATCGGGACCAGCACGTGGCCCTGATAGTCGAGCCGCTCGGCGATCTCCAGGCAATGGCGGCGGAGGATTAGCGGCGGTGGCTTGTCGGTCTGGAGGTTGTACAGCTCGTGTCTGACCTGACGCTGAACCTCCAGCACGTCCCGGAAGCCGGCGGTGACCAGAAGTCCTGCCCGCGCGCCGCGCCGCTCGATCACCGCGTTGGTCGCGGTGGTCATAGCGTGCATGATGTAGCGCACCTGAGGCGGGTCAAGCCCGAGCTTGTCAACCAGCCGAATCGCGACCTGCAGGAACGCCTCCGACGGGTCATCTGGAGTGGTGAGCAGCTTGTCGATCGAAATAGCGCCTGACTGCTCGTCGATCAGAACACCATCGGTGAACGTTCCGCCGACGTCGACACCCAGCCGATAGGTCGTCGCGGTCATCGCCCTGTACGCTCCGCCTGCGTCGCGCTCAGGTCGACCTGCTCGCGCGCGACGTCAACGACCACGCCGTATACGCTTCGCGCCCGGTCGACCGAGATCTTGCCATCCAGGACGTCGTCCAGCACCCGTTGCGGGTTGCGCTCCAGCGCAGGACCGAAGCCCCCGCCACCGGCCATTTGAATGGAGAACACTTCGCCAGGCTCCAGTTGGACCGACAACTTCGAGCCGAACTCCTGTGGCGCCGTGTCAGGGTTCTGCACGAAGTGCGCGGTCCGTGCTGGCAAACCGTCGCACAGACCCTGCGGCGCGAAGCGCGCGCGCTCCGCGAGGACCGAGAAGCGCACCGCGCCTTCGGGCAGGTAGTCGCGCCGCAAACCCAGGCCGCCGCGGAATCGACCGGCGCCTTCAGAATCCGGGATCAGCTCGTAGCGGACGATCTGCACTGGGTAGTTGGCTTCGGTCTCCTCGACCGGTGAGTTCTCGGTGTTCTGCATGTGCGGCTGGACGGCTTCGATGCCATCCTTTGTCGCGCGGGCGCCATAGCCACCGGCGGTCGACTCATAGAAGACGAAATAGTCACCGGTGCGCGGGCTGACGCCTCCGAAACCGATATTGCACATGCACCCTTTTGAGTCGGCCGTCAGCCGCTCGGCCATTCCGCTCGAGAGCGCGCGGAACGCGGTCTCCAATACCCGGGCGCCGGTCTCGGACCCAGCGCCGATGGCGGCTGGTCGACGGCTGTTGACGATCGTTCCTGGCGGAGCGGTGACCTGCAGCAGGCGGTAGAAGCCGTCGTTCATTGGCAGATCGGGATCGATCAGCGCCCGCAGCGTGTACGCGCACGCCGAATAGGTCATGGCGTACGTGGTGTTGACCGAGCACGCACGCTGGGCATCCGAGCCACTCAGGTCGTAGCGCGCGCCATCGGCGTCCAGATCGATGGCCACCTGGATACGAATGGGCTCGTCGGTGAAGCCGTCATTGTCGAGGAAGCCTACGGCCGTGTAGTGCCCGGCCGGCAGATTGGCGATCTCGGCGCGGACGCGGCGCTCCGTATAGTCCATGAGCTCCTCCGAAGCCTGCTCGAAGGTGCTCAGTCCATAGGCGGCGACGATCTCTCGCAGGCGCCGCCCGCCGATGTTCACCGCCGCTACCTGGGCGCGCAGGTCGCCGCCGGTCTCGTGCGGCGCACGGATATTGGACAGAATCAGACGAAAGACGTTTTCGTCCACGCGGCCGTCGACCAGCACCCGCGTCGGAGGAATGATCAGGCCCTCCTGGAAGATCTCCTGGAACAGGCCGATGCTGCCGGGCGTCCCGCCGCCGACGTCGATGTGATGCGCCAGGGCCGCCGTGTACGCCACCAGATCCTCGCCGTCGAAAATCGGTGCCAGCAGGCACACGTCGTTCAGGTGCAAGCCTCCGAGGTGACCATCGTTGCATAGGATGCCGTCACCTGGCCGCAGCCGATCGCGTCCGTAGATCTCGACGACGCGCGGGACGAAATGGACGAGCGTGCCGAGGTGCACCGGCTGCGTGAAGGACTGGGCGATCACGCGGGCGGAGCGATCGAAGATGGCGCAGGAGAAGTCGAGGCGGGTCTTGATGTTGGTGGAGTAGGCGGCGCGCTGGAGGGCGAGGCTCATTTCGTCGGCAGCGGCCACGAGCGCGGAGCGGAAGACCTCGAGGCGGATGCGATCGAGGCCGGAGTCGTGGAGCCGCGTGATGGTCTGCGCCACGCTCGGCATGGTGCACCGAGCCGGCCCCAGTGTCCATCCTCAGGAGCAGCCTCTCGCCCCGGCGAGAGACTCGAGACTCACCTGGCCCAGGCTACGGCGTCAGCCGCGGGCCGGTCCGCAAAGCGTTGCGCGCACTGGAAGGCCAGTGGCTGGTCCGCTTCGTCGCCAATCGAGGTGCAGGAGGTCTATTAGGTCCGCAGCGAGCTCGAGGGGTCTGGTCGCGCGACTCGGCGCAACGCGCATCTCAGACAAACAGATCGCGCGCATGCGCCAGCCCAAGCGATTGACTGCAAGTTCGCGGCGGCAAGAGAAAACTTCCAGGCTAGAACGAACATTCTATAATGCGGGGCATGATTGCCGCGGTGGTGCTTCTGCTGCGGTCGCGGCGCACTAGCGAGAGGAGCGGCTCGCGCCACGCACGACTGAGGGCCGACCGTTTGCGCGCTGAGCAAGCCCGGCCTCTGCCTATTTTGAGCGCGTCGGAGATCGCGGAGTTCACCTTCTGTTTTGTACCAATGTCGGCCGGGCCATCGACGACCGTTCTTGAAGTGCTAAGGAATAGTGCTTCTTAGACCGCTGGGTCACGGTCGAGCGAGCACCGCTCGCCATTGGCGTAGCTCAAGCGCCACTTCCGTTTGCAAACGTGAGGTCCGTTATCGAATTCGCTCCTCGACCACTATTTGCAGGCGGTCTGGATCGATGCCAATTAGTGCCAGCACACCTTCGCCACCGGCTTCCGGTGGACCGACCCTCGCGGCGATCCTCACGTCGGTCCGGTCCGCAGCGCGGATCAGGCCGAGCAGCAGGTGCTCGATCTTAACCAGCGCCGTGGCGCGCCGGCGGGCCTCGTCCGCTCCCGCCCGAATGCCGCCCAGTAGCCGTGACGTGACCGAGAGCCGATCAGGCCGTCCGTGACGCCCCGGCTGACGTAGGCCCGTCGCGGCGGCCAGAGTTGCCAACTGGGCGTGTACAGCCTCCATGTCCGACCCGGAATCACGAACCAGGGCGGTAGCGAGACCGTCCTCCTCGCCCAGTAGGGCAACAAGCAGTTGCTCCAGCGCCAGAATGTACGGCGGACCAGCTGAGGCCACCACTTTGGCCGTCCGAAGGACGTGCTGCAGCTCGTCGCTGAACTGGCTGAGATGCTCTCCCCACGGGTCCTCCTCCTTCGGAACGGGCGGCCGCGCAAGCCACGACGGCAGCCACCGAAGCTGGATCGTGAGAACCAACTGATCGGTTTTCACACCCATGCGCTCAAGGGCCTGTACAGCGGTGCACCGCTTCTCGCCGGCTATACCGAGCAGCAACTCCTCGCCAGCAATCGACCTGTGACCCAAGCGCAGGGCCACCACTAAGGCTCGCCGTATCGCCCGCCGTCCGGAGCGGCTTAGTTGCAGGTCCGTTTCTGCCTCTACGGATTCTGTTGGGCCACGCGGGACGAGAGCCTCAATAGCATCGCGCGCTGACTCGAGTTGGACGCCTAGCTCGTGGGGCGTGGCGGCAAGGCCGTAGCCGAAGCGCAGGATACCCAGCAGCAGATGCTCGGTGCCGATATCGCGGTGGCCCAATCGACGCGCCTCAGCTTGCGCGTAGTCCATGGCCCGTCGGACGCCCCCACTTGCTTGGTAGATTTCGCGCAAGGACCGGCTGAGCTGATTCGGCAGCGCTCCCGACCATTCGGGTGGGTCAGGCCGAGCCTGCGGCCTTTGGCGTGCACGCCGGCGGCGCGGCCCGGTCTCTCCAGGATTCGGGTGCCGCAGCGCGTACAGGCGACCGTCCGCAGTGAGCGCGTAGATCACTCGATCTCGCACGTCCGGGGTCCCACACCAGCGGTCAAGCGGTCCTTCACCGGCTTGCAAATCCCACAGCCGATCTCCGGTGCGCGGATCGATAATACCGAGACCATCCTGACGTGCCTCGTAGACTAGGCGGGTTTCCGCGCTGTACCGCAGTCCAGTCGGCCAGCGCGCAGCCGGGCGGCGGTAGGCGACCGTGCCGCCGCTCAATGCGATCAGTTCCCCGCGGGCATCCAGGGAGGCGCCCCCTTGCGGTTCCCAGGTGCTCGCCAGTACTACATCACCGGCTGGTAGGCACTCCCGCACGTCAGGTCCGCCCGCATTCCAGCGCAGGACGACACGACCGTCGCTCGGATCGAGCAGGTACACCGAGCCGCTTGTTTGCAACAGCACGCTGCCCTGGAACCACATCAGCTCGTCCGAACAGGGCCCATCCAGAGCTGTCCGCCAGCGCTCTTGGCCAGTTGGGAGATCGTAAGCCACCGCGAAGCCAGTGATCGTCGGCACGACCGCGAGGTTCGTGTGAACTAGAGCCGAGCCAGTCACCCCCAGTTTCTCAATAAGGTCGGGCATCGCCGACCAGCGGATCACGCCTGTCGCGGCGTCCAGGCACCAGACGACGCCCGCCCAGTCGCCAATGATGAGGTGGCCGTCGCCCACCGCCGGGTCAGAGTCCGTCGTCCAGATCCGCTGCCCGATGCGATGAGCCCAAAGAGGGCGGCCGGTGGCTGCCAGCATCGCGAATAGATGGCCGCCGCCAACGCCGTAGAGGATCCCGTTTACCGCGACGAGGCTCCCTGAGTGCAAGAAATCGCCCATGCGCCGGCGCCAGCGAGCGCCTCCAGTGAAGCGATCCACCGCGCATATCACAGCAGGGCGCGAGCCGGCAGCTACAAGGAGTGGTCCGTCGGCGAGCGGATTGGATCGCCTTCCGCCAGGAGTTGGGTAAGCATGGTCCAAGCCGCGGAGTTTTCGGTGCCAGACGGCGAGATCCGCAAAACGGAAAGTGCCGCCTGCTTCCTCGTTCCCCAACTCCGTTGCCACACTTTCAGCCTAAAGGGTAGACAACGTGGAGTCATCATCTGTCGAGCTCGCGCGCACGCACCAGGTTCGCGACCGAGTGCTACGAAAGCGCTAGCGTCAGCGCACTGCGGGTGATCAGGCCGCGCGCGACACCCTACGGCTACTTCCTACCTTCCTCACCTAATCTCCACGACCACCGCATGGCCGTGGCGTCGCCTACCAATGTGGATCGGCCATCTTGGTAGCTACGAGCCGGTCCACGAGCATGATCCACACGAGTAACTCGTCCGCTGTCTTTAGCCAGCGGGCCCGCATGTCTGAATATGCCAACTCCGCGGCGACCAGGCGCTCGACCAGGTCGGCTTTGCTGGCCCGCAGATACCGCCGACGGGCGCGACCAGGATCACGATCGGCACTAACGCGAAGGCGGTCGCCACCGCCAACATGCGTGCGTCCGTTTGATGGTCCCTGCCGCGGATATCGTCGTCTGTGATCGGCGTGCTGACGATAGAGCGCGTACGCCTCCTCATTGTGGAGAATCGCGCTTTCCGAGACGCCTTCCGGCTCCCCCGGATCAACACTCCTCGAGACGCGCGCGAGCACCGCAAGCGAGATCCGCTTTCTGTCACGTTGGAGCGCCGCAATGCTCAACTCCACGAGGCGGACCGTTCGACGCCGGCGACGCTCATAGACGTCGTGGAGCCAAACTGGCGGTTCAGATGACGGGGAGAAGCGTGAGGCGACCACTTTCTTCGTCCGCTCGCCAGC
>WNGF01002804.1_pt1 | contig 24529 bp, 18 predicted proteins | sample 5400641 | NCBI WGS metagenome assembly WNGF01 (sample SAMN13153371, study PRJNA577476) | soil metagenome | isolation source: 80 cm soil or saprolite under grassland replicate 2 | place: USA:California | collected 2016-06-15 | reverse complement strand
ACGGCGATTCGCGGCGCGGCGGGAGGCTCGTGAAGGAGGCACGGATGCCAGGACTCATGCTTCCAGCCCTGTAGCCGGAGCCCGCCTTGCCGGACATTCGCGGGCGCCATTGTCAGGACGGCCCGGGGGACACGCGCAAGACGGTCCGCCTTCGCAATCTCAACATCAACGGCCTCACGACGGGCCTGATCGGCATCAACATAAGGGACCGCTCCCACGGCGGCCGGCGCGATCTCGAACGAGCTCGGACAGCAGTAACCCGCTCGCCCAAGGAGGCAGCCATGAAGATGCAGCGAGTGACCAGCCCCCACGTGAAAGAGGCCGCGCCCGGAACGTGGTCGAACTGCCGGGTCTACGGCAACCAGGTCTTCGTCGCCGGCATGACGGCCGGCGATGGTTCGATGTACAGCCAGGCGAAGGAGACCTTCGGCAAGATCAAGCACCTCGTCGAGGCGGCGGGCGGGACGATGAACGACATCATTCGCCTGGACATCTACGTGACCGATATCAAGCAGCGCGAGGGCGTGTGGAAGGCGCGCCGGGAGTTCTTCTCCGGCGATTTCCCGACCTCCACGCTGGTCGAGGTGCGCGCGCTCGCCACGCCGCAGCTGCTCGTCGAGGTCAACGCGACGGGCTTCCTGGGCGGCAGCGCCGGCGCATAGGACCTGCGACGCCGGCCCGCCAGACGAGACGGCCTGGAGAGACCGGGTCACCACTACGGACGGGTGACGTACATCTCCAGCAGGCGCGCGGTCACGCTCGACAGGCCATAGAGAAGCCCGACCTCGGTGTCGCCCGCCTTCTCGGTGACCGCGTACTCGAATGGCCCGAGCGCCCCGATCGCCTCACTGACCGTGAGCTTGCCGCGGACGGTCACCTTGAATGCCGCCAAGCCCTTGATCGTCGCCACTTCGAAGTTAGGCTGGTCCAGCATGATGGCCCGCCGGCCTCCTGTCGTGGCCGCCACGCTGACCTCGAGCGGCTTCACGCCCGGCGGCGGCGCCAGCAGGGCCTCCTCCTGCAGGGCGATCCACGCCGCGACGTTGGGGATCTCCAGTACCAGCATCACGTTGATGTCGGGCAACAGCGGCGGCTGAGCCATCGCCTGCCGGGGCCCGACGCCCACGCCAAGCGTCGCCACCAGGAGTCCGAGCAGCCAGAACCATCGAGCCGAGAATGCGAAAGAAATACACCACCTCCGTAGTAGGGTGCAGCCGAGCACGACGTTGCAATCCGCGGACCTCGGATCGATGGCAGCCTAATGGCGCGAGCGGTAAGGGACTGCAAATCTTACCGTTGGATTCCGGCGAGCAGTGACCGTCAGGACGGTTTCGCGCAGTTCGGATGATTGACAGTACATATTGGGGGCCCTTGGCAGGCAATTTGCGCTGCCGACCGGCGTGAGGCGAGATCTAGAGGGTACGCCCGCCGTCTTGGCGCGCATGCTCGCCCAGACGCTTGCCGGAGAGGTCGGCCCCACCATCCTCGGGGGGACGCTCGTCATCGCCGCGTCCGCGGTGCTCGTCCTCGAGCCCTGGCCCCTCAAGCTCATCGTGGATAGCGTTCTTGGCGGGCGTCCGCTTCCGCCCGTCCTCGCGCGCCTCATCCCGGGGCTCACCGACCCTGTCGAGTCGGGGGCCCGCGCGCGGCTCCTGCTCCTCGCCTGGCTCTGCGCCAGCCTCGTGGCCCTTCGCCTCATCGTCGGTGTTCTCACCATGGTGAGCACGAACGTGCTCGTGTCCGTCGGCCTCCGGATGGTCTTTCGGCTACGCTGCCGACTGTTCGACCACATCCAGCGACTGTCCGTGGCGTTCCACGACGCCACCCCCGTGGGCGATTCGCTGTATCGGGTGACGTGGGACAGCTACGCGGCCCAGACGATCTTCAACAGCGGGGTGGTGCCGGTCATGACCGCGATCGTGACGCTGACCGGCATCCTCTTCATGATGACGCAGCAGGACGCCGTGGTCACGGGGGTCGCCCTGGCGGTCTGCCTGCCGCTGGCTCTCCTGATCCGGCAGCTGGACCGTCCGACGACGGCGCACTCCCTCCGGGTTCACGAACGCGAGAGCGATGTCAGCACGCGCGTCCAGGAAACGCTCGTGGGCATTCGCGCCGTGCAGGCCTTCGGTCGCGAAGAGTTCGAGGGGGCACGGTTCCGTGAGCATGCCCAGGCCAGTCTCGCCGCGTACACGCGACTCACGAAGATCCAGACGGGATCGCAGGCGCTGGCCGGCACGCTGATGTCCGCCGGGATGACCGCCGTCGTCTTCCTGGCCGCGCGACGCGCCCTCGAGGGCCAGATGACAGCCGGCGACGTCGTGCTCACCGCCGCCTACGTGACCATGCTCTATCGACCGCTGGAAACGCTCACCTACACCGCGGGGACTCTCCAGAGCGCGACGGCCGGGGCGCGCCGCGTGCTTGCCGTGCTCGACACGAAGCCCGACGTGGTCGAGGCGAGCGACGCGGTCGAGTTCTCCGGGCGCGCCCGGGGCCACGTCCGCTTCGAGGGCGTCGACTTCGGCTATCGCCACGGCCAGCCGGTCCTCCGCGACTTCAACCTCGACGTGCCGGCTGGCCAGACCGTGGCCCTGGTGGGCGCTTCGGGAGCCGGGAAAACGACCGTGGCCAGCTTGCTCCTGCGCTTCTACGACCCGGATGCCGGACGCGTCCGCCTGGATGGGCGAGATCTGAGCGCGCTGACGCTCGCCTCGCTGCGCCGGAACATTGCCCTCGTGTTGCAGGAGCCGGTGCTCTTCGGCACGACCATCGGCGAGAACATCGCGTACGGGCGGCCCGGAGCGACCTTCGACGAGATTCGCCAGGCCGCCCAGGCGGCCGGCGCGCACGACTTCATCACCAGCCTTCCACACGGCTACGACTCGGCCATCGGAGAGCGGGGGGCGATGCTGTCCGGCGGTCAGCGGCAGCGGCTCTCGATCGCCCGCGCCTTCCTCAAGGACGCGCCGATCCTGATCCTCGACGAGCCGACCAGCGCCCTCGACGCGGAGACCGAGGCCATGCTGCTCGAGACGCTGCGTCGGCTCATGCGCGGCCGCACGACGCTGATCATCGCCCACCGCCTCTCCACGGTGCGGGACGCGGACCGGATCGTCGTGCTTCAGGAGGGACGGATCGTGGAATCCGGGACGCAGGCCGACCTCCTGGCGCGGGGCAGCGTCTACGCGCGGCTCCATCGTCTGCAGTTCGACAGAGAGCCGGCGGGCTCGATCGATCGCACCTAGGATGGCCGCACCCCTGCGCATCGTCGTCGTGGGCACCTTGGCGTCGATGCCCTATGCCGGCATGGCCTGGATGCACATGCAGATCACGCAGGGTCTCCGGCGTCTGGGACACGACGTGTACTACATGGAGGTGACGTCGGTGTGGCCGTACGACCCCGTCCGGCAGATGAAGGTCAACGATTCCGAGTACGCGGTGCCCTACCTGGCCCGCGTCGCGGAAGGTTTCGATCTCGCCGACCGCTGGGCATATCGACGAAGCTACTCGGACCGCGAATGGTTCGGCATGAGTCAGCGGCGAGCCGAAGAAGTGCTGAGCCATGCGGATCTCGCCCTGAACATCACCGGGGCCACGCGGCTGCGCACCCGAGAGGATCTGCAGACGAAGCGGCTCGTGTATTACGGGACCGATCCCGTCTACGACGAGATTGCCTTCGCCACGGGTGACCGCGTCATGCGAAGAACCGTCGATCAGCACGACGATTTCGTCACCTACGGTGAGAACATCGGGCGGCCCGACTGCCCGGTGCCGCCCCTGCCGCGGTTGCGAGCGAGGACACGCCAGCCGGTCTTGCTCGACTGTTGGCAGACCGACCGCCCGCCGCGGTCGGAATTCACGACGGTCTGCAACTGGAGGCTGGGGGGGCACGACATCGTCTTCGAGGGCGAGACGTATTACTGGAGCAAGGACCGGGAATTCATGAAGTTCATCGAGCTTCCACAGCGCGTCGACACGCCGATCGAGCTCGCGATGGGCCTGACGGACGCCAAGGTGACGCGGCCGGGCTTCGGCGATCTCATTCCCGCTCAGGGAATGACCGAGGACGAGCTCGTTCTCCTCGACGGGCGCGGCTGGAAGCTGACGGATGCTCACGCGTTCACCACGGATCCGTGGTCGTACCGTGACTATGTCCAGGCCTCGAAGGCCGAGTTCACGGTGGCCAAGGATCAATATGTCCGACTCAAGAGTGGCTGGTTCAGTGAGCGGAGCGCCTGTTATCTCGCCGCCGGCCGACCCGTCATCACGCAAGACACCGGCTTCGGCACGGTGCTTCCCACGGGCGAGGGGCTGTTCGCCTTCACGACCCTCGACGACATCGTCGCCGCGTTCGACGCCATCAACGCGGAGTACGACAGGCACAGCCGGGCGGCGCGCGCCATCGCCGAGGAGTACTTCCGAGCGGAAACGGTCCTGGCGAAGCTCCTCCGAGATCTCGGCGTGTCGCCGTAGGCCGCCGCCGAGGGGACGAGACGTGATGCGGCTCATCGCCTTCTACCTGCCCCAATTTCACCCGATCCCAGAGAACGACCAGTGGTGGGGCAAGGGCTTCACCGAGTGGACGAATGTCGCGAGGGCCCGTCCGCTGTTTGCCGGGCACTACCAGCCGCACGTCCCCGCGGATCTGGGATTCTATGACCTGCGCCTGCCCGAGATCCGTCAGGCCCAGGCCGACCTCGCCGAGGAATACGGGATTTCCGCCTTCTGCTATTACCATTACTGGTTCAACGGTCGACGGCTGCTCGAGCGGCCCTTCAACGATGTCCTGGAGGCCGGCGAGCCGCGCTTGCCGTTCTGTCTCTGCTGGGCCAACGAGAATTGGACCCGCCGGTGGGACGGAAACGATCAACACGTCCTGATCGCGCAGAAGTACGGTGAGGACGATGACCGGGAGCACATCCGGTGGCTCCTGAATGCCTTTCGCGACCCCCGCTACCTCCGGATCGAGGGAAAGCCGCTGTTCCTCGTCTACCGCACGATGTGGATGCCGGATCCCCTGAGAACCACGGCGATCTGGCGGGAGGAAGCGCGCACGAGCGGCGTCGGGGAACTGTTCCTGTGTCGCGTCGAGAGCAGCGTCTACGAGCACCATGACCCGAAGCGCGTCGGCTTCGACGCCGCCGTCGAGTTTCAACCCGACTGGAGTCGGCGAGGTGTGCCGTTGCGGCGCCGCAAGGGAAGCAACATCTATGACTATGCGGCCGTGGTCGACGCCGCGCTGGCCAAGAAGCCGTCCCCGTATCGGCGGTTTCCGTGCGTGACTCCCGGCTGGGACAACTCCCCGCGTCGTGAGCGCGGAGCGACCATCATCACCGGATCGACGCCGGAGCTCTACGGAGACTGGCTCCGGCAGGTGCTGGCGCGGACGGTCGCGAGCGGCGACCACGAGCAGCTCGTCTTCATCAACGGCTGGAACGAATGGGCCGAGGGGAATCATCTCGAACCCTGTCGGCAATGGGGTCGGGCCTATCTCGAAGCGACTCGCACGGCTCTGGCGAATTTCCGGACATCGCCCACGCCCATGCGCCCGGGCCCTGAATCGCCCACCGAACGGAGCGAACCGACCGTCCGGTCCATGGTGCGTTCGGCCCAGAGCAGCATGCGGGACATCCTCGGAGAGATCCAGGCTGGACTCGAGCAGGGACACGCGGAATTGGCGGCGGCCATGGTCGAGCTCGACTACAGCGAGCGGCTCGAGCGGGCGATCGAGGAGATCACGGCGCTCGTCCCCCGCGCGGAGAGCTTGATCCTGGTCGACGACGGTGAGTGGAGGACGGACATCGTCCCCGACCGACGGGTCTTCCCCTTCCTGGAGCGGGACGGGTATTACTGGGGTCGACCGGCCGACGACGCCGCCGCGATCCAGGAGCTCGAGCGGCTGAGACAGCAGGCACCGGCCTTCATGGTCTTCGGCTGGCCGGCGTTCTGGTGGCTCGAGCACTATGCCGGACTGCACCGGCACGTGCGGTCGAAGTTTCCATGCGTCCTGGACAACGACCGCGTGATCGCGTTCGACCTACGCGCCCGCGAGATGTCGTGAACGCCGCCGAGAAATACCACCGGTTCGATCCGGCGCCGGACTCCAGTCACAACCTGCTGCTGGGTCTCGTCCCGCCGGCCGCGCGCGTGCTCGAGTTCGGCTGCGCGACCGGCTACATGTCGGAAGTTCTCGGCGCGCGACTGGGGTGCTCGGTCACGGGAATCGAACTCTGCCCGGAGGCGGCCGACGTGGCGCGCAAGCACTGCGAGCGCGTCATCGTCGGCGATGCCGAGCATCTCGACCTGGCGCAGGCGCTGGGCCCCACCCGCTTCGACGTGATTCTCTTTGCCGACGTCCTCGAGCATCTGCGCGAGCCGGGCCTCCTGCTGAGCCGAGTCCGTCCGTTTCTGGCCGAGGGCGGGTCCGTCGTCGCCTCGATTCCCAACGTCGCGCACGGCAGTGTGCGACTGGCGCTGCTGAACGGCGAGTTCCGCTATCGCGACACCGGTCTGCTCGACAGCACGCACTTGCGCTTCTTCACCCGCGAGAGCATCGAGGAGCTGTTCGAGCAAGCCGGGTACGCCGTCACACGCTGGCTGCGACGGCGCATGGAGATCGGAGGGACGGAGCTCGGCCTGCCGAATCGGGGCGTCCCGGACGCGGTGTGGCAGTGGCTGGCCGCCGATCCGGAAGCGACCACGTACCAGTTCGTCGTCCGTGCCGCCCGCCGCAGCGAGGCGGCCGAGACGATCTACCGGCTTCGGATCCGGCGTCGAGAGGAGCGGATCACCGAGCGGTGGCTCGAGCAGAGCCGCCACGCGGCGCAAGAGCTGGCCACCATCGTCGGCCCCGGTGAGCCCTTCATCCTGATCGACCAGGATCAGCTCAGGCCCGAACTCGGACCCGCTCATCGGGCCCAACCATTTCCCGACCGTGACGGGCAGTACGCGGGCCCTCCCTCCGATGATGCGGCCGCGATCGAGGAACTCGAACGTTTGCGGAACCGTGGGGCGATGTTCGCGGTCGTGGCGTGGCCCGCCTTCTGGTGGCTGGAGTTCTACGCCGGGCTGGCGCGTGAGCTGCGCGCACGTTATCCGTGCCTGCTCGACAACGAGCGCCTGGTCGTCTTCGATCTCCGGCCGAGCCGCGAACCGTCGTGAGCATGTCGCGCCCGCTCGCGAGCGTCATCGTCACCAGCTTCAATTACGCGCAGTATCTGGCGCAGGCCATCGATAGCGCGCTGTCCCAGACCTGGCCCGCCGTCGAGGTGATCCTGGTGGATGACGGGTCGACCGACGCCTCGCGCTCGGTCATCGATCGCTATGCGGGGCGCGTCCACGCGATCTTCAAGCCCAACGGTGGCCAAGCGTCGGCACTGAACGCTGGCTTTGCCGGGAGCCGCGGCGAGGTCGTCCTCTTCGTGGATTCGGACGATGCGCTGCTCCCTCACGCCGTCGAGCGCGTCGTTTCCGCCATGGTCGATCCCGCGATGGCCAAGGTGCAGTGGCGTGCGACGGAGATCGACGAAGGCGGCCGGTCGACCGGGCGATGCATCCCGCGTCACGAGCTGTCCGCGGGAGATCTACGCGATCGCGTGCTCGCGAAGGGTCCCTACGGCTATCACTGGCCTCCCACGAGCGCCAACGCGTGGTCGCGCCGCCTGCTGGACCGCATTCTCCCCATGCCCGAGTCGGAGTTCCAGACGTGCCCCGATCTCTATCTCGCGGCGCTGGCGCCGCTGTATGGACGGGTCGAGCGTGTCGGTGAGCCCTTGAGCCTCTGGCGGAAGCACTCGCTCAACCAGTCGTGGCGCGAGGATTTCGTCAAGCGAGTCCAGGAGGGCGTCGAGCGCGACGATCGGACGATGCGTGCGGTGGTCGAGCATGCGCAACGCCTGGGCCTGCACCCGCAGCGCGACCGATGGCACGCGCATGCATGGTGGACCCAGATCAGGGCCGCGATCGCGGACATCGTCTCGGTCGTTCCCGAAGGCGGCTCCTTCATCCTCGCCGATCAGGACGTGTGGGCCAGCGGACCCCGGATCGCGGGCCGCCGGCGGGTGCCGTTCCTCGAGCGCCATGGACTGTACGGCGGCCCGCCGGCCGACGACGGCGAGGCCATCGCGGAGCTCACGCGTCAGCGCGATGACGGCCAGCGGTTTTTCGTGGTGGGTTTTCCGCACCTCTGGTACCTGGATCACTATCAAGGGCTGGGCGTCTGGCTCCGCACACACGCCCGAGCGCGGCTCCGAAACGACCGCGTCGCCATCTTCGAGCTCGATTGACCGACATGGGGGGCCCGACCTGGCCCCGGCTTTCTCATTTATCGACCGAATCACCGCTCGAGCCATCTGCGTGCGGCGAGGATCTCCTCGAGCCGCCGCGCGATGAGCCGGTGGCCCTCGGGGCTCCAGTGGGAGTCGGCGGGGGCGTGGGGCATACCGCCGACGCGAACGGCGTCGCGAAGCAGCCCCGTGAGGTCGAGACATGCGAGCCCTTCGCGGCGACAGAATCGGTCGAACAGCTCGGGCAACGGCCACACCGTCCATGAAGCGAGCGCACTGTTCGGCGGAAACTCGATGAAGTCCCGGTACACGCGGAACTTGATGGGCACGTAGACGAGCAGCAGCTCGACGTCGTGGACCCGCGCGAACCGCGCGCCTTCTCGGAACGTGTCCTGGGCTCGTTCCCAGCGACCGTGCTCGAACGCCGTCCAGGGCCAGGCGGCCTCGTCCGCGAAGAGGATTTTCTGCCCGCGATGCCGTCCGCTCGTGACGGTCCCGACATACGGGCAGTAGCTCGGGACCAGCGGGTACGCCATGAGGCGCAGCTGCGCATAGGCGCTGCGCACGAGGGACCGGAGCCGCCAGCCGTGCCCTTCCGTGAATCCGGTGGTCCGCGCCTCGCGCGGCACGACGAGCATGTTCTCGAAGTCCTGATCGTTGTACAGGTCATTGCCCTCGAAGAAAAACCAGATCACGATCCTCGGCTGGAGCGGCATGGCATCCAGCTTGAGGACGATGAGCTCCTGCGCCGTGCCGTAGCCGGCCACGCCGAGATTGGCCACGGGCCGACCCAGCCGGACCTGCAGCAGGCTCGACGCTGTCTGCTCGTCCGAAACGTAGTCGCCTTGAACGTAGGAGTCGCCGATCAGGACGATGTCCGCCCGGCTGAGCTCCGTCGCATTGCGGTAGCCACGCCGGTCGTACGTGACGGTGACCAGATCAGCGCGGGACGCGGGCAGTCGGCACTTCACCTCGACGTCGCTGCGAGGCCGCGCGGACCCACGGATGCTGGGCGCGTGGCGGAAGCCCAGATCGGCATCGGGCAGGTAGTGCTGCTGCTCGCCTCGCAGCGATCGGAGCACGAGCTCCCAGTGGACGAGCCGCGCGGCGGCCGCCAGCTCCAGGACGCCGAGCGCCAGGAGCAAGCCGAGCGTCGCGGCCGCGGCGCGCCGCATGGTCTGCCGCGGCTCGACGCTCGCGTGGACGACGGCCCCCACCGCGGCCACGTACGTGAGGGGCAGGGCCAGGACGAACAGGACGTCGGTGAGCGTGGCGGCCCCGACGCTCGGGATGCGCGCGACGGAAGCGACCAGACCCCAAAAGAGCGCCGCCGGAGCCAGCCAGAGGGCGGCCCTCGCGGAGCGCCTCATCTCCGGAGGGTGGACTCTCCGACGAGCATGGACGAGATCTTTACGCGCTCCGCGCTTCGGGCACGGTGATCTCGGTCTCGGCCGGGACGGCCGACGGCTCGACGGCCGCGGGTGCGCCGGCGAGCAGCACGGCCGCGATGGCCGCCGCACAGTCACGAAGCGCGACGATCGAGAGCGCGGCGACACCCGCGCCGAGCACGCCGGCCACGACGGCCGCTCCGGCGAACGCCGCGCTGCCCGCGAGGGCGCCGACGATGACGGCGATGACGGTGGCGCCCGGCGACCAGCGCGGCCACACCCGGAAGCGTGAGAGCTGTCGGCCACCGCCGTGCTCCTCGGTCGCCATGCGGACACGGGCCCCGCCCAGCGCGCCACCGCGGATCGACAGGTCCCAGCGGTCCCAGACGCCGCCGCGCTCGACGACGAAACCCACGGCGCGGAACGCGCGTTCGAGCGCCTCGAGCCGTTCCGTCGGCGGCCGCCAGACTTCGCTCCAGGTCGTGAACTCGCGGACCCGCGGCAGCGCCCAGGCCCGTGGCCCGTGCGCGCGCCACAGCGTCAAGCCGTGACCGAGCCGGCCCCTCAGGCGGGCAACCGGCTGCAACAGGTGCAGGCCGGCGATGACGAGCCGCATGCGCGCGCGACCGGCCCCGTCGGGGGGCGCCGCACGCAACGGCGCGTGGACGGCGGCCCTGGCCGCATGGACGAGTGGCCCGCCGATGGCGAACGCCAACGCCGGTGACGCCAGGTAGAGGAGCGGCGTCCAGAAGGCGCCGAGACCCGCCAGCGCGGCGAGCGCGAGCACGAGCAGCGTCCACTCCGGCATCGTGGGCAGCATCGCGAGCCACGTCGGCCCGCCGTGATAGAGCGACTGATACGCCGCCGTGCCCCACACGCCCTGGTAGATGCGACCGCGAGGCCGCGCCAGCGACGTCGGCCCATAGAGGCGGCCCGCCCACGCGGCATGACCGGCGCCGTTGTAGCGCTCGGGCCACTTGCGCTCGAGCAAGGCCTCCGCGCGTCCGTAACCGACCTGCTGCCGCCAGTACGCGCGCACCGAATTGCGCCGGTGATGCCAGACGACGGCGGCGGCACTGAAGCCGAGCGTCCATCCGCAATCGCGCAGCCGCCAGCAGATGTCGACGTCATCCCCGGCGGTGCGGAATCGATGGTCGAATCCCTCGATGGCTTCCAGCGCGGACTTCCGGAATGCCATGTTGCACCCGGGAACGTGCTCAGCCTCGGTGTCGTCGACCAGCACGTGCGTGGGACCACCCGGCGACTGCGCGACACACTCGGCGATCCAGCCGTCGCCGGGCGGCGGCAAGTTCGGGCCACCGACGCCGGCATGGCCACCACTCGTGAGCGTGGCGACGAGGTAGTGCAGCCAGTGCGGGTCCGGCCAGGCGTCGTCGTCGATGTACGCGACGATCTCGCCTTTCGCCGCCGCCAGCCCGATGTTGCGCGCCGCCGACAGCCCGCCGTTCGGGGTGCTGATGACCGAGAACGCATACTCGCGCGCGATCGCCGCGGTGGCGTCCGTCGAGCCGTCGTCGACGACGATCACCTCATAATTTGGATATTCGAGCCGCGTGAGCCCATCGAGCGTGTCGCGGATGGTCCGCGCGCCGTTCCGGCTACAGACCACGACGGAGACGCGGGGCCAGGGTCGCGGAGCGAACGGGACCTCGGCGAGCACGTTGCGCACGACGGGCAGCGCGGGCTTGGCCCGTCGCGCCCGGTCGGTCAGGCCGAAGTCCCAGTCGTCGACGTCGAAGCCGCCGCGATGCCACTCGTCGGTCCACGCGAACACGAAGGCGCCGGCGCAGCCTCTGCCGAACGCCGCCCGCAGTTGCCAGTCGAGCGCGTGCGCCTGGCCGGGCCGGCCGTGCCGACGGCTGTCGAGGCCGATCTCGGTGAGCAGTAACGGCCGGTCGCCCGCGAGGTTGTGCAGCCGCGCCAGGTAGGCGGCGAGACGGTCGGGCGCTTCGAGGTAGACGTTGGCGCACACCAGGTCGAGGAACGGCAGATGGAGATACTCCGTCGTCGGATAGTTCACGTACGTGACGAGCGCGTGCGGATCCTCGGCGCGCGCGGCGTCGGCGAGTCTGGCCACGAAATCCTCGACGGCCCGGCGGCCGTGCCAGCGCACGATCGAGGCGGGGATCTCGTTGCCGACGGCATAGGCGAGCACGGCCGGGTGCTCGGCGCACGCGCGGACGCCGGCGCGGACGCGTGCCACGATGGACGCGGCCCGCCGTCGGTCGTCGAGAAAAGTGACGTGCTGCTCCCAGGGCAGGCCGACCAGCACGCGCAGCCGATGGCGCCAGGCCGCGTTCAGGAGATCTCGGGGAGGCACCGTGTAGGTGCGGATGGCATTGAAGCCGCTCGCCGCGATGTTCGCAAGATCCGCCTCCAGACGGAGGGGGGACGGGTATTCGCGGCCGTCACTGTCAGGACAGAACGTTCCGTACGTGACGCCGCGCACCCAGAGCTTCGTATCGCCCGCGAACAGAAACCGCCCGCGCACGACGGGCCGAGCACCTGGCGCGGCGTCCCAGAAAATCTGCTTCCCGATGTATTCCCGCGCCTGGGCGCTCGCGGCGCGCTGTCGGACCTCGTCGGCTGTGAAGTCTTGCATGCCTGCTGGACGTGGCGACTGACGTGCCAGCTGCGTGCCAGCCACGTCACGTGGGCAAGCTTTTTCCTGACATCCCGTGCACGGGGTAAGCGACCCGGGCGTGGATCGGCGGCCGATCAGCCGCGAGCGAGGGTGGCTGCCGTCTCGTCGAGCGCCTTCGCGAACTTGCCCAAAAGCTCGTCGATCTCGCCCTCGGAGATGATCAGCGGCGGGCAGAGGGCGACCGTGTCCTGCAGGTTGCGGACGATTAGCCCGTTGGCCTGAGCGCGAGCGACGAAGAGGCTGCCCGCGGAGCCGACGGGGTCGAACGTGCCCCGCCCGGGCTTGTCGGGCACGAGCTCGACGCCGGCCACGAGACCGACGCCCCGCACCTCGCCCACCAGCGGGTGGCCGCCCACGAGCTTGCGCACGCCGTCCTGGAGCATCGGACCCACGCGGCCCACGTGGCCGAGGAGGTCACGCTCCTCGAAGATGTCGAGGACCTCGAGGGCGACGGCGCAGGCGGCCGGGTGGCCGGTATACGTGTAGCCGTGGGCGAAGACGCCGAGCTTGTCGCTCTGGCCGACGCAGGCGCGGTAGATCTCCTCGGAGATGACGGTCGCCGACAGCGGCAGATAGCCCGAGGTGATCGCCTTGGCCATCGTCATGATGTCGGGCCGGAGGCCGAAGGTCTCGGTGCCGAACATCTTCCCCGTCCGGCCGAAGCCGCAGATGACCTCATCGGCGATGAGCAGCACGTCGTGCTTGCGCAGCACGGCCTGGATCTTGTCGAAGTAGGTGTTGGGCGGCACGATCACGCCACCCGCACCCATCACCGGCTCGGCGATGAATGCCGCCACCGTCTGCGGGTCCTCGCGCTCGATCTGCTGGTCGAGGCCCGCGGCCAGGCGCGTGGCGAAGTCCTCCTCGCTCTCGCCGGGCTTTGCGTAGCGGTAGAAGTACGGGCAATCGGTGTGGCGTACCTGCGGGATGGGCAGGTCGAAGTCACGGTGGGAGGCGTGCAGGCCGGTGAGGCTGGCGGCGACCATGGTCGTGCCGTGATAGGCCCGCTGCCGCGCGATGATCTTCTTCTTGCGATGACGGCCCCGCGCGTTGTTGTAGTACCAGACGAGCTTGACCGCGCTCTCGTTGGCCTCCGAGCCGGAGTTGTTGAAGAAGACCTTCGACATGGGCACGGGCATGAGCCGCACGAGCCGCTCGGCCAGCGCGATGGCCACGTCGTTGGCCTTGCCCCCGAACTGGTGGTAGTAGGGCAGCCGGTTCAGCTGGCGATACGCGGCCTCGGCCAGCCGCGGCTCGCCGAACCCGAGCGCCGTGCACCAGAGGCCGGCCAGCGCCTCGAGGTACTCGTGACCCGCCTCGTCATAGACGTAGACGCCCTTGCCCCGCGAGATGACCAGTGGCCCCTCGCTCTCGTGGCGCCCGAGGTTGGTGAACGGGTGGAGCTGATAGGCGACGTCGCGGCCGCGGCTCGTGGTGGTGTCCATGGTCGGAGGATAGCGCACCATGGGACACTCGGGGATGGGAGGGCCTGGATCGTGGACGACCGCGAGCGCCTACGGGACCTCAGCCGCCGCCTGTTGCTCCTTCACAAGGTGTTGCTGGAGCGTGAGCGGCACGCGTACGAGGACCGGCACGGATCCATTCCGTCCGGCGCGTTGCTCGGTCTGGTGCTCGACGATGAAGCGTTCGCGTGGCTGCGATCGCTCTCGGGGCTGATCGCGGAGATCGACGAGCTCGTGGACACGGATGAGCCGGTGGCCAGGGAGAGCGTCGAGCGCCCGTTCCGTGAGGCCTACCGCCTGCTCAAGTCGGGGGCCGGCGGGGACTTCCAGGAGAGATATCACGTCGCGCTCCAGGAATCCCCGGACGTCGTGATGGCCCACGCCGACGTCAGTCGAGTCCTGCCCGCGTCTACTTGAACCGGTACGTGATCCGACCCCGGGTCAGGTCGTACGGCGACAGCTCCATCGTGACCTTGTCGCCGGGGAGGATCCGGATGTGGTGCATCCGCATCTTGCCGGAGACGTGGGCCAGCACCTTGTGGCCGTTGTCCATCTCCACCCGGAACATCGCGTTGGGCAGCGGCTCGACCACCTTGCCCTCGACCTCGATCGCTTCTTCCTTTTCGCTCATGGCTCGTCGTTCTCACTTTCATCGGCGCCCGCACGGGCGCCTGGTCTGAGTGCGGGCTCTGGGGCCGGCGGGTGTGGGCTTCGAGCGTGATGGCTCTCACGACCGTGGCTCGCCGTCACGGAGGGGAGAGCGCCGACCCACCGAGCGTATCACGCATTCCGCGCCCGCCGTCATGGGATCTACGGCCGGGAGGTGAGGACCGGGTCGCCCGTGCTACCGTCCCGAGCGCCGCATGACCGAAACGCGCGCGATCGCCCTCACCGTGAACGGTCAGCCACGCCAGGCGACCGTGGGTAACGCGCAGCTCGCTCGTCGATCTCCTGCGCGAGCAGCGACGGTTGACCGGCACCCACGTCGGCTGCGAGCACGGGGCCTGCGGAGCCTGCACGGTGCGGGTGGACGGCGACGCCGTCCGCGGCTGCCGCTTCCTCGACTACCCCCTGCCCTCGGCCCGCGAGATGCCGCGCGTGGAGATGTTCCACGTGACCACGCCGAGCCCGATCAACCCGCTCGGCGTCGAGGGCGCGGGGGAGGCGGGGACGATTCCTGTGACCGCCGCGGTGGCGGGAGCGGTCGAGGATGCGCTGCGATCGTTCGGTGCGCGCGTGAATCGCATGCCGCTCAATCCCGCGCGCATCGTCGAGCTGATCCGAGGCGCGCCCCAGCCGAGACGTTAGTGGGCATCCCGCGGCAACGCTCGCGCCAGAGCCATGCTCCCCCCGCCACCACCAGGAGTGCGAAGAGGATCGCCGACGGGCGCACCGCCGGATCCGAGACGACACGGTAGCCGCGTAGCAGCGGTGAGGGATGTTCCCAGGCCTGGGCCTCGATACACCGGTAATACCTGGCGTACGTGCTCGGCGAGTCAGGGACGGGACACACGCCGCGATCGACGAAGGTGGTCTGGACGAAATAGTCCGAGCGGAAGATGCTGCTCAGATGCGGCGTGGCCAGCAGGGCCACGACGAGCGTGAACATCGCAGCGCGTGGGGCCGTGGCCACGACGGGCCGCACGACAGCTTCGGCCGCCGCAGGGTACGCAAAGAAGGCGATCAGCAACACCGCCGGCATCCACGGAAGGATGAGCCGCGAGCCCCAGGCCCACCACCCGAACGGCGCCCACCAGTGGGCGAGGGTCGCGGTGAGCGTGAGCAGGAAGAGCCCGAGTCCGATCATGGGCAACCAATCCACCTCTGCGGCGCGGCGTCGGTGGAGCGTCCACGCGACCAACGGCAACATGGCCAGCGCGAGCACGAGCAGGGGCCAGAAGAAGACAAGGCCGGCGTTCGGCGCGATCCACAGCGCCACGAAGAACTCCGCCTGGAGGCGCAACGGTGCGGCCCAGTCGGCCTCACGGAGATAGGCGGCGTTGTAGGGTACGCCGAAGCGGAAGAGGTTGGCGCCGATCGACAGCGCCACTCCGAGCGCCATGCCGCAACCCGCGCCGGCCAGGCGGGTGGACTCCTGACGCGCCAGCCCACTCCACGTCGCGCCCCGCTCGCGGTGAACGGCGGCGCAGATCGCTCCCAGAAGGCCCACGAAGAGCACCGCGGTCTCCTTGCTCAGGGTCGTGAGCAGGGCAAGCGCCCCGACCACGCCCGCGCCGCATCGCTGGAGCCAGCCCGCCACGAAAGCGGTGGCCACGAAGGCGGCCAGCGCCTCCCCGAACGAGCTATTGCTGTAGTGGAGCAGGAGTCCGCTGGACAGCAGGAGCACCGCCGCCGCCGCCACCAGGCGGGAGCGGAGCGCGAGCGTACTCCAGGTGACGGCGAGCACGCCCACGAAGGCCGCGATGCTGAGGTAAGCGAGAAGGAACCCGATGTGGGTCAGCGGGCCTCCGCTCCACCGCAGCGGCAAGGCGGGCAGATACTGGAGCAGCGGCCATTTGCCGGCCGCCGAGCAGTTCGTCCATTGTCCGGCAGAGAGGCAGTGCAGGATTCCGTCCAGAGAGGACAGGAGATCATCCGTGTCGCTCTGGACGCGGGCGCTCTGGATCAGCGCCCTCACGTAGAGCAGCCCGCACAGTCCTCCGAGCCACGTGGGCCACCTGGCTAGCATCCTCACGATTCTTTGTGCTCCTCCTCCTGACCGTTTCCAAGCCATCGGCACAGGACGGCGATGTCCAGTTCGCGGCATTGCAGGCGAGCGCCCGGAGGGAAGTGGTCGGCGAATTCGTGGGCCGAAGCCTCGCCGCGCAAGAACACGTACGCGCTCGTCGTCGGGTCGGAGGCGGCGATCTGGCGCGGTCCGGCATCGCACGGCGGCCGGTAGCGGGGGAAGTGGCCGGTGCTCAGGCGCAGTCGCCGTTCGGCCGCGTAACGCTGGACGGCGAGAATGCCTTCGTGCGCGTTCGAGGTGCGGCCGCAGCCGAACTTCGGGTGGAGATAGATCGCGTGGACTCCTCGGCCGAGGGCCGCATCCCAGAGCGCGGAGTCGAGGATGCGAGAGGCCGGACGCTCCAGCACGGGACGAGCCAGGCCGTAGACCGGCTGGAGATCCACCCACTGGAGCGCCAGCGCCAGGGCAAGGGCGCAGGCCGCGACACGGGGCAACAACCACCGTGCGGACGTCAGGACAGCAAAGACGACGAGCGCGTAGCCCACCGGCCAGAAGAATCGACCGGAAGCGCGGAACATCCCGAACGGCCACTCGAGGGAGGGGGGGACGGGCCACTCGAGCACGAGGCGATGACCGAGGTACACGCGATTGGACGCCGCGTACAGGCTCGCGAGCGTGAGCATGGCGACGAGCATCCAGTGGCGACCGAAGAACCGCGGGTCATGGCGCAGGCGGAGGGCGATCCCGACTCCGAGCAACGACAACACCCCGGCGCCAAGGTAGTTATAGCCCTCGTACTGGCCTCCGGCGAAGGTCCACTCGTGATGACCGGTCATCCACCCCATCACGCCGCCACCACCCAGCACGGGGGCCAGGAGGTTCATGGAGTACAAGCCGAACCCCTCGGAGGCCGCGGCGTGGGGAATCGGCAACATGGTCAGCGGCAAGCTCGCGAGGATCAAGGCCGGCGGAAGCAGGAGGCGCCCGAGCGTCCGCCGCCAGCCCAGGCTCGCGCCGAATCGCGCCGCATCGGCGGCGAACACGAGACCGATCATGACGAAGAGATACAGGTTGACGTAGAACGCGCCGAAGAGCAGGACCGTCCACGCCGCGAGCGCGGGCCGACCAGATCGCCCGCCGCGCAAGTAGAGGGCCAGGGCAAACGGAATCAGCCACTGCGACGCGAGACTCACGTGGCCGAAGACGGCCCGGCCGAGCAGCGCAGGCATGACAAGCAAGAAACACGTGAGCGCGATCAGGGCACTGTACCGTGGCAGCCGCGCCTCGCGCACGAGCCACCACGCACCGACGGCCTGCAAGAGATAACAGAGTCCGATCCAGCAGCCGAAGGGATTGAAGGGGAATCGGTCGCCCGGCACGATGAGCTTGAGCACGGCCGCGTAGAGCGGGACGATGTCGACGAAGGTCGCCAGCGTCCCATCCGGGGCGTTGAGCCCGGTGATTCTCAGGAGGGGCCATGCCCAGGGCTCCGAAAAGAACGCGTTGAAACCCGACTGGTATTCCGCGATGTCTTCGACGTCCGTCTGCCAGTACGAACTGGCGCCGCCCACGAAGCCGCGAGGCAGCAGCCAGTGCAACCAGCCGAGGGCGATGGCAAGCGCGATCAGCAGGCCTCCGATGCCGTCAGCGCGCCATGCGGCGATTCCGACCCAAGTCGACTGCCGAAGTCTTGCGATCGTGGGACCTGTCTCGTGTCCGAAGTCGGTCCAAGGTACCATCGGCGTCCGGCATTGCCCACGCCGGCCGTTCGAGATGGAGGACGCCCTGCGCGTCCGAGGAGACATGCATGCTGGTCGAGTACGCGTGCGAGGACCACGTCGCGACACTCACCCTGAACAGGCCGGAGAAGCTCAACGCGTTCAACGATGAGCTGGTCATGGCCCTGAACGACGCGCTCCGGCGGTTCGACGCGGACGCCGAGGCGCACGTGGCCATCCTGTGCGGGCGGGGCCGCGCGTTTTCCAGCGGCGCCGACGTGCAGCAGCGGCAGCTCCGCGCGCGTGAGGAGTTCGAGCGCCTCGGTGGTCCGCAGGGGTTCGGCGCGAACTCGGGCGATCTGCTCACGAAATCGGTCAACTGGAAGCCGGTCATCGCGGCCCCTCACGGGTACGTCATGGGCCTCGCCGTCGGCATCGTGCTCGAGTCCGACCTGATCGTCGCCGAGGCGGGCACGCAGTTCCAGATCACCGAGACGCCGCGCGGGCTCGGCGGCGCGAAGTACTGGGGCCTGATGCACTTCCGCGGGGCCGGCGCCTTCGGAACGGAAGTGGCGCTGACCGGGCGCTTCTTCACCGCGGAGGAGGCGTTCGGAGCCGGTCTGATCAACCGCGTGGCGGCTCAGGGCACGTACCTGGACGCGGCCCGTGAGCTGGCCCGGGCCGTGGGCCGGAACCCGCCGCTCAGCGTGCGCGCCACCGTCCGCTCGCGCCGCTGGTACATGGATCAGCTGACGCGCGAGATCACGATGCAGACCGCGCCGCTGAAGCTGTACCTGAGCGAGGACTTTCAGGAGGCCGCGCGCGCGTTCGCGGAGAAGCGGAAGCCCGGTCCTTACAAGGGCCGATAAGCCTCAGCGGCCGTACGCCGGGCGGCCGCGCGCCGCGCCAGAGCCAGCGCGGCGGCGACCACGCCGGAGCACCGCGTCTGCCGGTAGGGATCGTCTGCGGGCAACTCGGCGAGCAGCCGGCGGTGCAGCGCGCCGAGACTGTGGTAGGGCACGGTCGCCAGGTGGTGGTGGAGCGCGTGGTACCGGAGCCCGACGGGCACGGCCAGCGCGCTGAGGAGCCGGCCCTCCAGTGTTACCGTGTCGAGGAGCTGTCCAAGCGAATCCGTCGGCTGCCCGTCGCTCTCGTAGCGGTGCGCCGCCAGGTTACGCGCCTGGTTGAGGACCAGAGCCCCGACGAGAACGACGTACCACTGCAAGAGCCATTGGGCAGGCACCAAGCCCGCGACGACGCCCCACGCCACCAGCCACACCAGGGCCGCCGCGGCCACCTCCTGCGCCAGCCACCGCACGGTGTCCCGACCCTTCGGGGCAGGACGCCGATAGCGGGGGTTGAGTACGAGGGTCGAGGCGCGCGTCACCACCCAGCGGCGTAGCGGCGGAATGACCCACGACGCCGGCCCGAGCAGGGCCCAGCGGACGGGGAGCATCGGCACCTCCACCGTCGGCACGAGCAGGAATCCGAGGTGTCGGAGCGGGGTCGACCGCGCCAGGGGTAAGTATTCCGGGTCGTTCCACGTGCCGAAGGTCGCCTGCCGGTGGTGGTCGAGGTGGGAGCCCACGTACATGAGGCTCGGGGCCAGGAACGGCACGCCGACGAGGACGTTCCACGCCAGCTCGAAGCCCGGCAGGACGCCCCGACGGTGGTGGGCGATCTCGTGCACGAAGATCGCGGCCCGGAACAGCGCCACCATGGCCACGAGCGTCGAGACGAGGTGAAGCGGCCCCCCGAGGGGCGCGCCGGCTGACACCGCGAGCGCCGTCCAGCACACGGCGGTGGTCGCCAAGAGGTCGCTCCAGTAGATCCAGGCCCGCGGAGGAAACGCATCCGCGAAGCGGTGGCGGGCGTCAGCGATCGTGAACGCAGAGGTGGGCCGGGTTACCGCCCCGCCGATCTCCACGTCACCGACCGGCCAGGCCGGAGTCTGCTTCATCGAAGACCGGCTCGACCCGCCGAGCCGCGCGCGCCAGCCGCTGCTTGTCGAAGTCCGCCTCGCGCAGCTCGACACCGAAGCAGTGCGGCGGTGCGGCGCGCATTCCGTGACGCTCGGCGAGCACGCGCAGATACTCGGCTTCGGCCGGATCGAGCTTCTGGCCGATGCTGTGATCCCGGTCGTCGCCCTCGAGGGCGAGCAGCACCGTCTCGGCGAGGCAGCCGAGCAAGATGCCGGGCCGGAACCCCAGCAGGTTGGGACCGAAGTGGACGGGCTCGGGCAGCTCGACGAGGCCGCCCTCGAAGACGAGGACGTCGTCGAGACTCTCCACGACCTCGCGCGCCACGTTGGCCGGCCGCGCCACGTCGCACACGACCGCGCCCGCCTTGAGCACGTCCGCTCCGATCAGCGCCGCCTCCGAGTTGGTGGCCACGAACACGAGGTCGGCGGCGAGCCCCGCCGCCCTCAGGTCCGTGGTGCAGGCGATCGGTGCCTCGCGGCCGGCGGCCGTGAACGCCGCCTCGACGGTCTGGGCGAGACGCTCGTAGCTTGCGTCGTCGCGTGCCCCGAGGTGCTCGCGGAGGGTGCGCGGGTGTAGCACCTGCCGGACCTGCCGGTCGATCGGTGGCGCCGCCGAAGCCGGGAGCCCTGTCGTCGCCTCGGCGCGATCGATCAGGCGAGCATAAACCTCGCCCGCGACGATCCGGCAGCGCGCCAGCGCGTCACGGCTCCGCGGGTTACCGATGAGGGTGAGCCCGGCGACGCGATCAGCGAGGAGCAGGGAGGCGAGCCGGCCGATCGCCCCGGTCGCTCCCACCACGGCCGTCTGCATGGTCGGGAGCGAGAGCCCGAGGCGCCGCGTCACCTCGGCGATGCCCTCGAGGGCCATCACCGTCGTGAGCCCGTTGCCGCTGGTGACCGCGACTCCCTGACCGACCAGGCTCTGCCCGCCCTTGCTGACGATCGAGGTGAAGCCGCCCAGGCCCACGACCCGGGCGCCCTCGCTTCGCGCCAGAGCCAGCGCGTCGCCCAGCATCGGCAGCATCTTCTGCCGACCGCGCCGCATCATGTCCGCCGGCAGCACGCCCAGCCCGATCAGGCAGCCGTCGGCGGCGGCGCCGGTGCGCGAGCGCACCTGAGGCAGATGATAGATCAGGCCGGGCTCCGACCACTGCACCCAGTCGCGCCAGCGGTCGAACTCCTTGGCGGTGAACTGCGTGAAGGACGGGTCGCCCACGACGTAGTCACGGGGCGAGGTGTAGTGGACGAGGAAGGCGAAGGATTTCCTGGGTCCCGTGTTCTCGACGGACGTCGGGGCGGGGTTGGGAACGTTCGGTGCCGAGAAGCGCCGGCGTCCGGGCGTCCGCGTCGCTGCCTCTCCGGTCAGGTGACGCACCAGGCTGTAGTAGTCCTTCCGGTCCAGGATGTCGCACAGGGCGTCCAGCGCCGCCATCGCGCGGTCGATCTCGGCGGTGCCGACGGTGAAGGGCGGCTCCAGCCGGAGCACGTGGGAGTTGTTGAAGACCGGCGCGGTGACGAGCCGGTGGACGTTGAACAGGTACGAGGCGAAGAGCGCGATCAGGTAATCGTTCTTCGAGAAGAACGCCATCGTGTACGAGTCATCGCCGTCGAACGGGAAGAAGTCGAGCCCGGTCAGGTAGCCGGCTCCGCGCACGTCCCGGATCACACGGGGATACGCGGTCTGCAGCTCGCGAAGCCGCCGGAGGAGGTACGCGCCGCCCTCCGCCACGTGGCGCACCATCTGCTGGTCGTCACGGAGCAGGAGGTCGAGGACCCGCAGCGCCACCCGGGCGGCGAGGTTGTTGTTGGCGAACGTCGAGCTATGGAGCGCCCCGAAGCGGTGATCCCACGCCTCCGGCGTCGCGATGCAGGCGCCGATGGGGACGAGGCCACCACCGAGCGCCTTGGCCAGCACGAGGATGTCCGGTGTCCCCGCCTCCGCCGGCAGGCCGAAGAGAGCGCCGGTCCGGCCGAGCCCGGTCTGGACCTCGTCCACGATGCTGAGAACACCGTGGCGGCGGCACAGCTGGAGCGCGGCGGCCAGGTAGCCTGGCGGAGCGGGGATCACGCCGGCCTCGCCCTGGATCGGCTCCACGATGAAGGCCGCGATCTGATCGCCGTCCTTCTCGAGCGTCGCCGCGAGGGCAGCCGCGTCGCCGTAGGGCACGTAGTCGAAGTGAGGGATCGGGGCCCCGAACGGCACCTGGTAGATGGGATTACCGGTCGCGGACAGCGCCCCGAGGGTCTTGCCGTGAAAGCCGTTGATGGTGGACAGGATCGTGAGACGCCCCGTGCGAGCCCGCGCCAGCTTGATCGCGGCCTCGACGGCCTCGGCGCCGCTGTTGGCGAACACCGTGACGCCCAGCTCGCCCGGCGTGATGGCGGCCAGCTTCTCCGCGAGCTGCTGCGCCGCCACGGGGACGAGCGGCTGGATCATCGCCGGGAGCTGCTCCTGGGCGCACGCCGTCAGGGCCGCCCACAGCTCCGGATGGTTGTGGCCGAACGAGACGGCTCCATACTGCGACAGGAAGTCCAGGTACTCGGTTCCCTCGGCATCGTACAGGTGGTGGCCCACGGCGCGGACGAGCGGCCTGGAGAGTTGCATCCGGTCCAGGAAGTAGCTCCGCGTCGGGTTGTACGGGTTGAGCCAGCGGATGTACTTGCCGATGTAATCACGCGCCAGGGGTGGCCTCCAGATCGCGCCGGTACAGGCGATACACGCGATCACAGCGGAATCCGGCATGAAGGACGGCCGACAGCATTGCCTGATTGTCTTCGAAGATCCACCCGCCGTCGATGTATCGAAAGCCCAGTCTCGCAGCGCTCACGGTGAACCGGGTGAGCAGTAACGGCGCCACCGCCAGCCTGGCCCGGGCGGGGACGACACCGCACAGGAGAACCCGCACGGCGTCGGGCCGTGTGAGACGCGCGCGGAGGGCCAGCTCTATCAGCTCCAGCACCCCCATCCGAAGCTTGAGCCGACGGATCGCAGCGTTCATGTCGGGGATGGCGACCAGGATGCCCACCGGCTCCCCGTGCCTCTCGGCGAACAGGAGGAGGTCGGGAACGATGACGTGCCGGAGTCCCCGTGCCAGGTCGGCCATCTCGCCCGGACTCAGGGGCACGTGGCCCCAGTGCTGGCTCAGGACCTGGTTGAACAGTCGCACGGCGGTCGCGACCTCGTCGTCCAGCCGGCGCATATCGATGGACCGTACGGCGATCGGGCGCTCCTTCGACCGGTGGGCCGCGTCGAGGCGGTCGATCCATCGCTTCGCCGCCGCCCACGCGACGGGATCCTCGATGTCGAGCGAGGCGCTCACCATGTCCTTGGCCTTCTCGAGGCCGGCGGACTCGAGGAGCCGCTGGTAGTACGGCGGCTGGTAGGCGAGCAGATAGCGGTGGGGACGCTCGTGTCCCTCGATGAGGATGCCATACTCATAGTTCTGCGATGGGCTGGCCGGCCCGATCATCTCCGCGGCGCCGCGCTCCCGGAGCCAGCGCGCCGCGGACTCGAGGAGCCCCCCGGTCACGTCGAGGGAGTCGATGCTGTCGAAGAAGCCGAAGAAGCCCTGGAGAGGTGCCGCGCCGGACTCTCGCCGGTGCCGGTTGTAGCGTTCGTTGAGGATTGCGGCGACGCGGCCTACCGCCCGGCCGGTCCGTCGGTCGCGGGCGAGGAAAAACTCCGCCGTGGCCCCCTCGCCGTCGACGTAGAAGGGATGACGATCCCGATCGAGGAGCCGGGTCTGCTCCGTCCTGAGCGGCTCGACCCAGTGAGGGTCGGCGCCCCGCAGGACGCGTGGCAACTCCCGGAACTCCCTCAGCTCCCGGGACGACCGGGCGGGCCAGACGTCACACGCGGGCGAGTGCGCTCGGTTCAACGCTCGCGCTAGAATAGCATGCTCTCCCGTCGGGATGGCACAGTCCCCGGAATTCGGTAGTGGGTCAGTTCGAACCCTGACTGCCCGTTCGCCGGGCGGGAGAGATGGGTGGGCCTTCGGAAACCCGATCGGACCGTCTAGCCGTCCGCCTGAATGTCGGTAAGCGGTACGCCTGTCACTACGTACTACGACGGGTTTCCGAAGGCCCACCCGTCTCTCCCGCCCTCCACGCGTCGCTCGGGCCGCGCAGTCGTGCCTCGAAGGACGCTCGGGGAATTGACCGACGATCACGGCCGAACTCAAGCCGGTCGTAGGAAGGTTGGGGGCACGCAATCTCTTCAGGTCGCGCACGAGAGCCTCGCCACTCGAGTCGTCGATCCGACCTTGAGCACCGCGGAGAGGGCGGGCGGGGTGGGTGGGGCCTTGGGAAACCCGTCGTCGTACGTCGGGACAGGCGTA
>WNGF01002712.1_pt1 | contig 24545 bp, 21 predicted proteins | sample 5400641 | NCBI WGS metagenome assembly WNGF01 (sample SAMN13153371, study PRJNA577476) | soil metagenome | isolation source: 80 cm soil or saprolite under grassland replicate 2 | place: USA:California | collected 2016-06-15 | reverse complement strand
CAAGGCGCACCGAAGTCGCCGGACTGCACGGCCAGGCGCTCAAGGTCCGCGTGGCCGCGCCGCCCGTCGACGGTCGCGCCAACGATGAGCTTATCGCGCTCGTCGCCGAAACGCTTGGGGTGCCCAAGAAAAGAGTCTCGGTGGTAAAAGGCGGGGCGTCGCGGCACAAGACCGTGCTCGTCGCCGCGCCGCAAACCGACCCTCTCCGGCTTCTGGGTCAGTCCTGAACCCTGCGCTCAGGCTTCGTATACAAGCTGCCCGCCGACCAGCGTATAGCGCACGCGGCCGCGCAGCTCGTAGCCGATGAAAGGCGTGTTCTTTCCCTGGCTCTTGAGGAAATCCGCGGTGACCTTGACGTGCGCGTTCGGATCGAACACGCACACATCCGCATCCCTGCCGACGGCAAGATCCCCCGTCAACACGCCCAGGATCGCCGCCGGCTTGGAGGTCACCGTGGCGAGCGATTCGGGCAGCCCGAGGCGCATCTCCTCGGCCCACTTCAGCGTGAGCGGCAGCAGGAGCTCCAGGCCCGTCACCCCCGGCTCCGATTCGGCGAAAGGCAGCTGCTTCGCATCCTCGTCCACCGGCGCGTGATCCGAGCACAGCGCGTCGATGGTTCCATCGGCGAGCCCCGAGCGCAGCGCATCGCGGTCGCGCAAGGACCGAAACGGCGGGATCACGTGGCAGTGGGAATCGAAGTAGCCCAGGTCGATCTCCGAGAGGTGCGCGTGATGCACGCTTGCGTCGCACGTAACGGGCAGTCCCTCGTTTTTCGCCGCGCGCAGCATCGCGACGCTTTCGGCTGTAGACAAGCGGCACAGGTGCACGCGCGTGCGCGTCGAGCGCACGAGCTGCAGTATGGTCGCAAGCGCGATGGTCTCGGCGAACGCGGGAATCCCCGGCAGGCCGAGCCGGGTGGCGACCTCGCCGTCGTGCGCGACACCCCCCCGCGCAAGATACCCGTCCTGCGGTCGCAGCCATACCGCGATGCCGAAGGTGGCCGCGTATTGCAGCGCGTGCCATAGGACCTGCGTGTCGGGAATCGGCGTATCGGCGTGAGAGAACGCAACACAGCCCGCGTCGCGCAGCACCACCATCTCGGTGAGCCGCTCGCCGCCGAGCTTCCACGTGAGCGCACCGACCGGATAGACGTGTGCGAGATTCAGGCTCCTCGCGCGGTGCTTGAGCATTTCCACCAGGCCCGGCTCATCGAGCGGTGGGTCGGTGTCGGGCGGACAGGCGAGGCTCGTGACGCCGCCCGCGACCGCAGCCTGCATTTCCGATGCGAGCGTCGCCTTGTACTCGAAACCCGGTTCTCTCAAGCGCGCCGAGAGGTCGATCAGGCCCGGGCAGACCACGAGGTTATCCGCGGCTATCGTGCGCTCGGCGCGAAATCCCGCGGGGGCCTTGCCAAGTGCCGCGATTTTTCCGTCCGCTATGAAAACGTCCTGCTTCGCGTCGACGCGGTTTTTCGGATCGATCACGCGGCCGTTCTTGATGTGGACCTGGCTCACTTGTAAGGGCTTCCGTCCTTGTGGGTGAACACCCATTTTCCCTCGACCATGCGCGCCGCCATGTCGACCTCGCTGTAGGTCGCCCCGTCCTCCGGCGTGCGGTCGCCGATCTCCAGGTAGAGCACAGGCTTCCCCGTCTCGTTGACGAGCTGGTGTCCGTCGGCCTTGCCAGCGGGAAATCCGGCCGTCATGCCGGGCGTCAATTTCTGCCTACCGGAGTCGGTGACCAGCGTCACTTCGCCTTCGAGGATATAGATGAACTCGTCCTGTTTCGCGTGCCAGTGGCGCATCGAGGATTCCGCTCCGGGGTCCAGGCGCGTGAGGTTGACGCCGAAGTTTTTCAGGCCGGCCGCGTCGCCCAGGCGCCGCTTGTGTCGGCCCGCGACGCGGCTCTTGTACGGCTCCGGGTAGCCGGTGCTCGACTGCTCGGGCAGGTCTTTCGGATCGAGGGCCGGTGGAAGAAGTTTGGCCATGGTCAGTTTCCGGCGAGGATGCTCATCACCGCCATGCGCACGGCGATGCCGAAGGTGACCTGCGGCAGGATCACCGAGTGCGGACCGTCTGCGACCGAAGAATCGATCTCGACGCCCCGGTTCATCGGCCCCGGGTGCATGACGATGGCGTCAGGCTTGGCGAGCGCGAGCTTCGCGGGCGTCAAGCCGTAGGACTTGAAGAATTCCTGGGCGGAGGGCAGCAGCGGCCCCTTCATGCGCTCGTTCTGCAGGCGCAGCATCATCACGACGTCGCAGCCGGCAAGGCCCTCGCGCATGTCGTGATGCACCGAGACACCGAGTTGTTCCACCCCCGTCGGCAACAGCGTTTTCGGGCCGATAACGCGCACATCGGGCGCACCCAGCGTCGTCAACGCGTGGATGAGCGAGCGCGCGACGCGCGAGTGCAACACGTCGCCGACGATGGCGACCGAGAGCTGGGTGAAGTCTTTCTTGTAATGGCGGATGGTGTAGATGTCGAGCAGCCCCTGAGTCGGGTGCGCGTGACGCCCGTCGCCGGCGTTGATCACGTGCACGTGCGAGGCGACGTGGCTCGCGATCAAATGGGCGGCGCCGCTGGAGGAATGCCGCACGACGAACATATCCGCGTACATCGCGGAAAGATTGTCGACCGTGTCGAGCAGGGTCTCGCCTTTGGTCGAAGACGACACTGCGATATTCAGGTTGATGACGTCGGCGGACAAGCGTTTCGCTGCGATCTCGAAGGTCGTGCGGGTGCGCGTTGAAGCTTCGAAGAACAGGTTGAACACCGACTTGCCGCGCAGCAGCGGCACCTTCTTCACCTCGCGCTCGGTGACGCCGATGAAGGAAGCGGCCGTGTCCAGGATGTGCACGAGAACTTCGCGCGGGAGCCCCTCGATCGTGAGCAGGTGCTGGAGCCTTCCGTCCCCGTTAAGCTGCGGGTTTCGCATCGGAGAGTCGCAAGAAGAATCTGCCGCGCTCGTCGCGCGCCAGTCGCAGAAGTTTGCCTGCGGGGACCGAAAGCGTGGCGCCGACGTACTGCGCCGCGATCGGCAGCTGCCGCTCGCCGCGGTCCACCAGCGCCGCAAGCTCGATTTTTCCGGGGCGGCCATAGTCGAACAGTTCGTTCATCGCCGCGCGCACGGTGCGCCCGGTGTAGAGCACATCATCGATCACCACGATGTGCCGGCCGTTCACGTCGAACGGGATCTGCGAAGGCTTGACGTGATGACGGAGCCCCGCCGCGTCGAAATCGTCGCGATAGAAGGAGATGTCGAGCACCCCCATCGGCGTTGAGAGCTCCAGTTCCCGGTGCAGGCGCTCGGCGAGCCAGGCGCCGCCGGTGCGGATGCCGACGAGCCCGGTGGAATCGGTGATGCCGGCGCGGAGCTTGCGCGCGAGCTCCTCGCAAAACGCTTCAGCGTCCGGAAGATCCATCGAGGTAGCTCTGCAGAATGACGCTGGCTGCGAGCGCGTGCGTTTCGTGCTTGTGCTCGCGCCCGCCGCGGCCGTTCTCGCGCAGGCTTTCCCGCGCCGAAGCGGAAGAGAGTCGCTCGTCGGAGAGCACGACCGGCAGCCGAAATCGCACCTCAAGCTGCCGCGCAAAGCGCCGCGCGCGCAGCGTCATTTCGTGCTCGCCGCCGTCCGACGCGAGCGGCAGGCCGACCAGCAGCCGCTCGGGCCGCCATTCGCTCACGAGGGTGGCGACCTCCGCCATGCGCCGGCCGCCGCTCTCGGCCTCGAACGTTCCCAGGGGATTGGCGATCCGCGTTTCGGTGTCGCCCACGGCGACGCCGACCCAGCGGGTGCCGAAATCGAAAGCAAGTATGGTGTGGCCCGAGACCTTCGACGGGGCCACGGCCGCCTCGCTCACGCGTGTCCTGCCTCCTCGGAGAGCTTGGCGAAGTCGACCCCGAGCAGCTTCATCGCGGCGGGCAGGCGCTCTTCGGAGGGCGTGTCGAAGATGATCGCGCCCTCGGCCTCCACGGTGAGCCAGGCGTTTTGCTTGATCTCGTTTTCGAGCTGTCCGGCCGCCCAGCCGGAGTAGCCGAGCGTGACCAGCATCCGGTCGGGGCCGCTGCCTTGCCCGACGGCTTCCAGGATATCCTTGGAAGTCGTGAGGCCCATGCTGTCGCGCACCGAAAGCGTGGATTGCCACTTTCCCGGAGGCTGATGCAGGACAAAGCCGCGGTCGGTCTGCACCGGCCCGCCGAAATAGACCGGTTCCTTCACGAGGATCTGGGAAGCGAGCGGCAGGCTGAGGCGCTCGAACAGGGCGCCGAGGGTCATCTCGATCGGCCGGTTGACCACCACGCCGAGCGCCCCCTGCTCGTTGTGCTCGCAGATGAAGGTGAGGGTGCGGGCGAAATACGGATCGACCATGTTGGGCATGGCGATCAGGAAATGATTGGTGAGATTGACCTGGGCCATGAGAGCTCGGGCTCTATTGTAATCCCCCGGCGGGGACGCGCGCGAGCGCAGCGCCAAGTCCGACGAGCGCCTTGGTTTTCAGGCGGCAGCCCGGCGCTCCTTGAGAAACCCGGAGATTTTCTCGATGAGATCGTCTTCCTGGTAGGGCTTGCCGAGGAAGTGGCTGACGCCGATCTCTTTCGCGTAGTTCTGGTGCTTGTCGGCGGTGCGCGAGGTGATCATGATGATCGGCACCCGGGCGAGGCGCTTGTCCGCCCGCACGTTGCGCGTGAGATCGAACCCGTCCATGCGCGGCATCTCGATGTCGACCAGCATTACGTCCGGGATGAGCTCCTGGAGTTTCTGCATCGCCTCGACGCCGTCGCGCGCGGTGACCACGAGATAGCCCTGGCGCTCGAGCAGCCTTCCGGTGACTTTGCGCACGGTGAGCGAATCGTCGACCACCATGATGGTGGGCTGCACCGCGGCGACTTGCGGCTTGGGCGCCTCGTGCACGACCGCCGCCGCGGGGACCTCCTTCAGCGCGAGCTGCACCGGATTGAGGATGAGCACGATCTCGCCGGTGCCGAGCACCGTGGCGCCGGTGATGCCGGCGATCCTCTGCAGCTGCGGACCGATCGACTTCACCACGATTTCCTGGTTGCTGCCCAGCATCTCGTCCACGTGCAGCGCGATCGCGTTGGTGCCGCTCCGCAGGAACAGCGTCGGCGAGAAGCGTTGCTGCTCGCCGACCGCGTCGGGCGTTCCGAGCAGGTGCGGCAGGTAATGGAACGGGTAGCGCCGCTCCTGCCACTCGGTCTGCCGCGACGAATAAGCCGCGACCAGCTGTTCCTGCCTCATCTGCAGCACCTGCTCGACCATCACCGCGGGAATCGCGTAAGTCCGGTTACCGGCGCGCACCAGCACCGCCTGCGTCACCGCGAGCGTGAGCGGGAGGTAGATGGTGAATCGGGTCCCCTTGCCGCGCGTAAAACGCATCTCAACGCGCCCGCCGAGCGCGGCGACTTCGCTCTTCACCACGTCCATGCCGACGCCGCGCCCGGCGACCTGGGTCACCTTGGTGGCGGTGGAGAAGCCCGCGTGGAAAATGAAGTCGGCGATCTCCGCCTCCGACACCATCGTCGCGCGCGGCTCGATGAGGCCTTTCTCGATGGCTTTCTCGCGGATCCGGTCGATGTCCAGGCCCGCGCCGTCGTCTGCGAGCGTGAGCTGCACTTCGTTGCCTTCCTGCGTGAGCTCCAGGCGAATCTCGCCGATCTCGGGCTTGCCGGCGGCGCGACGCTGCTCCGGCGTCTCGATGCCGTGCGTCACGGCGTTGCGCAACAGGTGCTCCAACGGCGCGGTCATGCGCTCGAGCACCGAGCGATCGAGCTCGACCTGGGTGCCTTTGATGTCCAGGTTGGCGCGCTTGCCGACTTCCTTGCCCGTCTGGCGCAGGATGCGGTAGAGGCGTTCCGAGAGGCTGCCGAACGGCACCATGCGCACGCGCATCAGGCCTTGCTGCAGGTCGCGGTTCAGCCGCGCCTGCGCGAGCAGCGCCTTCTCGGTCTCGTCCACCGTGTTGACGAGGTTCGCGTGGACCGTCGAAACGTCGCTGACGCTCTCCGCCATCAGCCGCGTCACCTCCTGGAACCGGGTGAAGCGGTCGAACTCGAGCGGGTCGAATTCTTTCTTGGCTTCCCTGGCGAGCTCCAGCCGCGACTGCATCTGCGACTCGGCCTGGATCTCGATCTCGCGCAGCTGGGCGCGCAGGCGGGCGACGTTATCGGTGAGCTCGTGCATGGCGGACTTGAGCGCGCGCATCTCGCCCTCGATCCGGCTGCGCGCGATGGCGACTTCGCCGGCCTCGTTGACCAGCCGGTCGACGACGTCCGCGCGCACGCGCAGGAGCGCCTTCGGCTGGAGTTCGCGCTCTCCCGGGGTCACCGCCGCGGGCGCGGGTTCCGCAGCCGCAGCAGCGGCCGCCGCCTCGGGCTTCGCCGCCGGCGCTTGCGGGGCGGCGGTAAGCCTCAGGGGCTGGGTCGCTGCGGGTTTTTCCTCAGGTGCGCGCGGCTTTTGCAGCTGCTCGAACAGCACGCCCATGCGGTCCCACGACGTCTCCAGCTCTTCAAACAGAGTGGCGGGCAGAATCTTGACCGCCATCGCGTTCTCGACGCGCGTTTCCATGCGGTGGGTAAGCTCCCCTATCGCCATCGCGCCGGCCATGCGCGAGCTGCCTTTCAAGGTGTGGAGCACCCGCTGGAGCGCCTGGCCGAGCTGGGAATTGTCCGGATGATCGCGCCAGTCGCGCAGTGCGGTGCCCACCGACGGGACCAGCTCGTGCGCCTCGTCGAGGAAAATCTGCAGCAGTTCCGGATCGAGGTCGTCGTCGAGCCGCCGCAGGCGCCGCTCGGCCAGAGTCTCCTCGACCTCGAACTCCTCCGAAGGAAGCCCGGGGAACTCCAGCTCGAGCGCCGCGGGCTGCGGGGCAGCGGGCGCAGCCGGGAGGGAAGCGTGCATCGGATCCGCCGCCTCCTCCAGCACCAATTCCTGCGGCGCGGGCGCCTGCGCCCCGATGTGCTCGAGCCGCGCAACCAATCGCGGGACCGCATCGGGCACGCGCAATTCGATCACTTTCGAAACCATCGCCTCGATCGTGTCGATCGCTTCTCCGACCAGCGACTGTTCCTCTTCGGAAAGCTCGCTGGTTGCGAGTTTTTGCAGCGCCTTCTCGAACGCGTACCCGAGATCGGAGAGGGCCGCGATCTTCACGGTTCCCGAAGTGCCGGCGAGCGTGTGCACCGCGCGCATGAGGGTGTCGGTGACCACGCCGTGCTGGCGCAAGGTTTCGTGCTCTTCCCTGATCGCGGCGGCGTGCGAACGCGCTTCGCCGCTGAAAATGGTGAATAGGGTGGTCGAGATCCGGTGCGCGCCGAGCTGGACGGATTCCTCCGGCTCGGCCGGCGCCTGGACGGGGATTTCGGCGACCGGCGGGGACTCGGCTCTCCTCTGCGCTGCAGGCTCGGCCGCCAAGGCGATGGGCGCTTCGGCCGCCACCGGCTGCGCCGCCGGCGCCTCGGCCCGAGTTTCGTCCCGGCGCACGCGCTCCGCGGCCGCAACGAGCGCGTTCTCGTCGCCCGATGCCCCGCCCGCTTTGAGGCGCTTCACGTTGTCGGAGAAGTATTCGTGGGCGAGGGCGATCAGCTGAAGCAGCTCGGGGGTCGCGGCGCGCTCCTCTTGCAGCCAGAGATTCATGGTCTGCTCCACGGCCCAGGCGGCCTCCCCCAGGCGCGTGAGGCCCACCATGCGTCCGCTGCCTTTCAAGGTGTGGAACCCGCGGCGGATCGTGGTGAGCGTGTCCTTGTTGGCGTGCTGCTCGCGCACCGTATCCAGGCACTCGCGTATCGTCGCCAGCACCTCGTCGGACTCTTCGAGGTACACGCCGAGAAGCTCCGCGTCGATGGTCTCGGCGCTCGCGTCGATGAGCTTGGCGGCCTCGGGAGACGGCGCGTGCGCGGCGGCCGCGGGCGTGATTCTCTCGATCGCTTGCTTGAGGAAAGACGTCAGCGGCATGGTGCTTGTCTTGCTCAAGGCTTTGAGCGCCTGCTCGGCCGAGGACTCGAGCTTCTGGTCGGCAACGAGCCCGGCGTCCTTCTGCAGGGCCGCGAGGTTCTTTTGGAGCTCGGCCCGAAGCGCCCCGTCCTTGGGCTTCTTCTTCCATTCCTCGTAGAGGCTCGCCGTCTCGCGTTGCTGCTCGGCGATCTGCGCCTCGACCGTGGCGCCAGGCGGCTCGAGGCCGGCTTCCTTTTCCTCCACTCTTGCCGCCGCGATCGGCTGCATCGCGGCGTCGAAATCGGCCTTGCCGTGCGCCAGACCCTCGATATAGAAGCCCAGACCCGAGAGTGTCTGGGCGATGCGCTCGAAGTCCCGGGGGCTTGCCCTGTAGTCTGCGCCGGAGAAGCGGCGGATCTCATCCCCGGCGGCAGCGAGGGTGTCGCGCGCGCGGCTCTCGCCCAGCATCTCGAGCGCCCCGAGCAGCTGGCGCACCGGCTTGTCGAGGGCGGCGAGCTCGTCGCGTTTCGCCGTGTCGCGGAAGAAGGCGTCCAGCACCTGCTCGACCGAGCGCAGGTTGGCCTGCATCTCCGAAACCACCTGGCTCATGAGCAGCCGCTCCTGCGCCTTGCGCGACATCTCGTCGAGCAAGGGAATCTCGGGCGCGGTGCGCCGCAGCTTGCCGAGCACGCAATCTTTCAGGCGCGAGCACAGGAGCTGCGCCTGCTGCGCGAATTCGCCCGAGAGCGTCGCGAAACCGGCGAGCGCATTTTCAAGCAGCAGGAGCGCCGTTGCGCCTTCGAGTGCGACCGCCTCGCTCATCCTTTCACGGTTGGAGGTGAGCCAGGCGGCGAGCCCGGCGACTTCACCGGCGAGCGCCGCGAGGTCGGCGTTGCCGAGTTGTCCCGCGCTGTCCTTGAGCGCGCTGGCGCTGTCGCGGAATGCGAGCAGGGACGGCGGATTGCCCGAGGCGAACTTGTTCCAGGCGTCCTTGGCGTGGGTCAGGTGCTCGCGCGCGGACTTCAGCGCCGGCAACTCCGCGGCCGCGGCGCCGTCGCTATCGGCCGTGGGGATCGTCTGGCTCAGATGGTAGGCTTCCTGCACTTCGCGCACGCGCTCGCTCGCCGGTCTTGCGCGCGCCACGTAGTAGAGGACTTCGCGCATCAGCCGCTCGGCGACGCTCGGCGTGCCTTCGACCGTGCGCTTGATCTGCTGCTCGATGCGGTTGCACAGCTGCTTGGCGTCCAGATCCTGGGGCAGCGCCTTGTGCGCGAGCGCGTCGAAGAAGGCGAGCGACACCCACCAGAAAGCGCGCTGCGAAGTCGGGCCCTGCGGGGCTTCGATCGCTTCGACCGCGGCGCGCATGTCTTCGGCTCCGCTCGCGTCGTTCTTCAGCCATTTGAGCAGACCGCGCTGGTAGCGGGTGCGCTGCTCGCGCAGGTTTTTGTCCGCTTCGCCCGGCTTCAAAGCAATCTGGATCTTGTCGCGCTTGGGCGGGCGGAAAGAAAGATCCGGAAAGTACAGGTCGGTGGGATCGGCCTGTCCTCCCCGCGCCGAAACCAGGTCGCGATACAGGCGATAGAGTCTGAGCGGCTGATTGGCGTTGCCCGCCATAAGCTGGTCGAGGTAGGCGAGGATGCCGTCAAACGCGCGCTCGGCGAGCCCGAAGATCTCGGCCTTCCTGAGCGAGGCTTCCTTCTCGATCCCGGCGAGCAGGCTCTCGAGCTCCTCCGAAAGGCGCGTGACTCCATCCAGCCCGACGATGGAAAGCGCCCCGTGCGCCTGGTGCAGGTGAGACTGGCTCGATTTGAGCTGCGCCGGATCAGCGCTGTTTGCGGCGAACGCGCGCAGCGCCTCCTGGGCCCGATGAATGGCGTGGTCGATCTCGCCTTTGACCCAGGAGAGCGGCCCGACGTCGAATTCGGCGCGCGCAGTCATTGCTGCAGACCCGGTTCTTCCGCTCTACGCAATCTTGAAGCCAGACACCGAACCTTTCAGCTCCTTGGCCAGTTCGGCGAGCTGGCCGATCGACACTGCGGTGCGCTTGGTGCCCTCGGTGGTCTGCTGCGTGATGTTGAGGATGTCCTGCATGCTCGTCGCCACCTCGCTCGCGGAGGTCGCCTGTTGCTGAGTTGTCGTCGTTATGCCCTCGATCAATTGCGCCAAGCGCTGCGACACCGTTCCGATCTCCGCGAGCGCCTGGCCCGCGGCGTCCGACAGCCGCGCCCCTTCGACCACGCCCTGGGTGCTTTTCTCCATGGCGGTGACCGCGTCCTGCGTGTCCGTCTGAATCGTCTTCACGATCGCGCCGATTTGCTTGGTCGCCTCGGCCGAGCGCTCCGCGAGCCGCTGGACTTCTTCCGCGACCACCGTGAAGCCGCGTCCGGCCTCGCCCGCCGAAGCCGCCTGGATCGCGGCGTTCAGGGCGAGGACGTTCGTCTGCTCGGTAATATCCGAGATCAGCTCCACGATCTCGCCGATCTCCTGCGAGGATTCGCCCAGGCGCTTGATGCGCTTGGAGGTCTCCTGGATCTGCTCTCGGATCTCGTTCATGCCCGAGATCGAGTTCTGCACCGCCTGGGTGCCCTTCTGCGCGGCGGCAACCGATTGCCGCGCCACGTTCGCCGACTGAGAGGCGCTCGTCGACATGTCGGTCATCGCCTTCGCCATGTTGAGCACCGAGGCGCTGGTCTGGCGAATCTCGACGGACTGCTTCTCGGCGGCGGCGAGCAGCTGCGCGGATGTCTTCTGCGCCGACTCGGTGGCGGTCGTCACCTGCGCGGCGGCGGCGTTGATCCGGCCGATGAGGCCTCTCAGCTCGTCGATGGTGAAGTTGACCGAGTCGGCGATGGCGCCGGTGATCTCCTCGGTCACCGTCGCCTTGACGGTGAGATCGCCTTCGGCGAGGTTCCCCATCTCGTTCATCAGGCGCAGAATCGCGTCCTGGTTGGATCGGTTGGTGCGTTCGATCTCGCCGCGCTGTCGCTCGGCCTCCTCGGTGCGCCGGCGGGTGTCGCCGAGGTACACCATGACGAGGAGCGCGATGTTGCCGATCGCCAGCAGGATCAGCACGGCAAGCACGATGAAGTTGGTGGTGCGCCCGCCGAGTTCCGTTTCATAAGCCTCGGCGAGCTTTTGCGCGGCGGCGAGCAGCGGCTCGGAATCGTCCACCACTTTGCGGCCGGCCTGCTTGGCGTTCACCAGGGCCTGGAGGTTGCCGAGAATCGAGGCGACCGCCGCTTGGAACTCCTGGTAGGCCTTCTCCAGTTCGGTGAGCTTTGCCAGCTGCTCCGGGTCCTTCGCCCCCGCGATGCGCAGCACGTCGCTGCCCTTGATCAGGCCCTGCACCAGCTCCCTGAAGCTGGTGGTGTCCTTGCCCATGAGGAACGCCACTTCCGGGTCGATCACGTCGGCGCCGAGCATGGCGTTCGCGTTTTTCGCAAGGCGCTGCGTCAGCATGACCAGCTGCCCGGAGAGCGAGACTTCGCGCGCCGGCGCCTGGGACTGCAGTTTGAGCGCCTGGATCTGCTCGGCGAGGTCGAGCAGCACCGGGTTGTTGCTGTTGATCTGGCGCACCGAGGTGCCGAGGCCGATCAGGTTCTTGCTTTGCGCGAGCACGAGCTGCGCGCTTCGGTCCGTCTTGTCCCATTCCTTGGTCAGCGCGTCGAGATACGGCTTCACGGTGTCGGAGCTCGGCGGCAGGGAAACGTCGCCCGCTTGCCCGCCCAGGGTGAGCAGCTTGAGCGCGGCGATGAATTCGTCCCGCGATTGCTGCAGCTGCTTGAACGCCTCGGGGCTCCCGATGAGGCCGGTCTGCGCCGCCTTGGCGATGCGCTGGCTCAGCATGCGCATTTGCGCGGCGGTCGAAACGTAGACCGTTCCGTAGGTCGCCTCGCGGTTGTCGATGAACACGACGACCGCGGACGCGACAAAGAGAACCGCAAAGGTCGCGCCGAGGACGGTGTATTGCCGGCCGACGCGGACCGTGCCCAGGCCGAGCATCCGCCGCTTCGGCCCTTCCGCGACGGTCGTCGGTCCGGGCGCACCCCGAACCGCCGGTTTGACGGGCACCGCCGCGGGCCTGGGCGCGGCTTTGGGCAGCGGTTTTGGCGCCTGCGGAGCGGGCGCTATGCTCCTTTTGCTTTCCGTCTTGGTCGGCAGTCTGAGAAATGCCATAAATCTCTCCTTGAGCTCGCGTTAGGTTCGATGCGCGCTAGGCGCCCACATGCAGAAAATCGTCGTGCGAGACGAGTGCGCCGATGTTCAGCTCGTGCCACAGGCGTCGATCCTCGTCGCGGTAGGCGGCACCAAGCCAGGGTCGCTCGCCCTCCGCTTCCGCGGGCTGCATCGCCTGCACGTTCTTCAACCCGAGCATGCGACCGATCACGAGGCCGCTGAACGAGTTGAAGCGCTCGGCGATCAGCAACAGCCGGCAATCGGGAGTGCGCACCGTGGGCTCCCCTCCCGTGAAGGCGGCGAAATCCACGACGCTCGCGAGCACTCCTCGGATGTTCGCCAGGCCCAGATACCAGGACTTGGTGAGCGGCACCCCGGAGATCTCCGGCAGCGGCAGCATCTCCCCCGCGTCGTCGAGCCTGAGCAGCCAGTGGCGGCTGCCCGCCTGCACGCCCAGCCGCGAAGTGGGCTCGGTTTCGGCCTGGGCCTCGCGCAACCTCTGCGCGAGGCCGTGCTGGAATTCACGCAGGCTGATCTGTTTCGCCACGGCTTGAGGCGCCTATTTTATTGCCGCGATTTTCGCCACCAGGTCCTTGGCGTCGATCGGCTTCATCAGGTAATCCTTTGCGCCCTGGCGCATGCCCCAAACTTTATCGGTCTCCTGGTTCTTGCTCGTGACGACAATCACCGGTATGTGCTTGGTCGCCTCGTCGCGCGTGATGGCGCGCGTCGCTTGGAAGCCGTTCGTGCCGGGCATCACCACGTCCATCAGGATCAGGTCGGGTTTCTCCGACTTCGATTTCGCGATCGCCTCCTCCCCGCTTTCGGCGGTGACGCATTGGTAGCCGTGCTTGGACAGCGTCTCCATGAAGAACTGCCGATCGGTCGGTGAATCATCCACGATCAGGATCTTCTTTACCGGCATGGGAAATCTCCTCAGGTGCGAACGGGCGCACGCGCGCCTATGGTTTTCAAAAGGCTGTCCTTCGTAAAGGGCTTGGTGAGATATTCGTCCGAGCCCACCATTCGGCCGCGCGCCCGGTCGAACAGGCCGTCCTTCGAAGACAGCATGACCACGGGTGTCGTGGCGAAGCGCGTGTTTTTCTTGATCAGCGCGCAGGTCTGATAGCCGTCCAGACGCGGCATCATGATGTCCACGAAGATGATGTCGGGCTGGTGATCGGTGATCTTGGAGAGCGCGTCGAAGCCGTCCTCTGCGAGGATCACCTTGCAGCCTGCCTGGACCAGGAAAATCTCCGCGCTGCGTCGGATCGTGTTCGAGTCGTCGATCACCATCACTTTGACCCCGGCAAGATTCGCGGCTTCGCCCACGCTTTCCACCCCCGTAGATTGCTCTGTCTTTGATTCCGACAGAGCCGTCGGACCGTTCTCAAGCGGCGCGGCGGCTCAAGCCCGCGCGCTTTCTCACATTATACAACCAAAGCCAGTCAAAACAAAGCCTTGTACGGCTTATTTCAGAATCGCTGTTAAATATGCACGGCCGACCCTGCCTCGGGTTTAGCTGCAATCCCATCGATGCGGCAACAGGCATGCCTGAATTAAAGCTCGACCATTTCGAAATCCTCTTTCCGGGCGCCGCACTCGGGGCACGTCCAGTTCATGGGGATATCTTTCCAGCGCGTTCCGGGTGGTATTCCCTCCTCCGGCAGGCCCGCAGCTTCGTCGAAGATGAAACCGCAGATCAGGCACATCCAGGTTTTGAATTCTTGCTTTTCCGTCATCGGGTTGGGATGGGTTACAATGGGGTCGCTTCATCTTAACCCGACCGGCGCGCCCCCTGCCAGCAGCACCGGTCCTTCGCTCCCATGTCCTCGCCTGCCCTCCCCCCCATAGTGCTCGCCTTCGCCGCCACGGATCCGACAGGCGGCGCGGGGGTGCAGGCGGATCTTCTGACCCTCTCCTCGATGGGCTGCCACGCGCTTTCCGTAGTGACCGCGATCACCGTCCAGGACACCGCCGGGGTCGAGAATCTGCAAGCGGTCGATTCCGATTGGGTGGCGGACCAGGCGCGGCTTGTGCTCGAGGATATGCCGGTGGCCGCGTTCAAGGTCGGGCTGGTCGGCAGCATCGAGAACATCGCAGTCATCGCCGAGGTCGTGTCCGATTACCCCGACGTGCCGCTCATTTTCGACCCGGTGCTCGCCTCCGGGCGCGGAGACGAACTTGCGACCGAGGACATGATTTCGGCGATGCGCGAGCTGCTTTTGCCGCAGACCACGATTCTCACGCCAAACAGCCGCGAGGCGAGGCGGCTCGCTCAAAGCGAGGGCGAGGACGATGAGGAGGAGCTTGCCCTCCCCGACGCCGCGGAAAAATTGCTGAGCCTTGGGTGCGAGTACGTTCTCATCACGGGCACGCACGAGAACACCCCGCAAGTGGTGAATACGCTTTACGCCCCGGAAGGCATAGTTCGCTCCGACAGCTGGGAGAGGCTCCCCGGGAGCTATCACGGTTCGGGCTGCACGCTTGCGGCCGCGATCGCGGCGACCCTCGCCAACGGTCTCGATCTGCCCGAAGCGGTGCGCGAGGCCCAGGAATACACCTGGCAAACGCTCAACGCCGGTTTTCGTCCGGGCATGGGGCAGTACATACCGGATCGGTTTTTCTGGGCACGGGAGATGGATGAGCCGGGCGCAGGCAAGGACTGAGCGGTTTCTCGTCCGGTCCACGAGATTTCAAGGGCTGTACGCAGTTACGCCCGATGAGCCCGACACCGAGGTGCTCGCGCACAAGGTCCGCAAGGCGCTTGCGGGCGGAGCACGTATCGTGCAATACCGCAACAAGTCCGCGAACGCCAGCTTGCGCCTCGAGCAGGGCGCGGAGCTGCTCGCGCTGTGCCGCACAGCGGGTGCTCCGCTCATCGTCAACGACGACCTCGATCTCGCGCTCGCGATCGGCGCGGATGGCCTGCACCTTGGGCGCGGGGACGCTGCCCTCGCCGCCGCACGCGCGAGGCTGGGTGGCGGCAGATTGCTGGGCGCTTCGTGCTACGACAGGCTCGAGCTCGCGATCGCCGCGCGCAGCGCCGGCGCCGATTACGTCGCTTTCGGCAGCGCCTTCCCTTCCGCCACCAAGCCGGGCGCGATGCCCGCCCCGCTCAGTCTGTACCGCGAGGCCAAGGCGCTTGTGGATTCATCTATTGTCGCGATTGGCGGCATCACACCCGAGAACGCGCACATCGTGATCGAGGCCGGGGCCGACGCCGTTGCCGTGATCAGCGCGCTGTTTGACGCGCCCGACATCGAGGCTGCGGCGCGCAGATTCGATCGCCTATTTTGCAAGAAAGAACGATGAGCAAGAACGAATCGCTGTTTGCCCGCGCGCAGATGACCATCCCTGGCGGAGTGAATTCCCCCGTGCGCGCGTTTCGTGCTGTGGGCGGCATGCCGCGCTTCATCGTGCGCGGCGAGGGCAGCCGCATCTGGGACGCCGACGGTCGCGAATACCTCGATTACGTCGGGTCTTGGGGGCCGCTCGTGCTCGGGCACGCCGACCCTGATGTCCTCGCCGCGGTTCGCGAGGCAGCGGGCCGCGGGCTTTCCTTCGGCGCGCCGACCGAACTCGAGGTCGAGATGGCCGAGCTGCTGGTGCGAATCGTCCCTGGGCTGGAACTGGTGCGACTGGTCAGCTCCGGGACAGAGGCGACCATGTCGGCGCTGCGCCTTGCGCGCGGATTCACAGGACGGCCGCGCATCATCAAGTTCGAGGGCTGCTACCACGGACACGCGGACAGCCTGCTCGTCAAGGCCGGTTCGGGCGCGCTGACCCTCGGCAATCCGAGTTCGGCCGGGGTGACGGCCGAAACTGCGGCACAGACGCTCGTCCTCGACTACAACGATGCGACGCAACTCGACGCGGCATTTCGCGAGTTGGGGGATTCGATCGCCTGCGTGATCGTCGAGCCGGTCGCCGGAAACATGAACCTGATTGTGCCGCGGCCCGGATTTCTCCAGCGCATTCGCGAGCTCTGCTCGCGGCACGGGGCGGTGCTGATCTTCGATGAAGTCATGACGGGCTTTCGCGTCGGGCTAAAAGGCGCGCAGGAACTCTACGGCGTGCGGGCAGACCTCGTCACGCTCGGGAAAGTGATCGGCGGCGGAATGCCCGTGGGTGCATTCGGCGGCCGCCGCGACATCATGGAGAGAATCGCGCCCCTTGGGCCGGTCTACCAGGCCGGCACGCTTTCGGGCAATCCGCTCGCGGTAGCCGCGGGGGTCGCGACCCTGAGAAAGCTGCAGGCGCCGGGTTTCTATGAACGCCTCGCCGCGACGGCGCGCTCGCTCTGCGACGGCCTCGCCTCGCTCGCGGGCAAACACGGTGCCGCTTTCTCGGCGCAATCGGTCGGCGGCATGTTCGGTCTGTATTTCCGCAGCCGACCGCCCGCAAGCTACGCCGAGGTCATGCAATGCGACAAAGGTGCGTTCGCCCGCTTCTTTCACGCGATGCTCGAGCGCGGCGTGTACTTTGCGCCTTCGGCCTACGAAGCGGGTTTTGTGTCCGCGGCGCACTCCGAAGCGGACATCGCGGCCACGATCGCCGCGGCGGACGCCGCATTGGGTTCGATGTCGTAGACTCGGGCTCGAGCTATCGCGTCATCGCTTCGCACGCGAGCCGGTCACACCAGGAAAAGCGTAGCCAAGCCCAGGAAAATGAAAAACCCGCCGCTGTCGGTGATCGCGGTGATCAAGACCGAGGAACCGAGCGCGGGATCGCGCCCGAGCCGCACCATGGTGAGCGGGATCAGCACTCCGGCGGAGGCTGCGAGCACGAGGTTCAACGTCATCGCCGCGGTCATCACCAGGCCCAGCGACACCTTCTGGTACAGCCAATAGGCGATCAATCCGAGCGCACTTCCCCAAAGAAGGCCGTTCAGCAGCGAGACGCCCAGCTCCTTGGCCAGCAGTTTTTTCGCGTGCTCCCTTTGCACTTGGCCGAGCGCGATCGAGCGCACGATCATGGTGATGGTCTGATTGCCCGAGTTGCCGCCTATGCCCGCCACGATGGGCATGAGCGCGGCGAGCGCCACCAGTTTCTCGATCGAGTGCTCGAAGGCGCCGATCACGCGCGAGGCGACAAAAGCGGTGATGAGATTGATCGCCAGCCACGACCAGCGGTTCTTCACGCTTGCCCAGACCGAGGAAAACACGTCCTCCTCCTCGCGCAATCCGGCCTGCGTCAGGAGCTCGCTCTCGCTCTTGCTCCGGATGAAATCGACGACCTTGTCCACCGTCACGCGCCCGACGAGCTTGCCTTGCCCGTCCACCACGGGCGCGGAGACCAGGTCGTAGCGCTCGAACGCCTTCGCGGCCTCCTGGGCCCTGTCACCGGGTTGCAGCGTGACGACGTCGCTCACCATGACTTTCCCGACACTGTGCTCGAGCTCGGAGACGATCAGCTTCGCGAGCGGCAGCACGCCCTTCAAGCGCTCGTCGCGGTCGACCACGAAGAGCTGGTCGGTGTGGCGCGGCAGCGCGTCGAAGCGCCGCAGGTAGCGCGTGACCGTCTCGATCCCGGTGTCCTCGCGCACGCTGACGACGTCGAAATCCATGAGCGCTCCCACCGCATCCTCGGGATACGACATCGCCGCGCGCAGCTGCTCGCGTTCTTCGATCGGCAAGGCCTGGAAAACGTCGTGGATGACCTCCTCGGGCAGGTCCGGCGCAAGGTCGGCGATCTCGTCGGCCTCCAGCTGCTCGGCCGCGGCGACGAGCTCCCGCGAGTTCATGTCCCGGATGAGCGTCTCGCGAACGGCATCGGAGGCCTCGAGCAGGATCTCGCCGTTGCGTTCCGCCCTGACCAGATCCCAGACCGCGAGCCGCTCCTCCAGCGGCAGCGACTCGAGGACGTAGGCGATGTCGGCCGGATGCATGGAGTCGAGCTTGGCGCGCAACTCGGCGACGTCCTCCCCGTGGACGGGGGATTCCGCCAAATCGTGCTTCGGCATTTCCTCGCGCTCGACCAAGCGCTCGACCAGCTTGTGTCGGCGCAGGAGCTCCTGGACTTCGTGCAGGTCGGCCTTGAGGTCCTCGAGTTCCTTCTTCGGGCTCAGGGTTTCGATCGTGCGCTCCGTTCAGCGTTTCACCCTGGATTACACCGGGGGTGTGGCGCCGCGGAACGACGCCGGATGCGCCCCACGCGGCTGCGGCGATTGTAGCAGCGCGCTGTATCATGGCGAAAGAAAAATCTCGTCCCATGGCACCCGACAGCGCCGCTCTCGCAGAGGACGTCCGCCCTACTGAAGTGCTTGCCTGGGCGATGTACGACTTCGCGAATTCGGGCTACACGACAGTCGTAATCACGGCTGTGTTCAACGCCTATTTCGTCGCCGTGATCGCAGGCAACGCGCCTTGGGCGACTTTCGCCTGGACGGCTGCGCTTTCGGTTTCCTACGCTTGCACTCTGCTGACCGCGCCTGTCCTCGGGGCCTACGCCGACCTACGCGCGGCAAAAAAGCGCTTGCTCGCTCTCACCACGGCCGGCTGCGTGGTCGCCACCGCCTTGCTCGCAGTCACCGGGCCCGGAACCCTGGCGCTCGCGGTGGCGCTGCTCGTGATCTCCAACTTCTGCTTCGGCGCCGGCGAGAACCTCGTCGCCGCGTTCCTTCCCGAGCTCGCGCGGGGCGAAGCGCTGGGACGTGTGTCGGGCTGGGGCTGGAGCCTCGGCTACCTGGGAGGACTGCTGACCCTCGGGCTTTGCCTGGCTTACGTCACCTGGGCTCAAGGCCACGGCGAGCAGGCACAGCAGTTCGTACCCGTCACGATGCTGATCACCGCCGCGACCTTCGCTGCGGCGAGCCTGCCGACCTTCCTCATGCTTAGGGAGCGCGCTCGGGCGGCGCCGTCCGCCCGCGGCGAAAACGTCGTGCGGGCAGCCTTTGCGCGGCTCGCGCAGACGGCGCGCGAGGCAACGCGCTATCGGGACCTTGCGCGGTTTCTGGTATGCATCGTTTTCTACCAGGCCGGCATCCAGACGGTGATCGTCCTCGCGGCCATCTACGCGGAGCAGGCGCTCGGCTTCTCGACAAAGGACACGATCACTCTGATCCTGGTGGTCAACCTGACCGCTGCAGTGGGCGCCTTCACCTTCGGTTACATCCAGGACCGCCTCGGGCACGTGCGCACTGTTGGTCTCACCCTTATCCTCTGGATCGCGACGACGCTGATCGCCTGGGTTGCCAAAGGACCAGGGCCTTTCTGGGTCGCCGCCAATCTTGCCGGATTCTGCCTGGGTTCCTCGCAGTCGGCGGGCCGCGCGCTCGTCGGCTACTTGAGCCCCGAGGACAGGCGCGCCGAGTTTTTCGGCCTGTGGGGCCTCGCAGTAAAGCTGTCCTCGATCGTGGGCCCTATCACCTACGGTGCCATAAGCTGGGTGACCGAAGGTAACCATCGTCTCGCGATGCTTGCGACAGGCGGGTTCTTCGTTGTCGGCCTTCTCTTATTGGCAGGGGTCGACGTTCCTCGCGGCCGCCGTGCAGCGGGCCAATCCTAGCGGGGTGCGACCGCCCGCGCCGGAGAGGCTAGGGAACCTGCGCGGCGGGCATCTGTTCCAGAATGCTTTCGCTGTAGCTCGCCAGATAGGGTGAGCCGCGGTTGCGGTCATAGTAGCGTGGGCGCGGAAGCATCGCAGCCAGCCGCGCCGCCTGATCGGGTGCGAGGCTCGCCGCGCTCACGCCGAAATAGTAGCGCGCCGCCGCTTCGGCTCCGAACACGTTTTCGCCCCACTCGGCGACGTTGAGATAGATCTCGAAAATGCGGTGCTTGTCCATCGCCGCCTCGAGCATTGCGGCGAGTATCGCTTCCTGGCCCTTGCGCAGCGCGCTGCGCTCACCCGAAAGAAACAGGTTCTTCGCGAGCTGCTGGGTGAGCGTCGACCCCCCGGAGACGAGTTTTCCGCGCCGCAGGTTTCTGTCCATCGCCCGCTGGATGCCTTCCCAGTCGAAGCCCTCGTGATCGATGAACTTCGCGTCCTCGGCAACGATGATGGCGCGCTTCAGATGAATCGAGATGTGTTCATAGTCCGCCCATTCCTGTTCGAGCGCCGCCTTCGGGTCCTTCTTTCGCAACGCCTCCAGGCGCGCGTCCATGAACCGCGTCGTCGCAGGGTTGTGCTCGACCCAATTCAGGATTTGCGCAAAGAACCAGAACTCGTAGATCGCCAGACAGGCGATCGCCGCCCCGACGGGATAGCTGAACAGCTTCCACAGTAAGACGAGCAGTCTCATTCTGGAGCAGCACCGCTGGGCCGATGCGCGCAGCGTGGTGAATCCCCGGGGCTCATCCCTTGCTCAGTCGCTGAAGACTTTGTCGCCGCGCGCGAAATGCCAGGTGCGTGTGATCACCAGGATATCGGTTTCCTTGCGGATGTCGGGCGGGAACTTGGCGTAGGGTGCAGCCAGCTCGACGATTCGCTGTGCCGCAGCATCCAGTATCTTGTACCCGGAAGATTGCTCGAGATCCACGCCCGCCACCGTGCCGTCGGAATTTATTGACACCGTAAGCCGGAGGCTGCCGTAGATTCTGCCGCGCGCGCTCTCCGGATAGTTGAGATTGCCGATGCGCTCGATCTTCTGGCGCCAGTCTTCCACGTAAAGCGCGTAGCGAACCTCGGCGGCGCGCGCTCCGACGAAAATCCTGCGCGGGCGCTTGTTGTACTCCTCGATCTGGCGCGCGATCTGCGCTTCCATGCGGGCGATGAGCAAGGCGCTTTCGGCGAGTTCCACTCCAGAGACTCGCGACTTCGCCTCGGCCTGGAGCCCGGCCGCCGCGACTTCCTTGCGCGAGTGGGTCTGCGAGAGCAGCTGTCTCTGTCGCATCTCCAGCTCCTGCACGCGGCGCGTTGCCTGCTTCAGGTCCGTGCCGCGTTCAGCGAGCTGAAGGCTGGGGAGCGGTGAGCTCGCCCGGCGATCGAGGTCGGTGTCGCCCCCGCCGTCAAGGTTTGCCTGGGCGTGGACCTCGGGCATGGCCGGCCTCGAGCGGGTCTTGGAATTCACCAGCACCACGTCCAGTTGCGACGGGGTGAGCCTGCGCAGGGTGTCGGGCAGCTTGAAATGGATCGAGAGCACGATCGCGTGCAGCACGATCGAGATCGACAGCGCCATGGCGAGCACGCGCGATTCAGGATCCAGCCTAGCGAACGGCTGTGGCCAAGGCCAGGCGAGCGCGTCGAAGCCGGGTCTAAAGAAAGCCACCTTGGAATCCATTAAAAGCTTTTTGAATCATATGATTCTAGGCCTTTTTTAGAGTTTTGTCTTATGAGCGTGGCGCCGCTGAGCTCTCCGATGCGTCCGCACGGCACCGGAATACACACTTGAGATCGGATCCGACAAGATCGATTTCGGTCACCGCGATTTCGACGGCCGTGCCGGGAGCGAGTTCGGGCAGCGACGGCACCCTCGCATACAGCGGCAGGCCATCGAACTTGACCAGATTCTCGCGCACCACCCGCGCCCTCGCAACGTCGATCTCTTCCTGCAGCAACCACCTCAGGCACCAGTAGTGCTCCATGCGGCGCTGGAACTCGTCGTAAGCGGCGTAGGTCGCTTCGAAATCATTCACGGCGGCGAGCATGATGTCGTCATTGCGCGAAAACGGCGGGGCCCGCCCGTCAAGCAGCGCGAGGAGCTGCCACTGGTTCACCAGATCCACGTACCGGCGCAACGGCGAGCTTGCCCAAGCGTAATGGCTGATGCCCAGGCCCTGGTGCGCCATGGCCGAAGTGGTCATCCTCACCTTGCCGGCGGCTTGGACGCGGTAGATCGCCGCGACGCCGTGATCGTCGAGCAGCTTCCCCCAGGTTTTGTTGACCGTAATCATCAGCTCGGAGACCAGTTTGTCGAGCGGCGTGCCGCGCCGGCGCTCGGCGATCGCGACGCGCGCATTTTCGTCGCGTCCCTCGACGTGAAAAGTGTAATCAGGACGCTCCGGGGCCGTAGAGGGCTTCCCGCGCGCCTTCTCCAGCGCGAGCGCAAACTTCCAGAGCGTGCTCAGTTCGCGCGAAAAGGGGATGCCCTCGCGCGATTCTCCGGTCAGAAAGGCCGCATCCAGTTCTTCAACGGCGTGATGCCGCAGGTTCGCGGCGATGGGAACGCGCTCGACGCGGGAGTGGTGGTTCTCGATTGCGAAATCTTCGCCGCGCACGTCGAGATAGAGGGAAAGCGCCGGACGACCGGCCCCTTCTGTAAGCGAGAAAGGCTCGATCGCCTGGGGCGGCAGCATGGTGAACTTGTAGCCTGGCAGGTACACCGTCGAGAGGCGCTCGCGCGCCACCGCGTCGAGGGGCGATCCGGGCAAGAACCCGAGCGCCGGAGCGGCGATGTGGATGCCCACGCGCAGGCCGCCGCCTGGAAGCGGCGTTATTGAAAACGCATCGTCGATTTCGGTGGTGGACGCGTCGTCAAGACTGAACGCACGCGCGTCGGCAAGCGGGAGATCCCGGGGCTCGGTGGCTTCTAGCCCGGGAACGAAGCCCGTTCCCTTGGGGAAATACTCGAAAAGAAACCGATTGAGGTGGTAGTCGTGGCTGGAAGGCAGCGCGCCGCAGCGCTCGATCAGCTTTGCCGGAGACAGCCCGGTCCTCGCGCAAGCCTCCTCGAGCGCCTTGGTTTCAGCCCGGTTGCGATCAGGCTTGTACAGGAGCTGCGCGAGAAGCGGCAGGAACTCTTCGGGAAGCGCGCCGCTTGCAAGTTCTTCCGCCCAGGCCGAGATCTGCAATTGCTGTTGCTTCTTGCGCTCGATCCCCGCGAGCGCGGCGCGCAGCGTCTCGGGCGGCGCTGCCCGGTATCGCCCCCTGCCTTTACGGTGAAAATACATCGGCGCGGAGTGCAGCTTCACGAGGATTCCGGCTGCCTCCACCGCCGAGGGCGCGCGGCCGCAGTACTCGCGTGCGAGCTCCGCGAAGCCGAACTCCTCGCCGCCACAACACTCCCAGAGGAAATCGGTTTCGATACCCCCGGCCAGCGTCTCGGCCTGCGCAAGCAGGTCCGCGGCGCCGGGTTCCGGGAAGCGCAACAGCACGTCCTTTACCTTGATCTTGGCGCGTTTGCCGTGCGGCGCCTGAACTTGGAGCGAGTTCTCGCCGTCGACGAGCACCGTGGCGACCTTGAATGTGCCGTCGTCTTCGTACAGAACGTTCACGAGAAGGACCGAAACAGGGAGCCGCGTCGCGCCGGCCCGATGGATGCGATAATTATATCGTAGCGCGCCCCTCTGCTTTCGAAGAAAAAACAAGGATCGAGGAATGGCCAAGATCGAATCGATTTCTGTCGCGAGCGCGCGGGTCCCTTTGGAAAATGTCACGAGCTTCGCCACGCGGACCGTGTTCGCGCGCGACTACGGACTCGTCAGGGTGCGCGCTGGCGGCATTGAAGGCATCGGCTTCTGCTACGCCGGCTCTTCGGGCGGAACGCTCGTCGCGCAGGCCGTGGAGCAGCTGCTCGCACCGATTCTGCTTGGCCACGACAGCCTGCTCGTAGAGGGCTTATGGCAGCGCATGTTCCAGGAGACGCTCCTGCACGGGCGCGCCGGCAGCGTCATGCGCGCCATTTCGATCCTCGACTGCGCGCTCTGGGACCTGAACGCGCGCACGGTGAATTTGCCTCTCTACAAATACCTGGGCGCAGCGGTGGACGACGCTGTCCCCGCCTATGCGAGCGGCGGCTACTACCTCGAGGGCAAAACGCCGAAAAAACTCGGCGAGGAGATGGCTGCCTACGTGAAAGCGGGTTTTCGCGCGGTGAAAATGAAGGTGGGACGACTCTCGCCCAAGGAGGAAGAAGCCCGCGTGAAGGCCGCGCGCGAGGCGATCGGACCCGAGGTCGAGCTGATGCTGGATGCAAACAACGCCTGGCACGACCTCCCGACCGCGATGCGCTACATGGAGCGCTTCGAGCTCTACGATCCCTACTGGATCGAGGAGCCGTTTTTTCCCGACGACATCGACAACCACGCGCGCCTTGCGAAGCTCACGCGCGTCACGGTGGCGACCGGCGAGATCGGCGCGGGGCGCTGGCATTTCAAGGAGATTCTCGACAAGGGCGCCGCCCAGATCCTGCAGACCGACGCGCTCGTGTGCGGCGGGGTCACCGAGTGGAGAAAGGTCGCCGCGACCGCGGCGAGCTACGGCGTCACTGTCTGCCCGCACTGGTTTCACGACCTGCACGCGCACCTCGTGGCGGCGACCCCGAACGCGCGCTACGTCGAGTTCTTCCCCGACGACCAAGTGCTCAATTTCCGGCGTCTCATCGACGCGCAACTCAAGGCCAAGGACGGCATGCTGCTTCTGCCCGAGACCCCAGGCCTGGGGTTCGGGTTCGACGAAAAAGCGCTGGCGCTCTACGCGCTCAAAGACGGGAATTCGTCCTGGAAGGTGCTGAAGTAGTCAATCCATGTCGGCGAATTCCAGG
>WNGF01002710.1_pt1 | contig 24556 bp, 12 predicted proteins | sample 5400641 | NCBI WGS metagenome assembly WNGF01 (sample SAMN13153371, study PRJNA577476) | soil metagenome | isolation source: 80 cm soil or saprolite under grassland replicate 2 | place: USA:California | collected 2016-06-15 | reverse complement strand
CATGCAGCTTTGGTGATGAATTATTCAAAGGATTTCGCCGCTCCGGACCAGGCGGCCGCTGCGACCGCAATTGCGACTGGTGAGAGAGTGGCGAATCGCGCCGTTGCGATCAATGCCGACGGGAAGGCGATCAAGAGCATCGTTGAATTAGCGCGGGAATACGGACGGGCCACGGGACTCATAACGGACACGAAGCTCACCGATCCGACGAGCGCGGCCTTTTACGCACATCCCGCCGAGTCGAGCGATGCCGAGAAGATTGCAACCGAGTTTGTGGATCGGGGAAATGTCGACATAGCGATGGGTGGCGGCGCGGCGCAATTTCTTCCAGTCACAAAGGCCGGGGAGAGACAGGACAATCGCGATCTCCTACTCGAGCTCCGTGGCAACGGGTTTGATATTGTTCGAACCCGAGCCGAGCTCGACGCGGTTCCCGCCTGGCGCCGTCCGAAACTGGTCGGCGTTTTTAGTAAAGAAGATCTGGCGTTCGTGAACCAGGTAGAAGAAAGAAGTCAGCAGCCGAGCCTTTCGGACATGGTGCGGCGAGCAATTCAATTGCTCCAGTACAACGTTGGCGGGTATTTACTGGTGGTTGATGCAGGGCTAATGCGAAAGGCAGCGCAGGAAAACAACGGGGAGAGGACCTTAGGCCAAACGGTCGAACTGGACCGTGCAGTTGGCATTGCGCGAAGTTACGGCGGAGAAAAATCAACCATTATAGTCTGCGGCGATGTGGCGATCGGCGGATTAAACCTGAATGGATTTCCTTTCCGCAAAGACAGCGGCATTGCCCTCTTAGGCTTTAATTCTGCCGGCCAGCCCTGGATTACATGGGCAACAGGTCCAAATGGCGATAAATCGTACGGAGCAGCGAAAATACCAGGTAAACAAGACGAAAATCAGAGCAGACAACCGCAGACGGAGCAGCCGGAGCCGGCGGCTTTTTACACGAAATCCGCCCTGGTGACTGTTGAAGACGTCGTCGCGTTCGGCAATGGTCCCGGAACAGATGCTTTGGCAGGAGTAGTGGAGAGCACAAAGGTGTTCGAAATTCTGCGCGATGAGCTCTAATGGCTTCGCCGCGTTAAACCGTTGAACCGTTGGATCGTCACGCGGTTGGAACGTCCGTTTTAACGATGTAACGAATCACGAGTCACGCGGGCTTACCTTATTTTGCCATTTCACGATAAGGCAACCCCAACTCATAAAGCGCGATCTCTTGCTGAAGCTCGGTGGCTAACGAATTGTCACCCTGGCTCCGTCCCAACTGCATCGCAGCCTGGGCGCTTTCGACCGCTTTTCCAAATTGGCCTGCCTCCGCATATGCTGCTGCCAACGTGCGCAGCACGAGCGCATTGGTGCCTCCGGAAAGTTGGTCAGCTTTCTGCGCAAATTGAATCGCACGGGGCCCGTTTCGCGATGACGCGTTGGAACCTGTGGCTAGTAACCACGCCAGATTATTCAAAGCAGAAACGGATTGAGGAGAAATCTCCAACGCCTTTTCATAGTGTGTGATGGCTTCGGCCGATTGGCCTTTTTCATCAAGAGCGATGGCTAGGACCGTGTGACAGTCTGCGTTATTAGGCTGGATCGACAAGGCGGCCCGAGAATGTTCGATCGCAGCATCAAGCTTCCCTTTCTCAAGCAGAGCGTGGCCAAGCCCGTAACGGGCAAGGAAGTAATCGGGACGTATTGCAACGGCTTTTTGATAGTGAACGATCGCGTCGTCGATTCGTCTCTTTTGAAGAAGAGCATTGGCCAAGGCCACCTGAGCGTCTGGATCGTTTGGCTGCATCCTGACTGCTTTGTCGCAATGGAAAATTGCCTCGTCCACCTGGCCTTTGCCTAGGAGAGCGCTGCCAAGATTGTAATCGGCATCCCAAAAATTGCGCTGCATTTCCAACGTCGTCCGGTAATGCGCAATCGCATCGTCAAGTTGGCCTTTTCCAAAAAGTACGATGCCCAAGTTATTGTGAGCCATCCAGCAACTGGGATTTCTGGCCAGGGTCGTGCGCCAGAGTGTTTCGATGTTGCCATATATCGCGGCTTGTCGCCACGTGAGTGTCGCCAACACTGCCGGCACAAAGAGCGCCGCGCCTAGGATTAAGGTGCGACTGTTCTTAAACGTGTCGGCCAAATTGACGAGACCGGCAGACGCCAACGCGATCGGACCGATACAGGCCAGGTACTGATAATGGTCGGCCACAAACGTGTAGCGAAATGTGTAAAGCATGATGAACCCCAGCACCGGGCTCAGTGTCGCAACGAAAAATGCCGCTGCGACCTCAACGCTACGTCCCAGATACCGACGAAGAAAATAGATTGCCGCGCACATGATAACTCCCCCCAACAGCCACACGAAGTTGAGCAGATGAGTCGGCGCTATATCCCATCGCGGATAAATAAATGTGAGATTAGATGGCCAGATGAGTTTGCTCAGATAAAACCAAACGGCACGGCTCGCGACGAGAACCCGTTCGATTGGGCTCAGGAACGTAAACACAGCCCGGCTCGTTCCCTGATGGTACCGCTCCCACCACATCGCTAATGCGCCCATGGCGATGCCAAGAACAAGGAAAGGTATGATCTGGATAATTCGCTTCCAATCGATGGGCTTGCGGTGCAACCATAAAATTAAGAACAACGCGGCAGGCAGCGTGCACGCCGTTGTCTTGGCCGAAAGCGCCAATACGTAAAGGATCAGCCCGAGTCGATAAAACAGCCAGCGCCGCTTCGTTTTTCCGCCAACAAACGCAATCCAGGCAAGTAGCGTTAGCAAAAAGAAGAACCCCATTAGTACATTTTTGCGTTCCGTGATCCAGGCGACTGATTCCACCTGCACGGGATGCAGCGCAAAAATTGCTCCAGCCAGCCATGCTCCCGGGACTTTCAACCGCGCCAGCACCAACCACACCAGCAGTGCGTTGGAAATATGCAGTACAAGATTGATCGAATGATAACCTGTTGGATTCAGTCCCCAAAGCGCGTGCTCGGTGCGAAAAGTTGTATAAACCAGCGGGAAATACTGCGAAGGCGAATCGAGCGAAAACCAGATTCGGCGCAGACCATCGGGCGCCGTTAGCAGCTCATTATTGGTGATGTAAACGTCGTCGTCCCAAAGAAACCCGCCATTCCAAGCAGGCCGATACACAAAAATCGTCACAGCCGTTAAAACAAAAGCAAAAATGAATGCGCGACGGCGTGAAGAGAAAAGACGACCGGCAATTTCACGCATAAGCTACCCGCGACTCACTCGAATTGACGGAAGTGGGCTCCTTCCGAGCCGCGGCCTAGTAGAGGCGGGAGACTCCTGGGGATCTGAGGAGACGGCCTAATTTCAAACGCCCGGGTTGCAACCTCCCGTTTCTCGTCGGAATAGCAGCTTTCGTGACTCATAAGATCGACGAGAGCGGCGAGCCTTTGCGTGCCGGGTGGTGGATTCTGGCCATAATCGTTTTTGGCCTCGTTATTGCCATCAGAATTCGGCTTCTTGGAGTTCCCCTCGAGCGCGATGAAGGCGAATACGCTTATGCCGGTCAACTCATTTTGCAAGGTGTTCCACCATACACGCTCGCCTACAACATGAAGTTCCCAGGCACTTATGCAGCCTACGCCGCAATCATGTCGATCTTTGGGCAAACAATAACCGGAATTCATTTGGGACTGCTTCTTGTTAACGCGGCTACGATCATTTTGATCTTTTTACTGGGCCGCCAACTTCTGAATTCGGTAGCGGGACTTGCCGCAGGAATGAGCTATGCCGTGCTCTCTGTAAGCCCCTCGGTGCTGGGGTTTGCCGGCCACGCCACACATTTTGTGCTGCTCCCGGTGCTCGGCGGAACATTGCTCTTGTTCAACTCGGCAGCTCGGCAAGGCTTGGGACGATTATTCGCAAGCGGGTTGCTCTTCGGCATCGGACTGTTAATGAAGCAGCCGGCGGTTTTCTTCGCTCTCTTTGGAGCGATTTATCTCGTCTCCAGCAATTTTCATCGCCGATTTCGACCTGAAAAAATTTTTCGGCGAACCCTGATTTTTAGTGCCGGCGTAATTCTTCCCTTGGGAATTACTTGTCTGTTTCTCTGGCGCATCGGTGTGTTCGACAGGTTCTGGTTTTGGACAATCGATTACGCGCGTCAGTACGGCAGCCTAGTTCCCTTCAGCCAAGCGCCGCGAATTTTCTTCTACCCCGCAAAGGAAGTGATTCTGGCCGGCTGGCCGATCTGGACGCTGGCTGGAATCGGACTCGTTGCGGGTTTGTGGGATCAGCGAACACGTCCTATCGTAATTTTTCTGCTCGGCTTCCTTTTGTTCTCTGCATTGTCGCTATGCCCGGGATTCTATTTTCGATTGCACTATTTCATCTTGGTGCTTCCAGCTGTCTCGCTGCTTGCAGGCGTTGCCATCAGCAGATTGTCAGATCTCAGCGCACATCGATTAATCGTAGTCCGATTTATCCCCATGTTACTTCTGGGGTTTGCTCTTGCTTGGCCGATGCTCGCGGAAAGAAAGTTCTTTTTTGAAGCCTCGCCCGCCGACGCTTCTCGAATGATTTATCCAGAGAGTCCTTTCGTGGAGTCCATCAGAATCGCAGAGTACCTGCGCGAACATTCAAACCCAAGCGACACGATAGCCGTGCTAGGCTCCGAGCCGCAGATTTATTTTTATTCCGACCGGCATTCCGCAACCGGCTACATTTATACTTACGGCCTGATGGAATCCCAAAAGTATGCTGCGCAAATGCAACAAGAAATAATTCGCGAGATTGAACGCGCTCGCCCAAAATTTCTCATCTTTGTGGTAATGCCAGATTCGTGGCTGCAACGACCGGAATCCGAGCGGATGATTTTCACCTGGGCTAATGAATACACGGCGCAAAACTATACTGTTGCCGGTTTCGTGAACATGGTCGCACCAGACAGAACAGATTATTATTTTGATAACGTACCACAATCGGTGCCACAGCTGGGAAAATACATTTTGATCTACCAGAGGAAATCCTAACCAATGACGAAATCCGAATGGCGAATGACGAAAGAATGACAAAGCTCGAATGGCAAAAAACACGCACTGCAACCTTCGCGTCTTTTGCGGTTTCGTCATTTGGATTTCCTTCGTCCTTCGGCATTCGTGCTTCGTCATTCTTTCGAACGTAGCGCATGCACCGTCTCAGAGCTCAATCGATAAGCCCACCTAAAATCAACTCCTGGTGGTTTACTATCGGCATCTGTATCGCTCTGGCAGTGCTTACGTGGATTGTCTTTGGCCAAACGCTCTGGCACGACTTCATTAACTACGATGACCCGCGCTATGTTTATGAGAACACAAAAATAACAAGTGGCCTCAGCCTCAGCGGCATTGCCTGGGCATTCACCCACATTCATTCCATGAACTGGCATCCGCTGACGACCATTTCGCACATGATCGACTGCCAGTTATACGGGTTACGCCCGGGATGGCATCATTTTACGAACGTCCTACTGCATACAGTCGCGGTGATACTTCTTTTTCTTGCGTTGCAACAGATGACGAGAGCATTTTGGCGAAGCACCTTTGTTACAGCGGTGTTCGCAATTCATCCCTTACGTGTCGAATCGGTTGCATGGATAGCTGAGCGAAAGGACGTGCTAAGCGGCGTCTTCTTTATGCTCACGCTCCTCGCCTATGTGCATTACGTGCGCTTACCATCTGTCGGGCGGTATCTGGTCGTGGTATTCGTGTCGGCTTGTGGCCTCATGTCCAAGCCGATGCTAGTGACGCTGCCATTTGTGCTTTTGCTTCTGGACTACTGGCCACTCGATAGAATGAGAGGTCAGTTGTGGAGGCGCGTGTTGGAAAAAATCCCGCTCATCGCGCTTTCGGCTGTTTCGAGTATCGCGACGTTCGTTGCACAGAAAGGTGCGGTCGGCTGGACTGAGGAGCTGCCGATATTGGAACGAATCAACAACGCGGTAGTCAGCTATGTACTCTACATCTCGCAGATGCTCTGGCCGGTCCGCCTCGCCGTGTTCTACCCGCATCCAGAGAATCGGCTACCACTTTGGGAAATCATCTGCTCACTTCTCCTTCTAATTAGCATTAGTGCGGTAGCTATCGCTCTGCGAAGACAGCGACCCTACTTAGTCGCAGGTTGGTTGTGGTATCTAGGAATGCTTGTACCGGTGATCGGACTGGTACAAGTTGGTTGGCAGGGGCGCGCTGACAGATACACATATTTGCCCCAGATCGGCTTATACATAGCGGTCATATGGGCAGCGGCCGATCTGACAGCGTTGTGGCGACATCAGCGGACGATTGTGAGCACTGCTGCAGTGCTTGCCATCGGCGTCTTGAGCTGGCGCGCCTGGGCTCAGACCGGGTATTGGCGCGACAGCGAAACACTATTCAGGCATGCCCTTACCGTAACTACAAATAACGACGTTGCTGAAAACAACCTCGGTATCGTCTTTTTGCGAGAGGGTAAATTGGACCAGTCTATCTCGCTGTTGCAAGCCGCCGTAGATCTTCGCCCCGACAATAGCCCCGCTCATGAGAACCTTGCCAAGGCGCTTCTTCAAAAAGGGCAAGTTGAAGAGGCGCTGATTCACTACCACAAATTACTCGAGCTACAGCCCGATAACATCGAGGTTCACAACATCGTGGGGACGGTTCTAATCCAGCAGGGTCACATCCGGGAAGGTATCGAAGAATGGCAGAAGGTCCTGGCGATTCAACCAGATAACGGAAACGCCTTGAGCAATCTCGCGTGGGTATTTGCGACTTCGCCGGACGATTCCCTTCGAGACGGCGCGAGAGCAGTTCAACTGGCAGAGGATGCTCTGCACATTTCCGGCCACAGGATCCCAATAATCTTTCGCACACTAGCAGCGGCTTATGCCGAAACTGGCGACTTTTCCAAGGCAATCCAGACTGCGCAGGAGGGGGTTGCATTGGCCAACAGCCAAGGAAACTCCGGCCTGGCTACTGAGCTCCAGGGCCATATTGCACTTTACCAAGAACAGCGGCCGCTGCGGGATCCTAGTTTAACATATGGCAATTCGCCGCCCCACAGCGAATAACAAGAAGCGGCAAGCTTGCGAGCATACAGGTGGGCTAGCAAGAAATGTTCGTAGCCGTGGTATAACTGTCGCTATATATCTGTTCCTTTCCGGAATCAGCCTGGCCGTCTTCGGTCAAACAATCCGCTACAATTTCGTTAACTTCGACGACGATTTGTACGTCTATAATACCCCTGCCGTTCAGGCTGGACTAACGATAAAAGGCGTGGCGCTTGCGTTTATCAGCCCACATGCGGGCAATTGGCATCCATTAACGACTATCTCGCACATGCTGGATTGTCAGTTATACGGCTTGAACGCCGGGGGCCATCATGCCACCAACATCATTCTGCATATCATTGCAGTGCTCCTGCTGTTTCGTGTGCTGCGGCAAATAACCGGCGCAGTGTGGAAGAGTGCAATTGTCGCGGCATTATTTGCGGTTCACCCGCTTCATGTCGAATCAGTAGCATGGGTAAGCGAGAGAAAAGATGTGCTCAGCGCTGTGTTCTTCACGCTCACATTGTGGGCATATGTGCGTTATGCGGATGCTCCATCAATCAGGCGTTATCTTGTCGTAGCAGTCATATTCGCTTTCGGTCTCATGTCTAAGTCAATGCTGGTAAGCACTCCCATCGTCCTTTTCCTTCTGGATTACTGGCCACTAGGTAGGATTCAGAAATCAAATGTCAGAAGTCAAAAGGCAAAAGGCGGTGGTCGCTGGTCAGTGGTCGGTGGTCTGTTAATTGAAAAGATTCCGTTGCTTATTCTTTCCACAGCCGCCTGTATCATCACATTTATCCTGCAAAAACGCACTACGGGCGCGATTCCGCCGTTGCCCTTGCTATGGCGGGTGCAAAACGCCTTCGTGAGTTACGTGATTTACGTCTGGAAAACATTATGGCCGACAAACCTCGCGGTTTTCTATCCTCACCCAAATGACACTCTGGCAATTTGGGAAATCATCTTCGCGATCTTGTTGCTATTGGCTATCACTGCGGCAGCGATCGTTTTCCGAAGGGAACGGCCTTACGTATTCACCGGCTGGTTCTGGTATCTTGTTATGCTGGTGCCAGTTATCGGTCTTGTCCAAGTTGGCGAACAAGGCCATGCCGACCGCTATACCTATCTTCCGCATATTGGTCTGTTTCTGCTCGTAGTTTGGCTCGCTGCTGACGTAGCAGCAGTCCGTCAGTTCAGACCACGGTTTGCTATGGCCGCCGCAATAGTAATTATTGTTGCCCTGGCATGTGCGGCATTTGTTCAGACTTCCTCCTGGCGCAATAGCGAGACTCTTTGGAGTCATGCTCTTGCCGTGACTTCTGATAACGACGTCGCCCACAACAATCTCGGGTACCTGTGCAACGACCGCGACGAACTGGACAAAGCGATCTCGCACTTTGAAACTGCGTTAAGGATTAGATCTGGTAAGCAGGATCCGCACTACGACGTCGGTTCGGCTTTTATGCAAATGAACCTAGCTGACGCTCTCGCGCGAAAAGGACAATCCGATGAAGCTATGGTCCACTATGAGGAAGCAATACAATTGCAGCCAAATTATGCGGATGCCTATTACAACCGTGGAAACGTTCTTTTTGCAAAAGGCCGCATCGACGAAGCAATCGCTGACTGGGAGAAAACCCTTCAGATACAGCCCAACGACCCTGATGCCTACACCGGCCTTGGTAACGCTCTTTTGCGGAAGGGTTCACTACGGGAGGCAATCGCCAATTACGAAAAGGCGCTGGCATTAGCCCCCGAGGATCCCCACTCTCGCATCAACATTGCCTGGGTGCTTGCGACCGCTTCTGATGCCTCAATCCGCGACGGCGCCGAAGCGGTCGAGTTCGCCAGGAAAGCAGTGGAGCTTTCAAATACTGAAGATCCAAAGTTTCTCCGGGCGCTGGCTGCTGCGTACGCGGAGGCCGGCCGGTTCTCGGAAGCGATCGAAGCGGCTCAACGAGGTATGGCGATAGCTACCAGGCAAAGCAATTTCGAGCTTGCGCATCTTCTTCAAGGCGACATCGCTCTCTACCAGATAGGTCTCCCACTCCGTCAAATGTCTCTCGGGAAATAACAGAAGCCGACCTGCCAGGTGGAGCGCTGGCCCCTATACGTTTTTCCACGGCATGGTCAATGGTCGGGATTTCACCAGCCGGTTATCGTTCTTTGTGATAAGGTAAACCTAAGTCGTAGAGTGCGATTTCGTCGCGAAGGGCATTGGCTAGAGTGGCGTTTCCTTGGATTTCAGCCGCTTGCAAAGCCTGTTGAGCAGTTTGCTTGGCCTCACCAAAACGGCCACTTTCAGCGTATGCCGCAGCCAGGATGCGTAGAACCATCGGGTGATTTTCACTTCGAGAGCTTTCCGAGTCGGCCTGTTCAGCCAGAAGGACAGCCTCTGATCCATTTCTCAGCGATGGGTCTGAGGATGTAGCCAGGAGCCAAGCCAGATTACTTTGGGCGGGCACATTGTCTGGGGAAATCCGAAGGGCATTCCTGTACGCAGCGATCGCTTCTCGGACGCGGCCCTTTGCAAGAAACCCGCTTCCCAGATTTGCATGGGCATCCGCGCTGTCCGGCCGCAACTCGAGCGCTTTTTTGTAATGAGCAATCGCTTCATCCGTCCGACCCCTTCGGAGCAAAGCACTCGCAAGATTGTACTGGGCCTCAGCCTGATTTGGCGATAGTGCGAGACATGCAGAATAACGGGCGATAGCCCCATCTAAATCTCCCTTTGAAAGAAGCGCGTTCGCCAGATTGCAAGAGGCTTCCGCGTAATCTGGCCGGATCTTCAGCGCACCCTGATAATGTGCAATTGCATCGTCTACGCGTCCGATCCCAAAAAGCGTGACGCCGAGATTGTTCCAGGCTTCTGCATCAGCAGGATTTATCTCCAATGCTTTCTCGTAATGAGTAACCGCATTGTCGAGCTGGCCATTTTGCGCAAGAAGCCGGCCCAGATTGTAATGCGCCTCGGCATAACTCGGCCGCAGCTCGATAGCCCGCTGATAATGAGCCATCGCCTCATCGGTCTTCCCTCGGTCATTGAGAGCGATGCCCAAATTGTAATGCGCCATCCAGCAACCGGGATTCTTTATCAGTGTTGCTGTGTACAGGGTGACAAGATCGCGGTAGACGCCAGTCTGTCGCCATGTCAAAAAAACGAGCAACAGTAGGAGAACCCCATACAGCCCAAGGAGCGACGTTGTAGCCACGGCGCCGTGTCGCCGTGTCGCCGGGTTGCTAGACAACGACGCCGTTGGAGCGCCTCGACGCAGCGAGGCAGCTACAGCCAGACGGGTGCAACCCGTGGTTATCGCAGCGCCAACGAGGGCGAGAGGTCCCATGCTCGCCAGATATTGAAAATGATCGCTCACAAAGGAGTAACGGAAGAAAAAGACGTCGAAAAAGCCGAGCACTGGAAACAGCGAGACCACATAGTATGCGGCCGCAAAGAATGCGGCGCGGCCCCATTTCGCGCGGATCGAACATAAAGCAAGCAACCCAGCCAACGCCGCGAGTAGCGGCAAATAGGCCGTTAGCTTCGACGAATCAATCTCCCATCGTGGATAGATGAATATGAGCGGATCCGGCCAGACTAGTTTTGCCAGGTAAAACCATATGGCGCGCCCCGCGATGACAAGGCGTTCCGGCCAGGTCTGCGCCCACTCAGCGCCGATTGCGCCAGCGTGAAACTTTTGCTCGAAAATCGTCCAGATGCTGGCAACCGCCGATATTAGCGCAAATGGAACAAGCGCTGAAATCGTACGGCACCGGATTCGTCCTGTTCGCCACCAGACACAGAGGGCAAGCACAACAGGCAGCATGACCACCGAAGGCTTGCTTAGGGTCGCGAGTATAAAAAAGCACAACGACAGGGCCATCAACATCAAGGAGCGGCGGTCTCCAGTCCGCCGCTCGGGCGCTTTGGAGTGCGCGGACATGTCCGCGCTTTTAAAGCGGCGACATGTCGCCGCAGTCCAAAAAATCCGCGTAATCCGCCGCGCGTCTTGCCACTTCAAAAAGTAGAAAATCGACAAGAGATAAAAGAGGCACGACTCCGTGTTCTTAAGCTCAGTTACCCAGGCGACTGATTGCACCATCACTGGGTGCAAAGCCCAGAGGGCAGCTCCTAGCCACGCGCCACGAACCTTGAGTTGCCGCAGCACCTGCCAGAGCAAGATCGCTGATCCGGCGTGCAAAAGCACATTCAGAAGATGATATGGCCATGGCGTTAAACCAACGAACTTATGCAGAGCCCAGAAAGTCGTAAGCACCAGTGGGTAATAGACTGCTCGCGTGGTAGTCCAGACTTCCTTCAATCCCAGCGGACCAACAATGCAGGGATTCTGGGTCAAATGCGATTCATCGTCCCAGATGAATCCTGCATTTAAGACGCGTGCATATGCGACGAAAACGAGAGCGATTAAGAGAAGCGCCAAAAGCCAGTTTTGCTGCAGAAAGGGACGTCGCGCGTCGCGGAGTTCGCTAGCGGTCGCAGGGTTGGCAAGCATATGATCGACAATAGCCCAGCGTTTTAACGCTGGGCTTTGAAACCAAGTCCTTTGTCGAGTCCCGCGAGGGACGGAAGAAAAGTTCAATCCAGCATCGACTCGTCATAATCAAAGCCGTGTCTACGAAGCATCGTTACAAACTCCTCGCGAAACGATCGCGTCCCGTGATGCGCCGCCTGGTTGCGAATGTATGCGACAGTTGCCTCTACTCCTGAGATGGAAACGCTGAATGCGCCGTAGCCCTCCTGTCAAGCGAAGTAAGGCATTTTGGGAAATGTTTCGCGAATCCATTTGGATGAATTTCCCTTCAGCAGCTGGGTTGTTTTTGCGATGGACAATGTTGCTGGCAAGGAGAGCAGAACATGAACGTGATCAGTCGCACCTCCAATGGCGAGCGTCTTTATCTTGTTCTGTTTTGCTACTCCACCCAGATAAGGCCAGAGCCGCTCGCGTAACGACGGGGTGAGGTAAGGTTCACGATTTTTTGTGCTCCAGACGCAATGCATGAGGCAACTCGTGAACGAATGCATGATTGGCCGTTTCTTTCGTCCCTCCAGGACTCGAATCCCTTATAACATGAATTGACCCAGCGTTAAAACGCTGGGCTATTTCCGCCAAGGCGGGTCCGCAGCCTCCCGGTGAATCACTCCAAAGCAAACGGCCGGGCCCGTTAAGAGCCCGGCCGCTGTGAATTATTGCGGTCTTCGCTTTAGAAGCGCTTCTTTAGTCCAACGTACCAGAACCGGCCTTTAATGGTAGTGAGCGACTCGTCGTAGCCGTTTTCGAAGCTACCACCCACAAACGGCGGATCTTCATCCATCACGTTCTGCATGCCCAGCGTGACGGTCGTGTTATTAAGCCACCACTGCCAGTTGCTGCAGCCATACTCGGCTGTTGAGACGGGCACCACGTTTTTCTCCTTGCCGTCCTTCATCTTCACATTTTTACCGCCATCCTTAGCAAAGCCAGGCACCGGGGCCGGAGCGGGTGGCGGCAGGTTGAACGTGTAGTTCAAGATGAGATCGAGCGTGGTCCATGCAGACACTTTCCGCGCGCGTGGACTCTGCTGGCCAGCAAGGGGATTTGGGGTGACTCCGTCCCCTAAAAACCTCGGCTCTGTTCTCGGCGTTTGGAACTTAGGGGCACGTGCGGGGAATTCACTTCCCATGAGGGAGACGTTGTCATCGTTATATTGGCCGATCCAGTGCACTATCGCGCCGACATCCAAGCCCTGCATCCACGTGTCCGCCGGACCATCGTAGAAGATACTGAAGTTGGCCCGATGCCATGGCAGCGAATTGGTTAGAGCAAATCCCGGCGGCAAGAATTCGCCGTTGATACCAAAGCGTTTCGTAGTGGCATTAGGCTGAAACTCAGCCCGGGACAGCCAGGTGCCGTTCACCGTGGTTGTCAGCCTGCCCCAATCGCCGTGGCCGAAGATCGTCGAATCCAATATATAGATCGCTTCGTAATCGAGACCTTCGAAGACTGCGCCAGAGAGGTTATTGCTGGGGTCGATAACCAGCGTGACTGGCCCAGCTTCAGCGGGATTTTCACTCGGCCCACGGAAAACAAAGGGGCCGTTCTGCTGAACACCCGGAGTCGGGCGGTTATTCGCGATAAGGAAGTCCGCACCGACCGCCGCCACGATGTCGCGCATATCAATATGCCACCAGTCGGCGCTCAGTGTTAGGCCCTTAACCCATTTCGGACTGTACACAATTCCGTAAGTCCACTCATACGCCACTTCCGGATGCAGGAACGGGTTTCCTATAACGCGTTCCTCAACTTGCGGCTCGGTCTGACTCGAAAACGGATCAGCCACGAGCGGGAAGTTTTGCGAGGAAGCAGGCGTAAGTTCTCCCAATGTCGGCGCATGGAACGCCTCGGTATAGCTGCCGCGTAGGGTGACCGCGCCGATATACTTGGGATCAAGCGGTTGCCAGCGCACTGACACCTTCGGCTTCTGCGCATTATACTTGGTGTGCGCCGACTGCAGGCCCGGGAAGAGTCCGGAAGGCAGCACCGTAGAGGTGTTGTTGCTGTACCATTCCTCCCGCTCGGCAAAGTCCACTTCGAAGCTGTAGAACCCAGGGAAGTTCCACGTGGGACTGGTGAATGGCACACGCACTTCCTCGTAGATTCCCCAGATATCCCGGTTCACACGGAAGCTTTGCCCATCCACGGAGCCAATGGTTTGAAACGTGTTATTGAGTGCGTCACGATCGCGAGTGAATCTCGGCGCGTCGTACTCGCCGCCAATGGCAAACGAGACCGGCCCGGCGGGAAGATTGAACAGGTCGCCGTTAAAGGTTGCGTAACCTATAGGCAACTCATACTCGCCAGAATTATGCAGAGTAACATAAACGGCTTGTCTGGCCCGCGCGGTGTTTTGTTTAAAAAAACCACCGAACGGATTAAATGCCGTGTGAATGTCGGTATCCAAGAGCGCGTCGCGCAACCCAGGCTGGCTCACTTCGCCAATGGACAGATCCTGTCCCTCGTTTCGAGAGTAACGGAAACCCATTTCCCAGTTCCATGTCTTGAAGTAATCGCCAAATTCTCCCATCTCGCCACGCAGGCCGACGTCGAACAGTTGGTCCCAGTAAGTGAACTTTTCGCTTCTCGTGCCGGTATCGTTGATGCCGCGAAACCGAACGCCAGTAGTCATCGGCGTTGGTATGCCGTTAATAACCAGGGTCGCATCCCCGACTGTGAAGGGATTAAACGGATTCGAGATTGGCACACTGATGCCGTTGGGACTAAAGAACGTGTTAGTTCCCGGAGTCTTAAATGGATCTGGCGTAAACGGCACCGCTGCCAGCGACGAATCGAAAAACGAGCGCGCATATTTGAAGTCGGCAAATACTGTCAGGTACTTATCGCACAGGTCACGCGTGAACGAGCCGTAGTACACTTGACGGTCTCCCGGCGGCAACGCGGGCGTAACCGCGGCGAAGTTAAAGAAGAAATAGTCGCCACCGCCCCTGTACTTGGGGCCGGTCTGTGGCTGGAATACATTATTTACTTTTGAATTGATGATACCAGGGGACCCTGGATATGCATTTGGATTAACCGCAAAGGGGCTCGCGTAAAATGGAGAAGTTGCCAAATTCGGAGCTGAGTGTGGCGGCGGAGTGTTGTCACTGAAAAACAAACTGGGGATCAAACGGCGACCTCGCACGCGGCCAGGAAAATTGCCGCTGCGGTTATCGAGCCCTCCAAAGGGTATTTGAAAGGCGTTACGAGAAATGTCCCTGTCTGCACTGAAAACGCCGCCGGTGCGCTCCCAGAAATCGGCAATAACCACGATATCGGTCTTATCGTCTCCTGTGCCAGCTTTCAACCACGCCTCCCACTCGCCCATGTCATTGGACGCTCCCAAGTCCGTGTTCCCGTATGTCCCTCCGATTTCCAAGCCGCGGAATTTGTGGACCAGGAAGAAGTTGACGACGCCGGAGATCGCGTCCGAACCGTACACAGCCGAAGCGCCATCCTTGAGGATGTCGATGTGATCGACCATGGAAAACGGGATCAGGTTAATATCCGGGCCTCCGCTAAACCCGGCAACACCCAACGAACCGTAAGCCACACGTTTTCCATCGATCAGAACCAAAGTCTCCTTGGGCAACAAACCGCGCAGGTTAAGCTGGACAGTGCCGTCACCACCGTTGCCGATGTTCGTGTTCACGGTGCCGCCCGCCTCTTGCGGTATGAACGTCGTCAGGTCGGTGGCGTTGCGGATACCCAGCTTCTCGATGTCCTGTGGACGATAGGTGTCCACGGGATTCGGGCCGGTCTCTTCCGCCGTGGGAATGTTCGAACCGGTCACGATCACGCGCTCGACCTCAGCCGTTGGCGCTGGCGCAGTAGGAGCAGCCGGGGCCGGCAACTGAGCGAATGCGTTCGATGCAAAAATTAGAGGAAATCCCACGGCCGCCACAAAGACGGCACCCAGGAATCCGAGTTTATTTAGCACGTTTTTAGTCATTAGTTTCTCCATTGGTTTGGTTAGGTTTTGACACGCTTATTAAATCTTTACAGTGCTGACAAGCTTTTTTTTCACTTTTTTTAAAGTTTTTTTGAACGGCTTTTGAGGCACATTTGTCGCGTCAAATCCCCGTTTAATGAAGGCGACAAGGGCTGACAAGCTTTTTTTTCACTTTTTTAAAGTTTTTTGAACCCTCCCAAAACCGCGGATTACGCTGATGACGCAGATATTTTCGACCACGGATTACACGGCTTACACCTTACATCGGCGTAACGAGTCGCCTTTCAAGGGCGCATCGCGAGGGAACCAGCGCCGTTTTCGCTTCCAAGTATCAGTGCAAAAAGCTGATCTAATACGAACATTATCGTGATGTACGCGATGCGATCGCCCGGGAGTCGCAACTGAAGGTCGCGAGCGAAGAAAATCAGCCTGATCAATCGATTGAACCCACGATCTTGGTGCTGCTGTGTTACAAGACAGATAAATCGACAGACTTGATTCGCTCACTTCCCGTTCGCTCAGTCTCCGACCTTCCCGTCTATGTCGCGACTCCGCAGCCGCTCATTCTCGACTGCGCTTCGCTCCGCTCGAAATGACAGAATGCGCGTTTGGAATAGAAAACGGGGTGTTGCGTCTGCCAGAATCGACGAACAAAGCAATCCTGATCCTCGCGCCCAAGCCCCTGTAATGGGTGCCGTCCGTAGTTCTATTCTACTCAGGTGGAGGCTCCGAGCCTTGGTTCAAGTGCAAGAAGTTGTAACGACTGGAAAATGCCGGCCAGTTAAGAACGGCTTGCGAGACTGCAATGAACAGTACGAGAACTCCGAACAGAACAATTTTCGGCCACTCACGTGGAATTCGCGACAGAACGCAATCAAACGCCTCGGCGTAGAGCAAGAAGAATGGAACTGCGGAAGCGGTGAGCAGCCTTCCCGAAGTAAAATACGGATGCTCGCGCGACGGATAGGGGCAAAGACCAAAATCAAAGGCAATCGACAGAACCGCCACGAACAAGACGAGGGTGACGAAGCTCGCCGCGGCGAGCCAAAGACTCTCTCGCTGAAACGCAGTTAGTCGAGTCAAGCGCGGAAACAGACTGATCAAAGCCACGGCAATCGCGAGCGTGGAAGAGACCCAGTAAAAGGCGTCGCTCGTTTGGAAAGCGAGTCGTTTGCCATGCCAGATAAACTCGCCCCGCCAGAAACTGGCCATCAATTCCGGCCAGAACTCTTTCAATCCATTCGGCGTGAAAATTGGATGGGGCCACCAGTTGTTAACGGGTTTGCGAGTCCAACCGAGAAAATCAATTTTCGAGTTCGTAGCCGTCAAATCGCCAAATGTGTGAACGTTCCAAGCAAACCAAAGCGCGATCGGCGCGGCCGCGGACAATACTAACACAGCAAGCGTTGCCAAAATCCTGCCCAATCTTTTCCGATCACTGAGATTTCGAATTTTGAATATGAAGGTTAATCCGACGACCAAGAAAAGAGCGATATTAGTTGTCTTGACTAGACAGGTCGCAGCCACTGCCATTCCTGTGCACATTGCCAAGGACAAAGGCGGTCGCTCGTTCTGCAATAATTTTATCAAACCCACAAAGGCGATCCCAAACACGAGGGGGGAGAACGAATCACTCTGTATCGAATAGAAAGTGGTCTGCGGCCAAACTGCCAGTAATAGCGGAACACTGAGACGCATGAATTGCCGATCGGGAAACACCAATTTTGCAGCAACGAAACCTACCCAGACCAGGGTCGCGGCGACGAACACGTTCAAAAGGCGAACCCAATACAACAGCCAGCCGCCGTTAACGCCCAGCGCGCGGCCAAGATTTAGCCACAAACCTGCGATACCGTAAAAAAGGGGCGGTTCCCCTGATTCGTGATTTTCATTGGATCGCCACCATGCCGCATTCCTTTCCGCCACGTCCTCCCGCTGTTCAGCTGGTAACGTCCAGTTTGGCGGCGGGAAATCGTTTGTCGCGAACTGCCAGGGACCCATAAAGTACTCCGCCGTGCCGTACAAGGCGATCGAGTTTGCCGACTCGGAAGAATAATGACCCAAATCGCGTGGCACATCGCCTCGCGCGTATTTCATCACTAGGTCGACGTGTGCCTGCTCGTCGACGTTGTTAAAAAACGGAAATGCCGCGCAAAATGTAAAGACACGAAGTGCGGCAATCGCGCAGAGCAACAGGATTAACTTTCGCTCATGCCGCACCGCAAATCGGGACGCCGTCTTCATCGGCGATTCCCCTCGATCACAGCAAGCCTCCCGTATTCGCTGATCAGGGGCACAACTTCTGCCAGTTGCACGCGTCTCTCTACCGGCGCGCGAAAAGGCGAATCGCTCTCAAGCACAATCGCAACCCGTCCTTCAGGATCCGGTTCGCGCCATGGAATTGCTTCGGGGTAAACTCGATGTTGATAACCAAAAAAAGTATCGGAGGCGGCGAACGCTTCATTACATTCGAACAGCAATGGGTAAACAAAAGAAACAGTGGTCCACACGCCGGTTACGCCCTCTTGGCTCAGGTGGCGTTCGACGCCGTCGAGATCCCCGCCGGGAATCCGCGTCATACAATAGGTCTCTCCCTGATCGCAGAGCGTTAATGTTTCAATTTGATTGTGGCGCGCCGTGTCGAGAATCAGCGCAGTTCCCGTAATTACCGCGGCTGCAAAGATTCCGGCTCCGCCGAAACGAATCAGCGTTTTGGAAGAAGCGAAGCAGCGTTTCAGCAGCCGGCCCGTGAGCACCGCAAAAAAGAAACAACCAGCCAAAAAATAACCAGGCACACGGAAGGGCGCGGTGACGTAGGGAACAAAGCACGCCAGTGTTAATAAGAGTAGAAGCAGGTCCCGTTCTTGGTCCCCGCCTGTGAAACCACCACGAATCGCCATCAGAATTTTCGATGGCGCTCGAATGAATGGCCAAGCCGCAACGCCTGTTGCCAGCAGGGCAACCGCGTAAAATACGAACCCCGTAGCAGGCTTCTCTGGGTAGTACCAAAGGATGGTATCGGCTCCAAAGAACTTCGGCATCTCAGTAAAGAAGATTTGCGAAAGGACGTCGGGATGAAAGAGGAGCGCAGCTCCGCCGCCACCGGTTTTCTCCAGGACGGCGTTCCAGTTGGCGAAATGATGGGTCAGATTGAACACAATCGCCGGCGCGTAGCCGACGACAAAACCGGCCAGTGCGACCAGCGCATTCTTTAACGACAAGCTTCGGCGCATCAAAATGAGAACCCACAGCGCAACGTTAAACGCGATTCCCAACTCTAAATTCCAGATGCTTAAGCCGGAAATCGCGCCGAAAAGAAGAAATAGTGGCCATCTTCGATTTGGCGTCGATTGAATCGATAAAAAGAGAATCGTCAGTACAGGAACGGAAAGGAAATACCAGGAATAACCTCTCACCTGAAAGTGCCACTTGAGAAGTGACGGAGTGAGCGCAAACACGATCGTGCCCAAAAGGGCCGTGCGTTGATCATAAAGCACCTGACACATGCAATAGAATAAAAGGAGGCAGAATAACGACAGCACAACCATGCAGCTCTTTAACGAAACGACGCCGACGCCGAACAACGCGAACGAAATCGCGGCCAGGTAAGCTTCCCACGCGGCACCGGCGTTATAGGCCTGCCCATACATGTAGAAGGGAAAATAGCGTCCTTCCAGAATGTGTTTACCCATCAGGCCAATGATTGCTTCGTCGCTATGCACGTGCGTTTGCGACGCCAGCAGAATCGCAAAGCGCGCTCCCGCGATAAGAATAAATAGTCCAATAAACAGTATGTGCCGGCTCATTAAAGATCGGTTCTCACTTCGCCGGCAGGATCATGGGCGAACCTTAGAAAATCGACAATCGGTACGATTTCCTTTTTAGCTGTTCAAACCTGAATACAGCTAATGCCGGCAACCATATTTGATTATCGCGCGCAACACTCGAAAGCCATCGCGCCAGCCAATTTTTTTTCCTTCTTCGTAGGTACGCCCGTAGTAGGAAATTCCCACCTCGAAGATCCTACATCGTAGCTTGGCCAGCTTCGCCACAATTTCAGGCTCAACAGAGAAACCATCTTCTTCTATCTGGATCGATTTGATAACAGGAGCCTTGAAAGCTTTATAGCCGCTTAGCATGTCCGTCAGGTTTAGATTCGTGAACATGTTGGAAAGAAGAGTCAAGAACTTGTTTCCGGCCATGTGCCAGAAAAAAAGAACGCGGTGCGGGCGGCCGCCCATGAACCGCGAGCCGAACACCGCGTCCGCTTTGTCTGAGATGAGAGGCTCCAGGAGTGCTGGATAATCTGCGGGGCTGTACTCAAGGTCTGCGTCCTGCACAAGGATGATATCACCAGTGGCGGCAGCAAAACCGCTGCGCAAAGCTGCTCCCTTGCCCTGGTTCACTGGATGGTAAATGATACGGTCGACCATCGAGGAAATCTTTTCCTCCAGCAGTCCTCGCGTACCGTCTTCCGAGCAATCGTCAACGATAATGATCTCCCTGTGACCGATTGCTGCCGAGCGAGCTGCCTCGACAATTTTTTCGATCGTAGCTTTCTCGTTGTAACAAGGAATAACGATTGAGACTTTCATCGCCGTTTTAGTGCGAGTTCAGTCTTCGCCAGTGCGGCTCTTGCTAAGTTGCGATTCTCGCGCAGGAACAACGGGGCTCACTTTTAATTAGGAAGGAGGATGAAACCCGAAATCGGTTTCCAATTTTCGCCATAGCCAATCAACAAACGAATCCTTCTGAATGGAACTCGCGCTGGCTGCCGCGAGCGCTTCCGCTTTATCGACGCTGCCGTTCAAGCAGTAGAGATAGGTCAGCAGAAATGTGTCGTTGAGACTAAACACGCCACGAGCTTTCTCATCCTCCAGAAGGCGAACCGCCTCGCCGATATCGCGCCGCGCCAGCGCGCCAGCAATCAAGTCCGGCACAATCTCAAGCGGTGGCGCGACTGAATTGCCGGCAATCCGCTCTGCGATCGCAAGCCGGAATTCGTCACTGCCCAGCGTTTCCAAGACCGGAGTGCGCAGCCGCGTCCCGCGCAGAAAAAGGTCAAGCTCCGCCAGCTTGTTGCTTCCGACCGTTTCTGAAAGGAACCGCGTCTCACGAACGGCAAAAAGGGACTTCATTGATTTGCTTACCGCCTTCGGCCAGATACGATCGATCAGCGGCGACAGTAGAAAGCGGTCCGTGACGGATGCTGGGTCCATGTAAGCGGCAGCGAATTCAAAATTCGCCTTTTCGTCCCAAGGCGCATCGCTCAACCTCTTCGGATAATTGTCTGTCAGCGGCGCGACGTCCCGCGTAACGCGATCGATCTCGTCACCGTCCATCAAAAACAGTGCGCCTAACTGCTGCGGGACCTCGACGCCAATTCGTTTTAGATCCGCGCCGGTCGCGGGGTCGCTCCACAATCGCCGCAGCTCCTCTTCGCCGACATTGCGCCCCTGTCCGTTGATGCCCATCATGATCCAGTTCTCATTGGCACTTGCCCACACCGATGCGTTCGAAAACACATCGTGAAACGCGCGAAGAATTGCTTTTGCCTCATTCACCTTGAGTTGGTCAAGCGGCAGCCAAAAGGTCGCAATTCCGCCTTCCTTGAGGCGGCGCTTCATCAGCGAAAAAAATTCCCCAGTGTAGAGATTGACTGAACCCGCATTTTTCGGCGGAGGCGGTTCGCCGGAAATGATGTCATACTGGCGCGGACTCGCTTGGAGGAAGAAGCGGCCATCCTGAATAAAGGCATTTGCTCGTGGATCGTGCAGCGGATTGGTGTAATGGATTCCGGAATAGAAGTCGGCGAGCCGAAACACTTCTTTTGAAATGTCGACCACGTCCATTCGCCTGACGTTTGGCCCGTGAAGAAGCGCATCTGCCGTCACCCCGCAGCCATAGCAAAGAAGCAGCACGTCTTCTGATTCGGGACGAAAAGCCAGGGGCAGATAAGCAAACAATCTCATGTAACGCTGGCCGACCGGATTTGTGGCCGACATTGAAAACGCATTGCACAAGAGGCGATAGTAGTACGGTTCGCCAAAGAGATCGCGTCGCAGCAATTGCCACGTATCCGAGGTGCCTTCGATCCGCTTCACAACGCCCGCCAACAGCTGTCCTTGGTCTTCCGCTTCGTAGGGACGACGCGCGTGCGCAAAGTGGGTCTCAACGCGTCGATACGGAAAAACTGCCAGAATCAGAATCAGAATCATCCAGAGACCGATTAGAGTCGCGGAGGCAACACACTGCTTTAGAGAGCGCGGCGATGTCCACGTTTTCAAAGCGGCGACAGGTCGTCGCCATGCAAAAGCGGCCACAATGCTCAGCAGGCCATAGCCTATAGCACATGCAATGAGACTCCATTGATAGCCGATCCCTGGCAGAAGGACGAAACTAGCCAGGAGCGGACCGAGCGCTGCGCCTATCGTATTAAAAAGCGTGGTGATCCCGGTGCTGTTCATCCGGTCGCCCACAGCAGCTTGCACAGTTACGGCGATGGATGGAAACAGAATTCCCGAGGCAAAGGAGACCGGGAACATCAAAGCCGTGGAGAGCAGCGTGATCCGCCACCAACTGAGGTCAAACACTCCGACAGATGCTGGAACCAGCGCACTCGGAAAAAACCAGTACGACAGCAACACCAGAATCGCGGCAAGCAATAGCAGGATGGGGAGCAACTGATCCAGGCGGGCCGAGTGCCGGCGTATCAGGCTGGCGAGAACGCTCCCCAGCCCGATCCCCCCCAGCACAACTGCTAGCATCACGGCGAAGGCTGTCGAAGATGACGCGACGTATAGCCGCAGAAACCGGAACCAAATCACTTCCAGCGTAAGGAGGATGCAGCCCGTCCAAAAGCTGACGAAAAGAAGCCGCCACGGCGGCCGATACCTAACATCTAGGCGAAGAGGAAACGTTCGCTGCCAGGCAAGCGCGCTGGTATCGCCTTCGAACTTCGCCACGATCAAGGCTGCCGCTGCGGCGATGCAAACCGCCAAGCCTGCAGCCAAACTCGTGCCTCGAAGGCCAAACGCCGCGATGAGATAACCTTCGCCGAGCGCAGCGCCAGCCACCGCGCCTAACGTGTTCGCGCCATACAGAAAACCAATCGCGCGCCCAAAATTGGTTTGCCGCAACATTGGATCTTCGATCAACACCGGGAGCGTCAGGCCCATCGCAGTTGTCGGCATAAGTAGAATTACGAAAGACACGATGAATCGCAGTCCGAGAAGCGTGGGCTGATAATTCCAGAGCATTTGCCACACTGGTCGCAACAATTCGCCCAGCACCGGAAGACCAAAAACGATTGTGCAGCCAAGCAGAGCGACGAGCACCTCTAGCAACGCGTACAGCCGGAGCGGTCGCCATCGTCGAATTCTCGATGATGCAGCGATCGCGTTCCCTAGCGCCAGGCCACCCATGAAACTGGAGAGGATCAACGCCGCCGCCCAGATCGAGTTGCCGAATGCCAGCCCGCTTAGCCGCAGCCAAAGCGTTTCGAAGATCAGCGCGCCTATTCCAGATAGAAATAGAATGGCAGAGAGAACAGCAACAGGCACGCTCACATGGACGCGGTATGACTGGGTCCTGTATGATACATGCGCCTCCGAGGCCGGATGGGACCTATTCATCATTGCGAAGGCCGGCGGCAATCCTCAGAATGATCGCGCCCGCGATCCCGGCCAGAAGCGACCCGGCGAGAATGCCTGCCTTTGCCGCGTTAACTGGCCCAACCTCATCGAATGCAAGCATAGCGATAAACAGCGACATGGTAAAACCGATCCCTGCCAGGCAGGCATAACCGAGCAGAGCTGACCATCCGAGACCTTGGGGAAGTTGCGCAATTCCAGATTTGACTGCGCCAAACGCTGCCGCGGCAATGCCGAGCGGTTTGCCAATGACAAGCCCGAGCAGTACTCCAACCGTGACTTCGGCATACTGAAGAGGACCACCGATCCTGACGCCAGCATTGGCGAATGCGAACAGGGGCATCACGACGAATGCCGAAAAATTGTGCAGCGCGTGCTCGAGTCTGAGAATCGGCGCAGTCACGCCGACACTTGCGTGTTCCAGTGCGAACAAGGTTTCCTGCTGGCCTTTGCTGGTCAACACAAGAAAATCACCGGTTTCTCTGCGGTCGAATTGGTCGAGTAACCCACGCGCCTCGCGAGAGAAGTCTACTGCATTCATCCTCGTATGCGTGGGAATGGTAAAAGCGAGCAGCACGCCGGCCACCGTGGCATGGATGCCGGACTCGTGCACGAAATACCAGAGCACGAGTCCCGCCAGCAGGTATGGCCACAAGTGGCGAACTCCCATCGCGTTGAACCCGATCAACACCAGCAGCATGACAGCGGCCCCACCGAGCGCACCCCAAGCGATCGCGCTCGAGTAAAAGATGGCAATCACCAGAACCGCGCCCATGTCGTCCACGATTGCGAGGGCGACCAGAAATACTTTGGCCCCGACTGGTGCGCGCGGAGCGATTAGGGCAAGCGCGCCCAAAGCGAAAGCAATATCGGTCGCCATGGGGATGCCCCAACCGCGAGCGCCCGGGCCGGTCATATTGAACGTCCAATAGAATGCGGCCGGCACGATCATCCCGCCGATGGCACACGTAATGGGAAGGGCGGCCTGTTTGGGCGAGGACAACTCGCCGGCGAGCAGTTCGCGTTTGATTTCGAGGCCGACCAAAAGAAAGAACACGGCCATCAGCCCATCGTTGATCCATTGGTGCAGTGTCAGCGAGAGGGAGTGATCAACGATTCCGACCGTGAGCGGTATGTTCCAGAGATGTTCGTACGCTTTGGCTAAAGGGGAATTGGCAAGGGCGAGCGCGGCAAATCCAAAAAACAGCAGGATCAAACCGCCGACTGTCTCGGTGCGGAAAAAGCGCTGAAATATGGTTGGCTGGATTTTTTTAGCCACGAATTGACTGTTTAAAATGACGAAATCCCAGTGACCAATGACGAATTAACGACGAAACGATTAACCGGTTCGACGCCGCAAGGGTT
>WNGF01003980.1_pt1 | contig 24560 bp, 25 predicted proteins | sample 5400641 | NCBI WGS metagenome assembly WNGF01 (sample SAMN13153371, study PRJNA577476) | soil metagenome | isolation source: 80 cm soil or saprolite under grassland replicate 2 | place: USA:California | collected 2016-06-15 | reverse complement strand
AGTGGGAGGAGCCGAAAGGGCGTGCGACCGCGCTCGGAGCCCCAGCAGGCAGTGTCGCCGTCCGCTATCACGACGAGTACGACGCCTAGTCTCGAAACCGTAGATTGTGATCTTTATGGTTCTCGGGCGGCTTGCCGCCGGGAGCAGGGGCGTAGAACGCCGATACCGGCGCACTCCTTCACTCGCGGTTCAAGTTGGGGAGTGGTCCCGCCCCGGTTGCCAGCCGGGTCCGGTTAGCCGCACGGCGACGGTACCGAACCTGCGTTCGGGCAGGAGCGGCCGCCGTCGTCCTATGCTGTCGGCCAATATGTCTGCCATTCCCGCCGTGACGCACCTGCGCGGACAGTCCTGTAGAGCCGAGTCACGTACCATTATGGGCAACGCAGGACGCCTCGGAGGATCGACGCATGGTGCTCACCGCCGCCAACGGGCGGCTCCGCCAGGAGCGGCTCAAGCGCGGGTGGTCCGAACAAGCCCTCGCCGACCGCATCCAGCAGTGGGAATACGAGCACGGCGACCGCCATGACCTCCCGGTTGACCGCAACTATGTGCATCGCTGGGAGACCGGCAAGCGGGGCGTGAGCGCTTTCTACGCCGTCCGCCTCGAAGGGGTCTTCAGGCTATCGCGTTCGGAGCTTGGGCTTGTGGACCGACGCTGCCGCCAGCCCCTCGGCGATGGACTCTCGGACGCCGACACGGCAAGCCCACCCACAGAGCGGGCAAACACACCAAGACGCCGCTATCCTGGCGACTCGGTGACACCACTCCCTGACAGCGAGTCCAAGACTGGGGAGGACCAAACGAACCGACGCGACGCAGTCAAGACGATCGGTGCGGCGCTTGCGGCCAGCGCGTTGCAGACCCGCAAGCTCCTGCACTGGGCCGAGTCTCCCAACGTTGGCCCGCTGACGCTCGCCGGATACGACGAAGACGTTGTGTGGCTCTCCGAACACGCCACGACGCTTGGGGATCGCCGACTCGCCGAGGTCGCCAGCACGAAGGCAGCAGAAGTCGCGGCCTTGCTGTTGGACGGCCATCATTCCGGCAAGCAGCGTCAGCACCTCGAGTTGTTGACTGGTCAGTTCGCTTACTTCCAAGGACGTTTCACCGCGTATGCACATGGCCAACACGCCGTTGCGCGCATGCACCTTCGCCTAGCAAAGCATTTCGGCAAGGAGCTTGATCATCACTTGCTGCTCGCATCAGTTGCCGACGTGGAAAGTACGACTGCGTTCTATCAGGGCGATTTTCGGAAAGCACTCGAAATTGCTCAAGAGGGGCAGCGCTACGCGACCGCCCACACGGCGGCCCGGCTGTCGCTCGATGAGGCGGAGGCGTACGGAGGTCTCGGCCCGGCATTTCGGCAAGAGATGTGCGCGATTGACCGCGCCGAGCAGCAGTTGCCTGATGTGCCCGTCTTCGAGCCCGGTGCTGCCTCGCCTTTTGATCCGGGGATGTTCTTGTATCACGCCGGAACGGCTGCCGTCCTGGCCGGTGACGAACGGGCGGAGGAGCTTGCTGGGAGCGCCATCCAGGAATATGAGGCGCTTGAAGCCCGTAACGATCTGCGGTTCAGCTTCGCCAATCTCGCAGCGGCCCGGTTGAATCGCTCGATCGCCTTGGTGGGACCGGAGCCCAGGGAAGCGGTCAGTGGGGCCATCCATGCGGTGGCGGTTCCTCGGGAAATGCAGCACAGCCATGTTCGATGGCGACTCGATAAGTTCTTGAGGACGCTCGGGAACGAACCAGCGTTGCGGAACCTGACCGAGGTCGACGAGCTGCTCGAGGTTGCACGCAGCTACCGACCCGCTGCCCTGCCCGTTCCGCCGGCGCGTCCCGCACTGGGCAGCTCGTAGCTCCCGATTCGTCGCGGTGATTGTGGCACCGGCCACGCTCTAGACGATCAACCCCGCCCATCGGTTGTGATCTTGTGGGTAGGTGAGCCTGGAGCCTGCCTGAGGGTCGCCAGCAGGGTCCCAGGCTCCAGCCTCACCGCGCCCGAGGCCCCCTTCCCAAGCGCTGCCCCTGTCACCTACGACCCTGGAGACCGCGCGAGCCTCGGATGTGGCCCGGTCCTGGCTGGGGTCCTACCAGAGGAATGGCTCCCCTGGGCGGTAGTCCACCAGGACCGGGCCGTCCCCGTCAGGACCGCTGCCGCGCCCCCAACGAAGCCCGTCGCTGAGTGGCCCGGTCCCTGGCCGCAGGGTCCTGGCAGCGCGCCCGCTGGCGCGCTGGGCCGGTCGTTCCCCACCAGGGACCGGGCCGTCCTCGCCGGAGTTGCCACCCCCGACGAAGCCTCGCGATGCGACGGGGCGTCGCTGGTCGTCGTCGGCGATCAGCAGGCGCACCAGCCGCATCCCCAGCACCCCAAGCAGCCCCAGCACATGCCGCGCCGCCGGCGCCGTGCTGCCACGCTCCCACTGCGACACCGACGACTGCCGCACCCCCAGCACCTCGGCAAGCTCCGCCTGCGACCGCCCCGCTCCAACGCGCGCCTGCCGGATCGCCGCGCCGAGCTCCCCCCGCCAGCCGCTCACCCTGACCGTCCCCCCGGCGGTCTGCTGGCCCGCTCCAGCAGCGCATCCGCCCACCGGCGCAGGTGCCGCGCCTCCGGCGGCGCGACCCCAAGCCCCGCGCTCGCCTTGCCCAGCGCGTCCAGGACGTCGGCCGTCGCGGTCACGGCGAGGCCCACCTCGCACGGGTCCGGTTGCCCATCGGCCCGTAACTCCTTGACGGCATACTCCAACAGCACCCGACCGTTGTAGGCGCCCTCGCCGCCCATCGGCAGCTCCGAAGCACCGGACCGCCCCACGTCCCCATCCCACCAGCGCCGCACCACCACGGCCGCACCGAGGATCACCCGCAACAGCAACCGGGTAGTGACCGCACGGACGCGGCGGCGCCTGCCTGACCGCCGCCCGTCGCTACCGGTCATGCCACGGCCCGCCGTCGTTCGGCCCCAGCACCCCGCGCCTGGCCGCGCTCCTCGTCGGCGGCACGGCGCGCGGCCGTGAAGAACTCCGCGTTCCTGGCCGCCTGGTACCGCTTCACCGGGTCCTCGGCGCGTACAGCCCGTTGCTGATCGGCACGCGCGGCCTCGTCCAGCAGCCGGGCCAGCCTGGTGTAGTCGTCCCTTGTCATCGTTCAGCCCTCGTGGTGCGACGTTCCGCTATCGGGAACCCGCAAGGGTGGCGCGAGACCGCATTCCAGCCTCGCGCCTCCCTCCCTCGCCGTCTAGTCAGTGCCAATGGTCCAGACCGGAGAAGTCAGCCTTCTTGAGACTTCCCGAGGCTTGCTGAGATTTCCAAGGAGCCGGACATGCCAAGCCCGCCGCCCTCTACCGGCCCGGCCGCCGACCCGGCACGTGCGTTCCGACAGGCGATCGAACAGGACTGCGCCAAGCGGGGCTGGACCTACCGGCAACTGGCTAGCCGGACCAAATATGGCGAGCAGCATATTTGGGCCATCATCGAGGGACGCCAGCGGCCGACCCGCAAAGTCGCCCGCGCGCTCGACGTCGTGTTTGGGACCGGCGAGCGCTACTACCAACTCTGGGAGACCTTCGACCAGGCCCGCCAGGAGAGCCAGCTACCGGCAGACCGGGCAAACCCGCAGAACTCCCGCTACCCTGACCAGACGACGGCAACGACGCCGCCCGACAGCAGCACGGAGGACCAAACGAACCGACGCCAGGCAGTCAAGACCCTCGGGACGCTCCTGCTCACCGGCGCGACCCGAACCCGCAAGCTGCTACGCGAAGCTGAATCCTCCAACGTCGGACCACTGACGCTCGATGAGTACGATGACGCCGTCGCATGGCTGACGCGGAACTCACACGTTCAGCCGCTTCCTACACTCATCGAGACGGCAGACCGCAACGCGGCGGAAGTTGCGGACTTGCTCGACGGGAGACATTCCGGCAGGCAACGGCTACGCCTGGAGCTGCTGACTGCCCAACTCGCTTTCCTTCAGGGAGACCTCGCGTTCCGTCTTGGCGAGCATGGGATCGCGCGCACCCATCTCCGTCTTGCGCGCCACTACGGTGAGCGGCTCCGCAGCACGGACCGGGAGAGTTCTCCGGCCAGTCTGGTGTTGGCCTCAATCGCGGACGTGGAGGGCTTCCTCGCCATCTACCAGGGCCGCTTCGACCAAGCGTCGACGACCTACCGGGACGCGCAACCCCACGCCACCGAGCACACGCGGGCGCGGCTGATTGCCGGGCACGCCAGGGCGCTTGCAGGACATGGACCGACATCTCGCCGAGAGGTGATACGCCTTCTTGACCAAGCCGAGGCGACACTCCCAGCCCGACCAACCTTCGAGCCCGGCGCGGTCGCACCCTTTGGCTCCGAGACACTTCAGCTCTACAGAGCCACGGCATCTGTGCGCGTTGGCCATGATCAGGCCGAGGAGTTCGCGCAAGAGGCGGTCCGCCAGTATGAAACGCTGGAGGCGTCCAACGGCGAGCGTTTCCATTACCAGAACCTTGCGCTCGCGCGGCTGGATCTTGGGATGGCGCTTGTGAAGGCGAAGCACCCGGAGCCCGAGGAGGCGGCGCGGCTTGGCGGTCGAGCCTTGGCGGTCCCTCCAGAACTCCGGAACGATCTCGTCAGGCGGCGAACCGCTGAGCTGTTGACGTTGCTACAGAGCACGCCCACATTCCGTGACCTTGTGCCAGTCAGGGAGCTTACCGAAGCGGCGCGCGGCTATCGCCCCTTGGCGCCACCTGCCCCATCGCGTCCCGCGCTGGGCAGCTCGTAGCCCTCATTCGCGCCTGTTGCGTGATTCGCTCTACTTGTCTGGCGTGTTGTTACCATCTTCTCTACACGATCAAGAAATTCAAGAAATCCAGCCACGCACAGCAGTCGACCAGCACCAGCGTGAGGAAATGGAAGGAGATCGAGATGCGAAAGATCGAGATGCGAAAGATCGTCGCGAGCGAGTTCGTGTCACTGGACGGGGTCATGGAGTCGCCGGAAACGTGGCAGTTCCTCGTGGCCGAGGACGAGGGTGTGGACCTCGTTGGTGCCTTCGTAGGTGAGCACCGACTCGAGGTTGTTCATGTGGCGGATGACCGGGTATTCGAGGGTCACGCCGTTGGCGCCGAGGATGGTGCGCGCGGTGCGGGCGATCTCGAGCGCCTCGCGGACGTTGTTGAGCTTGCCGAGGCTGACCTGCTCGGAGGTCAGCGTCCCCTCGTCCTTCATGCGGCCCAGGTGCAGCGCCAGCAGCGTGCCCTTGCTCAGCTCGACCAGCATGTCGGCCAGCTTGGCCTGGGTGAGCTGGAAGCCGCCGATGGGCCGGTCGAACTGCACCCGCGTCCGGGAGTACTCGAGCGCGCTCTCGAAGCAGGCGCGCGCCGCGCCCATGGAGCCCCAGACGATCCCGAAGCGGGCCTCGTTCAGGCACGACAGCGGGCCGCGCATGCCCGTGACCCCGGGCAGCACGGCGTCGGCCGGCAGGCGGCAGCCGTCGAGCACCAGCTCCGAGGTGACCGAGGCGCGCAGGCTGAGCTTGCGCTCGATGTCGCTGGTGGTGAAGCCGGGCGTGCCCCGCGGGACCAGGAAGCCGCGCACGCCGTCGTCGGTGCGCGCCCACACCACCGCGAGGTCGGCGATGCCGCCGTTGGTGATCCACATCTTGGTGCCGTTCAGCACCCAGTCGGAGCCGTCGCGGCGGGCGCTGGTGCGCATGCCCGCCGGGTTGGAGCCGAAGTCCGGCTCGGTCAGGCCGAAGCAGCCGACGACCTCGCCCGCGGCCATGCGCGGCAGCCACTCCTGCTTCTGCTCGTCGGAGCCGTAGCGGTGGATCGGGAACATCGCCAGCGATCCCTGCACCGAGACCAGGCTGCGCAGGCCGGTGTCGCCCGCCTCGAGCTCGAGCGAGGCGAGGCCGTAGCTGACCGCGTTGGTGGCGGCGCAGCCGTAGCCCTCCAGGTGCATGCCGAGCAGGCCGAGGGCGCCGAGCTCTTTGGCCAGCTCGCGGGGCAGCTCGCCGCGCTCGAACCAGCCGGCGATCTCGGGCAGCACCTTGTCGGTCACGAAGCTGCGCACGGTGTCCCTGATCAGCCGCTCCTCCTCGCTGAGCAGCCGGTCGATGGCGAGGAAGTCCAGCGGGCTCGGTGTCGCGGTCATGGTCCTGCCTCCCGGTCGTCGGCGGGGCGCCTCGGGATCCCCGGCGAGTCAACGGTACCGGTACCTGGGGTCACCCACCTGGGATCACGGCGATTCCCATGAGCTCGACCGTTGCCGCGGGGTCGAACAGGCCGCTCACCTCGAGCAGCGCGGTGGCGACGTAGTGCCGGCCGAGGTGCCGGCGCCAGCGCTGGCCGAGCCGCTCGAGCTCTGCGCGGTAGGCGGCGGCGTCGGTCACGAAGATCTGCACCCACACCAGGTGCTCCGGCCGCCCGCCGGCGCCCGCCAGCGCGGCGACCAGGTTGGCAAGGGCACGGTCGAACTGCTCGGTCACGGTGGTCGCGGCGACGCGGCCCTGCTGGTCCGTGGCGGTCTGGCCGCCGAGGAACACGGTGCGGCCGGGCGCGGCCACCACCGCATGCGCGAAACCGACCGGCGGGGCGAGGCCGGCGGGGTTGACGATCCGGTGGGGACCCGGGCCCGGGCTCACCGGCCCCGCCAGGTGGGGGAGCGGCCCTCGGTGAAGGCCGCGTAGAACTCGGCGTGGTCCTCGGACTTCATCAGCAGCGCCTGGGTCATCGCCTCCAGCTCGATCGCGCCCGCCAGGCCCATGTCGAGCTCGCGGCTGAGCAGCGCCTTGGTGGCCGCGTAGGCGAGCGTCGGGCCGTCCGCGAGCCGGCGGGCCAGGGCACGGCCGGCCTCGCCCAGCTCGGCGTCGTCGACCACCTGGCTGGCCAGGCCCAGCGCGGCGGCGCGCTCGGCGTCGACCCGCTCGCCGAGCAGCAGCAGCTCGGTGGCGCGGGCGAGCCCCACCAGGCGGGGCAGCAGGTAGGCGGAGCCCATGTCGGCGCCGGCCAGGCCCACCTTGGTGAACAGCAGCTCAAGGGTCGCGGAGCGGGCCATGACGCGGAAGTCGGCGGCCAGCGCGAGCACCGCGCCGGCTCCGGCCGCGACCCCGTTGACGGCGGCGATCACCGGCAGCGGCAGCTCGCGCACGCGCTGCACCACCGCGCCGGTCATGCGGGTGAAGTCGAGCAGGTCGCGCGGCCCCATCCCCTGCAGCGCGCCGATGATGTCGTGGACGTCCCCGCCGGAGCAGAAGCCGCGGCCGGTGCCGGTGATCACCAGCACCCGCACGTCCCGGTGGTGGGGCAGCTCGGCGAGCAGGTCGCGGAGGTCGGCGTAGACCTCGAACGTGAGCGCGTTGAGCCGCTCCGGCCGGTCGAAGGTGACGGTTGCCACGCCGTCCGCCTCCTGGTAGCGGAAGTGCTCCCACTCCCCGGTGAGCGGCGCCGAGCCCCGGAACGGGCTCACGGCTCGCCTGTTCTCTTGAACAGCTCGCGGGCGATGACCGTGCGCTGGATCTCGGAGGTGCCCTCGTAGATGCGCGGGGCGCGGACCTCGCGGTAGAGGCGCTCGAGCAGGTGCCCGCGCACCAGGGCCCGGGCGCCGTGGACCTGCACGGCCGCGTCCACCACCCACTGGGCGGACTCGGTCGCGTACAGCTTGGCCATGGCGGCGAGCCCGGTCACGCCCTCGGCGCCGCTGTCGTAGCGGCTGGCGGCCGGCTCCGAGAGGGCGAAGGCCGCCACCGCCTCGCCGCCCGCGACCGCGATCGGGTGGGCGCCGAGGCCCTGGAGGGCGAGCACGCCGCGCGCGAGCGCCCGCACCTCGGCCATGCGCCGCTCGTGGTGCGGGCTGAGGGCAAAGGCAGAGCTGCTGGGGCTGGACATGCAGGGAGGGTAACAGCCGGCGGGCGGTGCCTCAGCCGGTGGCGAACAGCCGCGCGATCACCCCTGCGGCGACCAGACCGCCAACCAGCCTGGCCAGTGCCCGCCGCCGGGGGCTCGCCTGGGCCGCCAGGGAGTCGGCGAGGGGGACCAGCCCGAAGGCCAGCAGCGCATACACCAGGTGCAGGAACTCCTTGGGACGCTGCCCGCCCGCCAGCAGCGCCAGCCCGCCCGCGACGGTCATCCCCAGCAGGATCGCGGCCGCGCCCAAGCCCACCGATGCCGCCTTGGCCGAGGGCCGCGCGCGGACCAGGCGCACCGCCCCCTCGCCGGCCACCAACAGCATCGCCACGATGCTGGCCAGCGCCAGCGTCACGTGCAGATCATGCGCGAACACCGTCGGATCATGCGGCCTGCCCGACCGCCAACGCCAATCGTCTTCGCCGTCAGCCCGTGGGGCTGACGATGTTGGTGACCGTGCCGATGATCAGGATCACCCAGAACAGCGCCATCGCCGTAAACGCCCAGCCACGCCGCCGCAGGCTCAGCGCCTCGTCCCAGTTGCGCGGCTCGGCGGTGCCACGATCCACAAGCGGGATGACGACCAGGGCGGCGGTCATCAGCACGATGCCGATGATCGTCCCCCAGATGTCGGGCTCCAGCTTGAACGCGATGGCCACGAACCGGTTCATGCCGTGGGTCCACATGATCGGGAAGGTCGGCACGATCCCCAGCCCACCCGGGCCATGCTTGGAGCCAAAGAACGGCGAGGAGGGCAACAGCTGCGGTGCCGGACCGGGATCGCGGTCAACGAAGATCGACACCAGCACCACTACCCCAAGGATCACCGCACTGTAGCCAAGCCAGGCCCGCACGTGCTCGCTGAACGGCGCGGTGCGACCGGTCGGCTTGTGCCAGAACGGCAGCGAGATGCCCTTGACCTTGATCAGGTAGTAGTGCATCGCGATCAGCCCGAGCAGCAGGATCGGCAGGATCGATACGTGGAATGCGTAATAGGGGATGAGCAGCCGGGTGGCTTTCGGGATATTCAGCAGGTCGGGGTGGGTGTAGTGGAGCGTCTTGTCCAGCCCGACGGCCTCAAAGATCTCCGAGGTGTGCCAGGGGACCGCGAACCCGCGCTCGTCCCAGTGCAGCGTCTCCCCGGTGGTGCTGAGCAAAAACACCGTCCCGGCCAGTCCCACGCCGATCTGCCACAGCCCGGTCCGTGGCCCGCGGTAGCCGCCGCTGAAAAACACCCGCAGCATGTGGATGATGACCAGCCCGAAAATGACATAGCTGGTCCAGTAGTGGAAGTTGAGCGCGACCGACCAGCCACCCTCGCCCAGCAGCTTGCTGGTGATCTGGTAGGCCTGGCCGGCGTCGGGGATATACCGCAGCGCCAGCACCATCCCGCTGATGATCTCCAACACCAGCGCGATCGCCAGCACCCACCCAGGGTGTACCAGAAGGTGTTGGTCTCCACCGGGATCATGTACTCGCTGACCATCCCGCGCAGGCCCAATTGCTCCTTGACGCGGTCACGGAAGGCGTGCCGCCAGGCCTCACCGGTCGGCGGCGCCGCCGTGGCCGTGCCCCCGCCTTCCACCCGTGGCTCCCCAGGGGGGACCGATCCCTGTTTCCCGGCGGCCGGCTCGCTGTCTCCCACGTGAGCCTCCTCTTCATCGGCGGACGGTCGAATTGCCAGGGGACCCGTCACTGCCTCGCTGCGCGGGCGCTCCGAGCTGTTGCCGTTCTCCTGCCCGCAGCGCCACGAGGTGAGCATTATCCGCTTCTGGGAGGGCGCTGAGAAGGGGCACAAGCGCCCGCCGGCGGTTGCCGCACCCAACTTCGGGCCGGGGGCCTACGGTGCCTGGTCGCGGCGGGCGGCGCCGGTCCCGGCGAAGGCGTCCGCGCGGTCGGCGGCGGGTTCCTCTGGCCGGACGGCGCGGGATGGCCGCAGCAGCGACAGCGCGATCACGGAGCCGATCAGCAGCCCGCTGCCCGAGACCACATACGCGCTGTGGATCCCGGTCACGAACGCGCCGGCGACCGCGTGGCGGACGGCCGGGCCACTGCCGGCTCCCCCGGCGCCGGCACCCTGACCCGCCGCGGCCTCGATGCGCGCCTGCACGGCGGCAGGGAGGTGGAGCTGCTGGAGCCTGGAGGGCAGGACCGCGGTGAAGCGGGCGGTGACGATCGCGCCGAGCACGGCGACGCCGAGCGCCCCGCCGATCTGGCGGGTGGTGTTGACCGTCGCCGAGGCCACGCCCGCCTGCTCGCTCGGCATGCCGGCGACCGCGGCCGCCGTCACCGGTGACATGGCGAGCCCGAACCCCGTGCCGAGCAGGATCAGGGGCCCGAGCAGCTCGCCGTACGGGGTGCTGGCTCCGTTGCGGGTGAGCAGCAGCAGCGCGGTGCCGGCCGCCACCATGCCGGCGACGACCGGCACCCGGTAGCCGAAGCGCGAGGCCAGCCGCCCGGCGATCGGCGCCACCAGCACCACGGCCAGGGTGTTGGGGGCGAAGCGCAGGCCCGCCGCCAGCGGGCTCCAGCCCTGTACGGTCTGGAAATAGAGGGTGTTGAAGAACACGAAGCTGAGCAGGGCGAAGCCGATGAGCACGGCGATCGCGTTCGCGCCGCCGAAGCTCGGGTCGCGGAAGAAGCGCAGCGCCAGCATGGGCTCGGCCCGGCGGGTCTCGACGAGCAGGAAGGCCGGCAGGCCGACCGCGGCCGTCGCCAGCAGGGCGAGGATCGGCGGGGAGGTCCAGCCGTGGCTGTTGCCCTCGATCAGCGCGAAGGTCAGCGAGCCGAGGGTCACGATGGCGAGGAGCTGCCCCGGAGGGTCGAGGCGGCGGCCGACGCGCCCGCGCGACTCCGCGATGACCCGGCCGGCGACGATCAGGGCGAGCGCGCCGACCGGCAGGTTGACGAAGAAGACGCTGCGCCAGCCGAAGCTGTCTGTCAGCAGCCCGCCGAGCACGGGACCGGCCACCAGCGCCATGGCCGAGACCCCCGCCCACAGGCCGATGGCCTGGACCTGCTCGCGCGGGTCGGGGAAGGTCGAGGTGAGCAGCGCCAGCGTGCTCGGCAGCAGGGCCGCGCCGCCGACCGCCTGGAGGGCGCGCGCCGCGATCAGGGTCTCTTCGTTGACCGCCAGGCCGCATAGGGCGGAGGCCACCGTGAAGATCACCAGGCCGACGAGGAAGACCCGCTTGCGTCCGAAGCGGTCGCCGAGCGCGCCGGCGGTGAGCAGCAGGCTCGCGAAGACCAGGATGTAGGCGTCGACCACGAGCTGGAGCCCTGAGACGCTGGCGCCGAGCTCGCGCTGGATGCTCGGGAGCGCGACGTTCACGATGGTGTTGTCGAGCATCACCATGAACAGCCCGAAGCAGCAGGCGCCCAGGGTGAGCAGCTTGACCTTGCGGTTGGAACCGAACACGTGCCCTCCCCTTCGTGGCACGGGGGACCACCCCATAGTGCCGGTGTTCGCCCACCAGGCCCAGCCTGCGCGGGTCGGCGGCCCACGGCGTCGGGCCCGCTGAGCTGTCGGGCGGCCCTGCTAGACTCCGGCGCGGGCTTCCCGGCGGCGGCCGGGACCGGCTCGTCTGGACGCGCCGCAGGCGCCACGACAGTTGTTCGAGGGGGGAGAGACGCTGCTCGTCGAGGATTACGCCGAGCGGGTTCAGGGCTGTGCGCAATACCTCACGCGGCTGCTGACCGACCAGGGGACACGGGTCGACAACCCGGTCGACGAGCCGGTCGCTCCCGAGGAGAGCGCGCCGCTCGAGCTGGCCACCGACTGCGCGATCGTCGAGCTCGACGTGGACCCGGCCCCTGGCGTCACCGCCGCGGCCGTCGACGGTGGCTCCGCCTGCCTGCTGAACGGCCGCTCGTTCTGGGCGATCGCCTACCGGGCCGGCACGATCTGGCACCGCGACCGGGTCACCGTCTTCGAGGACCGCGACCCGCTCGTCCTCGAGGCGCTCACCCAGTCCGACGCCAAGGGCCGCTACGCGCAGGCGCTCGCCGACGCGGGGGTCGTGCGCGAGCGCGAGCTGGCCGACCTCAGCGGCGTGGTCGACGTGCTGCGCGAGCTGGCCGAGTGGCGGCGCGCCCGCGAAGCGGTCGAGCGCGCCGCCCCGGGCGAGCTGGTGCTGGTGGACGGCAGCCTGCACCCGGGCGCGTTCCTGCCGGCGTCGCTGGTGGTGCCGGTCCACGAGCTCGCGCTGGCCCGTGGCGTCGACCTCGTCGGGGTCACCAAGGCGTCCAAGCTGCGCTGGGGCCGCTACGCGCCGCTGGTCCTGCGGGTGCGGCGGCGCGCCGAGGCCGAGGTCGGCCCGGACGCGCGCTGGTACCTGCGGGTGACCCAGGACCCGGACGGCCCGACCGGCCCGCCGGCCTGGCGCTCGGAGGTGTACGTCGCCCGGCTCGCGTCGCGCGGGGCCTACGCCTTCCGGGTCGACGCCGTGCGCGGCCACCGCAGCCCCCAGGAGCTGTTCGCCGTGCTCGCCGGGCTCTCCGACGACCCCGCCTTCCTCGGCTACCCCTACCCGCTCGCCCGCGTCCACCAGCTCGTGAGCCTGCCCGGGCACCTGCTCGCCGACCTGCGCCGCGACCTCCGCGCCGCCTTCCTGCGCGAGGGCCTGCCCTCCGACGACGTCGACCTGGTGATGCGCGACTTCCACCTGACCCTGAACGCCTGACACCTCCCGAGGGACCGCCCATGCCCGACCTCGCCGACCACGGTCTCGCCGACCTCGCCGACTACAAGGGACGGATCTTCGGCCGCTCGGTCCAGGACGTGCGCTTCCGCGCGTTCTACGGCGAGGACCTGTTCCTCGGCGAGCTGCTGGTCGGCGCCGACGCCGAGCGGGGGCGGCGCTACCTGTTCCGGGTCACCGACGTGGCCTACGGGTCGGAGTCGTCCGACGACGGCTGGGCCGAGCGCGTCGCCGGCGGGCTGATGGAGATGGACCGCGTCGGCGAGCCCACCGGCATGCGCGACGTGGAGCGGCGGCTCTACAAGGTCGCCAAGGTCGCCTCGCTCGGCTACGTCGACGCGGTCGGGCGCTTCCACAAGCCCAAGAGCCTGCCGGCGCAGTTCGGCGAGGTGAGCGCGCCGACCGAGACGGACCTCGAGTTCCTGCGCGCCCGCATGGGCGACGTCGAGATCGGCCGGCTGCGCTCGGGCGAGGACACCATCGACCTGCCGGTGGGCATCCGCGGCGAGACCCTGCCGAGCCACGTCGGCGTCTTCGCCACCACCGGCATGGGCAAGTCCAACCTCATGAAGGTGCTCGCCGGGCAGTTGCTCGCAGCCGGCGGCCGCTACGCCATGCTGCTGTTCGACCCGCACGGCGAGTACCTCGAGGGTGGCGGCCCGCCCCGCAGGGGGCTCGCCCACCACCCCTGGGCCGGGCAGCGGCTGCGCGTCTACTCTCCCAGTCCCAGGGCCGGCCAGGCCAGCCTGCTCCGGCTGTCGCTCGCCGAGCTGTCAGTGGACGACCTGCGCACCGCCTGGAAGTTCACCGGCCCGCAGTCCGAGGCGCTGGACAGCGCCGCCGCCCTGCTCGGCGACAAGGGCACCTGGATCCGGCGCCTGGCCGAGGAGGAGCCGGAGGACCTCAAGGACGCCGAGCTCGGCCGCCACGCGCTCGCCACCATCCAGGTGCTGTCGCGCCGGGCCAAGCGCATCGTGCGGCTGCCGCTGATGACCGAGGACCCCAGCCAGTCGCTCACCGGCAAGGTGCTCGACGACCTGGCCGCCGGCAAGGTCGTCCTGGTGGACACCTCCGGGCTCGAGGCGGTCGAGGAGATGCTGGTCGCCTCCCTGCTCACCCGCAGCCTGCTCGAGGAGCGGGCCGCCGCCTACCGTGCCGACCGCGACCGCTTCGCGCAGCTCCCGCGCACCCTGGTGGCGCTCGAGGAGGCGCAGCGGGTGCTCACCCGCCTCGAGGACGCCGAGTTCAACGTGTTCCCGCGCCTGGCGCGCGAGGGCCGCAAGTTCAACGTCGGCATGTGCGCGGTCACCCAGCAGCCGAAGCTGATCGACGCGGAGCTGCTGAGCCAGTTCAACACCTACTTCGTGCTCGGCCTGGCCGACGAGCGCGACCGGCACATCCTCAGGCAGTCGTCCAAGCAGGACCTGTCCGACCTGGGCGCGGAGATCCAGACGCTCATGCCCGGCGAGGGGCTGGTCACCAACCCCGAGGCCCCGTTCGCGCTGCCGGCCAGGGTGCATCTGTACGAGGACTGGCTTGCCACCGTCCCCGAGCCCGAGCGGCCCAGGCCCCGCCCGGCGGGCTCCCTCGACGGCTTCTACGACTGATGGGCCGGGTCGTCGCGATATCGGACGCGCACTTGGGGCGGGCCCACTGCCACGCGGTCAACGAGCAGGGGCTCAACCAGCGGGAGGCCGACTTCGCGGCGAGCTGGCACCGGGCCGTGGACGCGGCGCTCGACCTGAACCCCGACGCGGTGCTGGTGCTCGGCGACCTGTTCGACATCCCGCGGCCGAGCTACCGGGCCTTCCGCGAGGGGGCCAAGGGGCTCAGGCGCCTTGCGGCGGCGGGGGTGCCCACGTGCGCGATCTCCGGCAACCACGACACCACCCGGCTGCGCGAGTCCGGCACGCCCTACGCGGTGCTGGCCGACACCTTCCCGGAGCTCACCTTCGTCTACCGGGGCGCGTACGAGCCGGTCGACCTGCTGCCGGACCTGCGCGTGCACGCGGTGCCGCACTGCGCCGACGAGGGCGAGCTCAAACAGCAGATCGCCGCCGCCGCCGCGGCCCGCTCGCCGGACCACCACAACCTGCTGGTCACGCACGTCGCCGTCACGGTGCTGTCGCGCCGCTACACCTACGGCGACGTGAACGAGCTGGAGATCGACCTCTCCGCCCTCGACCCCGGCTTCGACCGCATCCTGCTCGGCCACTTCCACAACTTCGCCAGGGTGGCGCCGAACGCCTGGTACCCGGGCTCGACCGACACCTTCAGCTTCGCCGACCTCCCCCAGGGCGACGAGCCCGAGGTCAAAGGCGTGCTCTCGCTGGAGACCGCGGCGGGCCGGGTCCGCCACCACCCGGTGCCGGGCGGGCGGCCGCTGCGCACCTACCGGGTGGACGCCTTCGACCTCGACCTCGGCGAGGTCTACGACGCGGTGACCACGCTCGCCCCGCCGCAGGAGAGCGACGGCGCCGTGGTGCGCCTGTACGTCGGCGCGGCCCGGCCGGAGCTGCGCCGGCTGCTCGACCGCCGCACCGTCGCCGAGGCGTTCCCCGGCGCGCTGGCCGTGACCGTGCACGTGGACGCCGCCGAGGAGGAGGGCGCCGCCCAGCTCGCCGCCGAGCCGGTGGCGAGCCTCGCCGACGAGTGGGACCGCTACCTGTCGAGCGTGCCCATCGAGGGCTACGACCGTGACCGGCTGGCCGCCCTGGGCCGGGAGCACCTGCGGCGCGCCGAGGAAGAGGCCAGGTAGGACATGCACCTGCGCTCCCTCAGCCTTCGCAACTACCGCGTCTACCGGGCGGCCGACATCGAGTTCCCCGACGGCCTGGTCGGCGTCTACGGCCCCAACGGAGCCGGGAAGTCCGCTTTGATCGAATCCGTCAGGTACGCGCTGTACGGGGACGCACGCACCGAGAAGTCGGAGCTGCGCTCGGCCGGGATCAACGAGGACGTCCGCGTCGAGCTGGTCTTCGAGCACGAGGGCAACAGCTACGAGGTGCGGCGCGTGCTCAAGGGCCGCAACCTCACCCCCTCGGTCGAGGTGTACGTCAACCGCCGGCTCGCGGTCCAGTCGGTGCGGGAGGCCAACGCCTACCTCGCGCGGGTCCTCGGCATGGACCAGCGCGCGTTCCTCGCCTCGGTGTGCGCGCAGCAGAAGGAGCTGACCACCTTCGCGACCATGGTGCCGAGCGAGCGCCGCCGGCTGGTCCTCGACCTGCTCGGGGTCAGCCCGATCGAGCGGGCCCTGACGCGCGTCCGGGAGGAGGCGCGCGACGCCAGGACCGCTGCCGGCGCGGCCCGCGCGCAGCTCCCGGACCTGCCGGCCGCCGAGGCCGCCACGGCCGCGACCGCCGCCGAGCTGGAAGTCGCGGGGCTGGCCGCCCAGGCCGCGGAGGCCGCCGCCGGGGCCGCGCAGGCGGCGCTGGCCGAGGCGGAGGCCGCCGCCACCGCGGCCGAGGCGGTCGCGCGCCAGCTCGACGACCTGTGCCAGCAGGCCGCGCTCGCCCGCGCCGAGGCGGGAAGCTGCCGGCGCGAGGCCGCGCGGCACGAGCAGCGCGCGCTCGAGGCCGACGCGCTCGCCCCCGAGATCGCCACGGCCGAGGCCCGGCACGCCGAGCTGGTCGCGGCCGCCGCGCCGCTGGGGGCGCTCGAGCGGGCCCGCGAGGCGCAGCTCGAGCGGCAGGGGCTGCTGCGCGCCCTCCAGGACGCCCGCGGCCGCGAGCAGGTGGCCCGCCGCGCCCTGGCCGAGGCCGAGCGGGAGTCGGCGGCCGCCGCCCGCCTGGTGGAGGCGAGGGACCAGGCCGAGGCGGCGCTGGAGGAGACCGAGGGCGAGCTCGCCGCCATGCGCGAGCGGCACGGCACGGCCAGCGAGGCGCTCGGCGCCGCCGGCGCCCGGCTGGAGGCGGCCACGGCCGCGGCCGAGCGCTGCGCCCGGCTCGACCCGGGTGCTCCCTGCCCGACCTGCGGCCAGCCGCTCGGGGAGGCGTTCGCCGAGGTCGCCTCCGAGCACGCCGAGGAGCTGGCCGCGGCCAAGCGGTCGCACGTGCGGGCGGCCGCCGAGCGCGACGCCGCGGTCCAGGCCGGCAGGAAGCTGGCGGCCCAGCGCGACGAGCAGCGGCGGGTGCTGGAGCGGGCGCGCGCCGCCGAGCAGCGGGCGGCCAAGGCCGCGGCCCTGGTCGAGAGCGCCGAGCAGGCCATCAAGGTGGCCGGCGACGAGGTCACCACCCGGCAGTCGGAGCTCGAGCGGCTGCCCGACCCGGGTTTCGACGCCGAAGCCCACCGCCTGGCCAGGCGGGCGGCCGAGGCGCTCCCGCAGGTGGTGCTCGCCCTGAGCGAGCTGCGCGGCCGCGCCGACCGGGGCGAGGTCGAGCGCAAGCTGGCCAGGGAGGCGCTCGACCGCGCGGGCGAGGCGGACCAGCGCGGCGCCGCCCTCCAGGCCCAGGCCACAGCGCTCGGCGAGGCCGGGCAGGCGCTCGCCGCCGCCCGCGAGCGGGTGCGCCAGGCCGCTGCGGCGGCCCGCCGCACCCACGGCGAGCACGAGCGCGCCGCCGAGGCGCTGGCCGCCGCCGGGCGGCGCCACGCCGACCTGGAGCAGGCGCTGGCCACGGCGCGAGCCAGGCACGAGGAGGTGGCCGGGCTCGAGGAGCGGGCCGCGTACCTGGCCCGCCTGGCCGACCTGATGGCCGCCTTCCGCCTGCACCTGGTGGCACGGCTCGGCCGGCGCCTGTCGGTGGAGGCGGCCGGCCTGTTCGCCGAGCTCACCGATCACGAGTACCAGGACATGGTGGTCGACCCCGAGGACTACTCGATCCGCATCGCCGACGACGGCACCGAGCACGAGCTGGCGCGCTTCTCCGGCTCCGAGAACGACCTGGCGAGCCTGTCGCTCAGGGTCGCGGTCAGCCTGGTGATCGCGGAGGGGGCCGGAGAGCTCGGCCTGCTCGTGCTGGACGAGGTGCTCGGGGCGCTTGACCGCGAGCGCCGCGGGCGTATGCTTGCCGCCCTCACCACCTTGCAGGGCCGCTTCCGGCAGGTCCTGCTGGTCACACACAACGACGAGGTGAAAGACCTGCTCCCGGCCGCGATCGAGGTTCACAAGGGCCCGCACCGGACGTCGACGGTGGCCGTGCTCAGCTAGGACCCCTGGGACTCGGGGCACCACATACCAGATCGCCTGGCCGGGAACAACACCGGCCTCGAGAGCGTTAGGGTCGTGAGCACTGCACCGGCGCACTTTTGAGGTTCGTGGTAAATAAGCCGGCGCGGTGACCTGAATCCCTGCCGTCCACGATCTGAAAGGAACTGTGAGGGTGCCAGAGGAAGAGGAGGACGAGGCTCAGGTCGAGGCATCCCTCGACGAGCTGATCGCCAAGAAAGCGGAGCGGCCGGCCCCGGTCGACGAGGACGAGGAGGACGAGGTCCTGCTCGCGCTCACCAGGGACGAGGCACGCGAGCCGCTCACCACCAGAGTCCTGCCAGTCCAGCACAACGAGTTCGTCTGCAAGAACTGCTATCTCGTCAAGCATCGCAGCCAGCTCGCCGACCAGCGGCACCAGCTCTGTCGCGACTGCGCCTAGCCATGGCCCGGGTGAGCGCTCAGGTGGGACGGTGGGCGACTCCCCGGGCGGTTCCCCGGGTGGCCGCCGCCGTCCTCGCCGGAGCCGCCCTCTCGCTCGCGTTTCCCGGCCCGGACCTCGGGCCGGTGGTCTTTTTCGCTCTGGTCCCGCTGCTGCTGGCCGTCGAGACGGCGGGGCCGCGGCAGGCCGCGGCGCTCGGCTATCTGACCGGGTTCGTCTTCTTTGGCCTGCTCATCCTGTGGATCCCCACCGAGTTCCTGTCGTGGACGGGCGGGGTCGGCTGGCTCGCCTGGGTGGCGCTGTGCGGCGCCGAGGCGTGCTTCGTGGCCGTGTTCGCCGCGCTCGTGCCCGCCACGCGGCGGCTCGGCGGCTGGCGGGTCGTGCTGCTGCCGGCCTGCTGGGCCGCGCTCGAGCTGGTCCGGGCGCACGCCCCGCTCGGCGGCTTCCCCTGGGGCGTCCTCGGGGTGAGCCAGCACGGCGGCGGCCCGCTGCTGCCGCTCGCCCGTGTCATCGGCGCCTACGGTCTGTCGGCCGCGATCGTGGCGGTGAACTTCGCCGTGGCGGCCTGGGTCCGCGGCCTGGCGCGCTGGTGGTCCGGGACGGGGGCCGGGTCCACGTCCGCGGCCGGGCCCGGGTCCGCGGGGCGGTCCTCCGGCCCCCGGCTGGTCCCCGCGCTCGGCTGGCCGGCGCTGGCGGTGGCCCTGGTGCTGGTCGGGCTGCTCGCGCCGGCGCCGCCGGCGGCCAGCGGCCCGCCGCTGGACGTCGCGGTCGTCCAGGCGGGCCTGGTGGGCGGGCACGGGCTCGACCGGGGCGCCACCACCGAGGCGGTCTTCTCCAACCACGTCCGCCGCACCGAGGCGCTCGCCGGCGGCGCCCACCCCGACCTGGTCGTCTGGGGCGAGGGGTCGGTGGACGAGGACCCGCTGGTCAACCCCGAGCGGCTCGACCGCATCCGCCAGGTGGCGGCCCGCGTCGAGGCGCCGCTGCTGGTGGGTGCCACCACCAGCGCCGGGGGCGGCCACTACGCCACCGAGGCCCTGCTGTTCGACCGGCAGGGCCGGCTCGCCGGCCGCTACCGCAAGCGCCGCCTGGTGCCCTTCGGCGAGTACGTGCCCATGGCCTCGCTGATGGGCCGCGTCCTGCCCGTGACCCGTGAGGGGGTCCCGTTCGACAAGGTCCCCGGTGACCGCCTGCAGCCGATGGTGGTCGACGGCGTCAAGATCGGCACGGTCATCTGCTGGGAGTCGACCTACGCCGAGGACTCCCGCACCCTGGTGCGCGAGGGCGCGCAGCTTCTGTTGGTCTCCACCAACAACGCCTCCTTCGGCCAGGGGCCCGCGTCGCGCCAGCACCTGGCCGCCAGCCAGCTCCGCGCGGTGGAGGACGGCCGCACCGTGGTGCAGGCGGCCGTGTCCGGCGTGAGCGCGGTGATCTCCCCGGACGGCGTCGCCAGCCAGCGGACCGGCCTGTACCAGCAGGCCACGCTGCGGGTCCCGGTGGCGCCCCGCGGCGGGCTCACGCCATACACCCGCTTCGGCCGGCTGATCGAGGCGCTCGTGCTCGCCGTCGCCGCGGCCACCGCGCTGGTCGCGCTGCTGCCGTGGAGCCGGCGCGGGACCGCCCCGGCAGCGGCGCGCCCGACCCCGTCCACCCACGAGCGGGCCGTCGGCAGCCCCCGCTGACCCTGCCCCGCCCTGGCCGAGGCCCTCCAGCGGCTCGGCAGGGCATGATGTCGTACCGCGAACGGCGCGGAGCGCGGGCTGAGGAGGTCGAGGGACGGCATGTGGCGGCGGCGGGCACCCGATCCGGAGGTCGAGGCGGCCTTCCTCGACGAGCTCGCCCCGGTCCAGGACGCCGAGCGCGCCCTCCGCGCCCTGCGCCGCCGCCGCTGAGACCTCTCAGCGCCCACCGGGGTTGCGGCGCTTGGCGATCCCGGAGAGGGCTTCGAGGACGATCCGGTTGGCGAGGAAGGCGGTGACCTGGCCGGGACCGTCGTAGGGGGGTGACAGCTCGACCACGTCGAGGCCGACCACGGGCAGCTCCAGCGCGCAGCGCCGCACCGCGTCCAGGAGCTGGCGGCTGGTGAGGCCGCCCGGCTCGGGGGTGCCGGTGCCCGGCGCCATGCCCGGGTCGACCACGTCCACGTCGATGGAGAGGAACACGCCGTCGCAGTCGTCGGTGGCGATCGCGAACGCCTCGTCGAGGCAGTCGTCGAGGCCGCGGCGCACCACCTCGGACATCTCGAAGCTGCGCATGCGCTGCGCCGCCATCCAGTCGAGCACCGCCGGCCCGGGCCAGTAGCCGCGCAGGCCGATCTGCAGGAAGCGGTCGCCACGCGCGGCGCCCGACTCGATCAGGCGCCGCATCGGCGTCGCATGGCCGAGCAATGAGCCGAACTGGGTGTCGCCGGTGTCCGCGTGCGCGTCGAAGTGGACCACCGAGACGCGGCCGGCGCCGAGGTGCCTGGCCACCCCGGTCACGTCGGGCAGCGCGATGGTGTGGTCGCCGCCGAGCACGACCGGGACCGCTCCGGTCCGGGCGATGGCGTAGACGGCGTCCTCCAGCCGCTTGACGGACGCCTCGATCTCGCCGGCGGGCATGAGCACGTCGCCCACGTCGACGACCCGCAGCTCCCGCAGCGGGTCGACGCGCAGGGCCAGGTGCGGCCGGGAGGCGTCGGGAGAGATGTAGTCGGTGGTGCGGATGGCGAGCGGCCCGAAGCGGGCCCCCGGCCGGTAGGTGGTGCCGCCGTCGAAGGGGGCGCCGACCACCACCACGTCGGCGCCCGTGAACGACTCGGGCTGCGCCAGATCGGCTCGGGGCACGCCGAGGTAGGTCACCTCAGGCCCGTACATTCACCGTCCACACCACGTGGTCGCTCCAGCCGGCTTGCTCGGATGCGTGCTTGGGAAGAGCCTACAGGGTCGTAGCCCCCCTGCACCCCGGTCGTGGGGCACGAGGACCGTGAGCGGAGGACGGATGACCAGAAGCCTGGACGAGCGGCCGGGCGGCAAGGGCGGCAGGGACCGCATGGGGGGCGAGGACCGGGTGCTGCCGGCGGGGCCGCGGCAGTGCTTTGCCTGCGGCGACGACAACCCCATCGGGATGCACCTGGAGGCCATCCGCCGGGAGGGCGACGAGGTGCGTGCGACGCTGCGGCCCAGACCGGAGTACCAGAGCTATCCGGGCATGCTGCACGGGGGGCTGTCGACGACCGCGCTGGACGAATCGAGTGTCAAGTAAGAAAGGACATCTGTGCCTGGACACCTGGACGACGAGCCGCCGATCGTACCGACCCGCCGCGACGACGTGCTGCCCCCGGGGGCGCGGCACTGCTTCGCCTGCGGCGACGCCAATCCGATCGGGCTGCACCTGGACGATATCCGCCGGGAGGGCGACGAGGTGCATGCCACCTTGCACCCGCGTCCGGAGTACCAGGGCTACCCAGGCGTGCTGCACGGCGGGCTGGCTGCGACGGCGCTGGATGAGGTCATGGGCTATTCCGCCATCCTGCTGGCCGGTATCTGGGCAGCGACGGCAACGATGGACCTACGCTACCGCGCCCAGGTTTCCTACCACGCGCCCCTGCCACTGGTCGCCGGACTGGTCGACGCGCGCGGGCGGCGGGTGCGCGCCTGGGCGCGACTGCACCTGCCCGGCGGCGGCGTGGGGGTGGAGGCCAAGGGGGTGCTGGTCGCCCTGCCCGAGGAGACCGCCGCCCGCGCCCGCGAGCTGTACGGCCCTATGGCGTAGCCGGGCGCGCGTGCACGGGTGGCGCCCGACCCTGATCGGGCGCCGCTACCTGTCGGAGTCCTCCCTGGCGGTCAAGGATCGCTTCTGCTGGCGCTGGCTGCTCGGGCCGTCCGCGAGTGGGCCGGCGCAGCCGCGCGGCATCCGGGGTGCCCGAGAAGATCACCGATCCGGCCATCCTGAGCCGGCTCGTCACGCTGGCCGGGATCGACGGCGAGCCGCGGCCCGAGCGCGAGCGCCCACGGTCGCGCCCGCCCACGGCGCGGGCCGGCTGACAATGCAAGGGGGCCGCCTCGGAATCCGCCCCGTCAAGTGCCTTTCGTCTCGTGATTACGAAGGAGCTTGTGAAAGCTCAATCTCGTGCGATGACCAGTATTCACGTAGGCTCTCGATGAGATGTCCGTCAAAGACTATAATCGCGACCTCTCTCATTCGCTTGCGCGCCTTTTGGGCTACGTCGTCAAATTCAGCCTCCCACTCAGCTATTGCGGTAGTACCGTCAAGGTAGAGACTCAACAGTTGGCATTTAATGTTGGCCTGTGATTCGACTACTTTCCTTTGCCAGTACGCCCTGATGCCTTCCCGGCCCAAGATTGGCGCTTCAAGTACCCGCTCGTGGTATGAGGCGTTGTCCGTAAAGATTGTCGTAATGAGGTCAGGATCTTGTTCAGTCCATGCCTGGATGTAGACATCCAAGACGTTACGAACCGCTTCTTTGGTGAGCGCCATTAGGTTCCTCCGCAACGGCATCGCACGACAGTGGTGCGTCGTACTGAGTGCAATCCTTTATGAGTTCGTAGAGATCGTGCGGCTCTCGTAGCACTACCCCGGATAGGTCAACGCTCGAAAGGGAAGTCGGGTCGAGCCTGACCCATTTCCATCGTCCGATCGCGACCTCAATATCATTTGAGTAGCCAGTGTAGTAACCCTCCATAACTATCTCACCAGGAAGGACCGCAAGGTGAAGGGAGCCAAAGTATCGGGTGTCGCTGGTGTTCTTCCAGTGTCCAATGAGGTGACGGTTAGCCAACTGTGCTTCGATCTCGTTGCGGTAGGGTACCACATGGCCTTCGGTGCGTGGCTCGGGCGGATAATTCTTCGCCCTTATTTGCCTCTCCGAGTCAACCGTTACGTGGGCGATATCTACGTGAAGTTTCGGCGGCTGGGTATTACTGAACTGGTAGCAGGTCACCCATGAACCTTGAAGAAGTTCAGCCGAAAAGCTATGCGCAACTGACGCTAGAAGGCGGCCCACGGGTACCTGCTTCGAAGCCCCGTCGGCTTGTAGCTGCTGACCGTTTGCCAGTGGCGGCGGTCCAAACAGGTCTTTGACAGTCCATGGCGGAAACATGCGCTCCAGCACACGACAAGCATCCGGGTAGGGGATGCCACCCTTTAGTTGACCCGTTAACCAGCGGTAATACTGCGCCCTGCTCGGCGCTGTATTCTGAAGCTCTGGTGCAATTTGCGATGCGACCCTCTCGTACTCGGCGCGGAAGGTTTCGTACCTCAAATGCTGTTCTGTGAGTAGTACCTTCAGCAAGGTTGGCCCTGTGCTCACGTCCATCGGACCTCCTCGCGTTCCGGGATGAGGCCGTCGCAGGGAGGATAACATTAATGAGACCTAGATGAGACTAGGGTGGTCTGAGAGGAGCGCGCCGAGGAGTCGAGATGCGACGGCCAGTCCAGGCATCCTTCTCGTGACGAGCTGGCACCGAGACGCTGGACCAGGCAACACGCAAAGCCCGCAGTCGCGGGAGGTGCTGAAGGGAGGGACCGGCAGGCCCGCTAAGCCTGGCCGATCTTCCCTCGCACGTAGGGAGCGGCGCATGAGCGAGCCAGATTCAGGACCCGACACGCTCAGCGTTCCGGAGCTGAACCTGCTCGAACTGCTCGACTCCGCGGGCGTCACCTTCCACAGGCCGGATGGCTCCGTCCGCTGGGCGCTGAACGCCGAAGAGGTGTGCGAGCTGCTCGAGCTGGCCGTTGACCTGTTCGCCGACTGGGGCGGCCAGACCGTGACCGCGGCGACCGTCCGGGCGCGGGCTACCTCCCTGCTCGGCACCACCAGGGCCGTCCCGGTTGGTTGCTACCGGGTGAGCAGGTGAGCGCGATGCTGGCGACCAGTGACAGCCCGGGGTTTGTGACCCGATTGCAGCGCGAGCGCTACCTTCGCGAGTGGACCCAGCAGCAGGCGGTTGACCGGCTCAAGCGACTGGCCTGGGAGCAGGGCTACGGCCAGCGCTTCGACGGCCTGGACATCAACACCTTGAGCCGCTACGAGCACGGCCACATCCGCCGCCCCCGCGCGCCGCTGCCCGAGCTGTTCGCCGCCCTGTACGGGGTGCCGGCCGCGGTGCTGTTTCCCGCGCTGCACCGGCCTGCGCCTGGCCGGCTGGTCCCGGTTGAGGACGCGACGGCTGCGGCGGTAGTGCGGGTGGTGGAGGCGCTTGGGCATCCGGCCGTGCGCGCTCAGATCCTTGCGTTGCTGGGCGCTACCCTGCCGGACGCCGTAGTGAGCTGGAGCCGCTGATGTCGCGGGCGCCCAAGCCGATCGACCCGACCGTCTCTCCACGGCACCGGTTTGGGTTCACGCTGCGCGAGCTGCGCGGCCAGGCCGGTCACAAGCCTGCAAGGCTT
>WNGF01003188.1_pt1 | contig 24571 bp, 39 predicted proteins | sample 5400641 | NCBI WGS metagenome assembly WNGF01 (sample SAMN13153371, study PRJNA577476) | soil metagenome | isolation source: 80 cm soil or saprolite under grassland replicate 2 | place: USA:California | collected 2016-06-15 | reverse complement strand
TGGGCGCCGGCCGCTCGGCGGCGGCGCCACCGCGATCGAGCGTGACCGGGCGCGCGCCCGTCTCGCGCAGCTCCCGAGGGGTAGCCCCGGCGCCGGTCATCACCGCCGCCGACGACCGGGCTCCCGCCGGTGCCGCCGCCACCGCCGCCGGGCCCGTCGCTCCGACAGGGGCTGGCCGAGCGGGGAACGGCGCCAGGGGCCGGCCGTCGTGCCTCACGCCGCGCTCGGCATCTCTCCCCCGGAGTCCCCGGCGCATTCGCGCGCCCCCGCCGATGGAATCGCGAAGCGGGACCAGAAGCAGCGGCACCCAGAAGAGTTCGGGAAGCGGCGGCGGCGGAAACGCCCCGGCCCCGCCGAGGTCGACGCCCGACGATCCGAAGCGCGCCACCGCGGCGCCCGTCAGCACACCCAGGACGACGTGGACCGCCCAGAGGAACAGCGTGGCCCCTATCCAGCGCGATGCGGACACACGGCGCACACAGAGGCGCACGAGGACGCCGTACACGATCGGCGGCACTGCCTGGGCGACCCACCAGGGCAGGGGCAGGCTCGGCCAGGCGCCGCCCACGACGAGGGCGAAGACGAGCGCACCGTAGAGCGCCAAGCCTCCGCCGGCGATCAGCCACGCAGACGGCTGCCTGACGCTCGAGACGGGGCGGCGGGGTCGCATCATCGAGACCGGGTCACCGGCGCATCTCACACGCGCGCAGCAGCGCCGGCGCGACCTGCTGCGCGCGGCGGCGGGCCGCTTCCAGCGCGGTGGGATCGCGAAGGACCACGGCGAGCCTGGATGCGGAGTCCATGCCCATGAGGAGCACGAGCCCCTCGTCGTACTCGCAGATCATGTTCTGCAGCGCTCCCTGACCGAGCTCGCGCCCGACTGCCCCGGAAGAGTCCATCATGGAGGACGCCAGGGCCGCCACCACCTCGGCATCCAGCGCCATCTCGCCCGCCCGCTCGATCACGAAGCCTTCGCGATCCATCAGGGCGACGAAGGACACTCCCGGCAGCGCGGCGAGCGCGGCAAGGAGAGCCTGCGGGTCCGCTGTGGTGTCCGGGCCCGGCGCCACATCCGGAGGCTCGAGGGCCGGCCCGCCGAGCGCCTCCGTCAGGAAGCCCTCGATCCGGCTCAGCAGTTCGTCGGCCGGAGAGGGCTTGCGCGCGACGTCGCCGGAGCCCACCCGGGCCGCGCGCGCCAGGACCGCGCGGTCGACGATGTCGGCCATGAGGAGGACCGGCGTCGCCCGCAGGGCCGGATGCGCTCTCACGAAGTCGCAGATCCGGTAGCCATCCATGTCGGGCAGGTAGACGTCGCACACCACGAGGGCCGGCCGGTCGCGCTCGATCCGCTCGACGGCTTGCGCGCCCGAGGTCGCTGCGATGACCTCGATCCGCCTCCGCCCGAGCGCCTCTGCCACGAGTGCCCTGACACCCGGGGTCTCGTCCACCACCAAGACCTTGGGCATCGCGGGGCTCGAACGTCGATCGTCTGGCACGAGAACCTCTCCGGGAACGCCTTAGTCGTCGGCGCGGTGCGCGGGCGACGTGTCTTCCCAGGGCGCGGCCCCCGGCTCGGCCTCGTCGATCCCGACCGCGATGCTCAGGAGCAGCTGCTCCACGTTGCGCGAAATGGTTCTCGGCCCGTTGGCCACCTCGCCGCGGTCGATCCGGCTGAAGCGGAACCGGGCCTCTGCCTCCCGCTGGGAAGCCGAGATGACGGCCGCGAATGCCTGCTCTCCCGTTCGCCCACCGAAGGCCGCGTGGACGACGCGTCCGTTCTCGAAGAGGATCGCGCCCTCACCCGCCGCCAGCGAGACGATCAAACGCCCCGTCTTCCCGCCGAGGGCGACGGCCTGGGTGACCTCCGCCAGGTCCATGACGTCGAGCGATCCCTGGAAGTCGGCGCCGGTCGCTGCTTCCGACCGTCTGGCGGCAACGCTCTCGAGCGCGGTCCAGAGTGGCTCCGCCGATCTCCTCGCACCGTTTCCCTCGAGGGCGCCCGCCCGCCAAGACTGGTCCGCGCCCGTCCCTGGCTTCAGGACATCCGCCACGCGGCCCACGACCATCTCGACCGTGAAGTCTCCGGTCATGGTCATGTCGACCCCGGCCTCGGCGGCAGCCAGGGCCACGGGACGGTCTCGACCGGCGAGCAGGAGAAAGGGCGTGTCCATCGTCGTCGGATCCTTCCGGACGAGGGTGAACAGCTCGTAGCCGTCCATGTCCTGGACCTGAGCGTAGCTCACGACGAGGTCCGGGCGCTCCGACTCCAGCGCACTGGCGGCAGACGAGCCGCTAGGGGCGGTCGCCACCTCATAGCCGGCGCCGACGAGCGCCCTCGAGAGCGACGCCCGCCTATCTTGATTCGCATCCACGAGGAGCACTTTCGCCATTCGCATGGTCGGACCCCAGCCGCGCAGTCCCCGGGGAACTGGATGCAAACCCCCTACCAGCCCGGCCGGCCATCGCGGCATGCTGCCTGCCATCGTCTGCCGCCTCCTGGTGCAGTCTATCTAGCTGTTTGACCGAGCCGTCCCGGCTTTTGCGAGATCGTCGCGAAAATGGTGGACACGGCATGCTGTTGCCCAGGTGACGCCATCCGTCAGGGCAGGTGCCCACTGACGGCTGCACCGTAGAATCGGGACCCCGGTTCTGTGTCCCCCTTGCGAGCCGGACGAGACACGAGGGAGCCGGCCTTGCCTAGCGGACTCCCTGTAGCGTCGCCGGCAACCGAGTAACGAAGCATGGCGACGCGAATTGCCCCACGACCACGGCCTTGGCTTGCTTGCGGCAACCATGGCGGTATGCTAGCGTAGGTCTGCGTTTTTATGGAGCTCTCACCCTTCGTCCTCGAGCCCGGCAGAGCCTTCATCGCCCGCGTCGCGGCGTTTCTTCCCAGCTTGTTGGGCGCTCTTCTGATCCTCCTGTTCGGATGGCTCCTCGCCCGGTTCGCCCGGCTCCTGGTCTTTCGGCTTCTCCTCGCCGTCCGGTTCGACCTGGCCTCGGACAGGGCCGGCATCGATGAGGTGCTGCTGCGGGCCGACATCCGACAGGGTCCGGCCGAGCTCGTGGCGCTGCTGGTCCAGTGGCTGGTGGCACTCATCGCGATCATGACCGCGGTGAACGCGGTGGGGTTGTCATCGGTGTCGGACCTGCTGAACCAGATCCTGCTGTATGTGCCCAAGGTCATCGCCGCCGTCGTCGTGCTGATCCTGGGATTGTTCTTCGCGAGCTTCCTCGGCGGCCTGATCAAGGCCGCCGCCGCCAATGTCGGTCTCGGCGAGGCCGACGTGCTGGCTTCGCTCGCCCGCTACGCCATCGTGGCCTTCACGGCGGCGGTGACCCTCGAAGAACTGGGGATCGCGCCCGACTTGGTGCGATCGGCGTTCGTCATCCTCTTCGGCGCCGTGGCGCTCGGCCTCGCGCTGGCGTTCGGCCTCGGCTGCCAGGATCTCGCGCGCGACTGGCTCACCCGCTATCTGGACAGTGCGCGGACCCGCAAGAAGTCCCACTAGGAGCGTGTCGGAGAACAAGGCTGACCACAAGGAGAATCTGAATTCATGGCTGACACCGCGTTACACTTGACCGAGGCGACGTTCGACGCCGAGCTGGGCAAGCACAAGGAAGTCATCATGGTGGACTTCTGGGCCGAATGGTGCGCTCCGTGCCGCGCCATCGCTCCCGCGCTCGAAGAGCTGGCGCGGGAGTCGGGCGGCAAGGTGAGTCTGGCCAAGGTGAACGTGGACGAGCACCCGGGCCTCGCCGCCCGCTACGGCGTCCGCTCCATCCCCACGATCCTGTTCATGAGGGACGGGACGGTGGTGGATCAGGTCATCGGCGCCGTGCCCAAGGCCCAGCTCAAGAAGAAGCTCGACTCCATCGCGTGAGAAAGAGGGGCGGAGCCCCCCGCCGAATTTCGATCCCGTGACGGCGAGCCTTCGTCAGCTGGGCGAGCTGGGGATGATCCGCCGGATCCGGGATGCCGCGGGCGGGAACGCGCCCCCCGGGGTCAGGACCGGCATCGGCGACGACGCGGCGGTTCTCGCCGTCAGCGTGGGCGCCGTGCTGCTGGCGACCACGGATCTGGTCATCGAGGACGTGCACTTCCGCCGTGCCTCGGCCTCCCCTCGCGATATCGGCTGGAAGGCGATGGCAGTGAACCTGTCGGACATCGCGGCCATGGGCGGCGTCCCGCGCTGGGCGCTCGTGGCGCTGGCGTTGCCGGCCTCGACCGAGCCGGCCGAGGTCGACGCGCTCTACGCCGGCATGCAGGAGGTCGCGGCTCCCCACGGTGTCGTCATCGTCGGGGGGGACACCTCGGCGTCCCCGGACGGGTGGATGATCAACGTGACCGTGCTCGGTGAGCACATGGGAGCGCCGAAGCTGCGGTCGGCGGCCAGGCTCGGCGATGCCGTCGCCGTTACCGGGGCGCTCGGTCGCGCCGCGGCCGGCCTCGCCTTGCTGGAGATGGGCGGGGCGACGGCTCATGGGCTCGACGCCCGGGCGCGGGAAGAGCTGACGGGCGCGCACCTGAGGCCGACGGCGCGAGTGGCCGAGGGGCGCTGGCTCGCCGGCCAGCCGGGTGTCCACGCCATGATGGATCTCTCCGACGGGCTCACGACCGATCTCGGCCACGTGTGCCGGGAGAGCGGGGTCGGCGCGCGAGTCATGCTCGACCTGCTGCCGGTGGCGCCGGCCGCGCGCGAGGCGGCGCGGGCTCTCGGGAAGGATCCGCTCGAGTGGGCCACGGGCGGAGGTGAGGACTACGAGCTCCTGCTCACCTGCGAGCCGGGCACAGCCGACTCCCTGGCCCGGGGCCTGATCGGCGCCACCGGCACCACGCTCACCGTGATCGGAGGGATCGAGCGGCCCGAGGCGAGAGTGACCTACGTGGACGCCCGCGGGGAGCCGGTTGCCCTCCCGGCCGGCTACCAGCACTTCGATGGATAGCCTGATGGTCCTCGAGCTGGGCTGGCTCGGCATGCTGCTCCTCTGCTCGGCGCTCCTCACCGGGGCCGAGGCCGCCTTCTTCTCTCTCGGACGCCGGCGGCTCAAGGAGCTCGCGCGCGAGGAGAGCGAGGAGCCCGGCCCGCTCCGACCCCTGCTCCGCCAGCCCAACGAGCTACTCGTCACCTTGCTGGTGGGCATCACGGTGGTGAACATCGCCGCCTCCGCGCTGGCCACCTCCGTGGCTCGCAAGATCTTCGGCTCCGCCGGCCTCGCCGTGGCCATCTTCGGGATGATCTTCCTCCTGCCGGTGTTCGGCGAGGTCCTGCCGATGACCCTGGCCGTGGAGCATCCCCGGCGGTTCTCGGCCTGGGTGAGCCGGCCGGTCGCCTGGCTGTCGGTGCTGCTGTGGCCGATCCGCGTCCTCCTCGGCGGCCTCACCGCGCTCACGCTCCGCCTCGTCGGGTCGGAGCGGCGACCCGGCGAGCCGGAGATCTCGGAGGAAGAGCTGCGCACCTTGGTGGACGTCGGGGCCCGCGAGGGCGTGGTCGACCGCACCGAGCGGGAGATGATCCACAAGGTGTTCGAGCTGGAGGACACCCTCGTCCGCACCGTGATGGTGCCGCGCCCCGACATGTTCTGCCTGGATGTGCGGACGCCGCCCGCCGAGCTGCTCGATCGGCTCCGCGAGCAGCTCCACTCCCGGGTGCCGGTGTTCGAGGAGAGCATCGATCAGATCATCGGCGTGCTCTACACCAAGGACCTGTTGCCCTACCTCCGCGGCCTCCCGCCCGGCTTCGACCTGCGCGCGCATCTCCACCCGCCGTACTTCGTGCCCGAGTCCAAGCGCGCGGACGCCCTGCTGAGGGAGTTCCAGGCCAAGAAGATCCACCTCGCGATCGTGGTGGACGAGTACGGCGGCACCGCGGGCCTCGTGACCCTGGAGGACTTGCTGGAGGAGCTGGTGGGGGAGATCCGCGACGAGTTCGACGAGGAGGAGCGGTTGATCCAGAGGATCGACCCGAGGACCTTCCGCGTCTCGGGCAAGCTCCCCATCGACGAGCTGAACGCCGTGGCGGGCCTGAAGATCGCCAACGAGTCCTTCGACACCGTGGGCGGCTGGGTGCTCGACCTCTTCGGCCGGGTCCCGCACAAGGGCGAGAAGAAGGACGCCGACGGCGTGACGGTGGCGGTGGAGAAGGTCCAGCGCACGCGCGTGGTGGAGGTGCTGGTGACGATCCGTGACGGTGGCCGCGGCGGGGGTCCGGCGTGATCTACGTCTGGATCATCGTGCTGGCGTCGCTCCTCCTGACCGCCCTCTTCTCGGCGGCGGAGATGTCGTTCATCGCCGCCAACCGGTTGCGCCTGCGCCACCTGGCGGAGGCGGGCAACCGCAACGCCGCCCGCTATCTCGAATCGTTCAAGCAGCCGGAGCGGCTCCTGTCCACCGCCATGATGGGGGTGACCATCGCCCACATCACGGCCTCGGCGGTGGCCACCTGGTGGCTGGTGCAGGAGGTCGGCCAGGCGGCGGCGCTCGTGGCGACCCTGGTGCTCACGCCGCTCATGCTGGTCTTCGGCGAGGTGATCCCCAAGGCGGTGGCGCGCGAGTGGGCGACCTCCCTCATCCTGCGGCTGTTCCCCCTGATCGAGCTGGCCAGCAAGATCCTCGCGCCACTCAGCGGGAGCGCCAATGCCCTCGTCGGCGGGGTGCTGGCCCTCTTCGGGTACCGTCGGACCACCACCCGCGCGTTCGTGTCGCGCGAGGAGCTGAAGCTGCTGCTCCAGATGGAGCCCGCGGAAGCCGACGTGACCAGCTCCGAGGCCGAGATGATCGACAAGATCTTCGAGCTCGGGGAGACGGCGGTCCGCGAGGTGATGGTGCCGATGGTCGACGTGGCGGCGCTGCCCGAGACCGCGACCCCCGATGAGTGCGTGCGTCTCATCGCCGAGCGCGGCTTCTCCCGCATCCCGATCTACGCCGACCGGATCTTCAATGTCGTGGGCGTGGTCACCGCCATGGACCTCTGGCGCCACGGCGCGACGGCGCCGGATGCGCGCGCGCTCATGCGCCCGGCCACCTACGTCCCCGAGACCAAGCGCATCGACGACCTCCTGCGCGAGCTGCAGAAGGCCCGCGTGCAGCTCGCGGTGGTCGTCGACGAGTACGGCGCCGCGGTGGGCATCGTCACCGTGGAGGACATCGTCGAGCAGATCGTCGGGGAGATCCGGGACGAGCACGATCGGACGCCGGACACCGTCGAGCGCCTGCCCGACGGGAGCTACCGCGTCGCCGGCCGGGCGAACCTCGACGAGCTGAACGAGGCGCTCGACTGGGATCTGCCCAAGGGCGACTTCGAGACCGTCGCCGGCCTGGTGCTGGCGACCGTCCACCGCCTCCCGCTGGTGGGCGAGGTCCTCCACGTCGGCCGCTACACGATCACGGTGCTGGAGGCCGACGAGCGGCGCGTGCTCACGGTGCGCATCACCCCTCCCGCGAGGGGCGACGTAGCGAAGCGGGCGCCGCCGGCGTGACCGGCGCCGTCCGATCGACGCGAATCACGCTCAACCGAGACAGAAGACAGAAAGGAGCCGCAACATGGCCGGACGAATGGTGGAGTTTCCGAGCAACGGGCGGACGATCCACGGCTATCTCGCCACCCCCGCCCAGGGACGGGGACCCGGTGTTGTCGTCATCCAGGAGTGGTGGGGGCTGGTCGGCCACATCAAGCACGTCTGCGACCGCTTCGCGGCGGAGGGCTTCTCGGCGCTGGCGCCCGACCTGTACCACGGCAAGGTGGCCAGCGAGCCGGACGAGGCCAACAAGCTGTTCATGGCGCTGCACATCGGGGAAGCGGAGAAGGACCTGGCCGGCGCGGCCAAGTACCTGGCGGGGCATTCGTCCAGCAAGAAGCTGGGAGCGGTGGGCTTCTGCATGGGTGGCCAGCTCGCCCTCTTCGCCGGCTGCATCGAGCCGACCATCGGCGCCGTCGTCGACTTCTACGGCGTCCACCCCAACGTCAAGCCCGATTACAGTCGCCTCGGCGGACCGGTGCTCGGACTCTTCGCCGAGAAGGACGCCTTCGTGACGCCGCAGACGGCGCGCGAGGTCGAGGCGGCGATCAAGAAGGCGGGTAAGCCCGTGGAGATCCACATCTATCCCGGCGCGGACCACGCCTTCTTCAACGACGAGCGCGCGGACGTCTACGACAAAGCGGCGGCCGAGGATGCCTGGAAGCGCACCCTCGCCCACTTCCGCTCCCACCTGAAGTAGCCGGCGGTGACGGAACCCTCTGCCCGCGGGGAGTGGCGGCGTGAGCGAATGCGGGCGGCGAGCGCCGCTGCGTGAGTAGTGGGGACCGCGCGGTCGGATCCACGCTTCGAGCGCCGGCTTCGCCGGCGCAATCCCTGTCTTGGGGGGGAGGTTCGGAAGGGGGGCCAAGCCCCCCTCCGAGCTTAGCTCGCCGCCGCGGCCGCTTTCTTCTTTCGGCCCTTCGCGGCTCCGGTCGCCTGACCCTTGTCCTTCTTCTCGGCCTTGGCGTCCTTCTTGCCCTTCTCCCTCGGGACTTCGGGCCGATCCACCAGCTCGAGGATGGCCATGGGAGCCCGGTCACCGGGACGCGTTCCCGTCTTGAGGATGCGCGTATAGCCGCCGATGCGGTCACCCGATCGCGCCGCGATGGTGTCGAAGAGCTTCTTGACGACCACCGGGTCAGGAACCATGGCGAGCACCTGTCGCCGCGCGTGGAGATTGTCCCGCTTGGCCAGCGTCACCATGTGGTCGGCGAGCCCACGGATCGCCTTGGCCTTGGCCACCGTGGTGGTGATGCGCTCGTGGCGGAACAGCGCCACGAGCAGGTTGCGAAAGAGCGCCCACCGATGCGCGGTGACGCGCCCGAGCTTGAACCCCGCCCGGCCGTGCCTCATTTGGCGCCGCCGCGCCCGAGCGCGCCCAGGAGGTTCGGGTCGATGCGCATCCCGAGGGAGAGGCCGAGCGCGGCCAGCGCCGTCTTGATCTCCTCGATGGACTTGGACCCCAGGTTCTTCACGTTCTCCAGATCCTGGTCGGTCTTCTGCACGAGGTCCGCCACCACCATGATCTCGGCATTCTTCAGCGCGTTGATCGCCCGGGCCGGGAGCGGCAGCTCCTCGAGCGGCTTGGCGAGACTCTCCTGGAGGAAGCCCTCACCCGAGGCCTCGATCTCCTCCTCTTCCTCGTCGCGCCCCTCCGGGGCGAGCGGCGAGAAGTGGTCGCGCACGTGGGTGGCGGCCCGCGCCAGGGCCTCGTCGGGCGACACGGCGCCGTTGGTCCAGACTTCCAGAATGAGCTTCTCGTAGTCGGTGATCTTGCCGAGCCGCGCGTTCTCCACCGTGTAGGAGACCCGCTGGATCGGCGAGAACGCGGCGTCCATGGGGATCGCGTCGGGCGGAATGGCGCCGGCCGGATGGCTGCCGGCGGCGGTATACCCGCGCCCCACCCCGATGCCCAGCTGCACCGACAGGCTCGCCCCCTGCTCCAGGGTGGCGATGTGGAGCTCGGGGTTCAGCACCTCCACCCCGGTGGCCTCGGACACGTCGGCGCCCGTGACTTCCCTCGGGCCCACGGCCTCGAGCCGCGTCTCCATGGGCTCGCCGGAGGGCACGTTGACGGCCAGCTTCTTCAGGTTGAGGAGGACGTCCACCGTGTCCTCGTGCACCCCGGGGATGGGGGCCGCCGAGTCCTTCACGCCCACGATCCTGACCCACGCCACCGCGGCCCCTGGAATGATCGACAGGAGCGTCCGCCGGAGGGAGTGGCCCACGGTCTGGGCGTACCCCTTCTCGAACGGCTCGGCCACCAGGCGACCGTACCGATCCGAGAGGATCTCCCACTGGATCGCCCTCGGCTTCTGAAATGGAATTCGCGCCATGTTCCCCTTCTTCCCGCGTCGATTGCGCCTACTTCGAGAACAGCTCCACGATGAGCTGCTCCTGCACCGGGATCTGGATGTCCTCCCGGATCGGCAACCCCCGCACCGTTCCCTTCTTCTCGTTGACGTCCAGCTCGAGCCACGGTGGAATCGGAGAGCGGCCGGCGGTCAGATTGTCCGCGACGCGCTCCTGCATCTTGGAAGCGGCCCGGAGCTGGACGACCTCGCCCACCCTGACGATGTAGGAGGGAACGGACACCTTGCGCCCGCTGACCTGGATGTGGCCGTGAGCGACCATCTGGCGGCCCTCGCGTCGGGAGGCCGCCATGCCCAGCCGGAACACCACGTTGTCCAGTCGCCGCTCCAGCAGCTTCAGCAGGTTCTCGCCGGTGACCCCTTTCTCGGACTCGGCCCAGGCGAAGTAGCGCCGGAACTGCGATTCGAGCACGCCGTAGATCCGCTTGGCTTTCTGCTTTTCCCGCAGCTGCACGCCGTAGGGCGTGGGCTTGCTGCGGCGGAGTCCGTGCTGCCCCGGCGGGTAGTTGCGGCGCTCGATGGCGCACTTCTCGGTGAAGCAGCGCGCGCCCTTGAGAAAGAGCTTGATCCCCTCGCGCCGGCACTGCCGGCACACCGCGACGTGATATCGTGCCACCGCGTGTCTCCTTACACCCGACGCCGCTTGGGCGGCCGGCAACCGTTGTGCGGGATCGGGGTCACGTCGCGGATGGCCGTGATCTCCAGCCCCACCGCCTGCAGCGACCGGATGGCGGCCTCGCGCCCCGACCCCGGACCGCGGACGTACACCTCCACCTGCTTGAGCCCCAGCTCCATGGCCTTGCGGGCGGCATTCTCCGCCGCCGTCTGGGCGGCGAAGGGCGTGCTCTTCCGCGAGCCCTTGAAGCCCGCGCTGCCCGCGCTCGCCCAGGACACGACATTGCCCATCTTGTCGGTCAGGGTGACGATCGTGTTGTTGAAGGTGGCCTGGACATGGGCGATGCCCACCCGGACCTCCTTGCGCTCTCGCCGGCGCCCGCCCTTCCGGGGGGTCGCGGCCGGTTTCTGCTCAGGGGCTTCCGCCATGCTCGCGGCTCCTTATCTCTTCGCGCCGGCGGCGGGGGCACCGGCGGCCGCCACCGGCCTCTTCTTGACCATGACGCCCTTGCTCCGTCCCTTGCGGGTGCGGGCGTTCGTGTGCGTGCGCTGGCCGCGGACGGGCAGGCCCTTGCGGTGGCGGATGCCGCGGTAGCTCCCGATGTCCATGAGGCGCTTGACGCTCATGGAGACCTCGCGACGCAGGTCGCCCTCCACCTTGTACTCGCGCTCGAGGATGTCGCGGACGCGGCCCGTCTCATCGTCGCTCCAGTCCTTGACGCGCTTGTTGGGGTCCACGCGGGCTTCGGCGAAGATCTTCTTGGACGACGGGATGCCGATCCCGTAGATGTACTGAATCGCGATCTCGCCCCGCTTGTCACGCGGCAGATCCACTCCGGCGATACGTGCCATACGTTTTCTCCTAACCTAGCCCTGACGTTGCTTGTGGCGCGGGTTCTTGCAGATGATGCGCACCGCGCAAACTCGGAGGGGGGCTTCGCCCCCCTTCCGAAGCCTCCCCCCAGGACTCGTTGCGCCGGCAAAGCCGGCGCTCGAACCTCGATTCCGTCGCATCAGCTCTTCTCTAGACTCCTAGCCCTGACGTTGCTTGTGGCGCGGGTTCTTGCAGATGATGCGCACCGCGCCCTGCCGCCGCACGATCTTGCAGTGCTCGCACCGCACCTTGACCGATGGTCTGACTTTCATGGACTGGCGTGCCTCTACTTGAAGCGATAGGTGATGCGGCCGCGGGTCAGGTCGTAGGGCGACAGCTCGACCTTGACCTTGTCCCCGGGCAGGATCCGGATGAAGTGCATCCGCATCTTGCCCGAGACGTGGGCGAGCACCTTGTGGCCGTTGTCCAGCTCGACGCGGAACATCGCATTCGGCAGCGGCTCGACGACGGTTCCCTCCACTTCGATGGCGTCTTCCTTGGTCATGGTCTAGGCCGCCTGTTCCAGCCGCGTTAAGACGTCGGGGCCATTCGCGGTGATGGCGATGGTGTCCTCGAAGTGGGCCGCCAGGCTGCCGTCGGCCGTCACGGCCGTCCAGCGGTCCTCGAGTATGCGCACCTCCCACGAGCCCATGGTGACCATGGGCTCGATGGCCAGCACCATGCCGGCCTTGAGGACGGCGCCGCGCCCGGGATCGCCGAAGTTGGGCACCTGCGGGTCCTCGTGCAGCGCGCGACCGATCCCGTGCCCCACGAAGGCGCGGACCACGGCGAGCCCGTGACTCTCGCAGTGGGACTGGACGGCGTGGGAGATGTCGCCGAGCCGGTTGCCGACGCGGCACTGGACGATGGCCTTGTCCAGGCTTTCCCGCGTCACGTCGAGCAGCTCCTGCACCCGCGGCGCCACCCGGCCGACCGCCAGCGTGATCGCGCAGTCCGCGTAGTAGCCGTCGACGATGCACCCCAGATCGAGGCCGATGATGTCGCCCTCGCGGAGCTTCCGCTTCGGCGACGGGATCCCGTGGACGACCTCTTCGTTGATCGACGTACAGACGGTGGCCGGATAGCCGCGGTATCCCTTGAAGGCCGACTGCGCGCCCTCCGACAGGATGAAGGCCTCGACCTCCGCATCGATCGCCTGGGTGGAGATGCCCGGCCGCACCAGCGTCTTCAGGCGTTCCTTGACCTCGGCCAGGATCCTGCCGCCCGCGCGCATCCGCTCGATCTCTCGCGCCGACTTGAGCACGATCACGACGTCACCGCCAGGCCGAGGCCCCTCCGGATGGCCGCCGTCACCTGCTCCACCGTCCCCTCGCCCGGCACCTCGGTCAGGAGGTGCCGTCGCCGGTAGTAGTCGAGCAGGGGCGCCGTCTGGCTGGCGTAGACCTCGAGCCGGTGCGCCACCGCGGACTCGGCATCGTCCTCGCGCTGGTAGAGCTCGCCGCCGCACCGGTCGCAGCGGCCCGCCGTCGCGGGTGGGTTGAAGACGAGGTGAAAGGCCGTGCCGCACTCCCGGCAGATGCGGCGTCCGGTCAGACGACGCCGCAGCTCATCGCGCGACACCTGGAGGAAGATCACGCGGTCCAGCTCGAGACCCCGGCCGTGGAGCAGGCGGTCGAGCGCCTCCGCCTGGGCGACCGTCCGCGGGAACCCGTCGAGCACCCAGCCCCGCGCCGCGTCGGCCTGCCCGAGGCGCTCGTCGACGAGGCCGATGACGACGTCGTCGGGCACCAGCGCGCCCCGGTCCATGTACCGCTTGGCTTCGAGCCCCAGGCGCGTCTCCTGCTGGGCCGCCTCGCGGAGCATCTCGCCGGTGGCCACGTGGGGAACGGACCACTCCGCGGCGAGCCGCCTGGCCTGCGTGCCCTTGCCGGCGCCGGGCGGCCCCAGGAAGATGACGCGGACGCTCACGCGTGCACCTTCGCCCGCTTCTTGAGGAAGCCTTCGTAGTTGCGCATCAGCAGGTGCGACTCCATCTGGCGCACCGTGTCCAGGGCCACGCCGACCACGATCAGGAGGCTGGTGCCGCCGAAGTAGAATGGCGTGTTGAACCATCGGATGAGGAAGTCGGGGAGCACCGAGATCAGGGCCAGGAAGACCGCCCCCGGCAGCGTGATGCGGGTCAGGGTCTTGTCGATGTACTCGGCCGTCTTCTTCCCGGGGCGCACGCCGGGGATGAAGCCCCCGTACTTCTTCATGTTGTCGGCGAGGTCGATGGGGTTGAAGACGATGGCCGTGTAGAAGTAGGTGAAGAAGATGATCAGCCCGCAGTAGAGGGCCGTGTAGGTGAACCGTCCCGGCGACAGCGCCTCGGAGATGTACTGCATCCACGGGTGCTGGATGAAGCGGGTCAGCGTGGCCGGGAAGAGGATCAGCGAGGAGGCGAAGATGACCGGGATGACGCCGGCGGTGTTGATGCGCAGCGGGATGTGGGTGGACTGGCCGCCGTACATGCGGCGCCCCACCACCCGCTTGGCGTACTGCACCGGGATCTTGCGCTGGCCCTCCTGCATGATGACCACCGCCGCCGTCACCAGGACCATCATGATCACGATACCCAGGAAGACGAAGAGCTGCAGCTCGCCCGTGCTGATGAGCGTGTAGGACGAGACGATGGCCGAGGGCAGCCGCACCACGATGCCGGCGAGGATGATGAGCGAGATGCCGTTGCCGATCCCCTTCTCGGAGATCTGCTCCCCCAGCCACATGATGAGGGCGGTGCCCGTGGTGAGCGTCAGCATCGTCAGCAGGCGGAACCCCCAGCCCGGGTCGGGTACGAGCACGGCGCCGCTCTGGCTCCGCATGCTCTCCAGTCCCACCGCGATGCCGAAGGACTGGATCATCGAGAGCCCGATGGTGCCGTAGCGGGTGTACTGGGTGATCTTCTTCTTCCCGGCCTCGCCTTCCTTGGCGAGGCGCTCGAGGGCCGGGATCACCACGGTCAGGAGCTGCAGGATGATGGAGGCCGAGATGTAGGGCATGATCCCGAGCGCGAACACCGTCAACCGGCGCAGGTTGCCCCCGGAGAACAGGTCCACCATGCCCAGCAGCGTCCCCTGCATCTGGTTGAAGAACTCGGCCAGCGCGCTGCCGTCGATGCCCGGGGTCGGCACATGGGCGCCCAGCCGGTAGGCCGCCAGCAGCCCGAGCGTGATGAGCACCCGCCGCTTGAGCTCGGGGATCTTGAAGACGTTCTGGAAACTCTGCAGTCCCTCGATCATGACGGTAGGACCTCGATCCGGCCGCCGGCCGCCTCGAGCTTCTGGCGGGCGGACTCGCTGATCTTGTGGGTCTTGACGGTGAGGGCGTGGCCGATGGCCCCGTCGCCCAGCACCTTGACCGCGCCGCGGCCCGACTTCTTGATGAGCCCGGCCTCGACGAGCGCGTCCGGATCCACCACGCTGCCGGCGGGGAACCGGGCGGACAGATCCTTCACCTTCACGAGGGCGAACCTGATCCTGGTCCCGTGAGGCAGGAAGCCGCGCTTGGGGAGCCGCCGGTAGAGCGGCATCTGGCCACCTTCGAAGCCCGGGCGCGATCCCCCGCCCGAACGGGCCTTGAGCCCCTTGTGGCCGCGGCCGGAGGTCTTGCCGGTACCGGACGCGGGCCCGCGGCCCACCCGCTTGCGCTTGCGCGTGGAGCCGGCCGCCGGACGCAGGTCTTCCAGTCTCATCGTTCTTCCACCTTCAGGCAGAACGGCACCGCCCGGATCATCCCGCGGATGGTCGGCGTGTCGTCGTGCTCCACCACCTGCCTGATGTGGCGGAGTCCGAGTGCCTTCACGGTGGCCTCCTGCTTCGGGGACAGTCCGATGATGCTCTTGACCAGGGTCACCTTAAGCTTGCTTGCCACCGGCTGCCTCCTGGCCGTCGCTCTCGGCGGACTTGCGCCGGGTCGTGTAGGTGGCCTGCAGCTGCTTCATGCGGCGAAAGGCGTCCATGGTGGCCTTGAGCACGTTGTGCGGATTGTTGGTCCCGAGCGTCTTGGTGAGGACATCCTGGACGCCGGCCGCCTCGAGCACCGGGCGAACCGCGCCGCCGGCGATGACGCCCGTTCCCTGCGCGGCGGGCTTGAGATAGACGCGAGCGGCGCCGAAGTGGCCGATGATCTCGCAGGGGATGGTGGTGTCCCTGAGCGGCACGAGCACCAGGTCCTTCTTGGCGTGCTCCACCGACTTGCGGATGGCCTCCGGGACCTCGCGCGCCTTCCCCAACCCGACGCCGACATGGCCGTGGCCGTCTCCCACCACCACGAGCGCCGTGAACGAGAACCGCCGCCCGCCCTTGACGACCTTGGCGACCCGGTTGATCGCCACCACCCGGTCCGTGAGATCCAGCGCACTGGAATCGATTCGCGCCTCAGCCACTCAGATCCTCCTGTCGAAGCACTTCAAAGCTCGCCTCCTCCGGTTCCTCGCCTGCGGGTCGTCGGCCCGTCTCGGTCAGAACTTGAGCCCGCCGGCTCGCGCGGCCTCCGCGAGAGCCTTGACCCGCCCGTGGTACTGGTAGCCGCCCCGGTCGAAGACCACCTGGACGATCCCGCGCTCCTTGGCCTTCTGCGCCACCAGCTCACCGACGACCTTGGCGGCGGCGACATTGCCCCCGACGCCCAGCCGCTGACGGAACTCCGGAGACCGGCTGTCCACCGCCGCCATCGTCTGGCCAGCGGTGTCGTCGATGAGCTGAGCGTAGATGTGGTTGAGGCTCCGGAACACGGCCAGGCGCGGGCGTTCGGCCGACCCCCTGACCACCCGGCGGATCCGCCGATGCCGGATCGTCCGCCCCTCGACCTTGTGGCCCGTCAGCATTACTTCGCTCCTGCCTTCTTGCCGACCTTGCGCCGGATGTGCTCCTCGGCGTACTTGATGCCCTTGCCCTTGTACGGATCCGGCTTGCGCAGCCCCCGCAGCTTGGCGGCGAGCTGGCCCAGGAGCGCCTTGTCGGGGCCCTTGAGCGTGATGGAGACCTGTCTGTCCACCTCGGCCTGGACGCCGTCGGGCAGCGGGAAGATGACCGGGTGGGAATACCCCAGCGCGAGCTGGAGGTTCTTCCCCTGGACCTGTGCGCGGTACCCGATGCCCACGATCTCGAGCTTGCGCTCGAAGCCGTCCTTGACGCCGTGGACCATGTTCGCCAGGAGCGAGCGTATCAGGCCATGGAGCGCCCGCACGGTGCGGTGGTCCGAGCTGCGCCCCACGGTCAGGACATTTCCGTCCATCCTGACGGACAGGCCGGCCGGGATCGCCTGGGCGAGCTTGCCCTTGGGCCCCTCCACCCTGACCGTGCCGTCCTCCATGGCCACCTTGACCCCCGCCGGGACCGGGATGGGCTTCTTGCCTATTCGAGACATGATCGCGTGCTCCCAGCAACTACCACACGTAGGCGAGGACTTCGCCGCCCAGCTGCTGCTTGCGGCTCTGCCGGTCGGTCATGACGCCGCGCGACGTGGACAGGATGGCGACGCCCATGCCGCCGAGGATGGACGGGATCTTGTCCTTGCCGACATAGACGCGCCGCCCCGGCCGCGACACGCGGACCAGGCCGGAGATCATCTTCTCGTTGCCGGCGCCGTACTTGAGATAGACGCGCAGGACCCCCTGCTTGTCGTCCTCGATGAGCCGGTAGTTCTTGATGAAGCCTTCATCCTTGAGGAGCTCGCTGATCTTCACCTTCAGCTTCGAGGCCGGGATGTCGACCTTCTCGTGCTCGGCGCGGCTCGCGTTGCGGATGCGGGTCAAGAGATCGGCGATCGGATCGCTCATCATCGGTGGTCCTCCTACCAGCTCGCCTTGATCACGCCCGGCACCTCGCCCTTGAGGGCCAGCTCCCGGAAGCAGATCCGGCACAGTTGGAACTTCCGGAGGTACCCGCGCGGTCGCCCGCACAGCCGGCAGCGCTGATAGGCCCGCGCCTTGAACTTGGGCGGGCGCTGCTGCTTCATGATCAACGCGGTCTTCGCCATCCTTATGACTCCCGGAAAGGCACGCCCAGGTGCGTCAGCAACGCCCTCGCCTCCTCGTCGGTCCCGGCCGTGGTCACCATGACAACGTCCATCCCCCGCAGCTTGTCCACCTTGTCATAGGTGATCTCGGGGAAGATCACCTGCTCCTTGAGCCCGAGCGCATAGTTGCCGCGGCCGTCGAACGCCTTGGGCGGCACCCCCTTGAAGTCCCGCACGCGGGGGAGCGCCACGTTGACCAGCCGGTCGAGGAACTCGTACATGCGCGGCCCGCGCAGTGTCACCTTGCAGCCGATGGGAACGTTCTCCCGGAGCTTGAAGTTGGCGATGGACTTCTTGGCGCGCGTCACCACCGGCTTCTGGCCCGTGATGGCCGCGAGATCGGCGGTGGCGAAGTCGAGCACCTTGGCGTTCTCCTTGCCCTCGCCCACGCCCATGTTGATCACGATCTTCTCCAGGCGCGGCACCTGGAAGGGATTCGTGTAGCCCCGCTCCTTCATCAGGGCCGGAATCACCCCCGTCCGGAACCGGTCGCGCAATCGCGGCGGCACGTCGCCTGAGACGGAAGCGCGCTTGGCGGGCGCGGCCGGCTCGGCGGGCGCCCCCGGGGCGCCCTTGCCCCCCTTGGGCTTGCCGCCCGCCGGCTGGGGCTTGCCTGCCTGAGGGCTCTTCGGCTGTGGCTTGTCGGCTTTCTTCGTGTCAGCCATTGCGCGCTATCCCTTGTCGATGATTTCGCCGGACTTGCGGGCGACCCGCGCCTTCTTGCCGTCGCTCAGCGCGCGCATCCCGACCCGGGTTGGCTTGCCGCTCGTGGGATCCAGCAGCATGACGTTCGAGAGGTGGATGGGCCCTTCGCGCTCGATGATGCCGCCCTGGCGGATCCTCTGCGTCGGGCGCTGATGCTTCTTGATCATGTTCACGCGCTCGACGACGACCCGGTTCTTCTCGGGGATCACGCGCAGGACGCGGCCGCGCTTGCCGCGCTCCTTGCCCGCCACGACCATCACGGTGTCTCCCTTCCTCACGTGCGCGATCGCCATCGTCGCTCTACTCCACCCCGGCGCCCGGGGTGGGCCCCGCGCCCATTCCCGAAGAAGCGTGCAGGTCCGGAGACGACGCCGGTTCTGGCACCGTCACGTCGGTCGGCATCAGATGACCTCGGGCGCGAGCGATATGATCTTCGTGAACTGCTTGTCCCGCAGCTCCCGGGCCACGGGCCCGAAGATGCGGGTGCCGACCGGATTGTCGTCCGCCTTCAACAGTACCACGGCGTTCTTGTCGAAGCGGATGTAGGAGCCGTCCTTGCGGCCCACTTCCTTCGCCGTTCGCACCACGACGGCCCGGGCCACCTCGCCCTTCTTGACCGTCCCGTCGGGCACCGCCTCCTTCACGGCGACGATGACCACGTCTCCGAGCGACGCATACCGCTTGTTGGCGCCGCCCATCACCCGGATGCACTGAGCCTTCTTGGCCCCGGAGTTGTCGGCGACGTCGAGCATGGTTCTCGGCTGGATCACGGCTCGCTCCCTCCGATCACTACGCCGACTGCTCGAGAACCTGCCGGATCCGCCAACGCTTCTCCTTGGACAAGGGCCGCGCCTCCTCGATCAGCACGCGGTCGCCGACCTTGCTCGCATTGGTCTCATCGTGAGCCTTGAGCTTCTTCGACCGCCGCACGACCCGTTCGTAGCGCGGGTGGCGGTAGACGCGCTCGATCAGGACCACGCGGGTCTTGGTCATCTTGTCGCTCACCACCACGCCCTCTCGCGTTTTCTTCATGTTCCCTGTGTTCTTTCGTCCCCGGGCACGGGCACCCGGGCGGTCGCCACGCCCGTGCCCCGCCGGATCCCCGCCCTCGCCGGCTCGTTCACTCCGCGCCCGCCGCCGGCTACCGGCTCCGGCCGATGTTCAGCTCACGCTCTCTCAGGACAGTCTTCGCCCGGGCCAGATCGCGACGCGCTTGGCCCACCCGCGCCGGATTCTTGGCGACTCCCATCGCGAGCTGGAGTCTCAGATTGAAGAGCTCCTCGGTCAGGTCCTTGACCTTCTGCTCGAGGTCGTCGGTCTCCATCTCGCGCCACGCGGTCGGCTTCATGCCCGCCTCAGAGCGCCCGCGTCCGCGTCACGAACTTGGTCTTGATGCCGATCTTCTGCGCGGCCAGCCGGAACCCATCGCGCGCGGTGGCCTCGTCCACACCCTCCATCTCGTAGAGGATGCGCCCCGGCTTGACCACGGCCACCCAGAACTCCGGGTTCCCCTTGCCCTTGCCCATCCTGGTCTCGGCGGGCTTCTTGGTCACCGGCTTGTCGGGAAAGATCCGGATGAAGATCTTGCCGCCCCGCTTGACACTGCGCGCGAGGGACACCCGGGCCGCCTCGATCTGCCGGTTCGTCACCCACCCGGGCTCGAGCGCCTTCAGGCCAAAGTCGCCGAAGGCCAGGGTGGAGCCGCGCTGGGCCAGGCCCTTCATGCGGCCGCGCTGGGCCTTGCGATACTTGACGCGCTTGGGCATCAACATGGCTTAGCCTTCCGGAGAAACGCTCTGCCTAGAGCGATGAGAAGGGTCCAGCTGCGAGGCGGCGCCCGACGGTCGCACGCGAGGCGTACTCCCTGTACGTTCCGCTCGGCGGGGGGCTTCGCCCCCCTTCCGAAACCTCCCCCCAGGATTCGTTGCGCCGGCAAAGCCGGCGCTCGAAAGTGGAACACTCACGCGTCGGGAGACGAGCACAGGATCGGAAATCGCACGGCACGGCGTTGAATGTTCCGCTTCGAGCGCGGGCTTTGCCCGCGCCCCGAACTGGGGGAGGTCTCGGAGGGGGCCGCCGAGGCCCCCTCCGATGAAACGAAGCAGATGGGCCCTTATCATCGCTCTAGGCCTCGACGATCCGCTGGGCGGGCAGGACCTCGCCCTTGAAGATCCACACCTTGACGCCGATGGCGCCGAACGTCGTATGGGCCTCCGCCAGCCCGTAGTCGATGTCGGCACGGATCGTATGCAGCGGAACCCGCCCCTCGCGGTACCACTCTCGGCGCGCGATCTCGGCGCCGCCCAGCCGCCCCGAGCACGCGATCCGGATCCCGTCCGCTCCGAGCCGGAGGGCGGAGGTCACCGCCTTCTTCATGGCCCGCCGGAACGCCACCCGCTTCTGGAGCTGGAGGGCCACGTTCTCGGCCACCAGCTGGGCGTCGAGCTCGGGGTGCACGACCTCCTCGATATTGAGGTAGACCTCCTTGGCGGTGCGCCCCTGGATCTCGTTCTTGAGCTTCTCCACCTCGGCGCCCTTGCGGCCGATGATGATGCCCGGGCGCGCCGTGTAGATCGTGATCCGGGCGCGGTTGGCCGAGCGCTCGATGTCGATCCGCGAGATCCCCGCGTGGTACAGCGAGGACTTGATGAAGCGCCGGATCTTGACGTCCTCGTGGAGCAGGCCGGCGTACCCCTTGGTCGCGAACCACCGCGAGCTCCACGTGCGGGTGGCCCCCAGCCGGAACCCGATCGGATGGGTCTTCTGTCCCATGGCTACCTCCGCGCTGACCGGGCCGAGGGCGTCGTCTCGTCGCTCAGCACGATGGTGAGATGGCTGGTGCGATGCTTGATGAAGTAGGCGCGGCCCATGGCCCGCGGCGAGACGCGCTTGGCCGAGGGACCCGCGTCGGCCGTGGCCTGTACCACGCGCAGGTCGTCCAGGTTCCGCACCTGGTGATTGTGCTCCGCGTTCGCGACGGCCGACCGCAGCACCTTCTCGATGAGCCGCGCGGCGGCCTTCGGCGTGAACTGAAGGGTGGCGAGCGCCTCGCCCACCGACTTGTCCCGGATATGGTCGAGGACCAGCCGCGCCTTGGAGGCGGGCACGCGGATATACCGGGCGGTGGCGCTGGTCTTCATGACTTCCCCGTCGGCGACACGGCGGCCTTCTCGGCCGATCCGTGCGCCCTGAAGGTGCGCGTCATGGCGAACTCGCCCAGCCGGTGGCCGACCATGTTCTCCGTGACATAGACCGGGATGAACTTCTTGCCGTTGTGCACGGCCAGCGTGTGTCCCACGAACTCCGGCAGGATGGTGGAGCGCCGCGACCACGTCTTCAGCACCTTCTTCTGGCGCGAGCGGTTCAGCTCCTCCACGCGGTTCTCGAGCCGCTCTTCGATGTACGGTCCCTTCTTCAGCGAGCGTCCCATCCTGCCCCCTATTTCGTCCGGCGCGTCACGATGTAGCGGTCGGAGGGACGGGCGCCGCGCCGTGTCTTGTAGCCCTTGGTCGGCCGCCCCCACGGCGTCATCGGGTGGTTGCCCTTGCCCTTGCCTTCGCCGCCGCCCATCGGGTGATCCACGGGGTTCATGACCGTGCCGCGAACCGTGGGCCGAAAGCCCTTCCACCGCACGCGCCCGGCCTTGCCGATCGATATGTTCTCGTGATCCAGGTTGCCCACCTGCCCGATGGTGGCCATGCAGTCCAGCTTCACCTGCCTGACCTCGCCCGAGGGCAGCTTGATATTGGCGTGGTCCCCCTCCTTCGCGAGGAGCTGGGCCAGGGTGCCGGCGCTGCGGCAGAGCTGGCCGCCCCGGCCCGGCTGGAGCTCCACGTTGTGCACCAGCGTGCCCAGGGGGATGTTGCGGATGGGCAGAGCATTACCGGGCAGGATGTCGGCTTGCGGCCCCGACATCACCGTGTCTCCCGGCTTGAGCCCGAGGGGGGCGATGATGTAGCGCTTCTCGCCGTCCCGGTAATGCAGGAGCGCGATGCGCGCCGAGCGGTTCGGGTCGTACTCGACCCCGGCCACCACGGCGGGGATGCCGAACTTCTCGCGCCGGAAGTCGATGTCGCGCAGCATCCGCTTGTGTCCGCGGCCCCGGTGGCGCACCGTGATGGTGCCGGAGACGTTCCGTCCACTCCCCCGGCGCTTTGGACGGAGCAGGCTCTTCTCCGGCGTCTTCTTCGTGATCTCCTCGTTGGTGAGGAAGGTCATGTACCGGCGGGCGGGCGAGGTGGGCTTGACGGCGCGGATGGCCATGGCGGAAACGCTCTGGCTAGAGCGATGAGAAGGGTCCAGCTGCAAGGCGGCGCCCGAGGGCCGCACGCGAGGCGTACTCCCTGTACGTTGAGCGTGCGGCCGAGGGCGCCAACGCCGCAGATGGGCCCTTATCATCGCTCTAGGCTCCCTCGACGAGCTCGATCTTGTGCCCGGGCTGGAGCGTCACCACCGCCTTCTTCCAGCTCGGCCGGCGGCCCTCGAAGCGCCCCATGCGCTTCCACTTGCCCCCGCGCGACTGCGTCCTCACGGAAGCGACCTTCACGCTGAAGACCTTCTCCACCGCCTGGCGGATCTCGACCTTGTTGGCGTCCCGCGCGACCTCGAAGGTCACGGTGTTCAGCTCGTCCTTGAGGCGCATGCTCTTCTCGGTCATCAGCGGGCGCACGAGCACGGTTCGCGGATCTTTCATCGGAGCCATTTCACCGCTCGCCTCGCCGCGCTCGCGCCTGCGGCCGCTCGGCCGCGGCTCGGCTCGTCCTTCCGAACCATTTCACCGCTCGCCTCGCCGCGCTCGCGCCTGCGGCCGCTCGGCCGCGGCTCGGCTCGCACTACGGGCCAGGGTGTCCTGCAGAGCCAGCAGCGCGGCCTTCTCGAAGACCACCCGGTCGTGCCGGAGCACCTGGTACACGGAGGCGTGGGCCGGGGTCTCGACCTCGAGCCACGGGACATTGCGGGCGGCCCGGGCGAGGACAGGATCGAACGCCACCACGACGAGCAGCGTCGGCTTCGCTTCGATCCCGAGCGCCTTGAGGCGGCCCGTCAGCGCCTTGGTCCGGGCCTCGCCGAGGCCAAAGCGCTCCACCACCGACACCCCGCCCGCGGCGATCTTCGCGGCGAGCGCCTCGCGCAGCGCCGCGCGCCGCATCGCGGTCGGCATGCGCTTGTCGTAACGGCGCGGCGTGGGACCGAAGGGCTTGCCGCCACCCTTCCACTGGGTCGCGCGGATGGAGCCCTGGCGGGCGCGGCCGGTCCCCTTCTGCCGCCACGGTTTGCGCCCGCCCCCCGACACCTCGCTGCGCCCCTTCGTGTCGTGGGTGCCGACGCGCCGAGCCGCCAGCTCGCGCACCACGCCCTGGTGCAGCAGCGGCACGCGCACCGCCCCGCCAAAGACGTCGGCGGACAGCTCGAGCGTCTCGCTCGCGCTTCCCTGTCCGTCGAGCACGGGAACGGTCGGCATCGTCCTATTTCGCCTCTTTGGCCTTCTGCTGCTGAGCCTTGGTCTGCTTCACGCTCTTCCTGACGACAAGGAGGCCGCCGGTCGGGCCGGGTACGGCACCCCGCAACAGGATGAGGTTCTGCTCGGGCAGCACCCGGACCACCGGCAAGTTGAGCACGGTGGCGCGCACGCCCCCCATCCGGCCGGGGAGGTGGTGGCCCGGCCACACGCGGGAGGGATCGGACGAGGCGCCGATGGAGCCGGGAGCCCGGTGGAACATGGACCCGTGGGTGGCGTCGCCGCCGTACCAGCCGTGGCGCTTCACTCCGCCCTGGAACCCCTTGCCCTTGGTCACCCCGACCACGTCGACCAGCTCGCCGGGGCTGAAGAGATCGACGGTCAAGGTCTGCCCCACCTGATACCCGGCCACGTTCTCCGTCTTCTGGAGCCGCATCTCCTTGAGGACCCGCATGGGGGTCGCGACACCGGCCTTCTTGTAGTGGCCCGCCATCGGCTTGGTCACGTCCTTCTTCCTCGCGGGCGCGAAGCCGAGCTGCAGGGCGTCGTAACCGTGACTCGCCTTGGTGCGCACGCCGACCACGGTGCAGGGGCCCGCCTCGACCACGGTCACCGGGATCCGGTTGCCGTCCTCGCCGAAGACCTGGGTCATCCCCTTCTTGCGGCCGATCAGCCCCTCCTTCATCGCCATGGCAGCACTCTCACCGGCTGAGCGTGACGAGGACGGTCCAGCTGCGAGGCGGCGAGGGAGCCGCGGCGCGAGGCGTACTCTCTGTACGTTGAGCGCCGCGGCGACCGAGCCAACGAAGCAGATGGGCCGTCATCGTCGCGCTCAGAGCTTGATTTCGACGTCGACGCCGCTGGGGAGGTCGAGCTTCATCAGCGCGTCCACCGTCTGCGGCGTCGGGTCCAGGATGTCGATGAGGCGCTTGTGCGTGCGCATCTCGAACTGCTCCCGGGAGGTCTTGTCCACGTGGGGCGAGCGGAGCACCGTCCACCGGTTGATGATGG
>WNGF01004139.1_pt1 | contig 24578 bp, 25 predicted proteins | sample 5400641 | NCBI WGS metagenome assembly WNGF01 (sample SAMN13153371, study PRJNA577476) | soil metagenome | isolation source: 80 cm soil or saprolite under grassland replicate 2 | place: USA:California | collected 2016-06-15 | reverse complement strand
CCACCCGCGCGCTGGTGGCCTGGCTGGACCACCTCCAAGGCCCGCTGCGCCCCAGCGAGGTCGGCTCCCCGATCCCGATCGGCCACCGGCCCTACTTCACCAACGAAGACCACCAGGACCACATCCACATCGGCTACGGACCACTGTGAGCCGCGGCCTCAGCGCAGGCGGCGGAAGAAGGCGCGCACGTCGGCGACGAGCAGCTCCGGGACCTCCATGGCGGGGAAGTGACCGCCACGGTCGAACTGGGACCAGTGCTCGATCTTGCGCTCGGGGTCCATCACCCGGCGGAGCAGCTCGTCGCCGCCGAATACCGCCTGCCCCTGGGGGGCTGGCTCGGTGGTGGGCGCCGCGCCCCAGTCGGGGCCGCCGTGCGCGCCCTCGTAGATGAAGCGCGCCGCCGACGCGCCGCTGCGGGTGAACCAGTACACGCTCACGTTGGTCAGCAGCAGGTCGCGGTCGACCGCGTCCTCGGGCAGCTCGGCCGTCTTGTCGGTCCACTCCTTGAACTTCTCGACGATCCAGGCGAGCTGGCCGGCGGGCGAGTCGGTGAGCGAGTAGGCGAGCGTCTGCGGCCTGGTCGACTGGATGTCGAGGTAGCCCTTGGCGTCCGCCCACCGGCGTTGCCGCTCGGAGACCTCCCGACGGTCGGCCTCGGACAGGTCGTCTGGAAGCGGGAAGTACACGCCGGCCAGCGCGACCGCCCCCGCGTCGCTGACGGTGTGGGTGCCGACGACATGCGCCGCCTCGCTGGCGCCCAGCAGCCCCGTCACGCCGGCGCCGATGTCGCCGCCGTGGGCGCCGTAGCGCTGGTAGCCGAGCCGGCGCATCAGCTCGGCGAACGCCCGGGTGGTGCGGGCGACCTCCCAGCCCGGCTGCCGCACCGGGGTGGAGAACCCGAAGCCCGGCAGCGACGGCGCCACCACGTGGAAGGCGTCGGCCGGGTCGCCGCCGTGGGCGCGGGGGTCGGTGAGCGGCTCGACGATCTCGGCGAACTCCACGAACGAGCTGGGGTAGCCGTGGGTGACGAGCAGCGGCAGCGCGTCGGGCTCGGGCGAGCGGACGTGCAGGAAATGGACGGCCTGACCGTCGATCGTCGTGGTGAACTGCGGGAAGCGGTTGAGGTTGGCTTCCTGGGCGCGCCAGTCGTAGCCGCCGCCCCAGTACCCGGTCAGGTCCCGCAGGTAGCCGAGCGGCACGCCGCGGCTCCAGCCGACGCCGGGCAGCTCGTCGGGCCAGCGGGTGCGGGCCAGCCGGTCGCCGAGGTCGTCCAGGTCGGCCTGGGGGATGGCGATCCGGAACGGCCGGATCTCGCTGGTGTCGGGGGTCCTCGTGTCGGCCACCGCCAACTCCTCTCCTTGCCTGGTGGATGGGTGGTCATGCTAACCTCCCAGCCATTGCGGAACGGTTTGTTCCGCAAGAGCCGGCAGACTGCGTTTCGACATGACCTTGGAGACCTCGGCCCGACTGCTGCGCCTGCTGTCGCTGCTCCAGGCTCGGCCGGACCGGTCCGGCCCGGAGCTGGCCGAGCGGCTCGGGGTGACCTCCAGGACCATCCGCAACGACGTCCAGCGGCTCCGCCGCCTCGGCTACCCGGTGCACGCCACGCCCGGCGTGGCCGGCGGCTACCGGCTCGGCGCCGGCGCGGCGCTGCCGCCGCTGCTGCTGGACGACGACGAGGCGGTCGCGGTCGCCGTCGGGCTGCGGACCGCCGCCAACGGCAGCGTGACCGGCATCGAGGAGACCTCGCTGCGCGCGCTGGCCAAGCTCGAGCAGCTCCTGCCGTCGCACCTGCGCCACCGGGTCCGCGCGCTGCACGCCTCGACCGTGGAGATCGGCTCCGCCGGGCCGAGGGTGGACGCCGAGCTGCTGGCCGCCATCGCCGCCGCCTGCCGCGACCACCAGGGACTCCGGTTCGACTACCGCGACCACGACGGGTCGGCCAGCCTCCGCTCGGTCGAGCCGCACCGCATGGTCCACGACCGCGGCCGCTGGTACCTGGTGGCCTGGGACAGCGACCGGCGGGACTGGCGCACCTTCCGCGCCGACCGCATCCGGCTCCGCACCCCGGGCGGCCCGCGGTTCGCCCCCCGCGACCCGCCCGGCGGCGACGTCGCGACCTACCTGCAACGCGGGGTGGGGTCGGCGACCTGGCGCTACCGCGCCCGGGTGCGGGTGCACGCGCCGGCCGAGCTGATCGCCGCCAGGGTCCCGCCCGCGGTCCTGGTGGAGGCGGTCGACGAGCGCACCTGCATCGTCGACGTCGGCTCCGACGACCCGGGGATGCTCGCCCTGTACCTGGGGATGCTCGACGCCGACTTCGAGGTCGGCGATTCGCCCGAGCTGGTGGAGCGGCTCGGTGTGCTGGCCGACCGCTACCGCCGCGCCATCGCCGGGACCGGCCGCGGCGACCCCGCTACGCTGGCGGGCTCCAGTTGAGCATCACGATCCGGTCGCCCTCGCGGCCCGCCGGGTCAGCGGCAGCCGCTCGCGGGTCTCCTGGTCCACCGGGGTGTAGACCACGATGCGCGCCTCAGGCATGTCGGCCACGGCCAGGCTGGTGGAGCGCAGCCGCAGCAGCCCCGCGTCCGGGTGCAGGAAGTGCTTGGTGCGCGACCCGGGGGTGGCCACCTCCTGACGGGCCCACATCTCCGCGAACTCCGGGCTCCTGGAGCGCAGCTTGCGGATGAACTCGATCCAGGCCGGCTCCCTGAGGTGCTGCCCGAAGGAGGCGCGCAGGGTGGCGACCAGCAGCGGCCCCTCCTGCTCGAAGTTCAGGAAGTAGCGCCGCGCCTCGGGATGGGCGAAGCAGCACCACAGCACGTTGCGGTGCTCGCATCCCAGATCGCGGTGCCACACCCAGAACAGGTCCTCGTGCGCCTGGTTGGCCCCCAGGATGTCGTAGCGGGCGTTGAGCAGCATCGCCGGCAGCGGCTCCAGCGAGTCGAGGATCTCGCGGACCACGCCCGGGCAGACCGCCGGCGCCGCCTCGGCGGGCGCGGCCGGGACCGCGGCGAGCCGGTAGAGGTGCTCGATCTCTGCCTGGTCCAGCCGCAGCGTGCGCGCCACCGCGTCCAGCACCTGCACGCTGGCGCGGATCGGGCGGCCCTGCTCGAGCCAGGTGTACCAGGTCACCCCGACCCCGGCGAGCTGGGCCACCTCCTCGCGGCGCAGCCCCGGGGTACGACGGCGCAGCCCCGGCGGCAGGCCCACGTCGGTGGGGGTGATCCGCCCTCGCCGGGTGCGCAGGAACTCGGCCAGCTCGGTGCGCCGACCATGGTGGAGCAGCCCGTTGCCGTTGCCGTTCGCCGGCACCTGCTGGGCGCTGGGCCTGGCATCGATCATCGTCATGCCCCCAGTGTGCGATACGCCGGACGGTGGTGCCAGGTAGTGCCAGTACCAGGATAACGACGCTCCTGGTAACGGGTTTGGGAGCGTCGCAGACTGTGCCGCATGACGACCTCGACATCCACCCCGCGGACTGGCCCGGCCCGACCGGCCGCCGAAGCCACCATACCCGCCGCCAGTGACAGTGCCGACCGCCGCCGCTGGCTGATGCTCGCCGTGCTGATCACCGGTCAGTTCATGGCGCTGCTCGACGTCACCATCGTCAACGTGGCCATCCCGACCATCCACGCGAAGCTGAACGCCTCCGGCGCGGCGATCCAGCTGGTGGTCGCGGGCTACACCATCACCTACGCGATGCTGCTCATCACCGGCGCGCGGCTCGGCGACCTGCGAGGGCACCGCAACGTCTTCCTCGCGGGGCTGGCCACCTTCACGATCGCGTCGCTGGCCTGCGGGCTGGCACCCAACACCGGCGCGCTGGTGAGCGCGCGCTTCGTGCAGGGCACCGGCGCCGCGCTGATGGTCCCCCAGATCCTCAGCGTCATCCAACGGCAGTTCTCCGGCGCCGCCCGCACCCGCGCGCTCGGCGTCTACGCGGCCACCCTGGCCAGCGGCGCCGTGGTCGGCCAGGTGATCGGCGGCGTGCTGGTCAGCGCCAACCTGTTCGGCGCCTCCTGGCGGCCGGTGTTCCTGGTCAACGTGCCGGTGGGCCTGGCGGCCGCGCTGCTGGTGCCGCGCCTGGTCCCCGCCGACCACGTCCCCGGCGGGCGCCGGCTGGACCTGACCGGCCTGGCGACCGCCTCCACAGCGGTGCTGGCGATCGTGCTGCCGCTGGTGCTCGGCCACCAGGAGGGCTGGCCCACCTGGACCTGGGCGAGCCTTGGGGCCGGCGTGGCGCTGTCGGTGGTGTTCGTGCTGGTCGAGCGGTCGATCGCCGCCCGCGGCGGCGACCCCCTGCTCAACCTGGGCGTATTCGGCTCGCCTGGCCTGGCGGCCGGGCTGGTGGCGCTGGCCGCCGCGATGATCGGCTACGGCGGGTTCCTGTTCAGCTTCGCGCTGCACCTGCAGCTCGGCCTGGGTGACAGCGCCCTGCGCGCGGGCCTGACCTTCGCGCCCGGCGCGGCGGCGTTCGGCGCGGCGGGCTACTGGTGGCGGCGCCTGCCCAGCCGGATCCACCACGTCCTGACGCCGATCGGCCTGGCGGTGGGGACGCTCGCCTACCTCGGCCTGGCCTTGGACCTGCGCGGCGGCGGCCGCGGCGGCCCCTGGCTGTTGCTGATCCTGGTCGTCTACGGCGCCGCCTTCGGCGCGGCCTTCAGCCCGCTGGTCACCCAGTCGCTGGTGCGCGTGCCCCGCTCCGAGGCCGCCGACGCCAGCGGGCTGCTGACCACCACGATCCAGCTCTCCCAGGTGATCGGCGTGGCCGTGTTCGGCAGCCTGTTCCTGACCCTGGCCGCCCATCCCGGCGCGCACGCCTCGGCGACCGCGTTCTCCACGGTCAACTCGTGGGTGGCCGCGCTGACCGTGCTGGGGATCGCGGGCGCCCTGCTGCTGGCCCGCACCGTCCGCAACGCCATGCGCGCCGCCGCGCCCTGAGCCCGCCGCCGCCGGCTCGCCAGGCAGGCTGCCAGGCTCAGGGCCCGGCGAGCCTGGCGAGCAGCAGCGTCTCGGCCAGGCAGGCCCGCTCGAAGTCGCCGAGGTGCAGGCTCTCGTCGGGGCCGTGCGCGCGGCAGTCAGGATCGGCACCCGCGCTGGTGACCAGGATCGGCGCGCCGGGGAAGGTGCGCGCGAACTCCGCGACGAACGGGATCGAGCCGCCGACGCCCATGTCGACGACGTCACGGCCGTAGGCCTCGCGGAAGGCCGCGCGGGCGGCGTCGAACGCCGGCCCGCGCGCATCGACCGCGTACGGCTGCCCGGCGTCCTTCTCGGCGACGTCCACCCGCACACCCCATGGCGCGTGCTCGCGAAGATGCCGGGCCAGCGCCCGCATGGCCCGCGGGGCGTCGTCGCCTGGCGCCAGCCGGACGCTGACCTTCGCGCGAGCGCTCGCAGCCAGCGTGTTGGAGGCGTCGGCCACCCGGGTCGCGTCGATCGCCAGCACCGACGCCGCCGGCTTGGCCCAGATCCGCCCGGCGAGGCTGCCGGTCCCCAGCAGCTGGACGCCGTCGAGCAGGCCGGCCTCGGCCCGGAACCGCTCCTCGGGGTAGTCGAGATCGGGGGTCTTGGCGGTCACCAGCCCGTCGATGGCGACGTTGCCCTGCTCGTCGTGCAGGCTCGCCAGCACCCGGCACAGGGCCGTCAGCGCGTCCGGGGCCGCGCCGCCGTAGACGCCGGAGTGGACGCCGTGCTCGAGGACCCGCACCTCGACCACGCAGTCGACCAGGCCGCGCAGGGTGGTGGTGAGCGCGGGCGTGCCGGGCTCGAAGTTGGCGGAGTCGGCCAGCACGATGACGTCGGCCGCCAGCTTGCCGCGGTCGCGCTCCAGCAGCGCCCCGAGCGTGGGAGAGCCGATCTCCTCCTCGCCCTCGACGAACACGGTCACCCCGACCGGCGGCCGCCCGTGGTAGGCGCGCAGCACCGCCAGGTGCGCGGCGACCCCGGCCTTGTCGTCGGCGGACCCGCGGCCGTACAGGCGCCCATCCCGTTCGATCGCCGCGAACGGCGGGCTGGTCCAGGCGCCCGGATCGCCGGTCGGCTGGACGTCATGGTGGGCGTAGAGCAGGACGGTCGGCTTGCCAGGTGGCGCCGGGCAGCGGGCGAGCACCGCGGGCTGGCCGCCCTCGATGCCGTCGAGGATCTCGACCTGGGGCGCCCCGGCGCCGCGGAACAGCCCGGCCGTCACCTCCGCGCAGCGACGCACCTGCGCCGCGGCGCCGGGATCGGCGCTCACGGAAGGGATCTGGATCAAGGCTTCGAGGTCGCTCCGGACGCCCGGAAGGGCCTGTCGTACCGCCTCGCGAAGCGCATCGCTCATCGTCCTGGCCTCCTTGTGCGACTTCTAGCTCAGGTTCAACAGGACGATGCCACAAGCGACCAGGGTCGCGGCGAGCACGCGCCGCCGGCCGAAGCGCTCGCCGAGGACGGCGGTGCCGATGGCGGCGGCGATGATCACGCTGGTCTCGCGGAGCGCGGCGACCGCCGCCAGCGCTCCGCGGGTCCCCATAGCACCAGGCCGTAGGCCGCCAGCGACAGCACCCCGCTGGCCGCCCCCTTGCGCCAGGTTGGGCGCAGCGCCGCGGCGACCCCGGCCACCAGCAGCGGCGCTACCCCGCGGGCCAGCGGGTACACCTGGCTGAGGTCGCCAAGCCGGTAGCTGCGTATCAGCACCAGGTTGTAGCCGACGTGCAGGCACGCGGAGGCGGCGATGAACGGCCAGCTCGAAGGCGCCGGGGCCGCGACCACCGGGATGGCCGCCAGGCACACGGCGATGCCGTGACGAGGTCCCTCCCGCCTGCCGCGCGACGCGCAGCGCGACCCTGCATGGGTTATTCGTGACATCCAGCCAGGAGTGAGGAGGTGAGCGTCGTGCCATCCTGGCTGAGCGCGGTCGTGCGGATGCCGGTGGCGCCGGACGGCAGTTGGACGAGGTAGAAGCGTCCGGTGAAGCCGGGCGGGGCGTGGGTGGTCCGCGCCTGGACCGGCTTGGCGTTCGCGAATGTGAACCGCATGGTCGTGGCCGTCTGCGGTGCCACCCCGTAGGCGACCAGCACGCCGCCGGCGCAGGAGCCGAAGGGCCGGAGGTTGCGGGCCAGCCAGCCCGGGTCGGTCTCGCAAATTGGGAAGTCGCCGGCGACCTTGACGCCTGCCGGGGCGCGCAGGTCGATGCATTGGGAGCGCTGGTGATGGAAGCCGTCCAGGTGCCAGGTGCCACTGCTGGAGGGCGTCTGGTCGACGACGACGGCGTGGTCGGTTGCCCGTTGCCTGCTGATCGGCCAGCGCCGGTTCCAGCGGGCCAGCTCCCTGCCGGCCGTGTCGAGCGCGGTGGCGCCCTCGACTTGGACGATGTCGCCTTGCGCGACGCTGTAGGAGCGGGGCAGGAAGGTCAGGTAGAAGCGCCGGTCGAACCGTGGTGTTGTGGCGAGCGGTTCGATCAGCAGCGGCGCCTTGCCGCGGACCTCGATCCGGATCCGCGCGGTCGCCGCGGGGACCATCCCGAACAGCGCCGTCTTCCCGGGCACCCCCAGGCTGTTGCGGGTCACCTGCACCGCTTCGTCGGTGCAGTCGGCGGCAAGCGATCCGGCGGCACCTAATTGGTGGGTGAACTTGACGTTGAACCCGACGCAAAGGTCTGGGGCGCGCAGCAGGTCACCCGGCGAGAACGGCGCGACCTGGAAGGCCCGCTCGACGCCGAGGGTCCACCGGGACCCGCCTTGTTGGCCGCTGGCGACAAGGATCGGCCCCTCGATCGGGCGGTACGGGCCTGTTCTGTCGTCAGAGCCAAACAGCGACCGTTGCAGCTCGTGGTCGTAGCCCTGCGGGGAGCCTGGGGCGGTGTGCTGCCGATCCGGTGGCGACCAGGGCGCGATGGTGATGGTCACGACCGCGAGCGTCAGCAGCGCCGCCAGGCCCACGCCGGCGCCCACCCGCACGCGGCGGGCTCGGCGCGCACGGCGGCGCAGGAAGCGGTCGTAGGCCCCGGTCTCATCAGGCCACGGCAGGTCGGCACCGCGGTACGCCGCCCTGAGCTGCTCCTCACTCCTCATGGTCGCGTCTCCTTGGCGTGTCGCACGGCCTGGGATGGCAGCGGCCAGCCCGCGGACGGGTCCAGCTCGGCGCGCAGGCTTGCCAGCCCACGCCTGGCAAGCGACTTCACCGTCCCGAGCGGCAACCGCAGCAGCCGCGCGACCTCGGCCTCGGGAAGGTCCTCGTGGTAGCGGAGCGCGAGGACGACCTGCTGGCGTTGTGGCAGTTTGCGGGCGGCGGCCCACACCGCCATCGTGTCCTCGCCGAACTCAGGCACGTAGCCCTCCCGCGAGCTGGTCAGGGCTCGATGCCGCGCCTCGACCACCGCCCGCCGCAGCAGCGAGCGGTACCGGTTCACCAGGACCCTCCGCGCGTACCTGGCCGGGTCGGCAGGCCGCCGCAGCCGCACCCAGCGGCCGTAGGTGCGCACCAGCGCGTCCTGGGCGAGGTCCTCGGCTTCCGCCCGGTTGCCGGTCAGCAGGTACCCGAGCCGGCACAGCGGCCCGTACTGGCTGGCAAAGAACTCCTGAAACTCCCGCTCATCGGCTGCCATCGCGGCTCCAGGCCAGAGGTCACTACCATGTCCCACTCCCGAGCCCGCCCGAAAGTTTCATTTCACCCGTCCTCGACCGCCAACACATCCATCACCGCAACGGCGGCCGGAGGGCTAGGAGGCCTGGTCGATCGGCAGCAGCTTGCCGGGCGCGGGATCTCGGGATGGTCGAGGTTGCTGACCACCACTGGAGGGCGACCTGGTGCCAGAAGGTCGCGAAGTCCAGCGGCTGCGGCACCCCGGTGAGGGCGTCGGAGCCAGCCTGGAGGAAGGCGGCGATCTGGGTCGAGAAGTCGTCGGTGAGGCTCTGGTAGCGGCCCGGGTCGACGAACGAGAAGCCGTGGGGCTGGGGGAGTTGAGGGTGAACACGAACATCCGAGTGGCAGGTGCCAAGTCAAACCGGGGGAGCCGGGCGGCCGCCGGCTCAGCTCGGCCGGGGGAACCGGGACCGGCCGCCCCAACCGGCGGGCGGCTCGGGGACCCTGGTCCGCGGGGCCCCGGGGACCAGCTTGTCGGCCGAGCCGATGGTCATGGCGGTGAGCTGCGCGATCACGTCGTGGATGTCGATCGCGTTGGGCAGCAGGCAACGCAGGTCGCTGACGCCGGCGTGGGCCAGCGCCACCACCCGGTCGTGGCACTGCTCCAGGGTCCCGAACAGGCCCGCCTGCTCGGAGGCGCCCAGCGCCGCGAACGCCGGCTCCGCCTGCCAGCGCGCCTGCGCCTCGGCCGAGGTCCGCCCGACCGACACCGGCAGCCTGGCCGCGACGCCGAGCGTCCGCGGCCCGCGCCCCGCCCCTACCGCCGCCCGGCGCGCGGCGGCCGCCGCTGCCAGCGTCGCCGCCAGCGGCGCCGTCGGCAGCACCAGATCGTCGACCACCGCGATCACCTCGGCCTCCGGTCCCGGTGGGGCCGCGATCACCTCGGCGGCAGGGGTGGCCGGGCCGCCCGGCGCCCCGGGCACCCCGCCCGCCGCCGGCGCGGCGGCCGCCGCGAGCTGAACGCCGATGGTGGCCGGCTCGGCGGGCAGGGCGACGGCGCCGTAGGCGGGCCCGCCAGCGGCGAGCAGGACCGCCGGGCCGGCGGCGGCGGGCTCGGCGGGCGGGGCCAGCGCGGCGGGAACGGTCGTGGCGGCCAGGGCCTCCCGGAAGGCCCGGACCGCCTCGGCGGCGCTGGCCGCGCTGCCGCGCAGGGTCAGCTCGAACCGCCCGCCGGTCAGCGCCCCGAGGGTCGCGGCCATGCGCGCCAGCCGCGTGGCCGGCCACGCGGCGGCGTCCAGCACCGCCCCGATCCGCGCGCTGCGGACCTCGCCCGCCAGCAGCGCCAGCGCCGTCCACGCGTCCAGCCTGGGGGCGTCGTCCCCGGCGTCGCCCACGCCCGCCGCGGGGGCCGGCCCGACCCCGGCCTCCTCGACGTCCTCGACCCACAGGGCGCCGATGCCGGCGCGGTCGCACATACGGGCGACCTCCAGCAGCCGCTCGATGGGGTTGCGGGTGTCGAGGACCACTCCGAGGCGGACCAGCCGCCCGGGGGGAGCGACCGTTGGCCGTGGCACGTCCATCAGCTATCCTTGCTCTGAACCGTCCGAATATGCCTAAAAGGACGAAATTGGCGTCGAACCCGGGTTCCCTGGAGACCTCGCTGCTGGAATTCTTCCACCGGCTGCGGGACGCGCGAGTGCCCGTGTCGATGGTCGAGGTCCTGGACGCCTTCGACTGCCTGCGCCACGTCGACCTCGCCGACCGCGCGCAGTTCCGGGCAGCGCTGGCGGCGACACTGATCAAGCGGGCGGAGGACCGGTCGACCTTCGACGTCCTGTTCGACGTGTGCTTCCCGCTGACCCGCTCCCAACCGGCCGCGCCCGGCGACGGCCGCGCCGCCGCGCCCGCCCGCGGCAACCGCGAGACGGCCGGCGGCGAGCCGGTCGAGCTGCCCGAGCCGGACGGCGGCGGCGAGGCGTCGACCGAGCTGCTCCAGGCCCTGCTGGAGGCGCTGCGCGACGACGACGAGGCGGCAATGGCGGCGCTGGCCGGCCTGGCGATCGACACCTTCGGCGGGATGGAGGGCCAGCGGGAGGGCACCGAGCGCTACTTCATGTACCGGATCCTGCGGCAGCTGGAGCTGTACCGGCTCATCCAGATGGCCATGGCCGAGCGGCTGACCGCCCAGGGGACCGGTGCCGACCTGCTCGACGCCCGCCTGGAGCGGGAGCGGCTGGAACGGCGCCTGGAGGAATTCCGCCGCATGCTGGCCGAGCGGGTCCGCCACCGGCTCGCCGCCCAGACCGGCGCCGAGGGCGCCGCCGAGCTGTACCGCGAGCGCCAGCTCGACGACGTGGACTTCCTCGGCGCCTCCACCACCCAGCTCGAGGAGCTGCGCCAGGCGGTCAGGCCGCTGGCCCGCAAGCTCGCCGCCAGGGTCGCCTCCAAGCGCCGCCGGCGCAACCGCGGGCGGCTGGACGTGCGCCGCACGCTGCGCCGCTCGCTCCAGTACGGCGGCGTGCCGGTCGAGCCGGCCTTCCGGGCGCGGCACGCCACCAGGCCCGACCTGTTCGTGCTCGCCGACGTGTCCGGCTCGGTGGTGGAGTTCGCTGAGTTCACCCTGTCGTTGCTGTACGCGATGAGCCGCGAGCTCGGCAGGTTCCGCTCGTTCGCGTTCGTGGACGGCATCGACGAGCTCACCGGCCTGCTGGCCCAAAGCGAGCGCGGCCTGGACCTGCGCGCGACCTTCGCCCGCGCCGAGGTGGTCGCCGACGACGGGCACAGCCACTACGGCCAGGTGCTGGAGCGCTTCGCCGAACGCTGGGGCGGCGACCTCGACGGCCGCAGCACCCTGATCGTGATGGGCGACGCCCGCGGCAACTACCGCGACCCCGGCGTGGAGACGCTGCGCCAGCTCCGCGCCCGCTCGCGCCGCCTCTACTGGCTCAACCCGGAGCCGCGCCGCCAGTGGGACACCACCGACTCGGTGATGAGCCAGTACGCGCGGCACTGCGACCGCGTCTTCGAGGTCGCCAACCTGGGCCAGCTCGCCGACTGCGTCTACGAGATCTCCTGAGCCGGCCACCGCGGACCTCGCGCCCGCTAGCCGGCCCGACCGCCGAGCTGGGCGCGGGCCCGCTCCAGGTCCCGCTGGTGCTTGAGCACCACCTGGAGCGTCTGCTGGATGGTCGCCTCGTCCAGGGTGTGGGCGCCCAGCACCACCAGCGTCCGCGCCCAGTCGATCGACTCCGACACCGAGGGCGGCTTCTTCAGGTCCAGCCGCCGCAGCCAGCCCACCACCCGCGCGACCTGGCCGGCCAGCGACTCGTCCAGGTCGGGGACGCGCGCCCGCACGATCTCGCGCTCACGGTCCAGGCTCGGGTACTGGACCGGCAGGTACAGGCAGCGGCGGCGGAGCGCCTCGGACAGCTCGCGGGTGGCGTTGGAGGTCAGCACCACCAGCGGCCGCCGGGTGGCTGCGATGGTCCCGAGCTCCGGGATCGACACCTGGAAGTCGCCGAGCACCTCCAGCAGCAGCGCCTCGGTCTCCACCTCGACCCGGTCGACCTCGTCGACCAGCAGCACCACCGGCTCGCTGGAGCGGATCGCCGCCAGCAGCGGCCGCTCCAGCAGGAACGACTCGGTGAAGATGTCGGCCTCCAGGTCCTGCCAGCCGGTCTGGCGCTGGTCGGCCTGGATGCGCAGGAGCTGCTTCTTGTAGTTCCACTCGTACAGCGCCTTGGCCTCGTCCAGGCCCTCGTAGCACTGCAGCCGCAGCAGCCGCGCGCCGGTGGCCTCGGCCAGCGCCAGCGCCAGCCCGGTCTTGCCGACCCCGGCGGGGCCCTCGGCCAGGATCGGCTTGTCGAGCCGGTCGGCCAGGAACGCGACCGCGGCGATGGTCGGGTCGGGCAGGTAGCCGGTCGCCTCCAGGCGGCTGGCGACCTCCTCGACGCTGGCGAACCGCGAGCCCATCCTCCAGCCCTCCCGACGCCGCCTCAGGTCCGCGCGCTCGGCGCCAGGTCGGCGATCGCGGTCGGGCGCTCGCCCGTCCACGCCGCCTCCAGCAGCGCCCGCAGCTCCGCCTGCCCGGCGGGGCGCGGCCGCTGCGACACCCGCGCGACGGCCGCCTCAGCCAACGGGCCGAGCTCGGCGGCGTTCATACCGATCTCCGCCAGGCTCGCCGGCGCGCCCAGCGACCGCGCCAGGTCGTGCAGGGCGCCGGCGGCGTCGCCGGGCTCGGCGCCGAGCGCGGCCTCGACGCCGGCCATCTCGCGCGGCACCGCCGGGGCGACGAAGTGGACGGCGTGGGGGAGTACCACCGCGTTCAGGTCGGCGTGGTCCAGAGCCAGCGCACCGCCGAGCACATGGCAGAGCTGGTGGTGGATGGCGACCCCGGCCACTGCCAGCACGCTGCCGGCCAGGTGCGCGCCGAGCAGCGCCTGGCCGCGGGCCTCCAGGTCGACCGGCTCTCGCACCGAGCCGGCCAGCCCGGCCGCGAGCCGGCGCAGACCATCGGTGGCCAGCGCGCCGGTGACCGGGTTGGCGCCCGGGCCGTACAGGCCCTCCACGCAATGGGCCACCGCGTTCATGCCGCTGGAGGCGGTCAGGCGGGCGGGCATGCCGAGAGTCAGCGCCGGGTCGTACAGCACCACCGCGGGAGCCACCCCGCGGTCGCGGCCGGTCTGCTTGCGCCGCCCGGTGGTCATGCCCCAGATCGGGGTCATCTCCGAGCCCGCGTAGGTGGTCGGCAGCGCCAGGATCGGCATCGGCCGCTCCAGCGCCACCGCCTTGGCCAGCCCGATCGCCGAGCCGCCGCCGCAGGCGACCAGGCAGTCGGCGCGCAGCCGCCGGGCGACCTCCCTGGCGGCCGTGGCGGTCTCCACCGGGACGTGCTGCACCACGTCGGTGAAGGTCCCGGCGCAGCGGCGCCCGAGCCGGTCGCGGAGCTCGCCGGCCCGGCGCTGGTTGGCGATCACCAGCACCCTGCTGGCGCCGATCCGGTCCACCTCACCGCCCAGGCGGTCGCCGGCCCCGGCCCCGAAGACGACCCTGCGGGCCAGCAGCTCGTATTCGAACGGCGCGGAGTCGCCGTCGTGGCCGGGGACCGGTACCTGGCCTTGGCTCGTCATCCTGGTCAGAATTCGATGGGGTTGGTGGGGAGTTTGCCGGTGGAGATGAGTTGGGGGAGGGCGGGGTCGGCGTTTTCCCAGACCAGCAGCATGGACCGTTTCGGGGCGTAGCCTTGGTGGCGGATGTCGGCGGGCATGGCGGCCACGTCGCCGGGGTGCATGGTGACCTTGGAGCGGACCGCGCCCGAATCGCGGTCTTCGACTTCCCAGTAGATGGTGTCGGACAGCTGCACGAACCATTCGACACGGTCGTTGCCGTGGATGATCGGCAGGATGTACTCCTCGGTGGTGGGGCAGTACAGGCTGTCCTTGCAGACGCTGACGACGCTGGGGTTCCAGGTCACATCCGAGCGGGACAGGTAGTTGAACAGGTTGAACGCGTGCACCTGGTCCTCGAACCCCGCCTCCGCCTGGACCAGGGGCTCGTCCTGGCCGACGTCGGTGAAGTGGCGGTTGACCGGGTGCCCGGTGGCATCGGAGCGCAGCGGCTCGTCGCCGGGCAGGCCGACCATGCGGGTGGCGGTGACCCGGTGGCGGGTGACCGCGGCGGTGTTGTTGCCGTGTTTGGGGCCGAACGCGCTGCCGGTTTCGTCGGGGCTGGCGAAGGGGTCGAAGCCGCTGTTGGTCCAGTCGTCCAGCATCGCGGCGAAGGTGGCGCGGATGTGGGGGGTGGGGAAGTTCTCCAGGTGGTCCAGCTCGGCTTTGCGCCAGGCGTCGTTGTAGCGGCCGGCGAACAGGTCGACGGTGCCGTAGTGGTTGACGGTGCCGATCACCCCGTCGAAGTTGACGATCCCGTAGAAGAACTCCCACGCCACATCCCGCTGCAGCGCCTTGAGGAACGCGTCGGCGCTGAGCACGTGGCTGCCGGTGGGCCAGTGCACGTACACGAAATAGTCGTCCCGGCTGAAGGTGAACTCCCCCAGCGTGAACCCGTGGTAGCCGGCCTCGTTGGCCTCCCCCGACTGCACCTGCGGCTGGGGGTCTTGGGTGGTGGTCATGGTGGGCACACCTCCTAGCTGGTTTGGCAGATCTGGGGCCAGCGGAACAGCGTGTCGGGGCCCTGGATGGTCTGCACCAGCACCACCCCCGGCCCCTCCTCGGCCAGCATCCGATAGCCCACCCCGGCAGGCAGCAGCACCAGATGCCCCCGCCCCGCCGTCACCCTGCCCATCGCCCGACCCCCCGGCTGGCCGTCTGCCAGGGCGCGGGAGCCCTGGGCGTGCCCGTCGGGGGCCTGCCCGGCGGCCAGCTCGGCCAGCTCCACCACCACCCGCCCGTCCATCACCAGCGCCGACTGGTCATGGCTGGCCGTCCGCCACCCAGAGGTCCCCTCGGCGCGCACCACCTCCAGCACGTACTGGCGGTTCTGCCCGACCGCGACCTGCTCCCACGGCCGTGAGCGGCTGGCGACCTCGAACACGTTCGAGAACGCATAATGCCGCGGGTCGTCATCGATCACCTCGACCCGGCCCTTCTCAAACCTCTCTAGCGACCCGAACCGCGTCACAAAACGGGACAACGAGCACCACTCCCCTCGGTGCCGGCAGAACCTCGGCGAGCCGCATGCCGAGGCCAAGTCGCCCAATTGAGCTGCGTGAAAGCGACCGATGTCAAGGGACCCAGCCGCCGCCCGAGGCGCCCGGCTGGCCGCCCTGGGAGGGGCGGGTTGAAAGCCCTTGGCGGCCGCTCGACCAGACTGGCGCGGTCGAGCACAACAAGGAGCCAGAGCATGACCACGAGCCCGCGCCCCGACCTCCAAGCACTCCTCCCGCACGGCGACGGCCCCGGCGCGATCACCCCGGACGGGTGCTCCGTCGAGCTCTACTCCGCGCTCCCCCCCGCGCAGGAACCGCGGATCGTCCACGACGCGATCCCACACGGCGCGTCCATCCTGGAGCTCGGCGCCGGCGCGGGGAGGGTCACCCACGCGCTGCTGGCGCTCGGCCACCCCGTGGTGGCCGTCGACGAATCCCCGGAGATGCTGGAGCGCATCCACGGCGCCGAGACCGTGCTGGCCCGCATCGAGGAGCTGGACCTCGGCCGCCGCTTCGACGCCGTGCTGTTCGCCTCCTACCTGCTCAACGTCCCCGACCTGGCGTGGCACCGGACCCTGCTCGCCGCCTGCGCGCGCCACGTCAGCGACCACGGCTGCGTGCTCATCCAGCGCGAGGAACCGGAGTGGTTCGACACCGCCGCCCCCTTCGAACGCCACCACGGCGATCTGCCCGAGGGTGAGCTCGTCTACCGCATGCGGGACGTGACCAGGCCCGGGCCCGGGCTGCTGTCGGCCACCATGGAGTACCAAATCGGTGAGCGGACCTGGACCCAGTCGTTCACCAGCCAGCGCGTCGACGACGCCCAGCTCGCCGAGGACCTCGCTGCGGTCGGGCTCGCCGTCGACGCCTACCTCACCGACGACCGGACCTGGGTCAGAGCCCGCCCGTCCGCTCGGTAGCCCGCCGCGCGACCCGCGGCTCGGTCAGGCCTGGGGAGCAGGCGGCTGTCGCGGGTCGTGCTGCCGGTCGCGCGATAGAGGTCCCGCAGCAGGCCGATCTCCGCGCCGTGGTGCATGACCTCGCGGTTGATGTGGACGATCAGCGCGGCCATCGGGTCCTTGGCGTAGCGCCCGCCCTTGCGTCCCAGCGGCGTCCGCAGGCCCTCCTCGTCGAGCGAGGAGATCCCGGTGTGCCACTGCCGGTAGGTCCGCTCGAGGAAGGCGATCGCCTCGTCGGCGCTGCCGGGCAGGTCGGTGGGGAGGTGGCGGGGGTCGGCCATGTCGGCGTCGTCGGGAACGCTGCCGTCCCCGAAGAACGTGCTCGCCCGGTTAGCGAAGCAGCCAGCGCCGACGTGCACCAGCCGCCAGGCGATGGTTGTCACCGGCGGGGGCGACGGCTCGGGCCACTGCCCGTCGTCCAGCCGGTAGACGCCGTCCGCGCCGCGGCGCAGGCTCCAGCAGCCGTCCACCGGCTCCCAGAAATACTCCTCGTCGGTCAGGCCATCCAGGCGTGGCCGCAGGTGGACGTCCCAGTAGAACTCCAACTGCCCGACGAGCAGACGACCCCAGTCCACATGCATCAGCGCCTCCTCGTCCGTGCGCGCACGAGCCTACGACGAGGCCCCGACAAGCCAGCCCGCGCCGGAGGTGCATGCGTCAACCGGGCTCCTGGTCCATCTCAGCGAGCACCCGTCGCACGAACGCGGTCTTGCCCTTGGTGTAGGCCTCGCGATCGCCAGCGTGGTCCCGCGCCAGCCCGCGCTTCAGCTCGGCGTACTCCGCCGCCAGCTCCGGACGGGCACGGAGCCGGTCGCGGAACCGGAGCCGCTCGGCCCAGCGCGGGCTCGCCGGATCCAGCAGGTGCAGGTGGGCGACACGACGGTCAGCGGCGACCTTGACGAAGAACCGTTCCCACGGGCGCGCATCGAGCTCAGGGGGCACGAACCGCCAGTCGTGCGGCGCCAGCACCCGCGCGATCTCCGGCGCGTCCTCCAGCGACCCGACACCCGCCATCAGGTCGACGATGGGCTTGGCCGGCAGACCCGGGACCGCGGTGCTGCCGACGTGATGGACGTCGTCGACCAGCCACGGGGCGAGCAGGTCGAGGAGACGCCCGCGTTCCGCGGCGGCTCGCGATGCCCAGCCCTCGTCAGGCCCGGCAAGGGAGACGGCCTCGGTGGCCCACGCGGGCCAGTCGCCGGATGCGGGCATCGGATGCGGCTTGGCTACGGCCCGGCCTTCGCGCGCAGCCACACCCACCACGGCTCCACGCTGGCGATCGTCACGATGCCGCCCATCCAGGGGTCGTCGGCGAGGCGGGCACGGATCGCCGCCTCGTTCTCCACGTCGACGACGAGCAGAACCTTCTCACCGTCGCCGACCGGGCCGCCGAGAACCACGACGCCTTCCTCCGTGAGCCCATCCATGAACGCCACGTGCCCGTCCCAGCCGGCCTGTTCCCGCCTTCGCCTCGAGTGATCCCAGGCGGGACCGCGCGCGATCTCGACCAGGAAGTAATCGGCCATGCACACGAGACTACGACGAGGGCCCGACAACCCACCTCGCCGGGCCGATGGCAGCACCGGGAAATCCGTGGTGGATCCCGAGCGGATCGCCCATGATTGCGGTCATGAGCAGAAGAGCCGACATGTTCGTCGACCCTGAAAACGACCCACGGGTAGACGGGCCGACACTGGGCGACGAGCGCGCCACGCTGGTTGAGTTCCTGCGCTGCCAGCGCGCCACCCTGGAACTGAAGTGCTCCGGCCTGGACGCCGCCGACCTGGCCCGTCGCTCCGTGGAACCCTCCACACTGTCGCTGCTGGGATTGGTGCGCCACATGGCCGAGGTGGAGCGCATCTGGTTCCGGCAGCGGATGGCCGGGCAGGACGCGCCGCCGCACTTCTACTCCAAGACCGACCCTGACGGGGACTTCGATGGCGCGGCGCCCGACCCCGAGGTCGTCGCAGAGGCGTGGAAGGTCTGGCGGGCCGAGGTCGCGTTCACGGACCGGTTCGTGGCCGAGGCGCCCGATCTGGATGTCGTCGGGAACGATCCCTGGCGCGGGCCGGTCTCGCTGCGCGAGGTACTGGTGCACATGGTGGAGGAGTACGCCCGGCACAACGGGCACGCCGACCTGCTGCGCGAGCGGATCGACGGGCGGGTCGGCCAGTAGCTGATGACTGAGCCGTGAGGCCAGATCCCCGCAGCACCAGGCATCAGCCCTCGGTTCAAGCGGCACAGATCGGCGGACGCCTCAGGTCTGCTGACAATGCCTCTTTCGGTCCACACCTCGTGAGAGGGGACCAGCTTCACCGTCGTTGAGCAGGGCGGCTATGGGGCAGATGCCGAGGGATCCTGAGGCGTCCCTGGAGCGGGAGCTGCCAGGATCGCTTGTGGTCCGGCCTCGTCCTGGCTGCCCATGGCAGCAAGCGATGACGACACAAAGCCGGAGGCCTCGACCGTCTCGACCACGCCGCCGTCCACCCGGATCGGCGCGCCGGTCACCAGCGCAAGGGTTACGGCGTCGCTTGGGCGGGCGTCCACCTCGGCCTGGCCCGTCAGGCCGTCCAGGACGATAACCGCGTAGAAGGCCTGGTCGACGAGTCGGTCGATACGGACCTCGCGCAGGCTGCGCCGAGCGCAGAGATCACGCGGGCGACGAGGTCGTGGGTCAGGGGTCGCGCCAGGTGGGCGCCAAGCAGGCGCACGGCGATGAGGCGAGCCTCATCGCGGCCGATCCAGATCGGCAGGCGGCGGAGACCGGCGTACGTCGGTGACGCGCATGTCGAGGAACTCGTGCTGGGCGGCGCGTCTCGGGATCGTAGGCTCTCCCGTAGACTCCCCATAATAGAAGTTATGTTAACCGCTCCCGGGACGGACTCCCCCAACATCCGTCTGTTGTTGTGGAGCGCAGCCAGAATGTCAGTGGAAACGCAGCTTGGGTGTCAGCAGTTCGTGCAGCGTGATGTCAGTGGATGCGCAACCAGTGTGTCAGTCGTCGATGCCGCTCGAGGAACGAGCGGCATGGTGGAGCAAGGGCCGGGGGACGAGACAGGTTCCCGTCCTGAAGGCTCAGCCTCCCCCGTCGAGCTCTTCATTGTCGGTGCGCCACCACGGTTCGAGGTGAAGGCTGTAGACCACGTCCGCGGTTGGCGCGAGGTGTCCGCGGTCGGTTTGCTCAATGAGGCCTTGCCGTATCAGCAACTCGACGCCGTTGCGATCGGCTGCTGGGAGTCGGTGAAGCCAGTTTTCGCGGCCGGTGCCGTTAATGACGCCGAGCAGGATGAATGCCACTGCGGGTTTGAGGGCTGTCCGTCCGCTGTGGGCTCGGTGGAGTTCCCGCCGCTCCTCGACATTGAGAGCGCGCAAGCTTGGACGCAGTGTGTAGCTGTTCCAGCCGACGCGTCGGAGCCGCTGTCCGGTTGGCCTGAGGCGCTGCTCCAAGGCGAGCAGCGCTCGTTCGAGCCGAGTTAGTGGCCAGCCGAGCGCCAAGGCGAGGTCATCGCGGGTCAGGACGCCCCCATGCTCAACCAGGGCTGCTTCGAGCTTGATGTCGTCCGCTGATTGGCAGGGCGTCAGCTTTTCGCCGCCTAGCAGTTCGCTGACGTCAAGGTCCAGCGCTGTGCAGATGCGCGACAGCGTAGCCACCGATAGCCAGGCGCCTTCGGCATCGTTGGGGAGATTGTCTTCCAGCCTCCGCAGGACCGCGGCGTTGAGACCGAGCTGGTCGGCGAGCTGCCGGACGGTAAGCCCGGCGGCGATCCTGCGCTCTGTAATGAGCCTGACGTTCATTGGCTGACCAGCGACCAGGGGTAGGGATCGTCGATGGGGGTGATCGTGAGACCACGCCTCGCCAGCCAGGCTGACCCCAGGCTTTCCGATAGGAGGCGGAACTCCTTCGTCAGCCGCGGCGGGCTGATGCCGATCTTGGCGGCGACCGAGCTGACGATCGTGGCCAGAGGCCGGAGGTCGGAACGTTGCGTTCCAGTCTTGTCGACGAACAGCGGGGCGTCCATGGCGGCGCCTTGGTGTTGTCGTTGGAGAAACTGTACGAGGATGAGGCTGCGGGCATAGGTGGGGACGTGGAGGTGCTTCAGCCCGCCAATGGTGACCTGGGAGGCGTCGGGGGCGACAGCGCCGAGGTTCAGGTTCTCCAAGTCGCCGGCGTGCGGCTCGGCGAGCAGCGCGAGTGCAGTCGCGGCGGTCCACTCGGGTGTGCACAGGCTGCGAAGGCGCGTCGCGACGGTGGGACTCAACGTGGCCCGGAGGTCAGCCAAGCCGATCATTGCGCGGGAGGACAGGTCAAGGGTCAGCAGGATCCCGTGGCAGAACAGACCGGCCTGGGCGCCTCGCAGGCGAACCAGCGTTTCGGAAGGACTCGAGCTCGCCACGGTGAGTCGCTGCAGGAGCACGGCGACGGCGTCGATATCGATAACGTCGCTGGGTGTGCCTGGGTACCAGTCGCTGGCGAGGTCGCGAACCCATGCGCGGGCGGCGTCAAAGGCCTGGTCGTACAGCTGATCGACTCGCTGGAAGCTGGATTTGTCCAGCAACTGCCGGCACGCTGCTCGGAAGGTTGGAAAGTCTGCGCTTGGCACCTCGGGAAACTCGCCGGCTGGCGGCTCGACAGTCAGGCTTGTAGGCGTCTTCCATCTGGTCGCGAACTCGTCGAGTGTGAGCAGCTGATGGCCGGGCAGCGCTTGCAGCACCGCCGCGTGACGGGCGCGCACCTGGGATTCGTGGACGACCAGCCACAGCGACGCCCCACAATCATCGGCCAAGCGGATGAGCCGGTCCCATTGCGACGAGTGGAGCAGGTGCGCGCGCAGGATGAACAGGTGCTGGGTACGTTCCGCAGCCGTCCACAGTTCGGCGAGTTCCCAGCCTCGACGATGGTCGACACGTTCGACCCGGGCGGCGTCGAACCGCTTGCCGAGCGCGACGAGCAGCTCTAGGCCGAGCCCTCCGAATCCGCTGGTCCCACGGGTGGCGTGGCAGACGACGCGGCCGGCCCCAACACAATGCAGTCCGGCGACGAGTTCAGCGCACCGTCTTGTGTCGTCTGGGTCCAACACGACATAGATGTCAGAGTTAGAAGGCATCGACGCCACCGCCGTACAGCGTGAACACGTTGCGGGCGACCGCCTCGTCGAGCACCCTCGGACGCCGCCGACCCAACAGGTCGACGGCGGACCGGGTGAACGACGCCCAGTTGCGGAAGTTACCGTGAGCGAAGTTGTCGTCGATGAACAGCAGCAACTCCCTGTCAACCTGCTGGTAGAGCCGGTGGTACCCCGGCAGTACGTCCAGGACCTCCCGGCTTGCGAGCGGCCGGAAGGTGACCCGCCGATAGATGCGGGAGCGCAGCATGGGCTCACGCGACAGCACCTCCCAGCAGCCGTCGCCCCCCACCAACAACAACGCGAACGTGGTGGCGGGATGGTCGTGCAGGTGCCGCAGGCACTCGATGCACTCGCGGTTCAGGCGCTGCGCCTCATCGATCACCACCACCCGCGGCCGGCAGGCGAGCTCATCGACGAGCAAGGCGGTCGCATAGAAACGGTCACGCTCGGCGCTCGGCACGCGGGTCAGCAGCTCGAGCAGCGTCCTGGTGACCTGCCGCATGGTGGGCTGACTCGGGAAGGTCGCCCAGCAGGACTCCACGTCGGGCCAGCTGCCGAGCGCCTCCTCCACCGCAAAGGTCTTGCCAAGCCCGGCCTCCCCATGGATCACTCCCATCGCGCCGGCCTCATACACGTCAGCGACGGCTTTGCGGGTGAGCTTGAGCGCCTCGGTGGCGACCGTCTGCGCCCCCTTCAAGTTCAGGAAATGCCGGGCCATCAGGTAGAAGATCTGGGCGGGACAGCCGGCTGGCTGCGGGGGTCGGCATCCAGGTCGAGTAGATCAGTGCGGGCGAGGCGGCGCAGCCGACCGTCGTGGCGCCGGGCTCCTTCCATGGCCGCATCGGCGCGGGCGATGACGGTGACCTCCTCCACCGCCATAGCGGGCTCGGTGATTGGGGCCAAGCGCAGCCGCGCCTGCCGGCTCGCTCGCCGCTGTCGGCGGGCCAGTTCCGCGGCGTCCGCGCGTCGTCGCTCCAGGACTCGATCGCGCTCCTCGGTGGTAAGCAGCCCTTGGGGTTTGGCGGTAGTCAGCCACGCGTCCTTGTAGAAGACTTCGATCTCTCGGCGGTCGTGGGGCATGTAGCGAACCTCGACCTCTTGGCCGACGCGGCCGTGCAGCTCGGGGGCGATAAAGGTGAGGCCGCCGAAGTGGATGCCGTCGCGGCCGATAACGCGTCGCTCGCCTGCGAGCAGCAACCAGCGAAGTTCGCTCTTGGGGATCTCGTGGATGGGGGTCGCATCCGCAAGCCAGCGGGTAAGCGGTGTCATCCCGCCCAGACCCTGATGAGGGCGCTCGGTGTTGTACTTGCGCACCCAGCCGGCGAAGTCAGCCGCAAACCGATGCAGCGTCAGGGGCGCGGTATCGGGGCCGTATAGTCGCCCGTCGGCCGCCCGCGGCCCATCGGTGTAAAACGGCAACCCGCGAAGAAACTCGTCGCCGATAGTCCGGTTATACCGCTCGACCTTTCCCTTCAAGTGCGGACTCCACGGAGGAAGCCGCCGGCAGGTGCAGCCCATCCTCCCGGTGGCCTGGCGGACCGCGTCCGCAGCGAACTCAAGCCCACGGTCGGACCAGAGCTCGTCGGGCACGCCGCCGAATGGGCCACGCTCGGGGTCGACGACGATCCCCATCCGCAACGCCGTCAACACGCTCGCCGACGACGGGTAGGGGGCGATTGCCCAGCCCATCACCAGCCGCGAGTAGGCATCGAGCATCAGCGTGACCCATGGCCTACTCGGCTGCCGTGCCTTCGGCGGAAGTACGAGCACCGGCAGATCTTTGTGGTCGGCCTGCCAAACCTGGTTACGGTAGCTGGCCTCCCAGCGCAGATAGACAGTGTGACGTCGGCGACCCTCGACGCCGCTACTTATGGCCGCCCGCTGGCCAGGGAGCAGCTCGCGGGCGATCGCGGCCTGAAAGGTACGCAGCGATGGCATAGACGCTCCGGCTGCGCGCTGCTGCCGCCAGGCAGCCGCCGCGCTGCCCCGCCAGGCATCGTAGGCGTCCCAGTCGGCATCGGTGAGCGCGTAGCGGGCGCGAGGCCGGTTTGCGTGTGTGCCGCGTCCGTCCTGGAGCCAGCGCCACAGCGTCCGCTCGCTTGCGCCAGCTGCCCGAGCGGCAGCTTGGACGTGCGCCGTGGTCAGTCGGCCGGACTCACGCAGCATCAGCAGGCGCCGCGTGACTAGGATGCGGATGTCCAGTTGGGTGTGTGGCATGCCAGCCTCCTCTCGGCCGCGGGGAGCGGCCTCAGTAGACTGGTCGCACGGCATCACGCAGGTTGTAAGACGCTGTGCGACAATGTGGCGCAAGAACCGACCCGACGGAGTGATCAGGGACGCGGTCCTTTCTTGAGACAAGGTACTTTGATGACCGCAGACAGTAGCACAGCCACTGCGGCAGTGGAAGACCAGCCGAGCAGGCTGGAATTCCTGGACGCCTACGCCCCCGAGCTTGAACTGCTCAACCGGCGGTGGGCGCTACAGATCCTCGTGGTGTTGCTGCAGCGACCGGCTCGGTTCAGCGAATTCCTGCGCACCATCCCAGGGCTGTCGAAGAATGTGATGGTCGAGCGACTCCGGGAACTCGGGGAGGCTGGGCTGGTGGCTCGCCACGTCGACTCTGGTCCTCCCGTCACTACCACCTACTCGCTCACCCCTGACGGCGAGGCGCTCCGGCCGCACATCGAGGGAGTCCTCGCGTGGGCCGCCAAGCGGCGTACACGGTGAGCACCTGACCGCTAGAGATCAACCCTGGCGGCAGTGGCCTCAAGCACCGGTGGACGGCCGGCCGTTCCGCTGCTCCGGTGGGCCGCATCAGTCAGGTGACGAAACTGGTTCCACCAGTCGTTGCACGACGAGCCGGCCACTCGCCTGCCATGCAGCCGATGAGCTGGCCCTGCCAACTCGGAAGCCGACCCACGCCAACGACGGCCGCTGAAGGACCGGCACCTCTCCCCCATCTTGCTTATATAGCGCATAATGCCTATTATGTGCTATATAGTAATGGTCTAAACGAGGGGGTGGCATAGCTACCACGGGATCCGCCGACAGTGTTGGTCATCCGCTGGAACTGGTCGCCGCTGTTCAGTTGTCGCCGGAAGCGCCACACCGGGCACCGGTCCTGCCTGGGCGTTTGAGCGGGGTCGGGGTCCATATGGGACGGGTGCGACCCATCGGTGATCATGGAGTTGCTGAAGCCACATGATCCCGGAGAGGACCGCACCCGCCGATGCCATCATCACCGACCGAGATCCTGCTGCCCAA
>WNGF01002703.1_pt1 | contig 24578 bp, 14 predicted proteins | sample 5400641 | NCBI WGS metagenome assembly WNGF01 (sample SAMN13153371, study PRJNA577476) | soil metagenome | isolation source: 80 cm soil or saprolite under grassland replicate 2 | place: USA:California | collected 2016-06-15 | reverse complement strand
CGCGGCCGCCACATCGGCTACCTGCCGGGCGCCGGCGACGACGTGGCCGCCGCCCTGGAGCAGATGGGATACGAGGTCACGTCGTTGACCGGCGCCGACCTCACGCCGGAACGGCTGCGCGGCCTCGACGCGGTGGTCATCGGCATCCGCGCCTTCAACGTGAGGACGGATCTCGCCGAGCGCCTGCCCGCGCTGCTCGCCTACGTCGAGGCGGGCGGCACGGTCGTCGCGCAGTACAACACGCGGGACGGCCTGCGCGAGGGCTGGCTCGCGCCGTTCCACCTGCGTCTCTCGCGCGACCGTGTGACCGACGAGCACGCGCCGGTGACGATCCTGGCGCCCGAGCATCCCGTGCTGACCACGCCGAATCGCATCGGCGCGGCGGACTTCGAGGGCTGGGTGCAGGAGCGCGGTCTCTACTTCCCCGATCAGTGGGACGAGCGCTTCACCGCGATCCTCGCGTGCGGCGACCCCGCCGAGACGCCGCTCAAGGGCGGGCTGCTGGCGGCGCGGCACGGCAAGGGATACTTCGTCTACACCAGCCTGGCGTGGTTCCGCCAGCTCCCTGAAGCCGTCCCCGGCGCGTATCGGCTGTTCGCGAATCTCGTCTCGCTCGGCAAGTGACGCGAGCACCGCGCCCCGCCGAGCGCTCCGAGGCCGCGCCACCCGACGTCCCCGGGTTCCGCACCTGGCGCGGCGTCTACCTGTTCGTCTTCGGATGCTTCGTGCTCGTGGTCGTCCTGCTGACCGTGTTCACGAAGATCTTCTCGTGAACGTCGCCGACTGGGTCGTGCTGCTCGGCACCATCGTGGGCATCGCCGCGTACGGCTCCTGGCGCACACGCCACGTGCGGAGCCTCAACACGTACCTGCGCGGCAGCGCGTCCATCGGCTGGGGCACGATCGGCCTCAGCGTGATGGCCACGCAGGCGAGCGCGATCACGTTCCTCTCGATCCCGGGTCAGGGCTTCGAGAGCGGCATCGGCTTCGTGCAGAACTACTTCGGCCTGCCTCTGGCCCTCATCATCGTGTGCGCCGTGTTCCTGCCCATGTACCGGCGGCTCAAGGTCTACACGGCCTACGAGTTCCTCGGCCAGCGGTTCGACGAGAAAACGCGCCTGCTCGGCGCCGGCCTCTTCCTGATGCAGCGCGGCCTCGCCGCCGGCGTGACGATCTACGCGCCCGCGATCATCATCTCCACCGTGCTCGGCTGGCCGCTCGACCTCGTCATCGTGTTCACCGGGCTGCTCGTGATCCTCTACACGGTCACCGGCGGCAGCGAGGCCGTCGCCCTGACCCACAAGTGGCAGATGGCCGTGATCTGGACCGGCATGGTGACGGCCATGGTCGCCCTGCTGCTCCGGCTGCCCGACGGCCTCGGGTTCACCGGCGCCGCGCACGTGGCCGGCGCGCTGGGCAAGCTGCACGCGGTGGACTTCTCGCTCGATCCGAGCCGGCGCTACACGGTGTGGACCGGCGTGTTCGGCGGGCTGTTCCTCTCCCTCGCGTACTTCGGCACCGACCAGTCGCAGGTGCAGCGCTACATCGGCGGCGCCTCTCTGCGCGAGGGCCGCCTGGGCCTGATGTTCAACGCCGTGCTGAAGATCCCAATGCAGTTCGTCATCCTGTTGCTGGGCGCGCTCCTGTTCGTCTTCTACCAGTTCGCGCCACATCCGGTGTTCTTCAACCAGGCAGAGTGGCGCCGCCATGCGGAGGACGGCCGGTTCCGCGCGATCGAGGCCCAGCACGCCAGCGCCGCCGCGCAGAGCCAGTCCGCGATTCGCGCGTGGCTCCAGGCCCGGGCGTCGGACGACGCCGCGCGGGAAGCGAGCGCGCGGGCCGCCATGGTCGCGGCGAACCATCGCACCCGCGCGATCCGCGACGAGGCCAAGGCTGCCCTCGTGACCGCCGACCCGCGCGCCAAGACCAGGGACTCCGACTACGTCTTCATCACGTTCATCCTCACGCAGCTGCCGCACGGGGCGGTGGGCCTCCTGGTGGCCGTCATGTTCGCCGCGGCGTTGTCGTCGACGGCGTCCGAGCTCACCGCGCTCGGCAGCACGACGACGATCGACTTCTGGCGTCACTTCCGCCCCCTGGCCGCCGTCGACGAGGCACGCAACGTGCGCGTGGCGCGGCGCTTCACCGCGCTGTGGGGGGTCTTCGCGGTGGCGTTCGCCCTCTTCGCTGGGTTCGCCGAGAACCTCATCGAGGCCATCAACATCCTCGGCTCGATCTTCTACGGCGTCCTGCTCGGCCTCTTCCTGGTGGCGTTCTTCCTTCGCCGCGTGGGCGGCGGCGCGGTGTTCTTCGGGGCCGTGACCGCGCAGGCCCTCGTGATCGTGATGTACTTCTCGCTCGGCATCGGCTACCTCTGGTACAACCTCATCGGCTGCGCCGCGTGCATCGCCTTCAGCCTGGCCCTGCAGGCAATCCTGCCGCCGCGCGCCCGCACCGACGACGTATGAGCACACCTGAGATCGAGGGGCGCCCCGGGTTTCCCGGGGTGCCCCGAGCGTTGGGGAGTCTCGGGGGCCATGTCGGGGCCCCCCAGCCGGTAATAGCGTTCGGCCAACAGCCCTGCGGCTTCTTTCCGCGGCGCTTCCTCGTGGCCAAGATCCGGACCGCGCGACGCCTGCAGGCGGAGATCGGCGGGCGCGTCGTGTACTTCTGCCACGACAGCGACCACGACCCACGCGAGACACGCACGATCCTGCGCCATCGCGCGACGGGCCAGCCCGCGCCCCTGAACTTCGCCGTCGTCAGCAGACTCCAGCGCAAGTTCTCCCCGCTCTACGCCAAGCGCATCGCCGCGGACTGGCATGCCACCACGCTGGGGCAGCTCACGAACTACCTGGACCATCCCGCCATCGACCTCTTCCGTCACACGTCGGCGGAGACGGTGGCCAACTTCTGTCTCGCGATGTACCGCGGGATGGGTCTGCTCGCCGGCGTGGACGTCGTGCGCTCGAGCGATCCGGAGGTGCGGCGCCGCGCGTGCGACGTGGACGACTTCTTCGTGGACGTGCCGTACGAGGGCGAGCTCGTACGAGCACGCGCGCGCGACGGCGCGCTGTTCCTGCACGAGGGCGGCGATTCGTTCGTCTCGCTGCCGGCGGCCGCCGCCGGCTTCAGGAAGGAGCAGATCAGCCCGACGCGGGACACGCGGCTGCGGTGGATGCAGTCGGTGATCCACTGCACGCACTACGTGACGGGCGCGGGCGAGCAGGCGTATCTTCGGCCGGAGGACGGGCCGGAGATCGCGTACGTGCGACGGGAGGACATCGAGCGATCGGATGAAGCGTTCACGGAGCTCTGATAGAGGGGCGCCCCGGCTCCGCCGGGGTGCCCCGAAGGTTGGGGGGGTTGGGGGGCGCCCGGAGCCCCCCATCTGAATGGACACGCTGCGCGTCGGCATCACGTGCTATCCGTCGGTCGGCGGCAGCGGCGTGCTGGCGACCGCGCTCGGCGAGGACCTGGCGGCGCGCGGGCACGACGTGCACTTCATCACCTACGAGCGTCCGTTCCGCCTGCCCTCGGACGGACCGCGCCTGCACTTCCATCCCGTCGCGATCAACGAGTACGAGCTGTTCCGGTTCCCCGACTACACCCTGCCGCTCTCCGTGCGCATGGCCGAGGTCAGCCGCGACCATCGCCTCGACGTGCTCCACGTCCACTACGCCGTGCCTCACGCCACCGCCGCGATCCTCGCGCGCGCGATGCTCCCGCCCAGCCAGCAGCCCCGCGTGGTCACGACACTGCACGGCACGGACACGACGCTGCTCGGCCGCGACGCCGGCTATGCGCCTGCCATCAAGCACGCGCTCGCCTCGTCGGACGCGGTCACCGCCGTGTCCGAGTCGCTCAAGCGCGAAACCCAGCGCGTGCTCGACTTCGATGGCCCGATCGAGGTCATCCACAACTTCTTCGCTCCGCGCCCGCCCAGCCGCCCGCCCGAGGTCGTCCGCCGCGAGCTCGGTCTCCGCGGCGAAGTCCTCGTGGTGCACTCGTCCACCCTGCGTCCCGGCAAGCGCGTCGACCTCCTGCTGGAGACCGTCGCGCGCGTGCGCCCGCGCGACGCCTTCAAGCTCCTCATACTCGCCGGCGAGGCATTCGCGCCGTTCGCCGGCGACGTGCGGCGCCTCGGCCTGGCCGACCGCGTGATCGTCCGCGAGAAGGTCCACGCCATCGAGGATTACCTTCAGATCGCCGACGTCGGCCTCTACACCTCCGATGCCGAGAGCTTCTGCCTCAGCATCCTCGAAGCCATGTGCTTCGGCTGCCCGAGCGTCTCCACGCGCGTGGGCGGTATCCCGGAGGTGGTGGAGGACAACGAGAGCGGCCTGCTCGTGCCGGCCGGCGACGTGGCCGCGCTCGCCGGGGCGCTGGAGGCCCTGATCCACGACGCGCCGCGACGCCACGCCCTCGGGCGCGCCGCGCAGGCGCGCGCGCACGAGCGGTTCTCCGCCGAGGTCATCGTGCCGCGCTACGAAGCGCTCTACCGCCGGTTGTGCCGGTGACGACCCACGCACGCGCGGGGGCTCGGTCACCTTGACCAGGAGTGAACCCTGTGGGATGAATCTCTCCGGGAGGCGACCATGAAAACCCCGACCTACGCATGCATCGTATTCTTCGCCGTCATCGCCGCCGCCGTGCCCTCGTGGCTCTCGGCCCAGGGGCCCGCGCCGAGCCTGGCCAAGGAGCTGGCAGGGAGCTTCCAGCGCGCCGCGACCGAGATCCTCGACGTCGCGGAAGTGATGCCCGCCGACAAGTACGGCTACAAGCCGACACCCGAGATCTCCAGCTTCGGCGATCAGCTCGTGCACGTCGCCGGCATCACCCAGCGCTTCGTCGACTCCGCCAAGGGCACCAAGACGGAAGCCGCCCATCACGGCGCGATGGCGAAGCCCGAGGTCATCGCCCTCCTGAAGAAGACGTTCCAGAGCGCGCAGGAGATGATCAACTCGCTGACCGACGCCCAGATCCTCGAGCCCGTGAAGTTCCCGTTCGGCGACCGCACGGTCACCCGCGCCACGTTCTGGCAGGGCCCGCTGTACCAGATCCGCAACCACCACGGCCAGCTCGTGGTCTATCTGCGGATGAACGGGATCGTGCCGCCGACGACCGCGCGCCGGTAGGCTTCGCGTCGCTCACCGGGGCCGCCCCTTGCGGAGCGGCTCCTGGCCGTGAGGCTCAGCGGATCATCCTGTCGTGATACAGTGCCGTCTTCACGTTCCTGCCCTACCCGTTCAAGCCACTGAGCCTTGCTGGCGAGAAGGGGAGAACCGCCCTGGCGGCCATCGACGCCGTCTGCGACGTCAGCGCGCTGGGCCTGGCGACCGCGCAGGTCGCCGTCTCTTGAGCGCCCACGGCTTTCTCGGTCACGAGACCGAAACGGTCGGGCGATCGTCAGCTGGATGCTGAAGCGGCCCTACCCGACCGAAATCGGCGCCGCGTCCGCCCGCTGACGTCGCGCGAGATCGTGTCAGGCGTCGGTAAATTCCTTGACAGCCCTCTTTTGTTCTTTTAGCGTTCTCTTGCTCCCGGCCGTCATGGCGGCGAAGCTCACGCGTGCGAGGTGTGGACATGAGAGTGCCGCTGCCGATCGTCCTCGCTGCCGCCCTGCCCCTGGCCGTCGTCGCGTCGATGGTCGATTCCACGAATCCGCCGAGCGTGGTGGCGCGCGATGCGACACGCGACGTCCGATTCGCGGCCGTCGACCCGAGCCCGAAGCGTGGCGAGTCGCCGCCGGGACAGCCGTTCGAGATCACGGAGATCCGCGAGCGGTGCGACCACTACGACGCGAACCGCCAGCCGTTCTTCGGGACCACCCACCTGCACACGGGGCTCTCGTTCGACGCGGCCATCCGCTTCGTGGAGTACTCGTCCGGGAACAACCCGCGCGGCGCGTATCGATTCGCCAAGGGGCAGAGCAGCATCCAGCTGCCGGACCCGCTCGGATTCCAGACCGCGGAGCCGCTGCGCAACCCGCGCATCGATCGGCCGAGCGACTGGGGCGCGGTCACCGACCACTCGGAGCACTTCGGCGAGATCGGCATCTGCAAGAACTTCCTGGGCAAGGATGCGCCCGGCATCCTGTCGCTGGACTGCCGGATGATCAACGGCTTCTTCTATCAGCCGGGCGTGAGCCCGACCCAGGTCCTGAGCCGGACACTCGCTTCCAATGCGTTCACGCAGCTCACCATGATGAACCTCGGGCCCGTGTCCCGGAACACCCGCATGCCTCTCTGCGTCAACAACCCGGCCGAATGCACGTCCGCCGAGCTGGCCGTCTGGCAGGAGATTCAAGCGGCGGCCGAGGACGAGTACGACCGTAGCCGCCGCTGCTCGTTCACGACCTTCGTCGGGTACGAGGCCGCCTCCACGCCGCTCAGCGTGAACTGGCATCGCAACGTCATCTTCCGCAACGATCGGGTCGTACGGCAGCCGATCACCGCGATCGACATGGCCATCCGGCCGAACGAGAGCCCCACCACGGGTGGTCCGCAGGGCGTCGGCCGTCCCCCGACGTACATCGGCGACATCGTCCCCGACGACCCGGACGTGTTCCCGGTGCCCCCGAATACCCTGGTCACCCATCCGCTGCCTCAGCGGCTGTGGAACCGCCTCGAGCGGGAGTGCGGGCTCGGCCAGAACATCACCGGCGGCGGCGGTCTGCGCTGCGACTACATCACGATTCCCCACAACAGCAATCTCGGCGGCGGCATCGCGCCGCTGATTCCTCCGATGTTCCTCGATCCATTCAACCAGGAGGACGCGCGCCGTCACGCCCGCTTCGAGCCGCTGGTCGAGATCTACCAGGACAAGGGCAGCAGCGAGTGCCGGTGGGACCCCCGGTACAACAGCGGCACCGAGACCACCGACGAGTTCTGCAGCTTCGAGATCCTCGATACCGACAGCCTGACGTCGGCCTCCGGGGTGGGCGGCGGCTCCGGAAGCTCCCAGCTGACTCCTCAGGATTTCAACGAGCGGGCGTACGTGCGCAACGTGTGGAAGGAAGGCCTGCTGCAGGCCCAGCAGCAGTGGGGCGGCGTCAATCCGTTCAAGATGGGCGTGGTGGCGTCGACCGACTCCCACACGGGCGTCATGGGGTGGTCCCCCGAGACCGATCAGTGGCCGGGGCACCTCGGCATCGACGACGCCTGGCCGGTGCAGCGCGGCTCGACCATCCAGAACAGCTCGGGCGGTCACTCGGTGGTGTGGGCGGAAGAGAACGCGCGCGATTCGATCTTCGAGGCCCTGAAGCGCAAGGAGACCTACGGCACCAGCGGCACCCGCATCGTCGTGCGCTTCTTCGGCGGCTGGAACTTTCCGTCGAACCTCTGCCAGACCAACTTCGTGCCGACCGGATACCAGCGAGGCGTGCCGATGGGCGGCGACCTCCCGCCGCGGAGCGGGCAAGCGGGAGCGCCGCGCTTCATCGTCGCCGCGTGGAAGGACGACTTCATCGGCACCAACCTGGAGCAGGTCCAGGTCGTCAAGGGCTGGGTGACGGCGAACGGAACGAAGCAGGAGCAGGTGTATCGGGTCGCCGGCGAGCCCGGCAACCCACGGAATCCGGCGGTCGGCGTGGACACCCAAACCTGCCAGGCGAAGCCCGGCGGGTTCGAGCGCCTGTGCACGGTGTGGGAGGACCCGAGCTTCGATCCGACGCAGGCGGCCTTCTACTACGTTCGCGTGCTGGAGAAGCCGGTGTGCCGCTACAGCACGCTGTGGTGCCGCAACCGCATCGGCGTCGACCCGCTCAACCTGCAGCAGTGCAAGACGGACCTCGCCGCGATGCAGAGCTCGACCGACCCGCTGCTGCAGATCCGGGCGGATCGGGGCGCCGCGTGCTGCAACGATCAGACGACCTCCACGTTCGTGCAGCCGGCGATCCAGGAGCGCGCCTGGACCTCGCCGATCTGGTACGACCCGCAGCGATGAGGTGGCTGCGCGCTCCGGCGCTGCACATGGCGGCGATCGGAGCGCTGCTCTTCGCGGGGGCCGTCGCCGGGAAGGGATTCCCCTCGGGGACGCGGCTGCGCATCGTGATCCCCGCCCAGCGCGTCGAGGCCGCGCGCCAGGCCTTCCTCTACGAGCAGCGGCGCGCTCCGAACGCGGACGAGACAGCCGCGCTGCTCGATTACCTCGTGGACCAGGAGGTGCTCTACCAGTACGCGCTCCGGCTCGGGCTGCACGAGCAGCCGGTGACGCAGCGGCGGCTGGCGCAGATCGCAGCGTTCGTGGACGCCAATCCGCACGAGTCGCGCCCCGACCGCGAGCGCGCCGCCGAGGCCGTCGAGCTCGGCCTCCATCACGGCGACGTCGTCGTCCGGCGGATTCTCATCGACGGGGCCCGACGCCTCATCCGGGCGGTCGTGCTCACGCGACAACCCGATCCCGCGATGGTGCAGGAATATCTCGCGGCCAACCGCGAGCTGTTCACCTGGCCCGCGCGGACGCGCATCACGCACGTCGCGGTGAACGGATTCAAGTGGCCCAGGGACGGCCGGGAGCGGGCCGCCGCCCTGCTGGACCGCCTGCGGCGGGAGTCGATCGCACCGGACGCAGCCGTCCGCCTCGGCGACGAGCCGATGGTGCCGCCGACGCTGCCCCTCCTGAGCGCGAAGGATCTGCAGACCCGCTTCGGCATGACGTTCGAGCAGGGCCTGCGGGACGCGCCCCCGGGGGCCTGGTACGGCCCCGTCGCGTCCCGATTCGGTTACCACGTCGTGTGGGTCCACGAGCGCCAGGAGGCGACGCTCCCGCCGTTCGCCGAGATCCGGGACAAGGTCGAGCAGCGCTTGCTGCACAAGCTCGCCGACGACTGGCTCGCCTTCCGCCTGCGCCAGCTGCGTGGCGAGTTCGAGATCGTCCTGCCGAAGGTGACGTCGTGAACGCTTCGCTCGGGGCCGCCGTGCTGCTCGCCGCAGTGCTGTGGCCGCTGCCCCTCGCCGCCCACCAGTTCGCGCCCGCGCTCCTCGAGCTCCAGGAGGTCGCGCCGGGCCGGGCGGCCGTACGGTGGAAACAGCCGGCAGTGCGGCTGCAGGGCAGCCAGCTGCGGCCCGTCCTGCCACCCAGCTGCGAGGGCGTCGGCGCGCCGAAGGTCACTCGCGAAGGCAGCGGAATGGTCGCGAGCTGGGAGATCGTCTGCCCCGGTGGCGTCGTGGGCAAGACCGTCGGGGTGGACGGCATCGCGACGAGCCAGGCGGACGTGCTGCTCCGGGTCGGGTTGACCGACGGCCGATCGTTCCGGCGCGTGCTCACCCCGGACCAGCCGAGCTTCCGCGTGCCGACGGTGGAGAGCAAGCTCGGGGTCGTGCGCGGCTACGCGGTCCTGGGGATCGAGCACATCCTCACCGGCTGGGATCACCTGCTGTTCGTCCTCGGGCTGATCCTGCTCGTCGGTCCCGCACGAATGCTCCTGTGGACGATCACGGCGTTCACCGGCGGCCACAGCGTCACGCTCGCCCTCGCCACGCTGGGCCTCGTCAACGTGCCTCCGGCGCCGACGGAGGCGGCCATCGCGCTGAGCATCTACCTGCTGGCGGTCGAGCTGATACGGAGCCGGGCCGGCCGGACCACCCTGATGCGACGGGTGCCGTGGCTCGTGGCCGGCGTCTTCGGGTTGCTGCACGGGCTCGGCTTCGCGGGAGCGCTCGCCCAGGTGGGACTGCCCCCGGGCGAGATCCCCCTGTCGCTCTTCGCCTTCAACGTCGGGATCGAGGTGGGCCAGCTCGGATTCGTCGCCGTCGTGCTCGGCGCAATGGCGCTCGTGCGGGCGGTCCGTCTCCCCCAGCCCGCGTGGGGCGCCTCGCTCGCCGCCTACGCGATCGGCTCGCTGGCGATCTACTGGTTCCTGGAGCGCATCATCCCCCGCTGGGGTTGAGGCGTCTTCGCGCCGCCCGACTCACCGCCGGCGCTTCCTCCAGCTCGATCCCGAACACCGCCGACAGCCGGGGGGCGGGGGGGGACGGGCCCCTGGCGGCAACGGCCACCCGCGGACCCGGGGAGCAGCGACGTCCGAGAATGGCCCTTTTTATGTCTCTTACGCTCCGGGGGTGTCTCAGTTCGAAACTCTGGCGACCCAATCGCCGCCGATCCACCGGGCGGGTGGGGCGGGTGGGCCTTGGGAAACCCGATCGGACTGTCTGGCCCACCGCCCGCCTGTCGGTTGCCGGTACGCCTGTCCCGACGTACGACGACGGGTTTCCCAAGGCCCACCCACCCCGCCCGCCCTCTCCGCGCCGCTCAAGGTCGGATCTAGGACTCGAGTGGCGAGGCTCTCGTGTGCGGCCGGAAGCGAGTGCGTGCCCCCAACCTTCCTACGACACGCTGGCTTGAGGTCGGCCGTGAGCGTCGGTATGCCACGCGAGTCCTTCGCTGCACGCCGCCGCGGCCCGAGCGCCGCGGGGAGGGCGGGAGAGACGGGTGGGCCTTGGGAAACCCGTCGTCGTACGTCGTGACAGGCGTACCGCTTACCGACATTCAGGCGGACTGCTAGCCGGTCCGATCGGGTTTCCGAAGGCCCACCCGTCTCTCCCGCCCGGCGAACACTACCCGGCGGCGCAGCCTCCTTGACATGTTGCGGCGCCCCTCCTTAGAGTCGAGATGCTGACGCGCGGCCCACGCGTCGTTCAGCGGGAGGCACTATCATGGCCAGCCTGAGAATGGCGTCCGGGCGAGTCCAGGGGTTGATCGTCGCGGTGGTCCTGTCGGGTCTCACGTGCCCCGGCCCCGCCCCCGTCCCCCCGGCGGCGGCGCAGGCGGCGAAGCCCTGGGAGTTCGGGGCGTACCGCCAGTTCACGCCGCCGCCGACGCGCAGCGCGCCGTCGGGGACGACCACCCGTGCGGCGACGCCGATGCTCAAGCTCTCCCGTGTCGCGGTCCAGCGGCCCCAGGTCGCACCCGGCGAAACGGCCAACCTGATCGCGGAATACGAGGTCTCGGTCGCACAGGAGACCATCGAGGTCAAAGAGACCCGCGTCATCCGCTTCGAGGGGCAGCAGGTGGCGACGCTGGAGAAGATCGTCTCGCTCCCACGCGGCACGGCCGGCAGCACCGTGGCGTTGACGGTGCCTGCGGACGCCGCGCCGGGCCTGTACACCATCACGACGACGATCGAGCCGCGCCCTGTCGTCGGCACGCGTAACGTGTCAGGTGCCGGCGCGGAGGACCGGGCGAGCTCGATGTTCCGGGTCCAGGCCCGCGCGGCGACGCCGGCGGCATCCCCGGCTGCGCCGCCCGCCCCCGCAGCGGCGCCGCCGACGGCTTCGGCTCCTGCCGCACCGCCGGCGACAGGCGGCGATGCACCGGCTCAGTTCAAGCTCTGGACCGACAAGACGAAGCACAAGGTCGGTGAGCCGGTGAAGGTGTTCTTCCAGGCGAATCGCAACGGCTACGTCACGCTCGTGAACGTCGGAACGAGCGGCAAGATCACGATCCTGTACCCGAACGCCTATACGCCGAACCATGCGGTGAAGGCCGGACAGACCTATTCGGTGCCGAGCCAGGAGGACCCATACGAGCTGACGCTCGGAGGGCCCGAGGGCGTTGAGCTCGTCTACGCGCTGTTCACCACGGGCCCGACGCGGTTCATCGAGGAAAACCTGACGAAGGACACCGCGTTCGCCCCCGTCAACGAAAAGGCGGAGGCCATCACCCGCGACATCAACCTCACCGTGAAGAAGATTCCGCTGAAGGAGCAGGCCAGCGCCGTGCTCGAGATCGAGGTCGTCAAGTAGGGCGGTCCGGGACCGCCCCTCACTCGAACTGGAACCGTACTCCCGCGGTGAACGAGTGGTTGGTCACGTGCTCTCGTCCCAGGACCGTCTCGTAGTGCGCGAAGGCCGACATCCCGCGCGGGAGCGTCGCCGTGAGGCCCGCCGCGAGATTGACATAGTTCCGATCCGGGTTGTTGGTCGGCGCGCCGAACGTGGTGCCCAGGGGATCCGCCAGCAGGCTGCCCGAGATGAGCCGGCTGCCGCCCTTGAACTCGTGCTCCCACTCCGCGCGCGCCAGCGGCGTCAGGACGCCCCACGGCGTGCTGATGGCGTAGGAGATCTGGCCGCCTAGGTCCGTCGCCAGCGACTCCACCTTCTGACGGCCCACCCGCAAGTTGAAGAGGTCGGCGCCGCGCTCCTGGAAGCCGTCGATGCGGATGTTGATGTAGGTCGCCTTGGCCGTCGGGCCCACGGTCAGCGGCCCGAAGTTGAAGTTGTATCCCCCCGATACGCTGACGGAGAACTGGTTCGCGTCGGGATCCGCTTTCGCGGTCGCGCCGGTGTCGCCGAACGTCACGTTGCGGCTGACCCCGTAGCCGTTCCACCCGTAGGTGGCGATCGTGTCGACGTAGAACTTGTCGGCGACGTAATAGCTGCCGAAGACGGACAGACTGTAGCCGCTCATCCGCACCTGGCCACCGGCATCGTCGAGGTTGGCGACGGTGTGCAGATAGCCGAACGCGGCGCCCACCACCACGTTCTCGCTCACCCGATAGTCGCTGCCCAGCGTGAGCCCCTGGGTATTGAACTTGAAGCCGGTCTCCTTGCTGGTGGTGTCCTGGTCACCGAAGCTTCCCTGCCCGTTCAGGAAGATCCCGAGCCCGCCCAGGACCTTGAACGGATCGGCGCTCGCTCCCCCTCCAGGGCTGGACGGCATGAGGGTCGCGAGCGCTTCCAGCGGTATCGATTGACCGGCCACGTTGAGCGACAAGCCGCTGACACTCACGCCGCCGGTGCTCCCGCGGCGCAGGGCGGCGAGGCGAATACCGATGTTGGTGGTCTGGACGGTCGTCGTCGTCAGGGCGAGGTTGCCGAGCACGCTATATGTCTTCAGTCCCGTGATCGCGGTCGACGTGACGTCGTTGACGACGAACGTGACCGACGTGGCTGCTCCGCCGCCGGCGATCGATGCCGTGACCGTGACGGGGCCTGGCGTCGGGCCCAGCGTCAGCGTGATCTGCGCCAGCCCGTTGACGGTCGGCGTCGAGGTGGCCGACGGGCGCGCGCCGCCGATCACTTCCCAGATCACGATCACCGAGGGCGTCGCCGGGGTGACCCTGACGACGAGCGGTTGCGGCAGCGTGCTGTTGATCACGCCGTTCTGATTGTTGCCGGAGACGATGGTGATGCTGACGGCCGGAGCCGTCGCGGTCTCGGTGAACGTCACGGAGGCCCCCGGGACCGAAGCCGTCACCCCGGTGGTCGGTCCCGCCGGCGTGAGGGTGTTGCTCGCCTGACCGCTGGCGTTGGTCACCGATGTGGCAGCACCGAGCGTGCCGCTGCCGGACGAGACGTTCCAGGTCACGATCTGGCCGGAGACCGGGATGCCGTTCTGCGTCACGCTCACCACCAGAGACGCCGGCAGCGGCACGCCGATCGTTCCGGCCTGGTTGTTGCCGGAGACGATCGCGATGGCGAGCTGCGCTGCACTCGCGCTCTCCGTGAAGGTCACCGACGCGCCGCCCGGAACCGAAGCCGTCACGGAGGTGGTGGGCCCGGTCGGCGTGAGCCCGTTGCTCGCCTGACCGCTCGCGTTCGTCACCGAGGTGGCGACGGCCAGCGCACCGCTCCCGGCGGTGACGGCCCAGGTGACCGTGACCCCGGAGACCGGGACGCCGTTCTGCGTCACACCGACCACCAGGAAGGCCGGCAGCGGCGTACCGATCGTTCCGGACTGATTGTTGCCGGCGACGATCGCGATGACCAGCGGTGCTCCTGTCGCGCTCTCGGTGAAGGCCACGGATGCGCCGCCGGGGACGGAAGCGGTCACGGTGGTGGTCGGCCCCGTCGGCGTGAGCACGTCGCTCGCCTGGCCGCCCGCGTTGGTGACCGAGGTGGCGACCGCGAGGACACCGCTACCGGCGGTGACGGCCCAGGTGACGGTCACTCCGACGACCGGGGCGCCATTCTGCGTCACCGTGACGACCAGGGGAGTCGGCAGCGGCGTGCCGATCGTTCCGGTCTGGTTGTTACCGGCGGCGATCGCGATGGCGAGCGGAGTCACCGTCACGACGAGGTTGAAGGCCGTCGTCCGGCCGAGGGGGCTGCCCGTGACCGTGATGGGGAAGGTGCCGGCGGCGGTCGCGGCCGTGGTGGTGATGGTCAGGACGGTCGAGCACGTCGGGTTACAGGATGCGATCGAGAACGCCGCGGTGGCGCCGCTCGGCAGCCCGGACGCGGCGAAGGACACGGCCTGGGTCGCGCCGGAGGTCAACGTCGCCGTGATGGTCGTCGTCCCCGAGGCGCCGGCGGTCACGGTGACGCCGCCCGAATTGCTCAGCGAGTAGTCGAACGGCCCGCCGACCGCGAGATTGAGGGTCGTGGTCCGGCCCAGCGGGCTACCCGTGACCGTGATGGGAAACGTGCCGGTCGCGGTCGCTGCCGTGGTCGTGATCGTCAGCGTGGTCGAGCACGTCGGGTTACAGGACCCGACGGAAAACGTCGCGGTGGCGCCACTCGGCAGCCCGGACGCGGCGAAGGATACGGCCTGCGTCGCGCCCGAGATCAACGTGGACGTGATGGTCGACGTTCCCGAGGCGCCCGCGATCACGACGATGCCGCCCGAGTTGCTCAGCGAGTAGTCGAAGGATGCGCCGACGACGAGATTGAAAGACGTGGTCCGGCCCAGCGGGCTGCCCGTGACCGTGATGGGGAAGGTGCCGGCCGGGGTGGCCGCCGTGGTCGCGATCGTCAGGATGGTTGCGCACGTCGGGTTACAGGACCCGTTCGAGAACGTCGCCGTGGCGCCGCTCGGCAACCCGGACGCGGCGAAGGACACGGTCTGGGTCGCCCCTGAGACCAAGGTCGCCGTGATGGTCGAGGTGCCCGAGGCGCCGGCGGTCACGCTGATGCCGCCCGAGTTGCTCAGCGAGTAGTCGAAGGGGGCGGTGACGACGAGATTGAGGGTCGTGGTCCGGCCCAGCGGGCTGCCGGTGACCGTGATGGGGAAGGTGCCGGCCGGCGTCGCCGCCGTGGTCGCGATGGTCAGGATGGTCGCGCACGTCGGATTACAGGCGCCGACGGAAAACGCCGCGGTGGCGCCGCTCGGCAGTCCGGACGCGACGAAGGACACGGCCTGGGTCGCGCCCGAGATCAACGTGGCCGTGATGGTCGATGTTCCCGAGGCCCCGGCGATCACGGAGACCCCGCCCGAGTTGCGCAGCGAATAGTCGAAGGGGGCGGTGACGACGAGATTGAGGGTCGTGGTCCGGCCCAGCGGGTTGCCGGTGATCGTGATGGGGAAGGTGCCGGCTGGCGTCGCCGCGGTGGTCGTGATGGTCAGGACGGTCGAGCACGTCGGGCTACAGGATCCGACGGAAAACCCCGCGGTGGCGCCGCTCGGCAGCCCGGAGGCCGAGAAGGACACGGCCTGGGTCGCCCCCGAGGTCAACGTGGCCGTGATGGTCGAGGCGCCCGAGGCGCCGGCGATCACGGTGATGCCGCCGGAGTTCGTCAGCGAATAGTTGAACGGAGCGTTCACCACGAGATTGAACGTCGTGGTGCGGGTGACCGGGACGGCGGTCGGGCTCGTGCTACCCGTGACGGTAATCGAGAAGGTGCCCGTGGGGGTCGTGGCCGCGGTGCTGATGGTCAAAGTAGTCGAGCACGTGGGGTTGCAGGAGGTGAGCGAGAAGCTCGCCGAAGCGCCGCTCGGCAATCCCGACGCGGAGAAGGACACGCTCTGCGTTGTGCCCGCCGTCAGCGTGGCCGTGATGGTGTTGGCTCCTGAGCCGCCTTGGGTCACCGTGACCCCGCCGGAATTGCTCAGCGAGTAGTTGAAGGGCGCGTTCACGACGAGGTTGAAGGACGTGCTCCTGAAGACGGGGCTGGCGAAACCCGAAACGGTGATCGGGAACGTACCCGTGGGGGTCGAGGCCGAGGTCGTGATGGTCAGGGTGGTCGAGCAGGTCGGGTTGCAGGACGTGGAGGAGAAGTTCGACGTGGCCCCACTTGGGAGCCCGGATGCCGAGAAAAATACGGTCTGCGTTTGGCCCGATGTCAGCGTGGCCGTGATGGTCGTGGCCCCGAAGCCCCCCTGGGCCACCGTGATGCCGCCGGAATTCGACATCGTGAAGTCGAACGGGAATTGCGCGTGGGCGGGCGCGGCCCCTGCCAGCCCGGCGAGGAGCGCGAGGCACAAGGCCCACCGCGCCCCGGTGGAGAGGTAACACCCGGAGAGTGTCCGGCGAATACCTGTCACGTCGACATTCCGCAACGGCTCCTGTCGAAGCTGGTCTCAACAAACGCCTTGCTTCACGTCGAGCAACTGCCTCCATCCCCGAACCTCAATGGGGATGGTCCTGGCGCCGGAGACGGGTAGTCCTCCGGCGTCGGCACGAACCTACTTGGAGAGGTCCTCGTTTGTCAAACCGAGAGGTGGCTCGCGACGGGTCAGGGCTTGCGGACGAACAGGAAGTCGCCGGCCTCGTGACCGGCGAACCGGATGGGGGCGTACTCGGGGACCTGCCGGACGTCCAGCCGCTCCACGGCGGTCATGACGTCGACCTGGAGCCGGCGGAACAGCTCCTGCGTCGGCAGCACGCCCTGGTTGCGGCGAAGGAGCTCGAGGAAGGACTGGGCGAACGGCGAGTGGGCGCCCCCCGTGGTGTCCACGACCGGCTCGACCCCCCCGGAAGTCAGCAGCAGGCGCGATCGCTTGCGCGCCATGCTCTGCATGGCCTGCGCGCGCCCCTCGTCGCTCAGTCCCGGCTCGAGCCGCGCGACGGCCGAGCGCGTCATCGCCCCCGAGTAGCACGAGTCGGCGACGACGAGGAGCTGCTGCACGGCCATGGCGTTCAGGATGTCGGTGACCGAGATATTGGAGATCCAGTTCGCCGGGCTGTCCGGCTCGGCATCGACCGGCAGCCAGTGCCCCCGTTGATTGACCCGGTCGAGCTGACCGTGACCGGCGTAGTAGACGAGCAGGTTGTCGTCCTCGGTGAGCCGCGCGCGCAGGGCGTTGAGCGCGGAGAGCATCTCGTAGCGGTTCGCGTTCAGCAGCAGGGTGACGGTGAAGCCGTATTGGTCGCGCAGCACGCCGGCGACCTCGCGGGCGTCGTTGACGGCGGTCCGGAGCGGGCGGATCAGGCGGTAATCGTCGTTGCCGATCACGAGGGCATGATAGGCACCGAACGTGGCGCCGGGCCGCAGGATGCGACCCGGCTCGGCCGGGGCCACCGACGGGCTCGGCGGCCGATTCAGGACGAGGAACTCGAGGGTCGACGTCAGCCCGAGGCGGTCAGTGGCCACGATGCGGACGCGTTCTTCGCTCTGGCGGACGCGTATGTGCGTCTGGAAGACCGCGCGACCGTCCGGCGCCTCCTCCCTGCCGTTGACCGTGACGGACCTCAACGGATTCTGCGCGATCACGCGGCCGACGAGTCGCAGGTCATCCGTCGGCGCCGTGTGGATCGCGACCGCGCTCGCGCCGCCGGACGGCACGATCCGGATGTCTCGGGTCTGCGCCGCGAGCATGAGCTCGGGCTCGACGACCTCGATCCGCGGCGCGCCGGCGCTCGCCGGCGCCGCGGCCTTGCCCGCTTCTCCGGCGTAGACGATCTCGACGGCCGCGGCCCCGCCTCCGGCACCCTTGCGGTACCAGTTCAGCGCCTGGACCGGATCGCGCGGGACGCCGAGCCCGTTCTCGTACAGATGGCCCAGGTTGATCGCCGCGCGGCGAAAGCCCGCATCGGCCGCGCGCCGGTACCATCGCGCCGCGGCCTCGTAATCGGGCGGGACGCCCAGGCCCTTCTCGTAGATCTCACCCACGTAGGTCTGCGCGGCCAGATCGCCCTGCTCGGCCTGCGTCATCCACACCTTGAGGGCCGTCCGGTAGTCGGCGCGATCGTAGGCGATGTACTCACCCCCGCGAATCTCGCAGTCGCGGGCCGAGGTCTTGATGGGGCGCCGGGGACCCTGGTACACGAGCTGCGCCCCCAGCTTGCGGACTGGCGCGGGAAGGAGGCAGTCGACGATCAGGAACTCGTCGGCCTTCGATGGCGCTCCGACTTCCGGTCTCGCGCTCCCGGCCTGGCTCGGGGCGCTCGGCGGGGCACTGCCGCACCCGGCGGCAAGCAGGATCGCGATCACCGCCGCGAGTCTGCCGCTCATCCCCGCCATTCTATCCCGTTCACGGATGCCAAACCCGTGTCTCCGGGCGCCACGGCGGCGCCTGGAAGCCCCGAGCATTGGGGAAGCTTGGGGGGCGCCCGGAGCCCCCCATCTAATCAACCCCTCGAGTCAGGTCCGCGATGATGGAGGGCCAGAGGTTCTGCCAGCAACACACGTGGTCGAAATCGGGGATGAGCACGATCGTCGCCGACTCGAACCGGCCGCCGGAGACGATTTCGGGCGGGACGACGCGGTCACGGCCCCCGAGATAGTGTCGCTGGTAGAGATGGGACGGCAGCGGCGGTTGCGACGCGGGATTGAGAGAGCCCGCGAGGCGGAGATAGCCGTGGCGGGCCGTCCAGGCATCGATGTCGAGATTCGCCGCCACGGTGATGACGCCGGCGGTCTGAGCGAAGCGGGCGGCGAGGAGCACGGCGAGGACGCCGCCGCCGCTGTATCCGATGAAGGCGAGACGATCGAAGGCGCGCGTCATCGGGTGTCGCGCGAGCGCCGCCGTCATGCTGGCGACCACGCGATCCGAGTAGCGCTCGCTCGTCCAGAGGGCGGGCGTACACCCCGGGTCGTCGCGCAGGCCGTGGTAGCAGGGGCGGCCGAGATAGAGGGTCGGGCTGTCGTCGAGGCGCATCAGGTTCAGGACGAGCGGGTTTCGCGGCGTCGGATCGGCGGCCGGGCTCCACGCGTCCCACGGCGTCCCATCACCATCGAGGTACACGTGGAGCACGCGCGACCGGCGCCCCGGGCGCTCGAGCACGACGTGCCGAAACGGATCGCCGGCGACGATGGTGCCCTGCAAGCCGGCGTTCGCGACCTGGTCCCACCATCGCCGCGCGGGTGAGGCACAGCCCGTCAGGGTCACGAGGAGGAGGAGGACCGCTGTCAGGCCGCGGGCCGCCGATGGCATGGTGCGGCTATTGAGTCACCCAGCCCTTCTGCACGGTGACGCGGCGCACGTCGACCGCGGTGACGCCCGCGACGGTTCGAACGAGGTCAGCCGCCGCTTGTCGCGCGGCCGCATCCCGAAGGACACCGACCAGCTTGACGCTGCCGTCGACGCCCACGTCCTCGACCGCCACGCCCGGCTCGTCGGAACTGGGAATCCGGAGGAGCCTGGCTCCCCGCAGCTTTTGCTCGACCGACTCCCGGATCCTCGTCGGCTCGGGCCGCTCGGCAAGGGGCGGCCGGGTCTTGACCGACGGCGTCCGCCCGCTGCCCGTTGCGCCGGGCGCGGGCGTCGTCGGCGACGGGGCTTTCGCGACGACCCGGTCCGGCTTCTCAGCACTCGGGCGCGTTGCCGGCGTCGAGGACGGTGGCTCGGCAGGCTTGGTTGCCTCATCGCGCGGGACAGTGACCTGGCTCGGTGGCCGCGGCGCTTCGTCACGAGCGGCAGGCGGCTCGACGGGACGAGCGACCGGTGGCGTGGCGGCGGGCGCGGCCGCGCGCGGCTGCGTCGCGGCTGGAGGAGAAACCGGCGGCGGCTCTGATCGCCACCAGAAAACAGCCAGGCCGGCGGCCGCGAGAACGCCGAGGCCGACCACCGCGGCACCCGCCCTGAGCCGCCAGGACGGACCGGGCTTTGCCGGATCGTCCGACACCGGCCGCGGCCCGCCTGGCGTCACCCGCTCACCGAGGGCCGTCTCCACCGGACGGCGCGTGGCGCCGACGGGTGCCGCCGTCTGAGCGGGGACCGCCGGCATCTTTCGACCGGCGTCCGGCGGAGACGGCCGCACTTCCGTCGGGCGGATGAGGACGGTCGGAGCGTCGTCGAACGTCGCCTGGCGGCGCGCCTCCTGCGTCTGGCGCAGGGTCGTTTCCGCTCGCGTCTCCGGCGCTTGCGCCGGGGGGGCCGCGGCTTCGACCTTCAGCTCCGCAATCGCCGCGATGCCGGCCGCGCGGGCGGCCGCGTAGAGCCGGCCTGCCTCGTCGAAGAGCGGTCGGGCGGCGCCGAACTGTTGCTGGCTGAGCGCCGCCACCGCGCGGGCCTCGGCACGCTCGGCTTCTTTCCACAGCTCGGGCGCGTGCTTCGCCGCGTGCGCGTCGACGGCCGCGCGGCGCGCCGCGTCGACCGTCTCCACCGCCTTCTCGGCATCGGCCCGCGCGCGCGCGGCTTCACGCGCACGTTCCTCGGCGCGCCCGTAGAGGGTCGACGCCTGATCGAACGCGCGGCCCGAGTCTTCCCAGGCCTCGCTGGCAAGGGCGGCGTCGCCCGCCGCTGCGCTCGTCTCGGCTTCGTTCCAGTCCGAGACCGCGTAGGCGGCCGCTTCCACCGCCATCGCTCCGCGACGGCGCTCGGCCGTCTCCTGTTGCTTCTTCCGCGCCTCTTCACGCTGCCGGCGCACGAGCTCGCGGACCTGGGTCTGGGCCTGATGGTAGAGGGTGAGGGCGGCCTCGAACGCCTCGGCGGCCCTGCCGTATTGCTTCCGGAGCAGCGCGGCTTCGCCTTCGGTGGACTTGCGGACGGCCTCCTGCCAGACCTCCGGCGATCGATGCTCGGCGTCCATCGACTCGGCACTTCGCCGGCCCTCCGCGGCTCGCTCGCGCGCGGCATCCGCGCGCCGGTGCTCGCGCTCGCGGGTCTCGAGCGCGGCTTCCTCGGCGCGGCGGTAGAGAACCGACGCTTCGTTGAACGCGCCGCCGGCCGGGGCCGAGGGCTTCTTGGCGAAGATCGCCTGCGCCTCGGCGAACCGGGTCTCGGCGGCGTCCCAGAGCTCTCGCGCATATTGCGTCGCGCCCGCGGCCTGCGCCTGGCGCTGGCCCTGCGTGGCCGTCTCGCGCGCCCGTCCCGCCGTGCGACGCTCTTCGCCCTGTCCCTGCCGGGCGGCGTCCAGCGAGCGGCGGTAGGCGGCGGCGGCCTTGTCGAAGCCCTGCTGGGCTTCGGTGTACGCCTCGCGCCTGAGGTCCGCTTCGGCCGCGGCCGCGGCCGCCTCGGCTTCGCTCCAGACAGCCGGCGCATGCTGCGCGGGATCCTCGACCTGAGCCTCGCCCCGCGCCTTCGTCATCTGCTCACGGGCCTCGTCGGCCTGCTGGCGGGCGTGGCGAAGCCGTTCCTGCCGGGCCAGCGTCGTCTGCCGCAGCGCCACGATCTCTTCGCTCGAGGCGTCGGCCGGCGAGACCTCGGCGACTTGCTTGAGGATCTCGAGGCAGAGCGCGTACTGCTGGTCGTCCAGCGCGGCTCGGGCCTTGGCGAGCAGGTCGGTGGCGAGCTGGCGCTGGCGCTGCGCGTCGGCCTGCGCGCGGGCCCGGTCGAGATGCTCCCGCGCGCGCTGGTGGTCCGGCATCTCCGCGACGATGCTTTCGAATTGCTCCGCCGCGTCGGCGAAGCCGCCGACGTCCAGCAGCTCGTTGGCGCGCCGGAAGGCGGGAGCGAGCGCGTCGGCCTGCGCGATCTTCGCCTCCAGCGCGTCGATCCTGGCACCCAGCGCGCGTTCGACCGCCTGCACCGCCACCAGGCCGTTGCGCTCGGAGATCGGCGGGATGGGGGCCTCGTCCTCTGGCGGACCCACGCGCTCGGCCAGGGCGGCCTGCAGCTGGACGAGCCGATCGCGCTGGCGACGGACACGGGCCAGCGCGCCCTGCCGCTCCTCGATCAGGCGTCCATGCACGATCTCGAGCTCGGCGCGCATCTCTTCCAGGTCGCGGAAGCGCTCGGTCGGATTCTTGCGCATCGCCCGCTGCACGACGGCGGTCAGCTCGGCCGGGATGGTGGGATCGATCTCGCTCGGCGAGGGCGGGTCCTCCGTCCGCAGCTGCTCGAGCAGCTGCATCGCGTCCTCGCCGAGAAAGGGAGGCCGCAGGGTCAGGAGCTCGTAGAAGACCGAGCCGATGGAGAACATGTCCGAGCGGTGGTCCACGCGGCCGCGGACCTGCTCGGGCGAGATGTAGCGCAGGGTGCCCATGATCAGCCCGGTCCGCGTCAGCCCCGCCTCGGTCGTGGCGATGTGCGCGATGCCGAAATCGAGGATCTTCACGTGGCCGTTGCGCTGCATGAAGATGTTCCCGGGCTTCATGTCCCGATGCACGATGCCCTTCTGATGCGCATAGTGGAGCCCGCTGCAGACCTGGAGCATCACGGACACCTTGTCCTCCAGGGGCAGGGGCGGCGTGGACTTGATGAGCTGCCGGAGCTCCTCGCCCTCGAGCAGCTCCATGACGATGAAGAGTCGGCCCTCGTCCTCGCCCATGTCGTAGACGGTGACGATGTTGGGATGGTTCAGCTTCGCGCACGCCTTCGCTTCGCGGAAGAACCGGGCGCGGAGCTCGTCCGTGACCTCGACCTCGGGTGAGATGACCTTGAGCGCCACCTGACGGTCGAGGATGGGGTCGTGGGCCTTGAAGATCATGCCCATGCCCCCGCGGCCGACCCGATCGATGACGCGGTACTTGCCGATCGTCTCGGGCATCAGGCGCCGCATGGCTTCGCGGGAATTGCCGGGATACCTATGCTTTCCTCCGCCGGACTAACGCACCGCGGCACCAGCCATCCGGACGTCCGCAGCTCCACGACTCGCGTGGGCCGGCAGGAGGAATTGTAATCAGCCGCCTGCGGGAGGGCAACGTGAACCCAGAATGCGCGGCAGATGGGGTACGATTTCGTGGAGGAACGCGTCCATGGCTCTGCTCAAGATCACCGAGGCCGGCGGGCGAGAGTGGGAACACTCGCTGTCGCCGAACAGCGCGTGCACCATCGGGCGCGCGGCGGACAACACGTGCGTGCTGGACGATTCACAGGCCTCGCGCCACCACGCCCACATCGTCCACCGGGACGGCGGCTTCGTGCTCGTCGACGGCAGCGTCGTGGGCGGACAGGTCAAGCGCAGCACCAATCACGTCTACGTCAACGGCGAGCCGCGCCTCGAGCATCGTCTGGAAGACGGCGACCGCATCACGATCGGCGCCAGCACGCTGCAGTTCGAGATGGCCGCGGCCGCCCCGCCGCCCGCCGTGGATTACGACGACGACCCTCTCGGCCACACCCAGCTCCTCGTCTCCACCGGGGACGTCATCCGTGCCGCGCTCGAGGCGGAGTCGGCCTCGGGCTCGGCGCCCGAGGAGCTCGCCGCCCTCCGTCGCAAGAGCGAGATCCTGTCCCTGCTCTACGAGATGAGCACCGCCCTCAGCTCCGTCTTCACCCTCGACGTCATCTTCGAGAAGGCGGCGGACATCCTCTTGCGGGTCACCCCGGCGGATCGCGTGCTCGTGCTGCTCGCCGAGCCGGGCGCCACGCCCTCGGACGGCGAGCCGCAGTTCAAGGTGGCCAAGATGAGGGTCCGTGACCCGGCCCTCGACGCGAAGGCGACCCAGACGACCATCGGGCGGACCATCACGCGCAAGGTGATGCGCGAGCGGGCGGCGCTGCTGTCGCAGGACGCCGCCGCCGACCCCGAGCTCGGCGCCGTCGAGTCCATCCTGTCGCAGGGCATCCGGTCCACGATCTGCGCTCCGCTCATCGCCGACTCGACCGTGCACGGCGCTCTCTATGCCGACCGCCTCGACCCGCTGGCCTGGTTCACCCGTGACGATCTCCAGCTGGTGACGGCCGTGGCCTCCCAGACCGCGGTGGCCGTCGAGAGCGCGCGCTCGCACGAACGGCTCGCGCGCGAAGAGGTGGTCCGCGCGACCTACGGCCGGTTCCTGCCCGATTACGTCGTCAAGCAGATCCTCGAGAACCCGGAAGCCATCAAGCTCGGCGGCGTGAGCCAGACGATCACCGTGCTCTTCGCCGATATCCGCGGCTTCACGCGCCTGTCGGAGCACGCCTCTCCCGAGAAGGTCGTCCACCTCCTGAACCGGTACTTTTCCGTGATGTCGGAGATCATCTTCACGCGCGGCGGCACGCTCGACAAGTTCATCGGCGACGGGTTGATGGCCCTGTTCGGCGCGCCCTACACCTCGCCGCACGACGCCAGCGACGCCATCACGGCGGCCATCGAGATGCAGCGCGCGGTCAAGCAGATCGAGATCGAGCTCCACGCCGCCGGGCTCGGGGAGATCAGCATCGGGATCGGGCTGCACACGGGCGAGGCGACGGTCGGCTACATCGGCTCCGACCGCCGCTCGGAGTACACGGCCATCGGCGACACTGTCAACGTGTCGTCACGGCTGGAATCGCACGCGAAAGCCGGAGAGATCCTCGTCAGCGAGGAGACGATGAAAGCGGCCGGAGAGATGCCGTGCCTGTTCGTCCCCCGCGATCCGATCCGCGTCAAGAACCGTCAGCGACCGGTCCGTATCTTCGAGGTCGACTGGACGCTGATGAAAACGTAGGGCGGGGGCTCGTAGTGTCTCAGTTCGAAACTGTGGCGACCTAATCGCCGCCGATCCACCGGGCGGGTGGGGCGGGTGGGGCCTTGGGAAACCCGATCGGACTGTCTGGCCCACCGCCCGCCTGTCGGTTGCCGGTACGCCTGTCCCGACGTACGACGACGGGTTTCCCAAGGCCCCACCC
>WNGF01002702.1_pt1 | contig 24578 bp, 18 predicted proteins | sample 5400641 | NCBI WGS metagenome assembly WNGF01 (sample SAMN13153371, study PRJNA577476) | soil metagenome | isolation source: 80 cm soil or saprolite under grassland replicate 2 | place: USA:California | collected 2016-06-15 | reverse complement strand
GGGAGCACGAGCAGGCGGAGGTAGGTGAGGACGACCCGCGCCTGCGTCAGGAGGTAGTCCCCGCGCTCGAGGTGGATCATCTGCAGCGCCTGCTCGCCGCCCGCCATGATCCGGCTCGCGACCGGGCCCCCGGCGAGCACGAGCGCAGGGACGATCGCCATCGTCGCGAGGAGCGGGACGAGCCGGAGCAGCCTCGGAGACAGCGGCCCCTCGAAGAAGAGCACCTCGGCCGCGAGCGCCATGAGCGGGAAGGTGAAGGCGATCTCCTTCGTCGTCATCGCCGCCACGGTCGCGGCGATCGAGAGGGCGAGCCACCCCCAGCGGCCCCGCCCGCTCCCGAGGCGGTACCGCAGCCAGGCGCAGGTGCCCGCGAGCCCGAACAGGGTCGCGAGCGAGGTGAACCGCTGGACGAGGTAAGTCACCGCCTGCGTCTGGACCGGGTGCACGGCGAACAGCGCGGCCGCGAGGAGCGCCACCGCCGGCGCGTGCGCCGCGAGCTCCGACCGGGAGAGCCGCGGCGTCCGGAACAGGAGGAGCGCCAGCGCGTACACGAGGAGCGAGGTGCCGAGGTGGACGAGCAGGCTCGTCGCGTGGAAGCCGCGGACGTCGAGCCCCCAGAGCTGCCGATCGACGCCGAAGCTCAGGTAGCCGAAAAATCTGCTGAGCCCGGCGACGCCGTGGGTCCGGTACATCGCGAGCGGGCTCGAGAACACCTGCGGCAGCCGGAGCGCGACGTCCTCGACGATCACCGGGTAGTCGTCGAGCTGGAAGGACGCGCCGAACGAGCTCGCGTACGCGGCGGCGGTCAGCGCCGTCAGCACGGCGATCGCGGTCGCGTGCAGGTTTCGGCGGCTCGGTCGGGAGCCGCTCATGGCGATACCGGCGACGCGCCGCGGCTGGCGGGAAGGGCGGCGCAGCCCTGCTCCGCCCGGGCTCGGGCGAGGTTCGTCCGCAAGCGGGGGTCGCGACCCACGTCGACCGCCGCCCAGGCGGCACACGCCTCCTCCCGGCGCCCGAGCGCCGCGAGCGCGGCGCCGAGGTTGCCCCGCGGGGTGGCCAGGTCGGGGTCGAGCTGGATGGACCGCTCGAACATCGGCAGCGCCTCCTGCGCGAGCCCGCGGGCGAGCTTCACCCGCCCGAGCGTGTTCCAGCCCTCGGCGCGGGAGGGGGCGAGCGCCACCGCCCGCGCCGCCACGCGCTCCGCCTCATCGAGGTCGCGCTTCATCGCGAGGGCGATGGCGAGGTTCGTCAGGATCTCGACCGCTGCGTCGTCCTTCTCGAGCGCGCGCCGGAGGAGGACCTCCGCGTCGTAGGGCCTGCCGAGGAGCAGGTAGATCCCGCCGAGGTTTCGCAGGAGCGGGACGTAGAGGGGTCCTTGCGGGCGGACGAGCTGGAGGGCGACGTTGCCGAGCCGGATCGCCTCCTCGAGGTTTCCCTGCCCCATCGCCACGTAGGAGAGGCTCATGTACCCGCGCGCCTTCGCGGGAGACTTCGCGACCACGTCCTCCCAGAACGCGCCCGCCGTCTCCCACACCGCGTTGCGCCGGTAGAGGGCCGCGGCCGGCGCAGCCCAGCCCACGGCGACCGCGGCGGTGATCGCCATCGGAAGCCACCGGCGGGGCACTTCGTCGAGGAGGAGGAGGAGCCCCACCGCGACCGCCGCCATCACCCCCCACGACGCGAGATACACCCGGTGCTCGACGAGCGGGTCGGACAGCGGCACGAGGCTCGAGGTCACCGACAGGACGAGGAAGAACCAGAGCACCCCGAACCCCGCGACGCGCGCCGCGCCGGCGCTCGTCCCGGACCACCTCCCCGCGCGCGCGACGAGCGCCACCGCGCCGGCGGCGAGCGCGACGAGGCACAGGCCCGAGACGATCACGGCTGGGTCGGCGAGGGTGCGGGAGACGCGGAAGTCCCAGTCGCCGTTCTGGCCGGAGGGCCAGAGCAGGAGCCGCAGGTAGACCATGACGACGCGCAGCTGCGTGAGCAGGTAGGTCCACGGGGACAGGCCGGGGATCGAGAAGCCGACATCCGGGTGCGCGGCCGTCGCGCCGAGCGTCCGCGTGGCGAACCAGACGTCCACGGCCGCGAACGGGAGCAGCGCGAGCACCCGCCGGCGCCACCCGAGCAGCAGGGTCCGAGCGTCCGCCGACGGGACCGTCGCGGCGAGCAGCAGCCACGCGACCGGCAACGTCACCGCTATCGCCTTCGACCCGAGCGCGAGCACGAACGTGACGAGCCCCGCCGCCCAGAACGGCGCGCCACGCCTCCCGAGGCCGCGCCGCTCGGCGGCGAGCACGAGCAGGAGGGTCGCGAGGTAGAGCCCGGAGGCGAGCGCCTCGGAGCGCTGCGTCACGTAGCTCACCGCCTCGCTCTGGAGGGGGTGGACCGCGAACACCCCCGCCACCGCCAGCGCGAGCCACTCCGGGCGGGGGGCGCCCGCGAGTCGCGCCACCGCCCGCGTGAAGACCCACACGAGCACCGCCGTCGCGAGGTGGACGAGGAGGTTCACGAGGTGGTAGCCCCGCGGATCGAGGCGGCCCGCGGCGTAGTTGAGCGCGAGGGTGAGCTCGGTCACCGGCCGCTGGCCGCGCAGGAAGCCGTCCACGATGCGCGCCGGGACGGCGGGCCCGAGGTCCTTCACCGCGGCGTTCCGCTGGATCGTGATCAGGTCGTCGTACACCCACTCGCCGTCGAGCACGCGCCCGTAGGCGGCCGCCGCGAGGGCGAGGGGGAGGGCGAGGAGGAGCGCGGGGCGGACGAGGCTGCGGACGCGGTCGAGCACGGCGGACGCATCATACCAGCGTTTCCCGGTTCGGCCGACGCACCGGCGAGGCACGCTCGGAAGAAAAGAAACGGGGGCCGGTCTCCCGGCCCCCGAATCCTGCTAGCTCGAGACGTGGATTACTTGTCGTGGCAGAGGAGGCAGAGCGCCGACTTGGCGTTGTCCGCGCGGAGGATGAACGTCGCGTTGAACTGGTTGTGGACCTCGTGGCACGACGAGCACTGCATGAAGCCCGCGGCGTTGTCGACCACGCCGGCGCTCGTGAAGAACGGCAGGGTCGTCGGCTTCGCCTTGTACTGGCCGGGCGTGATCATCTGCGGCGAGGCGTAGAGCATGCCGATCGGGTGGTCGTTCGAGAGGTCCGTACCGAGGACGTCAAGGCCGACCACGGAGAGCGCGCCGGTCGAAATGTCCATCTGGTTGTTGAAGTACACGATCGAGACGTCCGTCATCGACCCGTCGTGGCAGGAGAGGCAGGCGCGCGTGCCCGGCGAGAAGTTGCTGGCAAGCACCGCGTGGCCGGACTGAAGGTTGGCCGCCAGGTACGGCGTGTAGGTCTTCGTGGCGCTGTACGCACGGTTCCAGAGGGGCAGCGCCGGGTCGGCCGGGTTCGTTCCGTGCGGCGTGTGGCAGTAGATGCAGATCTGGCCCGCGCGGCCGTCGGTTCCGACAGGGAGGCCGTTGTCGGTGAAGTCGTGCTTGCTACCGGTGATGGTGGCGCTCGCGGTGGAGGCGAGGCCCGCGAGGGCGATGGCGACGAGAAGCTTCTTCATTCTGGTTTCCCCTTGTAAAGCTCCGGACACGTGCCCGGAGCTGGTCGGGGCGGCCTTTGTGCAGCGCATATGCCACAGTCGCCATCGTCAACCTCGCGTAATCAGGTGACTGCCATGAACGCGAGCGGGGCCCAACACCCAGCGTGGGTGATTTCGCGCTGGGCGATCGGTCACGGAGACCTGGTCGCAGGCTGAGAGCCGGTCGCGGGCTTCGCGCCTACATCGGTTGCGGCGGGGGAGGTGTCCGTGCCCTTCTCCCCCTGTGCCGCTGCGCGCACCGCCGGCTTGGCCTTCTCCTTGTCGTCCTGCGGGAGGCACTCCTCCGCCGTCGTGTTCACGAGCTGGAACTGGTGCACCACGTGCTGCCCGTAGTCGGCGACGTAGATGTTGTTCTTCGAGTCGATCGCGATCGCCGTCGGCACCACCATCGGCACGATCGGCCCCCCGTACGCGATGAGCGGATGGAACCGCGAGTTGAACACCTGGACGTTGCCGGTGAGCGAGTCGGAGACGTGGATGTTGCCGAACGAGTCCACCGCGATCCCCTTCAGCTTCTGGAACTGCGCCGGGGCGCCGACCCCCGCCTCCCCGAAGACGCCGTAGGGCTGCCCGTCGCGCTCGAAGGTCTGCACCCGGAAGTTGAGCATGTCGGTGACGTGGATCCGGCCCTCCGCCCCGACCGCGATGTTCACCGGATAATTGAACTCCCCCGGCCCGACGCCGCGCGCGCCGATGGTTCGCAGGTGCTCGCCCTTGAGCGAGAACGCCTCGATCACGTGGCGGTTCGACCCCTGCTCGACACCGGAGATCGCGTAGAGGATCTGCGCGCGCCGATCGATGGCGAGGCCGGTCGGGTGCTCGAGGACCCCCTGGCCGAGCTTCGCAACCGGGTTGCCGTTTGGGTCGTAGATCCAGATCTCGTTCCCGCGGTGATCTCCGACGTAGATGAGGCCCTCGCCGTCCACCGCCAGCCCATAGGCGCCCCTGGGCATGCGCTTCACCGCGTCGACGACGTGCCCCTCCAACAGGTCGATCCGGACGACGCGCGCCGGGCCCGCGACATAGAGGAACCGCTCGCTCGGGTCGATCGCGATGCCGGTCGGGTAGGCCACGGCCTTCGAATTGCTCGCGAACAGCATCCGGGACAGCCGGAACCAGAACCCCGTCTTGAGGTCGCCCTCGCCGCGGATCGAGCGGACGAGCTTGATCCGGGTCTTTTCGGGCGGATCCGGCCAGAACACGTCGCGCTTCGGGGGGGCGCCGGCGCAGGCCGTCGCGAGCACCGCGATCGCGATCGCCATCGCGGCGGCGCGGCCGCGCGTGCTGTGGAGGTGAGCGCTCGTCGAAGTCATCTCTCGATCCTTTCAGCGTGGGCGTCAGTACCGCGACGCGTGGTGGGCCTTGCCGTGGCAGGTGAGCGTGCAGCTGCCGTCGTAGCGCGGCGGGCCCGCGACGCCGCGCACGATGGACAGGTCGAAGTCCACGAGGTGATTGCCGGTCGCCGTGTCCGCGCGGAGCGGGACGCCGTGGGCGGTGTGGCAGGCGGAGCACGGCGTCCTCTCCTGGACCACGTGCCTCGCGTGGAGCGCGAGCCCGGCGCGGCTGAAGCCGGAGCGGCTCGACAGCAGCACCTGCCGGTCGTGGCACTTGTAGCAGAGCGCGTACGCGGTCGGGCTCTCGACGGTGCCGTCCCGCGTCTCGTAGTTGCGCTCGAGCAGCGTCGCGAGGGTGGAGCCGTGGGGGCCGCGCGCGCCGCGCGGATCGACCCCCGCCCCGGAGTCCGAGGCGTGGCAGTCCGTGCAGTAGACGAACGACGCCTCCGTGAGCGGAGCGACGAGCCCGGGCACGTGCGTGTTCCGGCCCGCCGCCGCCACCGGGTGGAACGACGCCGCGCCGGGGGCGAACACGACGCGAAGATTGGCCTCGGGCCGCGCGCGCTGCGGCGCGCCGGCGGCCGCGGAGCCGAGCGCCTGCGGCTGGTTCATGCTGTCCGCGTGGCACTTGAAGCAGACCTCGTACTCGTACCGGACCGGCTGGACGCGCTCCCCGGCGAGGTCGATCCCCCACACCCCGGCGAGCGCGCCGCTCGCGGCGGGGGCGGTCGCGGGACGCGACTCCGACGCGTGCGGCTCGTGGCAGTCCACGCAGGCGGCGTGGCGACGGCTACCCGAGGACACCTCCGGGATCGGGCGCGCCGAGCGCGGGCCCTCGGCGGCGTCGTGGACGCCGCGCGCGGAGACCGCGTGCGAGAACCGCTTCGCGACATCCCGCCCGAGGTCGTGCTGCGTGGCCGGGGTGGCGTGGCAGTCGAGACACACGTCGTCCTCGCCCGCGGACGTGGTCCGATCCAGGAGCCGTCCCGCCGGGTCCGCGCCGTGGGAGGCGTGGCACGCCGAGCACCCGGCCTCCGCGGGGGAGCCGAACCTCGCCACGCGGGCGCTCGCGCTCTTCAGCGACACCGTGGAGACCGCGTGCGTCGCCGTGGTGGAGGCGGCGTGGCAGGTGCGGCAGAGCTCGGAGCGGCGGTTCGTCTTCACGAGGAACATCCCGTCACCGGCCCCCGCGAACTCGCGGTGCGGATCGTGACAGCTCGTGCACTCGAGCCGCCCGGCGTGGTCGAGCCGGACCGGATCGGCCCGCGCCGGCCTCCGGACCTGCGCGGAGTCGGTCGGCTGGAACGAGACGGGGTGGGTGGAGCGGAGATCCGTGCCGAGGTTCGAGCGCCGACCGGGCGGCAACCTCCCGCCGACCGTCGCCGCGCCCATCTGGATGCGCCGCGCTCTCGTGTCTCCGAGCGCGATGGTGCCGTCGTGGCAGGAGAGGCAGATCCGCGACGCGCCCGTCGGCGCCCTGGGCGCCGCGGCGGACGTCGAGCTCTCGTACGGGCGATGCTTGGCGGTCAGGTCGGGTCGGCTCGTCAGCCGCTCCGGCCCTGCCGCGTGCGAGACGTGGCAGAAGATGCAGACCTCCGTCTCCGCCTGCGCCTTGAGCGGTCCGGGACCCGAGACGGAGAGATCGTGCTTCGACCCCACCACGCTCGTGGGCTGAGCGGCGTACGCGGCGGGGGAGGCGGCGGCGAGGGCCACGAGGAGCCACCGGGTCATGTCTCGTCTCCGAGGAGGTCGAACACGGCGATGCGCCGGTTCTGGCTGTCCGCGACGAGGAGCGCGTCCCCCACGACCGCGAGCCCTGCGGGCATCGAGAACCAGCCCGGGTCGGTGCCGCTGCCGCCGATCGCGTACTCGAACGTCCCGTCAGCCGCGTAGACGAGCACGAGGTCGCGCTCGGCGTCGCTCACGTACACGCGGCCGCGCCGATCGGTGGCGACGCCCTTCGGCCGCGCGAGCGCGCCGCCCTCGTCGCCGGGCGCTCCGAAGCTCCCGAGCCACTCGCCCTCCGGCGTGAAGCGGGCGATCCGGAAGTTGAGGGCGTCCACGACGAGCAGGGCGCCGGAGGCGGCGTGGATCGCGGTGGGGAAGTGGAGCTGCCCCGCCGATTCCCCGAGGCCGCCGAACCGCCGCACCGCGACGCCGTCCCGCCCGAGCTCGACGATCTCGTGCGAGGGGGGATCGGCGACGAACAGCCTCCCGTCGAGGAGCGCGACCCCCGTCGGCCGCTGCAGCGCGCCGCTGCCGAGCGTCGCGCAGAGCCCGTCGGGGCGGATGCGCACGACCAGCGCGGCCGCGGCGTCAGCGACGTACAGCTCCCCGTCGCCCCCGATCGCGAGCGCCATCGGGCCAGCCCACTCTTGGCCCTTGCAGAGGACCGGCTCGGGCGCGGCGCCGCGGCTTCCGAGGCGGAAGACCCCCGGCGCGTCCGGGTCGGCCACGAGCAACGCGCCGTCCGGCGCGACGGCGACCGCGAACGGGCGGACGAGCCCGGCGGCCGGATCCTCCTCGTCGAGCCCCGCGATCGCGTTCCACGCCCGACGCAGGACCGAAGGGCGCGGCCGCGGCGTGGCGGGGTCGGGGAGCACGCGCGCGAGCCGCGCGCGCGGCGCGCCGGCGACGGGCCATATCACGCGGGAGCGGGCAGGGCCGGGCGCTCGCGGCCCGGCGCACGCGACGAGCAGCGACGCCGCGGCGAGCAGGACGCGAGCGGTCATCCGAGACATGGTATCAAATGCGCCCGCCGAACGCCCGTGACGCCAGCAGCATCAAGCGGTGCTGCTTCTGGGACACCCCCATCGCGTCGGTCACCGTGTAGCGCTCGTCGAGCGAGATCCTCAGGCTTCCGATGTGGTACCCGAGTTGCCCGCCTGCGGCGCGCTCTCTCCCGTTCGCCTGACCCACCGTCGAGTTGAGCGTGTACGACGCGAACAGCGACAGGTCGAGGTTGCGGGCGAGGTGTGTCTCGCCGTTCGCGAGGACGAACCGGCTCTCCGTGTCGTAGGGCGGCTGCAGGAACACGCCGTCCGCCGCGAAGCTGCGCTTCGTCGGATCGGCGATCCCGCTCGCGAGCCCGCCTCGGATCGAGAGCGTCTGGGACCCGTACCGTACCATCGCATCGAGCGTGACGGTGCGGCTCGCGCCGTCGCCGACCACCCGGGAATATTGGCGGTTCACGCCGGCGCCGATCGTCGCGGTCGCCGACGTCCCCGGTCCGGGGCTCCAGGTCGTGGATGCCTCGCCCGATTGCGAGATCGCCCAGCCCTCGGTGCCGCCGACGTTCGAGCCGTAGGTCGCGGAGTACGCCGCGTGCCCGGACGCTTGGTCCCAGGTGCGGCCGACGCGCGCCGACCCGGACAGCCCATAGGCGGCCGCGACGTCCTGGCCCGCCGGCTCGAGGACCCCGAGGGTCACCCCACCGCGCAGCAGGAGACTCGTATCCTTGCGAAGCGTCCGGTTCCAGTCGAGGCCCCCCTGGACGCTCTGGCCTGCCGCGCGCTCGGCGCTCGTTCCCGTTCGCACGTCCGAGAGGCTCGCGGAGGCGCCGCCGGACGCGGTGACCTCCTTCGAGACGATGCGGCTGGCGCCGTACGAGACGCCGTGGGTCAGCTGATCGGCGTTCGTGGCGAGGTCGGCGCCCCGGAAGATCCGCGTGTACGAGTACGCGGCGCGGTGGGTCGTGTCGGGCGTGCCCCACGACACGCCCGAGTCGAACCGGCTCGCCTCGTAGCGGCTCTCCGGGAGGGCGGCGCCGGTCGGGGTGCGCAGGTAGTAGTTCTCGTTCAGGAACGCGCGCGCGTCGCGCCCGAGCTGCAGCTCGCCGCGGCCGGAGACGGTGTGGGCCTGGAAGTTCTCGCCGGGGGTCGGACCATCGAACCACGAGCCGCCGTAGGTGAACCCGTAGCTGAGCGGCGCCTGGTTGTACGACGTCGACACCCCGAGGCCCTGGGAGCGGACCGTCCCGCGGGCGATCCCCGCGACGCGCTGGTCGACCTCGGTCTGTGCGGCCGTGAGCGAGAGGGTGGGCCGTCCCGGACCTCGGTAGCTCAGGTTCGCCGTGTGGGTCGTCGCGAGGGAGGTCCCGAGGGTGCCTGCCCGGTCGCGCGAATCCCAGCCGTCGCTCCAGCCGCGCGCCGTCGTGAGCGTGAGGTGGAGGGGGCTGCGCGGGGTGCCGAGGACGGCCGCGCTCGCGTCCCAGCCCAACGACTGCGAGAGGCTCGTCGTCTCGGAGCGCGAGAGCTGCAGCCGGCGATACATGCCGCTGGCGGTGAAGTCGAGGAGGCCGGGCCTGAACGCCGACCCGGACAGGCGGAGGTTCGTGTCGAGATCCAGCGACACGGTTCGCGCCGCCGGTCCCCCCGCAGAGAACTCGTCCCGCAGGAAGTAGCCGCCGAGGCTGCCGGAGTACGTCACGGCCCCGGCGAGGACCGGGGTCGCGGCGGTCGCGAGGGCGCCGAGGACGGCGGAGACGGACAGGAGCCTCATCGCGCGCCGCCTCCGTGGACGATGGTGATCGGCACGTCGACGACGTAGTCGCCGTCCGAGTCCGGGAAGGTCCACGCGCGGGACGCGGACTTGAGGCACCTCTCGAGCTCCTCGCCGGCGACGTCGGTGCCGGTAACGGCGAGCTTCACCGCGCGCCCCTGGGCGGAGACGGTGACCTGGAGGGAGAGCTCGGCGCGCTGGAGCTTGTTCGGGTCCACGTGCGCCGAGACGCACGCCTCGATCGACTGCTGGGCGGCGACGAGCGCCTCGCGGACTTGCCGCTTGCCGCTCTCGCCGCCGAGGAGCGCCGGGTTGGCGGTGATCGGCGCGGGCTTCGAAGCCTCGCGGAGCGCCGACACGACGACGTCCACGCCCTGGGCGCCCGGCCGCGTCGTCGTGCGCGTCGTGACCCGGCTCGACTCGAGACCCACTGCGATGGCCCTGGCGCGGAGCTCGTCTGCGCGGCGCTGCGCCTCGCCGACGAGGGTGGGATCCTTGGCGCGCGCCCAGACGAGCAGCTCGCACCGCTCCTTCATGGCGAGGCGCGCGATGTTCTCGACCGCCTCGCGGTCGAGCTCGGAGAGCTGGCTCGCCGGCGTCGGGAAGGTGACGACCGTCGCGGCGGCGACCGCCTTCTCGACGGCGATCCCCGCGTGGATCCCCGCCCCCGCGGCAGGGGCGCCCTGGCCCCCGCGCTCCTTCAGGATCGCGGTCGGCGACTTCACCACCATCACGAAGGCGGCCTTGTCCTTCGGCGCCGGCTCCGGGGCCTTCGCCTCGGCGGGCTTCGGCTCGGGCACCGCGGCCTTGGGCTTCGCGGCCGCCTCCGCGCGCTTCTCGAACAGGTCGAGCCGCTCGGCGCGCGCGTCGAGCCGGCGCGACCACGCGTCGAGCCGCTCCCCCTTCGCGCGGAGCTGGCGCTCGAGCGCGTCCACGCGCTCGACCTTTCCGACGAGCCGCGCCTCGTGCGCGGCGAGCTGGCGGCCGCGGGCGCCGAGGACCTGCTTGCGGACGTCGAGCTGCGCGCCGCGGCTCGCCGCGGTGCTCAGCGTCGCCGCGAGCCGGCTCGCCTCGTCGCGCGCCGCGTCCCCGCGGGCGGCCGCCTCGCGCTCGCGACCCTGCGCGGCCTCGATGGCGGGGGCGAGGCTCCGGTCCTGCGCCGCGAGCTGGCGCTCCTGCGCCGCGAGCTGGGCCTCGAGCGACTCGAGCTGCCGTTGCTGCTGCGACGGCGGCCCCGCCTTCGGCAGCCGCTGCTCGCGCTGATCGAGCTGCTGCTCGCGCGCGGCGAGCTCGCTCTCGCGGCGCTCGAGCTTCTTCGCCTCCTCGAGCGCGGCGTTCGCCCGCGCGTCGAGCTGCTCGCCAGTGGCGCGCACGCGGCGCTCGCGCGCGTCGGCAAGCGACTCCTGGTCGCGGAGCTGCGCCTCGGCGAGGTCGTCGAGGCTCGGCGCGCTGGCCTTCATCGGCGCCGCGCCCGCCGGCTTCGCCGGGACGGAGCCCGCGACGGCCCTGGGCGTCCAGGGGCCGTGCTGCAGCCGCCTCGGCTCACCGAGGCGCTCCGGCGACGCGAGCGCGAGGCGCAGCCTGAACCGTGGCCGGTCCTCCCAGGTCGCCTTCCGCGCGACCGGAAGGTCCTCCTCCTCCGCCACGGCCTTGACGAGCGGGGGGTCCTCCCTCGCCCGCCGGACGGCCGTCGCGTAGGCGAAGCCGACGCTCATCCGCAGGCCGGCGTCACCCGGAAAGTAGTTCGCGCTCACGGACAGTCCCATGGTCGGTCGCAGAAGCCAGCTGAGCCCCGCCCCGAGGTTCGCTCCGCGCGGCCCGCCGAGCGCCTCCGCCATGCCCGTGAGGCGCGGGGAGAGCGCCGCCGCGACCGCGGCGCCGTACGTCGGGCGGAGCCCCGAGAGCGCGCGAGGCTGCGCCTCGCCCCCCACGAACGCGAGCACGCGGAAGCCGCCGAGGGACGCGGTCGAGCCGATGACGCGCGTGTCGACGATCGCGGTCCCGTTCGCGCGATCGACGCCGGCGCTCACGGCGAGGCCGGGGCGGGTCCGCGCGGGGATGACGAGCTGGCGCTTCGCCCGCCCACCGAACACGACGCGCGCGGGGCGCTGGTCGCCGGGCTGCCCCCACTCGCGCACGTACAGGCCCACGTCGAGGTCGTTCCCCATTCCGGCGACCGCCGAGAGCGGGAGGGGACCCCCCTCGATCGGCTGGCCCGCCACGCGGTCCACGCGGAGCTCGGCCGCGAGCGCGCTCCCGCCTATCCCGACGATCTCGGCGTCCGGAACGTCGAGGACCCCCAGCTCTCCCGACCGCGTCGGGAACGGCTGCGCCGCCGCGGGAGCGGCGGTGACGAGTCCCGCGAGGAGGAGGAGCCCCAGCCGTCTCAACCGTCACTCCCGCTCGGGGTGGCCGCCGGTCTCGGGGGTGCGGGATGCGCTGCGAGTCAGCCCGAACTGCGTGAGCGTCCGCTCGACGCTCCGGACGCTCACCTGGTGTCCGAGGCGGACGAGGGCCTCCGCGATGTCGGGTGCGGTGCGCGCAGGGCTGCGTAGCCTCGCGGTCACGATGTAGCGGATGACGTCGATGGGCCGCCGCCACGGGCTGCTCGGTCCGGGCGGACGGGAGAGGAGCCCCGTCACCCCCTGCTCGCGGAAGCGCCGGAGCTTCTCGTAGTAGGTGCTCCGGGACCTGCCGAACTGCTGGAGGACGTCGTCCAGGGCGCGTCCGCTCGTCTCGCCCTCGATCAGCATGAGGAGGTCGATCGCGGCGTCGTCCTCGGCGAGGAGCGGGAGCATCCCGCCGGGACCCCTGATCGCGTGCTGGGCCATGCTCTTCCTCATCGGGACCGACGCTTTCTGGCGCTTCGGGGGGCGAACGGGGAGCCCATCGGTGCAACCCGCTCGAACGGCGATCGCTCAGCGGGTCGGCGCGACGCGCCCGAGCGCCGCCTCGTCCACGACGATCCGCGTCCTTGCGCGGAGGCTCGCGACGTGGGCCCGGACCTTCGCCGCCTGGCGGGGCACCCACAGGCGCGCGAGGAGCTCGTACCGGACCTCCTCGAGCGGCTCGGCCGTCTTCGACTCACGGTGGAGCTGCCGGAGCTCCTCCTCCGAGGGCCGCGGCACGCCGTTCCGGACGCGTTCGGAGGCGAGCTCCGCGAGCGCCTTCGTCTCGAGCGCGGGTCGCGCCGCGACGATCTCGGGCGCCTTCGTGTACTCCTTCTCGAGCGCGGTGATGCCGAGGAGCAGCTCGTCCACGTCGCGCCGCACGAGCTGCACCTTCATGGAGGGACCCGCGAAGTGCCCGCTGCCGTTGCCGGCGATCCACCTGAACTTCTGGATGAGGTCCTTGTAGCGGATGGGGTGGCCCGCGACGACGGCGACCGGGTGATCCAGCTGCTCGGGCGCGACCTCGACGTGCTTGCCGAGCGACGTGAGGAACTTCTCGTCCACGACGGCCCGGTCCTGGAGCCGCTCGACGAGGTGCCGGCGGCCCTGTTCGGCGATCTGGGTGCGGGCGTACTCGACGAGCGACGGGCGCTTCGCCTTGTATTCGTCCTCATCCCCGATGAAGACCTTCTCGACCTTCGCGACCGCCCAGCCGAGCGAGAGCTGCACGGGGCCGACGATCGCTCCCGGCGAGGCGCGGAAGACGACCTCGGCGAGCGCCGGGTCCAGCTGCGCGCGGATGAGGTGCGCGATGCTCCGCGCGGCTGCCGGGTCGAGCGAGCGCTGCGCCTCCGCGAAGAGGTCGCCGCCCTTCGCGAGGCGCTCCGCGACGCCCGCCGCGTCCTCGCGCGTCGTGAAGCGGAGGAGGTTGATCCGCGCGGAATCCGCGGTCGAGTGGAAGATCGACCGGAGCGTCGCCTCGGGCACCTCCTGCTTGGCCGCGAGGTCGCGCTGCGACAGCAGCCGGGCCGCGATCCTGCTCTGCCCGAGCAACACGAGGCGCGCGAACTCGGGATCGCGCTCGAGCCCCTGCTGTTGCGCGTCCTGCGCGAGCAGCATCTCGTCGACGAGGCTCGAGAGCGCCGCCGTCGGAGGCACGCGTGCGTTTCCATCGGAGTCGCGCAGGCGCGCCTCCAGGTCGCTCCGCATGATCCGGGCGTCTCCGACCCGGGCGACGACCTCGTCCCCCGCGGCCGTCGAGAGGAGGGCAGTGAGGACGGCGGTGAGGACGAACGTCATCGGGTGTCTCCGGGAGGTTTCGAGGGGGGAAAGCCACCGGGCGAGCCGGCCGCGGTGCCGCTGGTGCTCTCGCCGGAGCCTGACCCGGCGCCCGAGCCCGGGCTGCCCGCACCAGGGCTGCCTGCACCCGCGCCGCCGCCGGTGCCGGTGGTCGGGACGGGCCGCTTCGCGTTCGACACCACGTTCTTCAGCTCGGGGTGCTTGCCGCTCTTGTCGCCGTGGCAGCCGTCGCACGATTCCATGGGCGACTTGCCGAAGTAGAAGAAGCGCGGGAAGTCGGAGCCGTGCGGGTTGTGGCAGCTCGCGCAGGTGAAGTCGCGCCCCGGCCGGCGCGGGTCGTTGAGGTTGCCGCCGACCGGGTGCTTCTCGATGACCGGCGACACGTGCTGCCCGTCCTTCTGCTCCGGGTGACACGAGGTGCAGAGCGCGTTCACCCGCGTCGCGATGAGCGCGCCGCGGTCGGTGCCGTGCGGGTCATGGCACCCCGTGCACCCGTACCGCTCGAGCGCCGCGTGCTTCACCTTCCCGCCGTCCACCGGCTTGTGGCACTTGTAGCAAACGGCGGTGCCGTCGCCGCCCTTCAGCGCGAAGCGGTGCGCGGAGCCGTGCGGGTCGTGACACTGATCGCAGCCCTTCGCGACCGGCGCGTGGACGACCTTGCGTCCCGTGAGATCGTCCTGGTGGCAGATGAAGCAGGTCTCCTGGATCGTGGCCTTCGCGAGGAGCTTGGGGTTATTCGAGGTGTGCGGGTCGTGGCACACGGCGCAGTCGCCGACGACGACCGCGGAGTGCGGGAACTTCGCGCGATCCTTGCGCTCGTGGCACCCGTAGCAGAGGTCCACCGGGTTCTTCTTGAGGAGCTTCAGATTGTCGGAGCCGTGGCCGCCGTCGTGGCAGCCGAGGCAATCGGTCCGCTTCAGGGCGGCGTGGACGACCTTCTTGTCCATGCCGATCCGGTACCCAGGGCCGGGCGTCCCCTTGCCGGCCGGCGCCTTCGCCTCGTGGCACTTGAGGCAGAAGGCGTTGCCGCTCTCCGCCTTGACGTTGTTCGGGAGGTTGCCGCCGTGCGCGTCATGGCAGTCGAGGCACTTCCCCTCCGCGACGGGCGCGTGCTTCACCGGCTTCGTCGAGAGCGAGTCCGCGTCGTGGCACTCGAAGCATACCTTCTCGCGCGGCTGCGAGATGAGCCCCGCGAAGTTCGAGGAGTGCGCGGCGTGGCAGGCGAGGCAGGCGCCCTGGCGGATCACGGTGTGGACCGACTTCTGCTGGTCCTTGCGGGCGTGGCAGCCGTAGCAGAGCTCGGGCTCGGAGCGCACGAGCGACCACTTCGACGCCGTCCGGGACCGGCACTTGCCGGCCTCGTTGGGCATCGCGCGGTGGCAGACCGAGCAATCGTTCTTCTCGAGCGCGCCGTGGAGGACGCGTCCCTGCGTGACCGGCGCGTGGCACCCCGTGCAGCGCTCGGCTGTGCCGGGTTGCTGTGATGCGCCCGGACCCACCGGCCGTTGCTGGAGAGCGGTCCCGGGGGGCGGGGGCGGGAGCGGGATCGGGAGCCGCTTCGTCCCCGCGGGCGGCGGCGGGAGGGCCACGTCCGCGGCTCGCGCGGCGGCCGGGATGGCAGCGCACACCCACAGCGCCGCGACGACGACCCCGAGCGCGAAGGAGCACGTTCGCGAGACCGCGAGGGCGCGCGGTGGAGGGGTCTCGACGGATCTCACGGACACTGGGTTCGTAGCTCCGTTTCCCGGAAGGGGGCGCGCGCGGATGGCCAAGGCGCCGCTGGCGGATGCAATCAGGGTGCCCGGAAAACCCGGAAGGGAAGGATCGATGGGTCGAATCGGGGCCTTGCGCGCAGGCTAGCATCCGCCCGTCACTTGAGCGAATCGGGTACATGCAGGCGTTCAGACGCCTGCACGCAGCGCTTTCGCCTGAGCGGCCCGACCGGGGCATATCACGCAAGCGCTGCGTGATTTGCCCCCTCACAGTCTGCCGGAATTTGGCGCCGTCCCGTGGGCATGGGACTTGCCCGGAGGCCCGATAACTGCGCGGAACAAGCCGCGAAGGAGATCTTCCGCCGCGATGTTCACTCCAGAGTGACGCCGCGTCGCGCGCTCACCGGCCGCCCGGGCTTCCCCGCAGGGGCCGTCCCTGAGATGATGGCGGTCTCCTGCTCCCTCGGTCCTACTCGAAAATGAACCTCATCGAGCGCGCCTTTCGCCGGATGGACTCGAGCATCCGAGCGCGCATCCTCCTGCCCACCGCGCTGCTCTTCGCGGCGACGCTCGCGGCCATGGTCGCCGCGGCGGTGCACATGTACGGCGCGGACATCGAGCGCGGCCGCCATGACCGCGCCGAGGTGTTCTCCGGCATGGTGGCGAGCGGCATCTCGAACGTCATGCTGGCGGGGCGCCCATACGAGGTGCCGATGCTCCTCGACACGCTCCCGGGGCACGGGTCCGACCTCGTCGTCGCGAGCCTCCTCTCTGCGCAGGGAAACGTCTCCGCCTCGTCGGCGGCGCGGCTCCTCGGGACCGTCCCGTGGCGCGACCTCCACCGGTTCGAGCGCGCGGCCGTGGTGGTGTCACCCGGCGGGAACGACACGGAGTACGCGGTCATCCAGCCCATCGTGAACGGCGAGGCGTGCGCGCGCTGTCACGGGAAGCAGTCGCGCGTGAACGGCTGGCTCGACCTCCGGTTCACCCGCGTCCCCGTCCTCCACGCGCAGGCACAGCTCGCGAAGACGCTCTCGCTCTCGGCGGCGGCCGCGTTCGTGGTGCTGATGGCGATCACGCTCTGGCTCCTCGGGCGCCAGGCGGTGACGCCGCTGCAGCGGCTCGTCGCGGCGATGCGCCGGGCGGAGGCGGGCGACCTCACGGTGCGCGCGGACGAGGGCCGCCCGGACGAGCTCGGCATCGCGACGCGCGGGTTCGACGCCACGCTCGCCGCGCTGCGGCGCAGCCAGGCCGAGCTCGAGGCCTTCTACCGGGAGCGCATGGTGCGGGCCGACCGGTTCGCGGCGGTCGGCGAGATCGCGACCGGGCTCGCGCACGAGATCAAGAACCCGCTCGCCGGCCTCTCGGGCGCGCTCGAGCTCCTCGCGGAGGATCTCGCGAAGGACCCGCGCCAGGCGGAGGTCGTCTCGGAGATGCGCCACCAGGTGGCGCGGCTGGCGCACACGATGGAGAGCCTCCTCAGCTTCGCGCGGCCGGCGCGCGCCAAGCTGCGCGCCACGGAAGTGAACGGCTCGCTCGAGAAGGTCCTCTTCCTCGTGTCGCAGCAGTGCCGCGGCGGCAACGTCGTCGTGAAGCCGCAGCTCGGCGAGGCGCTGCCGCCGGTGATGGCGGATCCGTTCCAGCTCGAGCAGGTGTTCCTGAACATCTGCCTGAACGCGATCCAGGCGATGTCGAGCGCCGGCGGGACGCTCGGCGTGACGTCGCGCGGGGGCGACGGGAACGTCGTCGTCGAGATCGAGGACACCGGCCCAGGCATCCCGTCCGACCTGCGGGCGCAGGTGTTCAAGCCGTTCTTCACGACGAAGCGTGAGGGAAACGGCCTCGGCCTCGCCATCTCCGCGCGGATCGTGGCCGAGCACGGCGGGCACATCGGGTATCGTTGCCCACCCGCTGGGGGCACCGTCTTCACCGTGACGTTGCAGCAGGCGCGCTCCGGGCGCGCCACGGAGCACGCCGCATGAGCAGCAGCACCCCGCAAGCCCGCGTCCTCGTCGTCGACGACGAGAAGCTGATCCGCTGGTCCGTCGCCGAGCGGCTCCAGCGTGACGGCTACGAGGTCCTCTCCGCGGAGTCCGGCGAGCAGGCGCTCGAGATCGTGGCCGCGACCCCGCCCGACCTCATGCTGCTCGACGTGCGGCTGCCCGGCATCGACGGCGTCCAGACGCTCCAGCGCGCGCTGTCGCTGCACCCGGAGCTCGCCGTCCTCATGATGTCCGCCCACTCCACCGTGGACATCGCGGTCGACGCGATGAAGCACGGCGCGATGGACTTCCTCGTGAAGCCGTTCCCGTTCCAGGCGCTCGACGCGGCCGTCGAGCGGGCGATCGCGAGCGCCCGCTCGCGGCGGGAGATCATGACGCTGACGAACGAGCGCCGCGGCACGACCGCGCTCGACGCGATCATCGGCGGCTCCGCGATGATGGAGCAGGTGAGGACGATGATCGGGCGGCTCGCGTCGAGCGACACGACGACCGTCCTCATCGAGGGCGAGAGCGGCTGCGGCAAGGAGGTCGTCGCGCGCGCCATCCACTTCCGGAGCGCCCGCGCCGAGCGGCCCTTCCTCCAGGTGAACTGCGCCGCCCTCCCGGAGCACCTGCTCGAGTCCGAGCTGTTCGGGCACGAGCGCGGCGCGTTCACCGACGCGCACACGCAGAAGCGCGGGCTCTTCGAGAGCGCCGAGGGCGGCTCGGTGATGCTCGACGAGATCGGCGACCTGCCGCCCGGCGGCCAGGCGAAGCTCCTGCGCCTGCTAGAGAACAAGACCTTCCGCCGCGTCGGTGGCGTGCAGGAGCTGCGCACCGACGTCCGCGTCATCGCGGCGACGAACGTGAACCTGGAGGAGCGCGTGGCGGAGGGGCGCTTCCGCGCCGACCTGTTCTTCCGGCTGAACGTCGTCCGGATCGCCGTCCCGGCGCTCCGCGACCATGCGGACGACGTCGACACCCTCGCGGCGCACTTCATCGCGCGGTTCAACCAGGACATGAAGCGGAGCGTCCACGGGCTGTCGGTCGCCGCCATGGAGATGCTCCGCGGCTATCACTGGCCGGGGAACGTGCGCGAGCTCAGGAACGTCATCGAGCGGGCCTTCATCCTGCACGCCGGCGCGGACGAGATCCGGCCGGAGCACCTCACGCCCGAGCTGCGGAGGGCGGCTCCGCCGAAGCGCGCCGAGAAGATCGTGCCGCACATGACCGAGGAGGGGCTCGTCCTCGACGACGTCGAGAAGAAGCTCATCGGCGAGGCGATGGAGCGGGCGAGCGGCAACCAGTCGAAGGCGGCGAGGCTCCTCGGCGTGTCGCGGGACACGCTCCGGTACCGTCTGAAGAAGCACGGAATGGCGTAGAGTCGTCGCGCGCCATGACTCGCCTCGCCGACCGCGCCGCGGTCCTCTCACGCGTGCTCGCGGCGCTCGTGCTCGCTGTGCTCGCGAGGCCGGCGCTCGCCGCGCCGGCGCTGCAGCCCGTGCCGCTCGATCGCCTCCGCGACCGGCTCGATCCGTCCGTCCGCTCGATGCTCACGCCCGAGGGGCTCGCGTTCGAGGTCTCGGGGCCGACGCGGGTCCAGCTGCCGTTCGTGGCCGAGGAGCTGGAGCTCGTCGTAGAGGCCGACGCCCCGATCCTCCTCATCTGGGCGGTCCAAGTCGGCGCGGAGCCCACGCCGTGGGGCCGGCCGTGGCGGTACCAGACGCTCCCGCGCCGGTCGACCGCGATCCGGTTCGACCTGAAGACCGTGGCCGGCTGGACGCCCTCGGCGCACCCCGCGCTCGGCTTCGACGGCGAGGGGCGGGTCCTCGTCCGGTCGATCCGGGCGCTCGCTCCGCGCGGGGACGTCTCGCAGGCGCGCGAGGCGTACGACCGGGCGAGGTTCTGGGCGCCCGAGAGCGTCGGGCCCGTCCTCATCAACTCGGTCACGCCGATGTCGTGGTGCGAGACGTGCGGCACCTGGCTCGCCGACGTCGTCGCGCTCGTCGCCCTCGTCACGTTCGGGGCCGTGCTCGCCGGCCTGCGGCTGCGGAGGGCGCGGTGGCGTCCCGGCACCGCCCTCGCGGCGGCGGCGCTCGTCGCGCTCGCGCTGTGGAACGGCTACACCCTCGTCCGGTTCGCGCCCATGGCGAACGTCCGGCCGACGCCGGACGCGGAGGAGCGGATCCGCACGAACTACTACTACCTCCAGGAGTTCGGGGCGCTCGCCGCGCTCGCGCGCGCGACCATCGGGCCGCAGGAGCGGGTCGGCGCGATCTCTTCGCCGCGTGGCTGGTTCGCGCCGCAGACCCTGTGCTTCGACCTCGCCCCGCGCCGGTGCGTGATCGTGCGGCAGGGCGAGCAGGTCCACACCGGGATCGCGGACGTGGGGAAGCTGCGGACGAGCGACCTCGACGTGATCGTCTCCTACCGCGCCTCCGAGCTCCCCCCCGGCTTCGTCCCGGTCGCGACGGTGGGCCCTCGGGCGTTCGTCGCGCGGCGTCGATGAGCTTCGTCATCACCCTCCTCGCGCTCGGCGCCGCTGGACTCGCGCTGCTGCGGGTGCTCCGCCTCGGCACCGGGCACCGTGCCACGGATCTCGCGCTCGCGTGGCTCGTCGGGACGGGGTGGCTCGCCGCGATCGCGCCGGTGGTCCGGTTCGTCCTGCGCGTGCCGCTCGGGCGCGCGACGCTCGCGGGCATCGTCCTCGCGCCGATCGTCCTCTGGGCCGCGCTCTCCTGGAAGCGCCCCCGGCGTGGGGTCGGCGACGCGGTCCCGGAGTCGAAGGCCACAGGGTGGCTCCCGCGGCCGCGATGGGTGTTCGTGCCCGTCGCGCTCTACGTGGCGCTCGTGACGCTCGGCGTCCTCCTCCACGGGGCCAACACGCCCACGCAGACCGACGACGCGGTGCGGGTGCGGGCGTTCGCGCCGATGCTCGCGTTCGCGGACGAGTGGACGCCGGAGGCGCGCGCCGTCTTCTCCATGGCCGGACCCCTGCCGACGTTCGTACCGGCCGTCGGGTGGATCGCGACCGGCACCCTCGACCAGTTCCACGTGAACTACGCAATCCTGACGGAGCTGGTCGCGCTCCTCGTGCTCCTCGTCGGCCTCGGCGTCGCGCGGGGGAGCCCGGAGCGCGGGTGGGCGAGCGCGCTCGGGATCCTCTCGATCCCGCTCTTCCTCTACCACTGCACGTCCACCTACTCCGACGCGGTGCTCGCGATGCGAGTCGCCGGCGGGATCGCGTTCGCGCTCGAGTACGGCCGGACGCGCGACCGCGCCGACCTCTCGCGTACGCTCCTCCTGCTCGGCCTCGCGGCGCTCGTGAAGCGCGAGGGGGAGCTCGTCGCGGCGGCGCCCGTCGCGGTGCTCCTCGCGCAGGCGATCCGGGAGCGGTGGCGCGGCGGGGCGGCGATCCCGTGGGGGGCGACCGCGTTCTTCGCGGCGCCCGTCGCGCTCGGCGCCGCCGGCAAGATCGCGGCCGTCGGCATCGCGGGCGCCTTCCCGATGGTCGAGCTCGTCGTCCGGCAGGCGGCCGTCGCCGTCGGCGCGGGCGACGGCCAGTCCGCGTCGTCTCGCGAGGCCGCGGCCGTGTTCCTCGACAGCGGGCTGTTCCGCTCCGGCAACCAGGGCGCGATCTTCTGGCTCTTCGCCGGCGCGGTGGTGGTTCGCGCGCGCGCGGTGGCACGGGGGCCGCTCCTCGTCCCGCTGCTCGCCGTCGCGGCGCTCCTCGCGGAGGTGGCGGTGAGCTCGATCGTGCTCGTCCCGGAGTTCACGATCGACCAGAGCACGGTCCACCGCGCGCTCCTCGTCGCGAGCGTGCCGGCCGCGATCTGGATCGCCGCCGCGGTCGTGGACGGGGTGCGCGCGGAGGTGGCGGCCGCGCCCATCGACGCGGCGGGGAGGGCGCAGCCGAAGCCGGACGGGCGCGGGAATGCGGCTAGGCCGCCGCGGCGTCGTCGAGGTCGACGGGCGAGCCGTCCGTAGGCCAGTCGAGGTCGACGGCGAGGGCGTGCAGCTCGGTCTTGAGCTTCTCCTTCGCGCGGATCTCGAGCTGGCGCGCGCGCTCGCGGGAGAAGCCGAAGTGCTCACCGAGCTCCTTCAGCGTCATCGGCTGCTCGCTCATGACCCGCTGCTCGATGATGAACCGCTCGCGGCGATCGAGCCGCGCGAGCGCGGCGCCGACGCGCCCCGACACCATCGCCTGCTCCTGCGCCGCGGAGAGCTCGTGGTCGGCGCCCGGGTCCGTGGCGGCGACGAAGTCGACGTGCGACGTCCCGCCGTCATCGCCGAGCGGCGCGTCGAGAGACAGGTCGCGCCCCTCCATCCGCTGCGCCATCTCGTCCACCTCGGACGCCTTCACGCGCAGCTTCGACGCGACCTTGCTCGAGTCGCGGCCGTCGGAGTCCGCGCCGTGCTCGACCGAGCTCTTGTCGAGCTCGCGGCGCGTACGGGCGAGCGAGAAGAACAGCTTCCGCTGCGCCTGCGTCGTCCCGAGCTTCACGAGCGACCACGACTTCAGGATGTAGTTCTGGATGTACGCGCGGATCCACCACACCGCGTACGAGATGAGCCGGATGCCCTTGTCCGCGTCGAACTTCTGGACCGCCTTCATGAGGCCGATGTTCCCCTCCTGGATGAGATCGGCCATGCGGAAGCCGTAGGAGCGGTACTCGTACGCGACCTTCACGACGAAGCGGAGGTTCGCGGTGACGAGGCGGTGGGCGGCGCGGGTGTCGCGACCCGCGGCGAAGTCGCGCGCGAGCCGCTGCTCTTCCTCGACCGTCAGGAGCGGAAACCGATTGATCTCCGAGAGATAGACCTCGAGAGAGCTCGCGGTGGGCCGGGTGGTCGCGCTCTTCATCATGCCTCCGGGTGGTCCGGTGTACAGCCGAGTGCTCCTCAAAGCAACCGGTGTGCCGAAAGGGGCGCAACCCAATAGCTCCGGAAATTCATGGGCTTGCCTGGAAGGCAGCGGGGTGGGCTCCACGTCCGGGCCTATAGGTTTTACAGGGTTTCTTGGGAAAGGCCTCCCTATTGGGTTTTTTGCCTGTAATTCCTCCCGCTCCTCGCTGGAAATGGGGCAAAAGCCCCTTGCGTAAGGCCGCTCGGCTGGCCACCGTGAACGGGACACGTCACAGTGAAGGCCTCCAACATCATGGACCCACAGGACGCGCGCGGCGTGAACCAGGGCCCCGGACGGGAGCCTCCCGTGCGCAGCGGGGACTCGCGCGGGGGGCACCTCGGCTTCGTCGCCCACGAGATCCGCAACCCGCTCTCGACGGCGCTCTGGACGGCGGAGCTGCTCGCCCGGATGACTCCGCAAGAGCGGGGCGGCGCGCGCGGAGAGAAGCTCTCGGCGATGTGCCTGCGCTCGGTCGCGCGGGTCCGCCAGCTCATCGAGGACCACTTCCTGTCAGAGCGGCTCGACATCGGCGGCCTGCCGCTGCGCATCGAGGCGCTCGGGGTGCGCGAGGTCGTCGACGCGGTGATCGAGCGCCGGCCGCCCGACGCGGGGCCGGCCACCTCGCGACTCGACCCGTCACTCGCCGTCGATGCCGATCGGGCGCTCCTCGAGCGCGTGGTGGAGGCGCTCGTCGCCGTGGCGGGCGCCGAGCGGACGCCCGTCATCGTCACCGCGCGGGCCACGGAGCGGGAGGTCGAGCTCACCTTCGCCGGGTGCGCCGCGGACGTTGCGGCGCTCGCGGATCCCATGAAGGGAGCGCCCAGCGATCAGACGGGGCGGGCGCTCGCGTTGCCGCTCGCACGCCGAATCGCCGCCGCCCTGGGGGGGGCGCTGGCCGCCGGGGAGGGCGGCTGGCTGCTCACGCTTCCCCGGTCCGCGGCGTATACTGCGCGGCCCGCTCCGTCCGCGCCTCCATGAATTCTCCGCTCGTGCTGGTCGTCGACGACGACCCCGACATCCTCGACGCGATCTGCGACATCCTCGAGGCCGAGGGGTATCGAGTCGCTCGCGCGCGGCACGGCCAGGAGGCGCTCGACCAAGTCGAAGGAGAGCGCCCCGCCGTCATCCTCCTCGACCTCATGATGCCGGTGATGGACGGCGTCGCGTTCGCGCGCGCGCTGCGGCTCAGGCCGGCCGTGAGAGACGTGCCGATCGTGGTCATCTCCGCCGACGGCAACCCGCAGCGCGCGGCGGCGGTCGGCGCGACCGGGTACCTCGCGAAGCCGTTCGACATCGAGGCGCTGCTCTCGCAGGTCGCCGGGATCACGCGAGCCGGGGCCGACTCGTCTCAGACGCGCGCCTGAGCTCGCCACCCCGCGCGCCTGAAAAGCCGCGGCAGGACGCGGGCTTCGCTTGACAGGACGGAGCGAGACCTGTAGAAAGCCCACCCTTCAACTGCACGTCCTCCACGGCCAGTCGCGACGCGTGGCGGACCAATGCGAGGTTCCCATGGCGACAGGACTGTTGGCGAAGAAGATCGGGATGACGCAGATCTTCACCCCCGAGGGCGACTGCGTTCCCGTGACGGTGCTCGAGGCGGGCCCGTGTACGGTCGTGCGGCGCAAGACGGCGGAGAAGGACGGCTACGACGCCGTCGTGCTCGGTTGGGGCACGGTGGACGAGAAGCACGCGTACCGGCTCTCGAAGCCCGAGCTCGGCGTCTTCAAGAAGGCGGGCACCGCGATCTTCCGGCACCTGAAGGAGGTGCGGGTGAAGGACGCGAAGGCGCTCGGCGAGCTCAAGGCGGGCGACGTCCTCACGGTCGACAAGGTGTTCAAGCAGAACCAGCGGGTGGACGTCGCCGGCATCACCAAGGGCCGCGGCTTCACCGGCGTCGTGAAGAAGTGGGGGATGAAGGGCGCCGCGCGCGACTCCTCGACCGCGCACGAGCACCACCGGCACGTCGGCGCGATCGGGCAGCGCAAGACGCCGGGCAAGGTGTGGAAGGGCAAGCACCTCCCCGGCCACTACGGCAACGAGCGGATCACCGTCCAGAACCTCACGATCGTGGGGATCGAGGCGGACACGAACGTCATCCTCGTCTCGGGCGCGGTCCCCGGCCACGCGGACGGGCTCCTCTTCGTGAACACCGCGGCGAAGGGCCAGCCGCGCGTGAAGGCGAAGCAGGAAGTCCGCGAGCGCGCGAAGCCGAAGGTCTAGCGAGCTTCGGGCGGGGTCGCCTCACGACGCGCCGTCCGGAGCCATCCGGGCGGCGCGTTCCGTTTCAGGGGGGGCCTTCTGCTATCATCCGCCCCCGGTCCGCTCAACCGCGCACCCCCCGGAACCCATGACCA
>WNGF01004878.1_pt1 | contig 24582 bp, 22 predicted proteins | sample 5400641 | NCBI WGS metagenome assembly WNGF01 (sample SAMN13153371, study PRJNA577476) | soil metagenome | isolation source: 80 cm soil or saprolite under grassland replicate 2 | place: USA:California | collected 2016-06-15 | reverse complement strand
CCATCCGACAGGCAAGCGGCTCGAGCGGCAGATCGACCAGCGATTCCCAGCAGCGCAGCGGGCGGCCACGCGCGAAGCTCGCGCTGCTCACCTGGGCCGGCGCCTACGCCGTGATCCTGCTGGTGCTCGCCATCGCCGGACCCTCGATGGCCAGCTGGCCGCTGGCGCTGCGCGCGCTGGTCTTGAGCGGGCTGATGGTCGCCGCCATGACCTGGGTCATCGTGCCGGTGATGACGCGGCTGTTCCGAGGCTGGCTCCAGCGCTAGACCCACCCGACCGACCAGTCCCGCGCGCGCTTGCGTGTTCGCTCTGCTCACAAAGAGATGCGAGATGCCACAGCTCGATCCCCAAGCCCGGTCGCTGCTGGAGGCGATGAAGGCCTCCGATCTGTCTCCGGTCTTCACCCTGCCGATCCCGGAGGCCAGGCGAGCCAGGCGACGCCAGCTGGTGGTCGACCCGCCCCGTGCCGAGATCGCCAAGGTCGAGGACGATCTGATCCCCGGGCCGCTGGGCGGCATTCCGTTGCGCTGGTATTGGCCGAGCCCGGACGGCCGGCTGCCGGTGACGCCGTACTTGCACGGCGGTGGCTGGACCATCGACGACCTCGACACCCACGACCATCTCTGCCGCCGCCTGGCCAGTCGATCGCAGGCAGTCGTGGTCTCGGTGGCCTATCGGCGCAGCCCGGAGCACCCTTATCCAGCCGCTGTCGAAGACGCCTATGTCGCCACCCAGTGGGTAGTGGCGGTAGGACGGGAGCGTGGGGTGGATCCGACCCGACTGGCGGTGGCCGGTGACAGTGCGGGCGGCAACCTTGCCACCGTCGTCGCCCTTTTGTGCCGCGACCGCCACGGCCCGGCCGTGCGTTTCCAAGCGCTCGCCTATCCGGTGACCGACCACTGGCAGGCCGGCCGCGCCTCCTATGACCAGTACGCGGAGGGCTACACCCTCAGCCGGGACTTCATGAAGTGGACCTTCGAGCAGTATCTGCCGGCCGGCTTCGATCGCGGGGACCCGTACGTCTTCCCGCTGCGCACCGCCGATCTGCGCGGTCTGCCTGCCTCGCTGATCGTCACGGCGGAGTTGGACCCGCTGCGGGATGAAGGACGAGCCTATGCGGAGCGTCTACGTGCGGCTGGGGTGGCGGTCGAGTACGTCCACCTCGACGACCAGATGCACGGCTTCCTGTTGCAGAAGGCGGCCGTCGACCGCGCTCGCGTAGTGGTCGATCACTTCGCTGACGCGATCCGCCGCGGGCTCGGATGAGGGGGAGCGCTGTGCCAACGCCGCATTTGGCGACCAATGATCGGAGGAGATTCCGGATGGCGCTGCTGCGTCGACTCAAGGGCTATCCTGGCCACCCGTCGCATTCGCCGCTGACCGGCGTCTCGATCGGTGCGTACACGATCGCCGTCGCGCTGCTGGTCCTTGGCGCGCTTGGTCTGGAGGAGCCGGCCATGGCTCACGGAGCGCTGCTGGCGATCTCCGCCGGCTTGTTCCTGGCGCTGCCGACGGTGCTGACCGGCCTGCTCGACTGGCGCGATCTGCCCCCGGGAACGCCCAGGCGAAAGCTGGCGAGCCTGCATCTGGTCACCATGCTGGCAGCGACCGCCCTCTTGGCCCTCAGCTGGTTCCCGGGTCGGGCGGGATATGAGGACGGCCGGGTCCACGCCGCCGCGCTCGTCCTCGCGCTGGTTGGTGAGGCGCTCCTGTTGGCTGGTGGCTACCTGGGCGGCGCGCTGGTCTACGTCCACGGCCATCGCGTGCTCTCCCAGCCTGAGGCGCCGGTTGGCGAGGCGTTGCGGCCGGGGCGTTTCGACCCGCGGCCGCGACCCGTCGACTCGGCTCCGATCGTGTCGCGGCAACCCGCGGCGCCCCGGGAAGACCGTTGAGGAAGCAACGGTCGAAGACAGCATCGGTCGAGGGCTTGCCTGGAGGGCCTCGGCGTATGGCAGCGCCCACGCGTTGGCCAGGTGGGCGATCGCCCGCTCCACCAGCGCACGCAGCCCCGCCCTGCTCACGGTTGTAGGCCCGCTGCCCATCAGTGAGCCGGTCGATGGTGCGGCGGTCGCCGAGCGGCGCGTGCCAGTGCTCACGCGCCTTGGCCAGCCCGAGGAAGCCTCGGTCCAGCAGGCTGACGACTTCGACGTCGTCCAACGCCCCCGCCAGCCCCGACAGCGTCATGAGCTCGTGCTCGTGGCAGCTGCCCGGCCAGCCGCCATCGACCCACAGCAGGTCGCCCCAGATGGTGGACAGCGCCAGGCCTTGGGCGGTGTCGGTGTGCCGCTTGGCGTCGTAGAGCACCTTCTGGTTGGCCCATTCCCTGGGCCGCTGCACCCGGGTCCCCAGGCCGTCCACTAGCACCGCCTCACCGGCGCGGGCCATCTCCCCAAGCCAGCGGCCGAGCTGGTCGAGGGTGGCGGTGAAGCTGCCGTCGGGCTGGCAGAACCCCAACGCTGCCAGGGGGCCGAGCAGCACAGGTCGAGGCTGTCGCCGACCTCGGTCTTGGAGATGCCGACCACCCGGCCGGCGCGGCGGTACGACAGCCCGTCCAGCAGCACCGCCCCGACCGCGTCCAGGCGGACCGCCAGCGGCAGCGGCCGGGTGCCGCCCTGTCCGGGCGGACGGGGCGGGGCCGGGTGCGCCAGGCGAGCGGCCAGCCAGGCCAGCACGTCGGCGGGCAGCGACGAACGTGGGCTGTATGACAATGGGGACCAGACCTCCTGGCAGGCTTGAGAACCTTGCCTATGGTCTGGTCCCCGTCAACGTCAGGACGCACCGAGCATCACGGAGCGTCCCTTACTGGATGGGTCGTGGAGCATCGGGCCCGGCCACGGCGGCTGCGGCAGCCGCAAGGCGCTGAATCTCCTCCAGGTGCGCGGCGCTGAGCGCCGCCACGCGCCGCTCGCCGGCGCGGGTCAGCCGCAGCCGGACGACCCGGCGATCGCCGTCCCCGCGTCGCCGACGGATCAGCCCAAGCAGTTCCACCCTGTCGGCCAGCTGGACGGCGCTGTGATGGCGGATCAGCAGATCCGAGGCGACCTCACCGATGGTCGGGCCGCGTGGATCGGGGCGGCCACGGACCACCAGCAGCAGTTGGTGCTGGGCGGGGGTGAGCCCGGCGGCCGCCGCCTGCTCCTGGCTCCAGCGCAGGAACCCGCGCAGCCTGACCCGGAAGGCGAGCAGCTGCTCGTACTGCTGATCGTTCAAGGCCGCCAACGCCGCCCCCCGACCGAAGTACCTCGTGGAGTGATATTATCGTAACACGATAGACAGTCCGCAAGTCATGGGCCGGAGGCGGGACGCGATGCAACCACCCCGTGGCGAGGCGCTGCCGCCTGGCGCTGACCGTCCTGCCGCGCACCGTGGGAACACGCCAACACGGTGGGAGGCTTGATGGCCGAGACTGAGCGCTACCACCCGATCGGCGACTACGCGTTCATCAGCGACTGCCACTGCGCGGCGCTGATCTCCCGCGAGGGATCGGTCGACTGGTGCTGCATGCCCCGCTTCGACTCGGGCAGCGCCTTCGGGCGACTGCTCGACGCGGACCGGGGCGGGTTCTGCTCGATCGCCTCCAGTGGCGCCGAGACCTCCCGCCGCTACGCGGGCGACGGCCTGGTATTGGAGACGACCTTCAAGGGCCAAAGCGGAGAGGCCCGCCTGATCGACTGCATGACCATGCGGGCGGGCGGCGCACGCGAACCCTACCGGCAGCTGCTGCGGGTGGTGGAAGGCGTCCGCGGCTGGTTGCGGTTCCAGGTACGGATCGCTCCCCGCCTGGACTACGGCGAGGTGGAGCCCTGGCTGCGCCGCCGCGGCGTCGGCGCCTACACAGCCATGGGCGGCAACGACGGCCTGCTGATCTCTGGCGACGTCGACTTCGATCGCGACGGTTCGCACCAGCTGGCCGCATCCTTCGCCGTCCATTCCGGCCAGCGGATCCACCTCTCGATCCAGTACCAGCGCCCGGAGGATCTCGACCGCGCGAGTCTGGTCGTGCCCACCGCTGCCGAGCTGGACCGCCGCCTGGAGGACACCCTGGAGTGGTGGCGGGCCTGGTCGTCCCGGATGGTGTTCGACAGCCCGGACGCGCCCGCCGCCAACCGCTCGGCGATCGTGCTCAAGGGCCTGCAGGACGCGCACACCGGCGCCATCGTCGCCGCCCCCACGACCAGCCTGCCTGAGACGCCCGGCGGGGAGCGCAACTGGGACTACCGCTACAGCTGGGTGCGGGACTCGGCGTTCACCGTCCGCTCGCAGCGCAGCGCCGCCGGCAGCACCGCCAGCCTCCAGATCGTCTACGGGGCCGGCGGCGAGCGCCACCTCACCGAGCGAACGCTCGATGGGCTGGAGGGTTGGCGGGGCGCGCGGCCGGTTCGCGTGGGCAACGCCGCCGCTCGGCAGGTCCAGCTGGACGTGTACGGCGAGTTGCTGGCGCTCGCCTGGCGCTGGCACCGCCGGGGCAGCTCGCCCGACGACGACTACTGGCGCTTTCTGATGGCGCTGGTCGACGCGGCGGCCGAACGGTGGCGGGAGCCGGACCGGGGGATCTGGGAGCTACGCGGCCAGCCGCGCCACTTCGTGCACTCCAATGTGATGTGCTGGGCCGCGCTCGACCGGGGGCTGAAGCTCGCCGACGAGTGCCTCCGCAGGGCGCCCACCCGCCGCTGGGCCAAGGTGCGCGATGAGATCCGGACGGCCGTCGAGCAGGACGGCTACGACAAGGAACGCGGCGTGTTCGTCCAGTCGTTCGGCTCCAAGGAGCTCGACGCGGCGCTGCTGCGCTTGCCGAGCGTGGACTTCGTCGCCTGGGACGACCCCCGGATGGCCCGCACCACCGACGCCATCCGCGAGGAGCTCGGCGACGGCCACGGCCTGATCCTGCGCTACCGGAACGACGACGGCCTCCAGGGTCGGGAGGGCGCCTTCGTGTCCTGCTCGTTCTGGCTCGTCGAGTGCCTCGCCTACCAGGGCCGGCTCCAGGATGCGCGCGAGCTGTTCGACAGGGTCTGCGCCTGCGGCAACGACCTGGGCCTGTTCTCCGAGGAGTACGACAGCTCCACCGGCGAGCTGCTCGGCAACTTCCCGCAGGGCCTCTCGCACCTGTCACACCTCGCAGCGGCCGTCGCGCTCGCGGAGACGTCCAGGTCAGGGTCAGCCGTCGACCGGCACGCCGAGGGGCGTGGCGAGCAGCAGGCTTCGGAGGCGGGACGATGACCAGGACCAACGGGCGGGTGGTCGTCCGGGACGACACCATCCCGCCTCGAAGCAACAGGGGGAAGGAGCCATGACCGGCAGGGAACTGTTGACCAGGCGGTACCGGATGGTGTGTCTACGCTGCGACCACACCTGGCAGGCCACCTATCAGGTGGGGATACGGGTCCCGCAGCCGCCCTCGCCCGACCAGAGCCGGGCGAGGGCGGCGTGGGTGAGTCGGCCGGTCGGTGGGCTCAGGCGCCGGCGAGCCCGATCGGATGGTGGTGGTCGCCGGTCAACCGCTGGACCCGCCGGGCGACGGCGAGATCGCCTGCTGTCAGCGTCCTTGCCGGCCCTGTGGCGCTGCTGGCGAGCGGGAACGCGAACGTGACCGTGTTGGCGTGGATGTCGATGTCGGGCCGGCGGTCCACCGCCGCGGCGACGGTGGCCACGCGCTCGGCCAACAGCACCGCGGAGTGGAAGTCGTCACGGATGAAGGTCTTGGCGAACCGGTCGCCGAGCCGGGTCCAGCCCGGCAGGCCGGCCAGGGCCCGCTCGCTGTTGGTGTCGCCGTCGAGGGTCTGCATGGCTGCCTCCTGACACTCACTGACCGACTACCTCTGGGACCAGTGTTCTAGGTTCACGTGATGTCGGCCGCCCTGTCGGCCTCGGCCGGCTCCCTGGCGACGCGGCCCTCGGGCTCCACGTCGACCGCGGGGGCTTCACGGGCGCGGAGGACCTGGTGGATGAACAGGTCGTAGACGATCGCGCCGACCACGCCGCCGACCAGCGGTCCGATGATTGGCACCCAGACGTAGTTGTGGATGCCGGGCAGGGCGACACGGCCCCAGCCGGCCAGCCAGGTGAAGAACCGCGGCCCGAAGTCACGCGCGGGGTTGATTGCGTAGCCGGCGTTAGCGCCGAACGACATGCCGATCGCGGCGACGGCCAAGCCGATCAGCAGCGGCGCCAGGTTGACGCCCGGTGGCAGGTTCAGCCGGTCGACCAGCGCGAACACGAACATCACCAGGAACGCGGTGCCGACGATCTGGTCGATGAACGGCCCGATCATGCTGGCGTGGAAGTACGGGGCTGGGAAGGTCGCGAAGATGCTGAAGGTCACCGTCGAGTCCCCCGCGCCGCCCAACGCCCCCCTGGTGACGCCCTTGGCCGCCTCGTAGCTGGAGATCGCGTTGTGATAGACCAGGTACACAAGGGCCGCACCGGCGAACGCGCCGACGACCTGGGCGACGACGTAGGGCCCCACCTTGCGCCACGGGAAGCCGCGACGGACCGCGAACGCCAAGGTCACGGCCGGGTTGATGTGGGCGCCGCTGATGCCACCGGCGACGTACACCCCGAACGCCACCGCCATTGCCCATCCCCAGGTGATCAGCAGCCAGTCGCCGCTGGCCACGAAGATGTTGGTTCCGCGGCCGGACTGGTTCAGGGCGGCGACCGCCATCGCGACCACCCCGTCGCCGAAGGCGATCAGCACGAACGTGCCAAGGAATTCGCTGCTCAATTCACCCCAGATCGTGCGACGCCACCCAACGGTCGCCCGGGCTGTGGCCATGAAGCTCACCTCACTTCCGTCGTCCTCCAGGCGGTGAGGCTCAGCGGTCATCGGGTCCGCGAGTCGGCCGCCCGATAGGATAATATCGTAGCACGATGTACCGCCCGCTGGGCAGTCGAATCGGAGAAGCGATCGCTGCTGGGCTTGGCCGGTCTGGCTGCTCGCTTGGCTCAGCGTCGACCGGCGCCGCGGTCAGTTGGAGCCGGTCCGGGCGTCGACGGTGGTGTCCAGACCCTCCCAGAGGGCGTGCAGCTCAGACTCCAGCCGAGCGAGCTCCTTCAGGTGCGCGGTAGCCAGCTTGTCGAGCCGGTTCTTGCCCAACGCGGTCAGACCCAACCGCACGGCACGGGCGTCGGCCGGGTCTGTGCGGCGTTCGACCAGGCCGGCGGCCTGTGCCCGGTCGACCAGCTCCACCGCGCTGTGATGGCGCAGGAACAGGTACTGGCCCGCCAGCGCGGCCTGCTCGGCGCTCCAGCGAAGAAACCTGCGCAGCCCCGTCCGGAAACGCAAGAGCCGCTCGTATTGTGCTTGATCCAGCGCGATCACCCCCCAACGGTATCTCGTTCCAAGACGAGAGGGCTGGCCACGGGCGCTTCCGGTCCCAGATGGGCCAGAGCCGGCGCACGAGACAGCGACATCGCCCGTGTCGAGCAGGCGCTCTGACGAAGGGTCCTGCCCAAGCGCGGCCAGCAGATCGGCCACGGCGCGCTCGGCCCTTGACAGGCCGACGCCAGCATCGTGGGCGACGACGTGCAGGTCGGGGCGAACCTCGGCATGCCGCCTCGCGTCCGCAGCGGTCGGGCGATGGTGATGGCCCCTACCAGGCGGCCAGGGCGATCCAGAAGGCGGTGCGCGCAACCGGCTCGAGCGGATGCCAGCCCAGCGTCACGACCAGTTGGTGGTTTGCCACGCTGTACCTCCCCAGGGGGGAACACGGCCGACCACCAGCAGCGTCGGGGGCAGAGGAGGAGCGCAACCTGGTCGCGCGTTGGCTCCAGGCGGTGCCGGACGGACTCAACGGGGCTGTCGACGCCGCCGGGCTCGTGGAGGTGGAGCACCAAGCAAGCCTCTCAAGTCCGCACCGACCATCCACCTCGATCCTGCGCCGCCGGGTCAGATGGGATGGCTGGCCAAATCGAGGCAATGCCGGTCGCGCCTGCCCGAGTGAGGTTACGGCCGCGGGCTGGGGTCCTTGGGCTGGTCGAGCTCGGCGAGCCTGCGCCGGACCTGAGCGGCCAACCGCTGCAGGTGGGGCATGGAGGCCATGCCGACGACCGTCCCGAAGACGAACCAGAAGATGCCTTCCATTTCTTCCCCCACCACCGGGAGGTTACATCGTGGTACGATATACTATTCTAGCATGGTGAAGTTGGCGAGGTAGGCCGCTCGCCTGGGCCCGAGCTGGCTCCTACGGCTTCGATCAGCCAGCGGCAGTCGTGTCGTGGAACGAGCGATCCACCGAGGCTTCGGCGCGAGGGAGGGTGAGCCGTGGACCTTCGCAGGACCATCGGGGCGTGGCCGGTGCTCCGGCAGCTTCGCGGCGCCGACCCGCTCGGGCGGGGCGGCCCGGTCGCCGCGCTCGGTGGGCGGGCGCAGTACACGGAGGAGGCGGACCGGGTGGTCCGCTCGATCTGCCCCTACTGTGCGGTCGCCTGCGGGCAGCCCGTGTTCGTGAAGGACGAGCGGGTCACCGAGATCGAGGCGACCCGGGTCGCCAGCTTGCAGCTCAACCAGGAACGCAGCACTAGGCGCCCGCCTCCTCGACCACGGGTTCGGCCTCCGCCATGCCGGCGGGGGAGGCGGGTCGTACCGCGACGTGCCAGATCCGCGCGGCGCAGGCGGTCGCGAGCAGCAGCATCCCGGACACGAGGGCGAACGCCCAGGAGACACCGGTGGCCGACCGGGTCACGCTCCGCTCGGCGAACGAGAGGTACAGCCCACCCGCCGTCGCGATGCTGAGCACGCTGAACAGCAGCGTCCCGGTGGACAGCAGCGCCGACACGGCCGAGGCGTACCCGGGCCCGACGGTGACGGCGACCTGGTTGATCAGCGGGCTCATGCTGGCGGCCATCCCCGCACCCGCGACGAGTAGCACCACGGCCGCCGGACCGACCGACCATCCCGTGTGGACGATCGCCAGCAGCGTGGCGGCCGCCGCGGCGAATAGCACCAGGCCGATGACGGGAAGCCGGGCGTGCCAGGGCTGCGGGAGCCTGGTCCAGGTCAGGCTCACCACGGCGAAGCCGACCGGGTACGGGATGAACATCAGGCCGGCCTGGATCGGCGCGTAGCCGAGCGCGGTCTGCAGGTGCAGCGTCAGCGGGAACAGGATGCCGGCGAAGGAGAAGTTGAGCAGGCACAGCGCGAGGATGCCGGGGCGGGCACCACGCGGGCGTAGCGCTCGCAGATCCAGCAGCGGGCGGCCGTTGCGGGCGATGAGGCGCCGCTCGTAGCGGACGAAGACCGCCAGCCCCAGCGTGCCGGCGAGCAGGCTCAGCCACGCCCACAGCGGCCAGCCCTGGTCACGCCCGAACATGATCGGCAGGACGAGCAGCGCCATCGACACACCCAGGACCAGGACGCCCACCAGGTCCAGCCGTACGCCGCGCTTCGGATCTCCCGACGGCAGGTAAGCCCGCGCCAGCAGCCACACCGCGACACCCACCGGCACGTTCAGCAGGAACGCCACCCGCCAGCTGTACCCGAACAGGTTGGCCCCCACGATCAGACCGCCGAGGATCTGACCGGCGGCGACGCCGAGCGCGAGGATCATCGAGTAGTAGCCGATCGCCCGGGCCAGGTGACGCCCGGAGAACATGGTTTGGACGCTGGAGAGGATCTGTGGCACCATCAGCGCCCCCATGCCGCCCTGCACGGCGCGCGCGAGCGCCAGCGCGCCGGAGTTGGGGGCGGCGCCGCACAGCAGCGAGGCGAACACGAAGCCTGCCAGTCCGGTCAGGAACATCCGCCGGTAGCCCTTGTCGTCGCCCAACCGGGCCCCGGTGACGACGAGGATGCCGAACACGAGCGTGTAGCCGGCGAGGATGCTCTGCAGCGAGCCGCCCGAGGCGCCCAGGTCCTCGCGGATGGTCTTACTCGCGACGTTTACGATCGAGTTGTCCATGTTGGCCATTGCCTGCGCGGCGAGCAGCGCCACCAGCGCCATCCAGGCGCGCCGGGGCGGTGGGACCTGAGTGTCGGGGGTGGTCGTGTCGGACATCGGTCCTCCAGGCCTCTGCGTGGGTGGCCGGCTCCGGCACAGGTGGCACAGGTCCTGTCCCGGACGGCGCGGGGGCGCGGTGTTAACCACCTAAAGACTTTAGTGGTTGCAGTGGGCCCGCCGCCAGGCCCAGATTCATCCGTTCCGCCCCGCGCGGTTCGCGCGGCGCCCCGTTACCTTCTTGATCGTCCTCAGCCGGGCACTCCTCGGTCGCCCGGCTCAGACCGGCGGACGAGGCGATGGTGACACCCCGCCGCTCCGGCACCTCCATCCGCGGCGAGCACCCACCCAAGGGAGGTAACAAGCAGCCCAAGAGCGCTTTCTTCCTCGCCGCGTTCGCCGCGCTCGCCCACCCTGAATCCAGGGCTTACTACGACCGCAGGAGAGACGACGGCAAGCGTCACAACGCCGTGGATACCCCCGTACCGGGCACGGCTTGCTCAACGAGGTGGATGGAGTCCTGGCTACGAGGCGGCACCCGCCTGCGAGCGGGCCCGCCGGTGCCGCTGCACCTTGGCGATCGTGCCGCAGCCACGACCACCCGCGCCGGCCGCGTTCATCAGGCACCAGCGCTTGCTGCCGTTTCTGCTGTGGTCGTAGAAGACCCAGTGGCAGTCGGGACACGCCTTCAGCCGCTCCCAGGTGCCGTCGTTGACCGATCGCAGCACCGTTCCCACCAGCTCGCCCGCCGGACTGTCGTTATGGAGGAAGACGACGACGCCGTCGCGCAGCACCACGCGCACCCGGACTCTGCGCATCCACGTGTTGATCCGGTCCTCCGCGGACGGGTCGCGTTCCACGGCCAGTCGCAGGTCGTCCCGGAGCTTACGCACCATGCCGGCCTGGGCCTGGGTCAGGCGCTCGCGGCGTGCGTACGAGTCGAACAGGTCTGTCGGCCGCCGCGTGTCGTTGGGGATCACCCAGGTGTTGAGCAGGTCCCGGACTCGTTCCAGCTCTCCTGGTGCTTCGTGGTTGGATAAGTCACGATCGCTGCTAACCATCAACGCAGTTTACCGGTTGCTTCCCCGGGAACACAACGGGCGCCGCGCCAGCGCGTGGTCGCCCACCGCTGATTCCGCGCGACGTCGTCATCGCGTTCACCCGTCTGGCCGCCCTACCGCGGCCAGCCGCGTAATCTCACGGGCGGCTTGCGGTGCGTTGGGCGTGGCGTTGGGATTTTGCCCGGTTGCCGCAGATGGCCATGCTGCACCAGCGTCGTCGGCCCGCTTTGCTGGTGTCCACGAACAGCCAGCCGCAGCCTTGGCCGTCGCACTCTGCCACTCGGCCCAGGGAGGGGGAGGTCAGCAGGTCGGCTGCTGATCGGGCTACCGGCCAGAGCATCTGGTCGAGCTGATCGGTGGGGGCCCAGCCCAACCGGTAGCCGCCGGGTGTTGGCTCCAGGATCGCGGTGGTCATGGAGTGCTGGAACTCGGCGTTGAGGATGGCCAGCGGGGCTTGGGGATGGTCGGCGCGGGTCGCCGGCGCGAGCGTCTGGTAGAGCGCTTCACGCAGGGAGATCGCGCGGGCGTGCACGCGCTTGGCCCTTGTCGGGTGCTGGCCGGCCAGCACGGACAGACCCCGGGCGGCTGGTGCGGTGAGCGCTCCCGCGTGCACCGCCCAGTCCAGCAGCGCGTCGTAGCTCGCCAGGTACTCCAGCTTCGGTGGGCGGTGCCGCGGATCGATGGTGTTGACAAAGTCCAGGCAAAGCACCCCGCCGAGCAGCGGAAGCTGGGTTATCTCAACCCTTGACTGCGCTTTCACCGGTTAGTTAGACTCCCTCTCCAACCTGAAAAACACCCTTTAGAGGTTACCATGACGATCGATGTCGCCGCGGTCCGCCGCGACACGCCCGGCATCCAGCAGCGGCTGCACCTCAACAACGCCGGCGCCTCGCTCATGCCACGGCCGGTGGTCGACGCGGTGGTCGAGCACTTGGAGCTGGAGGCGCGCATCGGCGGCTACGAGGCCGCGGATGCCGAGCGTGAGCGCATCGAGGCGGTGTACGCCTCGGCAGCCCAGCTGGTGAACTGCGATCCGACCGAGATCGCGTTGTTCGAGAACGCCACCCGCGCCTGGGACGCTGTTTTCTACTCGATCCCCTTCAAGCCGGGCGGCCGCATCCTCACCGGCAGGGCCGAGTACTGCAGCAACTACATGGCATTCCTGCAGGTGGCCCGCGCCACCGGCGCTGAGCTCGTGGTCATCGGCGACGACGAGCACGGCCAGATCGACGTCGAGGAGCTACGGGCGGCCGTCGACGAGCGGGCATGCCTGATCGCGCTCACGCACGTGCCGACCAGCGGCGGTCTGGTCAACCCGGCGGCGCAGGTCGGCAGGGTGGCGCGCGAGGCAGGGGTGCTCTTCCTGTTGGATGCCTGCCAGTCGGTCGGGCAGATGCCGATCGACGTGCAGGCGATCGGGTGTGATTTCCTGTCGACCACTGGACGCAAGTTCCTGCGCGGGCCGCGCGGCACGGGGTTCCTGTACGTCGGCGCCGAGCGTATCCCGCAGCTCCATCCCCCGATGGTTGACGTGCGCGCCGCCGACTGGGTCGCGATCGACGACTATCGGCTGCAGCCGGACGCCCGCCGCTTCGAGACCTGGGAGGTCAGCTACGCCTGCCAGCTTGGCCTGGGCCGGGCCATCGACTATGCCCTGGGCCAGGGCCTGGACGACATCTGGGCGCGGGTGCGGTCGCTCGGCGAGGCGCTCAGAGGCCAGCTCGCCGGCATATCCGGATTGACCGTCCAGGACCTCGGTGCGATCAAGTGCGGCATCGTCACCTTCACCCTGGCCGGGTGCAGCGCCGACCGGGTGCAGGCCGAGCTGGCGGCCCGGGGTGTGAACGTCGATGTCTCCCAGGTCGCCGACACACGACTTGACCTGGAGACGCGCGGGCTGGACCGGATGGTCCGCGCCTCGGTCCACTATTTCAACACCGAGCAGGAGCTTGACCGGTTCTGCGCGCTGATCGGCGAGCTCGCGTGACGCCCGACCGCCACCGGAGCGACCCTATGAGCGTGCTGGTCGCCCAAAGCGACGACGCCGTGCCGATCGGTGCCTTTGGCCCACCGCTTCGCGAGCACGGCATCGACCTGGTGGTATGGAGGGCTTGGCAGGAGCGGCCTCCCGCCTCGCTCGACGGCCACGCTGGGCTGCTGGTGCTCGGCGGAGCCGCCAACCCTGACCAGGATTGGAAGTTCCCGTGGCTCGAGCAGGAGCGCCGGCTGCTCCGCGAGGCGCTCGACAGTGGCCTGCCGGTGCTTGGCAGCTGCCTGGGCGCCCAGCTGCTGGCACAGGTCCTCGGCGGCGAGGTCGGGCCCCTTGTCCCGCCGGAGATCGGCTGGGTCGCCGTCCAGGCCCACCCCGCTGCCGGCGACGACCCGCTCTACCGCACCTTGCCGTCTCGACTGCACGCCTTCGAGTGGCACGCCTACGGGTTGGCCCCGCCACCAGGGAGCGTGCTGCTTTCCACCTCCCCGGCGGCAACCCAGGCGTTCCGTTTCGGCGAGAACGCCTGGGGCCTGCAGTTCCACCTCGAAGCCACCGCGGACACGATCCAGCGCTGGATCGCCGCGTACCCAGACCAGCTCCGCACCGCCCGCACCGACCCGGCACGCCTTGCCAGCGAGACCCTCTGGCGCGCCACCCGCCAGCAGCGACACGCCTTCGCCCTCGGCCACGCCTTCGCCGCGGTCATCCACCACACCACCGGCCGACGCAGGAGCCCGATCGCATGAACTCGACCACAGCCGTCATCGACCGCACCCGCCTCGCCGCGCTGATCAGCCGCGAGCAGGCCGCCTTTGCGGAGCGCAACCCGCGTTCACGAGCGCTGTTCGCGGAGGCCGGCAAGACGCTGCTTGGCGGCGTCCCGATGAGCTGGATGTCGGAGTGGGCAGGCGGCTTCCCGCTGTTCTTCGAGCACGCGCAGGACAGCTCCCTCACCGACGTCGACGGGCACACCTATGTGGACTTCTGCATGGGCGACACCGGCGCGATGGCCGGCCACGCCCCAAAGCCCGTCGCGGACGCCGTCGAGGGCCGCTACCGGAGCGGCAGCACCACCATGCTGCCCACCGCGGACGCCGCCTGGGTCGGGCGCGAGCTGCGGCGCCGCTTCGGCCTGGACGTCTGGCAGTTCTCCCTGACCGCCACGGACGCCAACCGCTGGGTGCTCCGACTGGCCAGGCAGATCACCGGTCGGCCGAAGGTGCTCGTCTTCAACCGCTGCTACCACGGCACCGTCGACGAGACGGTGATCTCACTCGGCGAGCAGGGCCGGCCGCGCTCCAGGCCCGGAAACGTCGGCCCGGCCGTCGACCCCACGATCACGACCAAGGTGATCGAATTCAACGACGTCGACGCGCTGGAGCGCGCGCTCCAACCGGGTGACGTGGCCTGCGTGCTGACCGAGCCGGCGCTGACCAACATCGGCATCGTCCTCCCAGAACCGGGCTACCACGACGCGCTCCGCGAGGTCACCCGACGCACCGGCACGCTGCTTGTGATCGACGAGACCCAGACCCAGTGCACCGGCCCGGGCGGCTATGTCGGAGCTCACCGGCTGAACCCCGACTTCATCACCATCGGCAAGGCAATCGCGGGTGGCATCCCGATCGGCGCGTACGGCATGCGCCAAGAGGTTGCCGACCGAGTTCTCGTCCCCGGCATCGATCTGGGCGACACCGGCGCGGTGGGCGGCACGCTGGCCGGGAACGCGCTGTCCATGGCTGCCGCCAGGGCGACGTTGGAGCGCGTGCTCACCGAGGAGGCGTTCGCGCGGATGACCGCGCTCGCCGAGCGCCTGGTCGGCGGCGTCCAGGAAGTGCTGGACACGCACCGGCTGCCCTGGCACATCGTCCAGCTCGGCGCCCGCGCCGAATACCGCTTCTGCCCGAGGATGCCACGAAACGGCAGCGAATCGGCGGCAGCACACGACAGCCAACTCGACACCTACATCCACTGCTACCTCCTGAACCGCGACGTGCTCACCACGCCGTTCCACAACATGACCCTGATGTCGCCCGCGACCACCTCCGACGACGTCAACCGCCACACCGAGGTGTTCGCCGCCGCCATCGACGCGTTGATCCACAAGGGCTGACCGTGGCTGTCGCAGCCGCGGACACTCGCCCCGGAAGGTCAGGAGGACTTCCATGTTGACGTGTTTCATCGGGCGGCACCGGCATCAGATGGTCGGGCTCGGTGTGCTCGGGATTGTGGTTGCTTGACGACGGTCCAGACCAGCGTGCCGCTGACTCGTCGGGCAACAACTGCCTGGGTTCGCAAGCTGGTCGGCAACGACGGATCCCGGGTAATCGCCAGCCAGGCCGGCAACTTCCTGGCAGCCTTCGACCTCCTCTACGACGGCTAGGTGCGGCGGTATCTGCCTGGGGCGGCGGCGTATTGGCGTTTGAACGCGTTGGCGAAGGCGAACTCTGATGTGTAGCCGACTCTGGCTGCGATAGCGCTGAGCGGGGCGTCGGATTGTTGGAGAAGCCTGGCGGCGGTGGTCATCCGCCACCACGTGAGGTAGGTCAGTGGCGGTTGACCGACGAGGGTGGTGAAACGGCGGGCGAACGGCGCCCGAGATAGCCCGGCCTCGGCAGCGAGCATCGCGACGGTCCACGGCCGCGCAGGGTCGCGGTGTATGGCCTGCAATGCGGCGTTGGTGGCAGGGTCGTTGAGTGCCGCTGCCCAGCCGGTGGTCGTCCCGGGTGTGGGCTGCTGGTCGAGCAAGCTGCGCAGGATGTGCAGCAGCAGGGTATCGAGTAGTGCGGGCACGATCGCGTCTGTGCCGAGGCGAGGTCGTTCCAGTTCGGTGGCGAGCAAGGCCACGGTCGCCTGCAGTTCGGGGCGCCGCCTGAGGTGCCCGGGCAGGTGGATGAGTTCGGGCAGGTCGTAGAACAGCGGATGGGCGCGGGCAGGATCGAGTCGGTAGGCGCCACAGAGCGTTATGGTGACCGCGGTGTCGGGGTCGGTGCCGGTGGGGGCGCCGACGGTCCCGGTGGCGTAGCGCTGGTGGATGTGCGGTTCGTTGAGGCCGCAGGCGGGCGCGGTCGGTGGGGTCGATGGGCTGCCGGCGAGCGTGTGCCCACGCCCGTGGGGCAGGAACAGCACGTCCCCGGCGGACAGCGGTACGGGGTTGGTGTGCGGCTGGATGAGCCAGCACGATCCCTGCAAGATGATCTGGAAGCCGGCGGACCCGGGCACGGATGCGAACTGTTGCGCCCAGGGAGCGTGCCAGGTTACCTGCGCTGAGCGTGCTTGTCCGGTTCGCATCACGGCGATCACGTCGCTGAGCACGTCCATGCAACCACGATATCCCGTGGAGACGATCGAGTATGAACTCGGGATTCGTAAGCATGGCTCATCTTCTGACCTCACCATAGCCTCGACTTATGAAAGCCATGCGAATCCACCAGTACGGCGACGCCTCCGTCATCCGCCATGAGGACATCCCACGTCCAGTGCCCGGCCTGGGCGGGGTGCTGGTCCATGTCGCCGCGACTTCGTTCAACCCCTCAGAGATTGGGCTGCGCTCCGGGCTGCTGCGCTCGGTCTTCCAGTTGGATCTGCCCTACACGCTTGGCTGGGACCTCGCCGGCACCGTCGTGGAGGTGGGCGGCAGCGTGGACACCCTCGCCGTCGGCGACCGGGTTATCGGCCGCGTGGACAGCGGTGGCACCGCGGCCGAGTACGTCACCGCCGCAGCCGACAGCCTGGTTGCGGCACCCACCACCATTCCCCTCGCCGACGCCGGCGCCATCCCGGTCGCCGGCCTTGCCGCGTGGCAGGCGGTGTTCGAGCACGCCAACATCACAGCCGGACAGCGGGTACTGATCAACGGCGCGGGCGGTGGCGTCGGCGGATTCGCCGTTCAGCTTGCCAAGCACGCCGGAGCGCAGGTCATCGCCACGGCCAGCCCGCGCAGTGCCGCGGCGGTTGGCCAGCTCGGGGCCGACGAGATCATCGACTACACCGCCTCACCCGTTGGCGAGGCGCTGGACACGCCGGTCGACACCGTCCTCAATCTCGCCGTGATCGACCCCCAGCAGGCCGCGGGCCTGGTGCCGCTGGTGCGCCCCGGCGGCGTTGTAGTCTCCATCACCACTCCTGTCGAGCCGCCTCCTGGCGTCCCGGTGAGGGCGGTGCGCTTTGTGGCGCGCAACGACACCAGCCAGCTCGCCGCGTTGGTGAAGCTCATCGACGTCGGCGTGATCCGCGTCGACGTCGCCGTATCCCGCCCACTCGCCGACCTCGCCTTGGTTCACCGTGACGCCGAGTCCGGCCGCATCCGCGGCAAGATCATCCTCATTCCGTGAAGCGTGTGGTTCTCCCGAGGCGCTGCGCGACCAGGCCCGCAAGGCCGCCCAGGCCCAAGGACGCCACCCGCTACCATACCCGGCTGGCCAGCGGCGAGAAGCAGGGCCGCAAGCGGATGGCGACCCGGGCGCCCCCACCAGCTCGACCTGATCCGCGCCGAGGTCGCCCGCCGCGGCGTGGCCATCCAGATCCTGGTCGACTCCCGTCCACGTCCTCGAATACCCCTGGCGGGCGGTCTGGTGCTTCCACCACGGCGCCGACCCGGCCGCCGAGCCCTGGTCGCCGCCACGCCCTCAAGCTCCTCCCCGGCCAAGTCGACACCGTCATCGCCGCGCTCCAGACGCAGGCCACCGACACCGGCCTGGCCGCCCACCAGCATGGCGGTGTTGATGCCTGCATCGGCTACCTGACCGCCAAACGGGACCTCCTCGGCTACCACACCGTCCTGCAGGCCGGCTGGCCGATCGCCACCGGCGTGATCGAAGGCACCTGCCGGCACCTGATCGGCGACCGGCTCGATATCACCGGCGCCCGCTGGGTCCTGCAAGGCGCCGAAGCCGTCCTCAAACTGCGCGCCCTTTGGACCAGTCGGCGTCGGCCAGCCAGCCGCCCCACCACCGCAGCGGCCGGCGGGCCATCAGCTCGTGCTGTTCGCCCAACAACGCGACCTGGCCGCGCACGGCCGCGCCGGGCTGCCGTTACCCGCCGATCCGGTCCTTTCCGCCGAGCTTTACCAGCGCGCCCGCGACTTGGCCGCCAGGCGCGGCTGGAGCAAACGCCAGACCACCAACACCTGCCACGGCCTGCGCATCGTCCTCGGCATCCCTGGTGCCCGAGCACCTGGAGAACCTGCCCGCCCGGCGGCTGGTCGGCCCAATCCACTTCTGCAACCTCGACTGCCCCCGATGCGGTCTTGGCCGAGCGGCTGCGCGCTCGCCCGGCCTGGCGCACCTCGTCGGCCGAAGCGAAGATCGTCGAGCACCGGCGCTTCGCCGCCTGCCTGCGGGCCCACATCCAGCCGACCTTCGACACCAGCATGCTGAGCGCGGAGGAGGTGGCCGATTGCGTCGCCGGGTGGTCGGGCGGTTGCTCGCCGACACCGCCCGCAGCCACACTGCCAGCACCGCCCCTCCGAGCGGCTGACCTGGTTTCTCACCATGGCCGTCGAGATCATCTACGAGACCCACGCGGTGACCACCGACAACGAGGCAGGCATCGCGACTGGCTGGCTGCCGGGAGAGCTCTCGCCCAGAGGACGAGCGCTCGCCAGAGAACTCGGCGACCGTCACCGCACCAGCGGCATCGCCGCGGTCTTCGTCTCTGACCTGGCCCGCGCGGTCCAGACCGCCCAGATCGCCTTCGGCGACAGCGGCCTCCCGATCCACACCGACGCTCGGCTACGCGAGTGCAACTACGGCACGCTCAACGGCATGCCGGTCACCCGACTCATCGCCGGGCGGTCCCAGCACATCGACCAGCCCTACCCGGACGGGCAGAGCTACCGGCAGGTCGTGGCGCAGATGCGTACCTTCCTGCGCGACCTGGGCACCTACTGGAACGCGTGCAAGGTCGTCGTGATCGGCCATTCCGTGACAAGGTGGGCCCTGGACTGCCTGCTGAATGGCCAGGCGCTGGAAGATCTCGTCGATGCCCCGTTCGACTGGCAGGAAGGCTGGCGCTACCTGCTCCCCACCACCTGGACCGCCCAACACCTCACCTGAACTCCCACGGTTCGCGACCGAAGGTCTACTCTCACCCACGAGAGCCCACGCCCTCGAGTTCGCGGCCGACGACCCTTCGGAATTCACGAACCCAAGAGAAACCTCCCTGAAGGTGTCCAGTGGCTCGACGAACCGCGCGGTCACCGTCCGCGCGCCAAGCACCCGCAGCAGCGACAGGTCCGCAAGGTCGACGGTGCACGCCACGGTGACCGCGACCGTGCCGCCGGCGCGGAACCCTGCCGGTCTCGATGGCCACGCCGAGCGTGCGGCAGGTGACGTGGCGCTGACCGAGCGTGGCCGTGGCCGCCTGATGGGCTGCCACCATGGCCGCGGCCGCGGGCCCAAGATCCGGCTGGTGTCGGCGATCAACCAGGTCGATGCGCTGATGGGCTGGTGGTTGACCGATGTGCGCCACCAGTTCGGCGACGACTGGTCCGATCCCGACGCCCCGCTGCTGCCCTCTGAGCGGCGCGACCGCGACTTCACGGGTGCCTTCGGGTGGGTGGCAACGCGGTGCGCGAGGGGCTGGCCGCCGCGGTCGCCATCTGGCTGCCGGACTGGCCGGGGCGGCTGACCCCACACGGGCTGCGCCACTTTTGCGCCTCGTCGCTGTATGCCCGTGGTGTGGACCTCAAGGCGATCGAAGAGCTGCTCGGGCACGAGTGGCTGTCGACCACGACCCGCTATATCAACTCTCGGGAATTGCAGCGGACGGGCGAGAATCTGCAGGTCGCCTGCTGAGGGCGCCTTCGGGATAGGTCGGTCCGGCTGGGCGCTCATGCTGTCGGACCTGCACGGCTTGCACGGCGATCCCGTTCTCTGCAAGATCCCGCCTTCAGACGGTCGCGGCCGGTGGGGTGGGAGGGTGGGGTGGGACGGGGTGATCTGGCGGGCGCCGCGCCTTGAACTCGTGTCGGGCGTGGTGCAGTTGCGCCCGGAGGACGCGATGGTCGAGGCGATGCTGCGCGGCTGGCGGGCGCAGCAGACCGCTCGTGGGCTGCAGGCGACCACGATCGAGCCACGGGAGCGGCTGGTGCGCCGGTTCCTGGCGTTCACTGGCGAGTACCCGTGGCAGTGGGGCCCTGGCCACGTGGAGGAGTGGACGCTGTCGTTGACCGCCGAGCAGCACCTGGCGCCGTCCACGGTCCGTGGCTACCAGACCGACCTGCGGTTGTTCAGCGAGTACCTCACCGATGGCCGCTACGGCTGGGCGGTGGCCTGTGAGCAGGCGTTCGGGCCGGGCGCCCACCCGGTGGCGATCTGCCATGAGTGGAACACGATCGCGCACCTCAACGACTACGAAGGCAACCCGGAGGCCCGGCCGTTCACCCGTCAGGAGCTGCAGCAGTTCCTCGACTACGCCGACGACCAGGTCGAGCGGGCGGTGCGGGCCAAGCGCAAGGGGGCGCTGGCGGCCTACCGGGACGCCACGGTGTTCAAGGTGATCTATGGGTGGGGGCTGCGCCGGACCGAGACGTCCAGGCTGGATCTGGCCGACTGGGGCCGCAACCCGGCCGCACCCGAGTTCGGCCGCTATGGGATGCTGCACGTGCGCTACGGCAAGGCGGTCCGCGGGCAGCCGCCCCGGCGGCGCAACGTGCCCTCGGTGATGGGCTGGGCGGTGGAGGCCGTGGCCGATTACGTGGAGCACATCCGGCCCCGGTTCGGCGGTGGGCATCCGGCGTTGTGGGTGACCGAGCGCGGTGGGCGGCTCAAGCCCGCGGAGATCAACGCGCGGTTTGTCGCCTACCGGGACGCGCTGGGCCTGCCGAAGGCCCTGACCCCGCACAGCCTTCGCCACTCGTGGGTGACCCATCTGACCGAGGACGGAGTGGACCGGCGGTTCATCCAGGAGGCGGTCGGGCATCGCTGTGACACCTCCACGGCGATCTACACCCACGTCAGCGGGGACTTCATGAACACCGCGTTGCGCAAGGCGCTGACGCCAGCGTTCCAACTCCCAGGGCCGCACCGGAAGGAGCCGTGAATGGCACGCAAGCTCGACTACCGGTGGCACCTGCGGCAGGTCATGGCGGCCGGCGGCATGTTCGCCACCACCGACCTGATCGAGCCGCTGGCGCAGCGCGGGATCCGATTGTCGTCCAGCCAGGTCTACCGGCTGGTGACAGAGCGGCCCGAGCGGCTGAGCCTGCGGGTGCTCATGGCGCTGCTGGACATCCTCGACTGCACGATGGACGACCTGATCGAACCGGTCGCCACGACCGCGGCCAAACCCGGCCGCAAGGCGCGCACGGCCAGCGGCGAGGAGGCGGGGGTCGGCGACCTGCGCCCAAGACGGGCCCGCATCACTCGAGCTGGCGGGTGAGCAATGCCCGCCACGGCCACGATGGCACCCGAGGTGCTCATCGACCCGATCGGCGTCGTCGTCGACCTGGTCTGTGGCGCCGATCCGGCGCTGGAGCGTGTGGTGGTCGAGGAGGTGGTGGAGGGCATCGCGGGAGGCCGCGCGAAGCGGCGCCGGCTCGCCCAGGCCCTGCTGGACAGGCCGGCCCTGTTGGCCGACGGCCGTTCCCCGGCTCCCAGCGTCGTCGCAGATCTGCTGATCGCGCTGCGCAAGGCCGGCGCGGAGCAGATCTCGCCGCCGGTCTGCGCCACCTGCGGCAAGCCGCTGCGCACCCTGCAGCGCCGCGGCCAGGACTGGTACTGCGCGGTCTGCGGCCCTCGGCCGCGGCGCTGCGCAGCCTGCGGCCAGGAGCGGATCATTGCCGGCATCGACCGGAAGGGACGGCCACGCTGCGGCCAGTGCCCCGACCAGGATGGCCCCGAGGCGCTGGTGGTTCTCACGGCGGTGGTCCACAGGCTGGATCCGTCGCTGCCGGCCAGCGCCGTGCACGCGGCCGCCCGCCGGGTGTTTGCCAGGCCGGCCAAGCTGCGGCAGCTGGCCTGGGCCGTCGAGGACCGGCCGGAGCTGCTCACCGGCGCTGGTGCCGAGGCGCCGATTCCGGCGGTGCTGCGGTTGATCGACGAGCTGTGCGACGCCGGTGCGCAGACGATCACTCGTCCGGCCTGCCCGCGGTGCCGGCGGGTCATCGGCCTGCACCGGCGGATCGGCGGGCAGTGGCTGTGCCGCAGCTGCGTGGCCAAGTCGAGGGCACAGCCGTGCTCGCGGTGCGGGGCCGTCCGGGAAGCCGCCACCCGCGACGAGCACGGCCGGCCGTTGTGTCCCAACTGCCTGATCACTGACCCGGCCAACCAGGAGGTCTGTGTGGGCTGCGGCCGCCGCCGCCCGGTGCGCGCCCGGACCGTCGACGGCCCCCGGTGCCAGATTTGCCAGCCGCCGCCGACGATGACGTGCTCGATCTGTGGCCGGTCCGCGCCCTGCTGGATCTCCAAGACCACGGGTGAGCCGTGGTGTGAGGCCTGCCAGCAGCGCTGGGCCCGCTGTGCCGGCTGCGGTCAGGTCCAGCCGGTGCGGGGCGGCACCCGCACCGAGCCGCTGTGCGCCAGGTGCACCCGTCCCGACGCCTCGTTCTGGCGCACCTGCCCGACCTGCGGCAAGACCGCCCAGCTCGGGCCTGATCCGTGCACCCGCTGCGTGGTGGACCGGCGGCTTTCGGAGCTGCTCGGCGACGAGCACGGCCAGCTCCGGCCCGAGCTTGAGGCCCTGCGCCGCAGCCTGGCCGGCACCGAGCGCCCCGACACCGTGCTGCGCTGGCTCGACCGGCCCACCGGCCCCGCCATCCTGCACGAGCTTGCCATCGGGGCACGCCCGCTCAGCCACGCCGCCCTCGACCGGCTCCCCGACAGCAAGCCACTCGAGCACCTGCGCGCCATGCTGGTGGCCACCGACGCGCTGCCAGCCCGCGACGAGCAGCTGGCTCGGCTGGAACGCTGGATCACCCGCACCATCGGCGACCGCGACGACCCCGCCCAACAGCAACTGCTGCACCGCTACGCCGTCTGGCACCTGCTGCGCCGGCTCCGCCACCGCAACGGCCGCGCCGACACCACCCACAGCCAGCTCGCCACCATCCGCCAGCAGCTTCGCGCCGCCATCGTCTGGCTCGACTGGCTGACCACCCGCGACCTCACCCTGCAGACCGCCGGCCAGGGCGACCTCGAAACCTGGCTCGCCGGCGAACAGGCCAGCCACCGCCTCGAGGCCGGGCACTTCGTCCGCTGGGCCAAAGCTCAGAAGCTGACCAGCCTGGACTTCCCAGCCACCAGATGGGGTGGTCCCACGCGCGTCCTGGACACCGAGACCCGCTGGCAGCAGGCACGCTGGCTGCTGCACGACACCACCCTGGACCCCGAGGACCGCGTCGCCGGGCTGCTGGTGCTGCTCTACGCCCAGTGGCCAGCGGCGGTCAGCCGCCTCACCCTCGACCACGTCCACGCCGGTGACGACGGCGACGAGCAGGTGCGGCTGCGGCTGGGCCGGGAACCGGTCGTGCTCCCCGAGCCGCTGGCCGGCCTTGTCCTCGAGTTGGTCGCAACCCGCCACGGCCATGCAGCCCTCGGCGACCAGGGCACCTCGCGGTGGCTGTTTCCCGGCGGGCAGCCCGGCCGCCCGATCAGTGCCGAGCAGCTGGGCGAGCGGCTCCGCCGGCTCGGGCTGCGCCCCGGGCAGGCCCGCTCCACCGCGCTGTTCCAGCTCGCCACCGACCTGCCCGCCGCCGCACTGGCGCGCCTGCTCGGCATCCACATCGCCGTCGCGGTCGCCTGGCAGCGCGCCTGCAGCGGCGACTGGGCCGCCTACGCCGCCGACGTCAGCCGCCGCGCCGACCCAGGACGCCACGTGATGCGCCGCGACGACCAGCCAGCCCCTGACCCGAACGCGATCTCGCCCGAACGGAGGACTGAAATCGAGCAGGTCATCGACCGCATCACGCGCTGGGCAGGGGATCGCCGTGACATCGTTGGCCTGCTGTTGGTCGGATCGTGCGCCCGTAACGCCGCGCGGCCCGACTCTGACATCGACCTGGTCGTGCTCACCACCGACGAAGCCCGATACGCCGACAACAGCTGGGCCAACGAGCTTGCCCTCGGCGAGCTGATCAGAATCCAGTCGTGGGGACCGATCACCGAACGACGCTTTGTCACCGCTTCCGGGCTTGAGGTGGAGATCAACATCGGCTCTCCCGACTGGACGAACACCAACCCCGTCGATCCCGGCACCCATCGCGTCGTCACCGACGGCGCTCGCCCCTTGCACGACCCCGCAGGAGCGCTGGCCAGCCTGCTCAACGCCTGCCGACCATGACCACCACCCCAGCGGATTGGCATCCCGACACAAGACCCATTCGGACAGTTCCAATATCTGACGTCGCCAGAGCACGTCCACGACGAGCACATCGAGCATGCCTGGGCGGCGGCCAACCAGCGGGTCGCCGACCGCCTCGGCCAGCGCAGTAACAGTCACCTGGAAGGTCGGTGAGCTGAAGGAATGAGGGATATGACCTGGCTCGGCCCGCCCATCGACGTGCGGTCGCTGTTCGCTCCACAGCAGGCCGCGTTCATCGCGCTGCTGCGCCGGTTGGACACAGGAGAGTGGGCACAACCCACGGTCTGCCCTG
>WNGF01002698.1_pt1 | contig 24589 bp, 19 predicted proteins | sample 5400641 | NCBI WGS metagenome assembly WNGF01 (sample SAMN13153371, study PRJNA577476) | soil metagenome | isolation source: 80 cm soil or saprolite under grassland replicate 2 | place: USA:California | collected 2016-06-15 | reverse complement strand
TCGAGCGGGATCTTTCGCAGGTGCGGCGCGTAGGCGACCGGGTTGCCGGACTGCGAGACCCACTCCGTGTTGTCGATGACTTCCTGGATTGGCATCGCGCCCGCCGCCGGCGCCGTCACCGCCCCGTCGTCACGCAGCGGGATACTCTCCTGGAAGCCCCATAGCGGTGGCGCCAGCGGCCCGGCGTTCGACAGCGACGGCACCCGCGAGGCCAGCGCGATGCCCAGCAGCGGGCGAAACGTCGGGCTGAGCCGAACGATCTCGATGATGGAGCCGCCGGGGACGTTCGGCACCCCGGCCCGGACGTCGGGCTCGACGGCGATGAACTTCGTGCCGTAGATGCCACCGAACGATTGGCCGAAATAGTAGATACGGCCGGCGTCGAGGTCGGCGACGCCGTCGCCGTCCACGTCCATGCCGACCTGGAGCGCGCGCACGAGCTGCATCAGGTCGGCGACGGTCTGGCGGAGACCGTCACGGCTGCTCACGATGCCGTTGGGCGGCGCGGCGCTGGAGCCCTCCGTGGAATCGATGACGGTGTTGCCGTTCTGGTCGATGCCGCGGCCGCCCGCCGAGAACGTCACGCTGGTGCCGTTGGCGGTCACCGTGAGCGTGCCGGCCGCGCCGAAGCCGTGGCCGACCACGTTGATGGCAATAGTGGCGATGCCATGATTGGCCATGGTCGCCGCGACCGCGAAGGGGCTGTTGTTCTTGTTGTCGCCGAAACCGTGGCCGAAGACGGCCACCGGCCAGCCGCCGGCTGGCGGCGAGCCGGCCGGCAGGACGAGATTGAAGTAGATGTCGTTCGTGGCCTGCACGGTCGGCACGCCGGTCCGCGTGCCGATGGCCGGAATGATCTTGCCGGGCGTCTGCCAATCCGGCGAGCTGAACTTGCCGAACGCGATGCGGCCGACTCCAGGCTGCGCCAGCAACGCCGCCGTGGGGACGGTCACGGGGCTGAGGGCGCCCGTCGTCGATGTCTGCCGGTTGAACGTGATGGTGGTGAGGCCGCTCGGAGAGAGCAGTGGGAACACCGTGCGGCTGCCACCTGGGCCGAGCAGGAACGTCGCGGGCGTCGGGGTCATGGCCTTGAGGCCGTCACGGATCTTCTCGAGCACGGCGGTGGCGCTCTGGGTGGTGAAGACACTGGCCACCACCACGCTCTCGGGGTCGACGCCGGAGGCCTCGATGGCATCGAGCAGCGACTTGCGGTAGGCCTTGAGGGCGGCGTCGTGCGTCTGTCCGAAGTTGAGGGCCTGGCGGAACGGGCTGCTTCCGACCGGGTCGCCCGCGGTGTCATGAATGCCGTTGGTGACGATGAGCACGTAGCGGGTGTGCTGATCGAGCAGTTCGTCCGACTCGGCGTGCAGCGTGAACGTCGCCGGGTCCCACACGACCTGGTTGATGCCGATCACCTGGCCTCCACCGCCCCCCAGGGCGTCGCCCAGGCTGAGGAAGAAGACGTTGCCGCTGTTCACGGTGGCGACGTCGATGGCGCCAGAGAACGGAATCGAGACGCGCGGCTGCAGGTTGAAGCCGTCGAGCGTGTTGAGCACGTCGATGTCCGCGCAGTCCGATGGCCGCGCCGCGCAGTCCGGCTTGGCCAGGCTCACTCGCCTGCCGGTGTTGTGGCTGGGATCGGCGACGGTGAAGAGGTCGGTCGGGAACGGCACCCCCGACGGCGACGAAAGGTCGAAGCGCGCATCGACGCCCGCCGCGAACGAAGGAACGGCGGTCGCGAGCGTGAGAACGACGGCGAGGCTGAGTGCACGGCGGTGCCAGAGGTTCATGGCCGGTTCCTCCCAGGGAATCTGATCGTTGCGTGTGGACTACCGGGGCTCCTCCAGGCAGCCGGGAAAGTCGGGATCTGGTATGTGGTCGCCGCTCGGCACTACGTCGGCGTACGTCGTCCCGATTCGGATTTCATCGATGGTGAAGGCGCCCGTCGAGTAGATACCGATCCTGGAGACCACCCCCAGATTCAGGTCCGTCTTCACGACGCTGCTGGCCGGTTCAGGACGACCGGGAGTCGGGTTCGTATAGAGCGTGAACACGTCGTTCCCGGGCAGGAACTGGGCCTTGAGCACCAGCAACGTGGTGCGTCCGGTGACCGTGGGCGTGCCTGACGCGACCTGGCCCGCGCCGCCCCGATTCTCGATGACGTACTGATCGAGCAGGCCGCCGCCTGGTTTGCCGATGAAGAGTTCGTTCCCCAGGCTGCCGTTCAGCGTGAGCCCGAAGAACCCGTTCAAGACGCCTTCATTCAAGCTTCCCCGGGGCTGGACGAGGAAGCTCAGGTAGACCGTCGTGCCATCCGCGCCCAGCGATTGCCCCAGGGTTCGAACGGCGCCGTTGATGGCGGAAAACGCATCGCCAGAGACACTGCCGCCGGTGTTTGCCTGGAGCTTCGGATAACACAGTGACCTCTCCCGCGGGGTATAGCCGGAGGCAAACGCGTTGAAACCCCCCTGGGTCCAGGGCCCGGCAAACCCGGCGCCGCCATTCGCATGGATTGGAAACGACGGCCTGAAGCCTTCGTAAGCGATCTCGCTCGCCCGCGCAGGCTGGCTCAGAAGGACCATCGACAGGACCGCCGCCATGGAAAGTACCGACCCATATCTGGATCGACGTTGCATAGATCTTCTCCTCCGAGGGCGGCTTTCATCGCTCCCGGTGATGCAACACCCAGGTTCGTCGGGGATGCGACCGACGATTCCGAATGGCTAGGTCTCGGCGTGGGCCGAGGCGCGCAAGGACGATGCCACAACGGATTCATGAAGAAGCACCGACTTCGCTGCATCCGGTGTCACCTTTTAGGGGGTGTGGCTCCCCTTCGTTGACTCATATCGAACTCTGTGCCGCGCGCCGACGGCCTCGTTTCGCAAGGTTTTTGAGAACTTGCGCCGCACAGCGCTGTGCTGCGACTTCGACGATCCCCGGCCGATCGATCGGCCCCGACACACCGCACAGCGATGATGCACTACGGTACCGGCCGGCACGTCTCCGCCCGCCCCCACGGTACAGCCCTCGGAGTCGTTGGACGACTCGTCGACCGGAGTCATCGCGGTCAGCGGGTGTTCATTCGCGGATCGCTTTGGCCTGGTCGAAATACTGGTAACTCGAGCGACCCTGGGTGAGGACCTTCGTCGTCAGCTCGACGGAGTACGTCGTCAGATTAGGGTCAACGCTGCGACCGTCGAGATCGGTGGGGAGCTTCATCCTCAAGCCGCTCTTCTTCGAGGATCGGTCGGTCTTCCCGAATACCGCGTACTCCGTCGCGCGTGGCCCACCCTTCAACGCTTCCTCAAGGATTCGTCCCTGAACGCCCGGCATGTTCAGCCCGAGAATGCGCGCGACCGTCGGCGCGATGTCGACGTTGGCCGTGGGAAGCGTGTCATACATCGCCGATTTGAAGTCAGGCCCATGGGCCATCATCAAAATATGCGTGTCGGTTCGTGAAAAGCTGCCGTGGTCGCCCCTGCGGTTGACCGAGCTCGCGTAGCTGATTCCGGGCCGGCCGGCCACGGAGACGTTTTCGTCGAAACTGAAGCTGACGATGATGTCTGGCCCGCGGCCGCTCGCCGGACTTTCCGTGTTGATGAGCCCCATGCGCAGCGTTCCCGGAATATCCCCGTACTTCTCACTCACGAAGACGGCGCCGAATTGCAGACGACTCTGGAGACTCACCACCGCGGTCCTGACCGTGTTTGCGTCACCATCGGGGACGAACAGGTAGTCGCTCCCCGCGTTCGCCGCCACTACGATGCCGCCGGCGGGAACGGGATTTGGCACCACGTACCTCGGCGAGGTGTACGTTTGCGCTTTGCCACACGCGGCGCCATCCGCGTCGTTCTTGGTGGGGTGAAGTTGGGTACCGTCGAACAGGATGCCGGACAAGGTCGGTATGTTTCGACAGCCCGCGCCATCGTAGGCCTTCAGGCCATCGAGGGTGAGCAACGCGGCCGTCCGGACGAAGCCGGAGACGGAATACCCATACGGATCGTGCGAGCCGACTCGGCCCTCGGCAACGCCGCGGAACGGGAAATGAGCGACATCACCAGAGACGGTGCTGTGATTGTGGTCTTGCGTGATGATGATGTCGGTAGTCTGCTCCCAGCCGAGCTGGCGGATCTTGTCTACGACTCGGCCCAAGATCTCGTCGTTCATCTTCGTCGCGTCGATCGAGTTGTAGGTTCCAGGCCCGTACGCGTGATTCGTCGCGTCTGGCTCCTTCGACCAGAAGATCGAGACGTCCGGCTTCTTCGTGGGGAGGATGTAATTCACGAAGACGTCGGTCAGATACTTGAACCCCCGGCGGGAAAGGGCCCCGGTGCGATCGAGTGGATTCGCCGTTGCCCCATCATTGAGCCTCTGAATGAGAATCGGTGCGGTCGGATCACCATTGCTCCCGGCAAGCACCAAGACGCCCGCATCATAGGCGTTGGCGGTGTTCCGTGGGAGCGCGTACCCAGCGTTCTGGAGTTCCTTGGCGAAACTCAGCGGCATCGCCGCGTCCTCATCGAGGATGATGCCTCCTCGCTGATAGTCCTGAATGAACGCGGCCCCGAACTTGCCGACGGCTGCGGTCGTCAGGCCTTTGGCCTGAGCCGCCTGGAGCATCGTCGACACGAGCGTCAACCGTCCCTGGTACGAGTCCCGTACCGCTTCCACCACACCGAAGTCCTCGATGAACGCCGGGGCAGAAAAATCGATCGAGGCCCCCTTCGCGTTCTTCCCCTTGGCCTTCGGCGCGTACACCACGTTGCCGTAGAACCCATGGGTCCCCGGATACGTCCCGGTGGCAATGGACGCCGAGTTCATCATGGTGAAGGTCGGATAGATGGCGTGGTGGTCCGAGAACACGACTCCCGATCGCGCGAGGGCAAAGTAATTCGGCATGGTTTCTGGAGTGACGTCGTCCGCGCGCAGGCCGTCCCACACGAAGATGATGACCCTTCGCGGAGCTGATCCGCCCTGTTGCGGCGTCGCAGGTCCGCCTCCGAGTCCGAGCACGACGAACGACACGGTGATCAGGCGCACGAGTCTCTTCATTTTCATGGTCGTCCTCCGTTTCCTTCTTAAAACGCGCGCGTTCGCGATCCGTAGAGGCCGACGTCAAAAGTCGCGTCAAAAGCCGCGTGGCCATCCTTCGGGGGCCGTGCTATCGTCTGCCACACGCTCAGGTCATGGCGCGTCTCGCTCTCGCTCTCCTCGGCGGGTTTCAGGGACGGCTCGGCGGCGCGGCGCCTCTGACGTTGCCGACCCGGAAGACCAAGGCCCTCCTCGCGTTCCTCGCGCTGCCGCCCGGGCGATCGCATCCTCGGGCGAAACTGGCCTCCTTGCTGTGGGGGGACCTGCCGGAGCCGCAGGCGAGGCGCAGCCTCCGCCAATCACTCTTCACGCTGCGGAAGGCCATGAGCGTAGAGCCATCGGCCTTGCTGATCGATGGCGAGACCGTCGCCCTGAACCCGCACTCCGTCGACGTGGACGTCGCCGAGTTCGAGCGCCGGGTCGCCGACGGCACGCCGACCGCCCTCGACCGTGCCGCTGTCCTCTATCGCGGCGAGCTCCTCGAGGGCCTTGCCCTCCGGGAGGCCCCCTTCGAGGAGTGGCTCCTCGCGGAGCGCGAGCGACTGCGCGAGCTGGCGCTCGAAGCGCTGGCCAAGCTCCTCCGTCACCAGCGCACTGCGGGCACGCCGGAGACAGCGTTGCAGACAGCGCTCCGGCTTCTCGCTTTGGACCCACTGCAGGAACCTGCCCATCGTGCGGTCATGAGTCTCTACATCGAGCTGGGTCGGCGGGCGTCCGCACTTCGGCAGTACCAGATCTGTATCGGAGTCCTCCAGCGTGACCTCGGCGTGGAGCCGGAGACGACGACCAAGCAGCTCTATCAGGAGATCCTCCGGCAGCGGCCCTCGCACGCAGTGATGAGTGTGGCGAGCCCGGTGACGATGCCGGCGGTGCCGGACCTGGCGCCACGTCTGCCCGAGGAGAGCCTGCCGCGCGAGCTGCCACTGATCGGGCGCGAGGCAGAAATCCACCGGCTTCGAGAGGCGCTGAACCGGGCGTGGGACGGGCACGGCGACGTGGTGGCCGTGATCGGCGAGGCAGGCGTCGGCAAGACTCGCCTGGTGGCCGAGGTCGCCTCGGAGGCGGTGGCGCGCGAGGGGCGCGTGCGGGTGGGACGCTGCTACGAGGCCGAGCAGATCCTGCCGTTCGCCTCGTGGGTCGACGCGCTTCGTCCCGACCACGCGGATGGAGACAAGGAGGTTCTCGAAAGCCTCAACCCGCTCTGGCGCGCCGAGCTGGCGCGCCTCCTTCCCGAGCTGGGCGTTCCCGGGCACGCTCCCGGCCAAGGGCCGGTGGATTATCGGCAGATCTTCGAGAGCGTCGCGCAGCTCGTCCGGCATCGCGTCCGGCATCGACCGGAGTTGCTGATCCTCGAGGATGTCCACTGGGGCGATGAGATGAGTCTCCGCCTCCTCTCGTTCGTCGGGCGTCGACTTCGGACCTGGCGGGTCCTCTTGGTAGTGACCGCGCGCGAGGAGGATCTGGCCGGTGCGCCGACCTTGCGCCGGACGCTCGAGGACCTCGCCCGTGACCGCCACCTCGTCGAGCTGCGGCTGGTGCCGCTCTCAAAGGCAGAGACGCTGACGCTCGTCAGCACGCTCGCCCCGGCCACAGGTGACGACGCCGTGGTGACCGGACTCGCCGAACAGGTCTGGATCGCCACCGAGGGCAATCCGTTCGCGGTGGTCGAGACCGTGCGTGCACTTGCCAAAGGCGCCGTGGCCGATCCATCGGCGAAGCTCGCCGTCCCGGACCGGGTCCGCGACATCATCGTCCGCCACCTCGAAGCGCTGAGCGAGCGCAGCCGGGATCTGACGAGTGTCGCCGCCGTCATCGGACGGGAATTCGACTTTCCGCTCCTGTGGCGGGCGGCGGGTCTCGCGGAGCATGAAGCCGCGGAGTTGTTGGAGGAGCTGGTACGGCGCCGTGTCTTGCACAATGTCGGGGAGCGGTTCGACTTCACCCACGATCGGATCCGCGAGGTCGCCTACGCTTGCCTTCTCCGGGAGCGCCGGCGGGCGCTGCACGCCCGGATCGCCCATTCCATGGAAGCGCTCTACGCGGACCGGCTGGACGAGCAGGTGGAACGGCTCGCCCACCACACCGCGCTGGGCGCGCTCGAGGGGAAGGCGGTGGCCTACCTCCGCCGGGCTGGCGCGAAGGCGTTCGCCAACGCGGCCCATTCCGATGCTCTCGCCTACTTCACACGGGCGCTGGACCTTGTCCGGAACCTCGCTCCGGGCGCCGGACGCGACCGTGAGGAGTTATCGCTGCGGCTCGCGCTCGGGCCGACGCTGCAAGCCACGCGTGGCTACGCCACGGCGGAGGTGGAGCGGAACTATACACGGGCCTGCCAGCTGGCGGACGATGTCGGCGCGCCGGTCCAGCGGTTCCAGGCGCGGTGGGGGATATGGCTGGTGGCGTCGCACCGGGCGAGTGCGGGCACGGCGCTCGAGCTTGCTCGAGAGCTCCTGGCGCTCGCCGAGCGTCTCGACGACCCTGCGCTTCTGCTGGAGGGCCATCACGCACTCTGGCCGGTGCTCGTGTGGCTGGGGAAGGCGGACGCCGCGCGGCGCCACCTGCAGCAGGGGATCGCGCTCTACGACAAGGCGCGGCACCGGAGCCACGCATTCGTCTATGGCGGCCACGATCCGGGTGTGTGCTGCTGGAAGGTCGCGAGCTGGGCGTCCTGGATCCTCGGCCACCCGGCCCGTGCCCTCGAGGAGAGCGTCACGTCACTCGAGCTGGCCAGGGAGCTCGATCATCCAGCGAGCATCATCGTCGCGCTCGCTTGGGCCTGCGTTTTTCGCGACTTCCGGCGGGAGTTCCCGGCGCTCCGAGAGTACGCCCGTGACCTCATCGCCCTCTCGACCGAGCACGAAGCTTCGCAGTGGCTCGCGGCGGGGACGATCATCGACGGGGCCGCCCTCGCCGAGCTCGGCGAGGGGACGGCGGCGATCGCCCGGATCAGGAGCGGGCTCGCGGACTACAGGGCGACAGGGGCGCAACTGTTCGTGCCGTACTTCCTGTCCCTCCTGGCTCGCGCGTGCTTGAAGGTCGGTCAGCCTCACGAGGGACTGCGCGCCATCGACGAGGCCTTGGAGAGAGCTCGCGCGACGGGTGAGCGGGTGTGGGAGGCGGAGCTGGTACGGCTACAGGGAGAGCTGCGCCTCGCCGCCGATCCGAACGACGTCGACGAAGCCACGGAGTGCTTCCGCCGGGCGATCGACATCGCACGCGGGCAGGCTGCGCGTTCGTGGGAGTTGCGTGCTGGCCTGAGCCTGGCGCGGCGGCTCGCGGCGAAGGGTCGAGGCGCCGAGGCGCGCGGAGCCCTCGCGGGCGTCTACGATTGGTTCACCGAAGGCTTCGACACCGCCGACCTTCAAGAGGCGAAGGCCCTCCTCGAGGATCTCACAACGGCCTAGCGATCGAGGTCCAGTTCGCCTCGCGGTTCGTCCTGCGGCACGGCAGCCTTCAGGCCCCGAAGGAGATTCTCGGTCACGCCTCCCCGGCGATGACCATGCGGTACGCCCACGTCGCGCCGGAGCACCTGCGTAGCGAGGTCATCAAGACCGAGCGTCGCGCCGAACCCGCCGAAGCTTCAACGCAAGCTTCAACACATGAGCGTGCCGAGCTCCGACCGGGCAATGTCCACAGCGCGGGAGGATGGGACGAAGTCCTGCTGCCCCTCATTGAGGGTATCGCCGGCGCCGGCAGAGAGTCGTGGTCCGGGCGGATGCCGCATTCGCGATGCCCGCGCTCTACGAGGCCCCGCGGGGTGCGCTACGCTATCCGGCTGCGGGCCAATGCTCCGCTGGTGCGGTATCGGAGCTTCGCCTATCGGGCCGCCTCCTGGGACCGACCACGACGCGTGATCGCCAAGGTGGAGCATCATCTCGGGGAGCTGTTCCCCCGGGTCGGGTTCATCGTCACGACGCTGACCGGGACGAATAGAGCGGTCGTCCGCTTCTATAACCAGCGTGGTACCGCCCAGCAATGGATCAAGGAAGGCAAGACGGCCATCCACTGGACTCGCCTCTCTTGTCATCGATTCCGGGCCAACGAGGTGCGCTTGCTTCTCGGCGTCATCGCTTATAACCTCGGCAACCCGCTCCGTCGGCTGGGGTTGCCGGTGGCGATCAAGGATTGGTCGCTCACGAGCCTGCAGCAGCGGCTATTCAAAACCGGCGGGCGGCTGATCCGCCACGCCCGGTACTTCACGCTGCAGCTTGCCGAAAGCTACTTGACCGGAGCACTCTTTCGGCAGATTCTCCAGCGCATCGAGCGGAAAGCCTCGCAACGGCGGTCGGCAAGCCGTGGCGCCCTCGCCAGAGCTGGAGTGAAGACGCGGATGAAGCCATATCGCAAATCTCGGTTAAGAGTGGTGGCAACGGCGGGCGCCATATTTCGCATTTCATCACGTGCCGATACCAGAAGATGGTCGGCATTTCGCTTCGCAAATCCACATTTCTGTCGGCTATGCTCCTCGGAACGGCCGATCACGACCTGACCGATCGCATAGGACGAAGGAAGGGCAACCCATGAGTTCACAGCAAACGCTGCGCTTCTCGAGCTTGACGGTCCTCGTCCTTCTCTCCCTGGCCGGCGTCGGGACGGTGGACGCGGCCCGGCCTGTCATCTCGAGCATGAGCTTGGACGTCTCACTGCCTGCTCGGGCGGCCATCTCCACGGCGTTGGGCTACGACAATGCTGTCTATCACGCGAGGGCCACCGTAGATGGCTACCGGATGCGAAATCCCACCCAGGATCTCGTCGCGACGTTTACGTCCGACGGCATGACGATCGGCACCGCTGGCCGCCGCTGGGGCTTGCGCCTCACCGCGTATGGCTACGGCAGCCTCGCGACGACGGCGCCGACGGCCATGCCGCACGCGGACGCCAACCGGGTGGCCTACAAACGCGAGACGCTGACCGAATGGTATGTCAATGGACCGTTGGGACTGGAACAGGGGTTCACGCTTCTCGCCGCACCCGGAACGAGACGCAGTGAGCCGTTGACCCTCAGGCTGGCGGTTACCGGCGACCTTCAACCGAGGGTGGAAGCCGGAGGTCAGCGCTTGACGTTGACGAGCGCTGACGGCACCGCCGTGTTGCGCTATGGGCAACTGCTCGTGCTCGATGCCGCGGGGCGCGCGATCCCCGCGTGGCTCGAGGCGACCGACAAGGAAGTGCTGCTGCGCGTGAGGGATCAGGAAGCTCGCTACCCGCTCCTGATCGATCCCTTCGTGCAACAGGCGAAGCTCACCACTTCCGACGGCACCACGGACAATTGGTTCGGCCTGACCGTCGCGATCAGCGGGGATACGGTCGTCGTCGGCGCGCCGGACGCGACGCTCGGTGCCCCAGGCGCCGCATACGTGTTCGTCAAACCGGCAGGAGGGTGGGCGAACACGTCGACGTTTACGGCCAAGCTCACCGCCGCTGACGGAGGGTTTCAGTTCGGGTACTCGGTCGGCATTAGCGGCGACACCATCGTCATCGGTGCACCGAACGCCAGCGTCGGCGTCAACAGCTTCCAGGGCGCGGCGTACGTGTTCGTCAAGCCCGCAGGAGGGTGGGCGACCACGTCCAGCTTCGCCGCCAGGGTCACGGCATCCGATGGCACAGCGAACGATCACCTGGGTTTCTCGGTCGGCGTCGACGGCGACACAGTCGTTGCCGGCGCGGACAACGCCACGGTGGGCGCGACTCTCCGTCAAGGTGCCGCGTATGTCTTCGTGAGGCCGGGCGCCGGCTGGACCAGCACGACGGAGACCGCGAAGCTGACGGCCTCCGACGGGACTTTCCAGGCCTACTTTGGATTCGCTGTCGCGGTCAGCGCCGACACTGTCGTGGTGGGAGCGGAAGGCGCCAACATCGGCCCGACCATCGACCAGGGCGCGGCGTACGTGTACGTAAAGCCCGCGGCGGGCTGGGCCAGCACATCGGCGTTCACTGCGAAACTCACCGCGTCGGACGGGACGAACCACGACGAGCTCGGCTCCTCAGTTGCTATCAGTGGCGACACTATCATCGCCGGGGCGCCCTTCGCCGATTTACCCAGTCCGAACGGAGCCGGCGACCAGGGGGCCGCCTACGTCTTCGTCAAGCCGGTGGCCGGCTGGGCGACCACGACAGAGACCGCGAAGCTGACTGCCTCCGACGCGGCGAACGACGACGAGTTCGGCTTCTCCGTCGCCATCGTCGGGGACACCGTTGTCGTCGGCGCGCCGCGCGCCGACGGGCCGAACACCGACCAGGGCGCGGTGTACGTGTTCGCGAAGCCGGCAGGTGGCTGGGCCACCACATCCGCCTTCACCAGCAAGCTAAAGGCTTCTGACGGGAAAGCTGCCGACGAGTTCGGCTTCTCGGTGAGCCTGAGCGGCGACGGCCTCGCGGTGGGAGCGCCGTTTCAGATCGTGAATGGCAATGCTCGCCAGGGTGCGGCGTATGTCTTCCAGCCAATCACGATTCCCGGTTTGATCCCGAGCGTTCAGGATCTTCCCGGGCTCAACGCGGGACAGAAGCACAGTCTCATCACCAAACTGCAGGCGGCCCAGGCGGCTCAAGCACGAAGCGATCTCGGGGCGACGTGCAATGACCTGGCCGCGTTCGTGCACGAGGTGAACGCCCTCCAGCAGAGCGGCCGGCTCGATCAGACGACGGCTGACGGTTTGGTCAGCCAGGTGCAGGCTGTGGAGGCTTCGCTCGGCTGTCCGTGAGGTGTTGTCGAGAATGCGTGGGCGGGACGCGCTGGCTCGCGCTTGAAAATTGAGCACTGACCGGCGTTGTTCCGGTCGGCACGGCATGGACGCACGGCGCCGCGAGCGGATAACCGTTCACGGCGCCGCTGTCGGTACCGCTATCTGGGAACCGTCGGCTCCGGCTAACCTACGGAGCATAGGCCCGACAAAGGCCCATCGCTCGCGACCTCGTACCGGTGAAGCGCGTTAAGGACGATCGCCATGTCCGCCGTGTAATGCGGATCTTGGTTAATGTGGCTCTTCGTGGAAGCATCGCATGCCGACTCCACGACGCTCGCGCCGGCTGTGGGACACGTATCGCTTCCCGGAATTCCGACCCAGTCCGTTCGTCATCGGGATCTTCGGTGATCCGCAGGCTCGTGTCATCCGGCTCATCCGCCGGTCAAAAAAACCGCCTGCGGCACCTGCGGCCGGGTGCAACGGGGCTGGTACGACCGCAAGCAGCGCCGGGTGCGCGATCTCGCCTGCGGCCAGCTTCGCAGGTGCTCACGGTCTCCGGCTATACACACGCTGGGCCAAGACTGGCTTCATCTGCCCCCCGTCGATGTTGATTGCCACGCCGTTGACGAAACTGGACCGGTCGGAGGCGAGGAAGAGCACGACGCTCGTGACCTCCCGCGGCTCGGCGATCCGCCCGAGCTTGAGCGGGATGCTGTCCACATGGGCCCTCACGACCTCTTCGACACTGAGCCCCCGGTTCTGGGCGATGTGCTCGAAGAGGCCGCGCATGAGCCCGGTCTCCACCGGGCCGGGATTCACGGCGTTGACGTAGATCCCCTCCGCACCGTACTGCTCGGCGAGGGTCGTGGTGAAGATCAGCTCCGCGGCGCAGCAGACGGCGGGCACGATCTCCCAATACGCGCACTTGACTCCGTCGTTGCCTACGACATTGACGATCCGGCCTCCGCCCTGTCGGCGCATCACGGGGATCGCCGCACGGGTGCACCGCACCAGCCCCATGAGCTTGAGCTGGATGCCGCGGTCCCAGTCGTCGTCGCTCAGCTGCTCGACGGTGCCGCCCGGGGCCACCCCGGCACTGTTGACCAGGACGTCCAGTCGTCCCAGGGCCTTGACGACCTCGCCGATCAGCCGCTCCGGCTCGCCCCGCTGGCTCAGGTCGACCGGAATCCCGATCACCTTCGCCCCCGTGGCCTGCCCGATCTCCTTCGCCTTCGCGTCCAGATCGGCCTTGGTGCGCGCGCAGATCACCACCTGGGCGCTCTCCTCCGCGAAGCCCAGCGCGATGTCCGCAGCGATGCCGCGCGTCGCGCCGGTGATGAGCACCACCTTCCCCTGCAGCCCAAGATCCATGTCGTGTCTCCTTCTCTCCGTGAAATACGGGAGCTCAGCGCGGGCGGCTTCGCAAGAAGTCGAGGACCGTGCGGTTGAAGGCCGCCGGCTCCTCGAGGTTCAGGGTGTGTCCGGTGCGGGGCAGCATCGTGAGCGTCGCGTCCGGGATCGTGGTCGACAGGAACCGGCTGGCGTCGAGCGCCGGGGTATCTTCCTCTCCGACAATCACGAGCGTCGGCACCCGCAGCTGCCGCAGCCGGGCCTCGAGCTCGTACATCGTCGGCCGCCGCAGCTGGACGCCGCGCAGGGTGTTGGCGAGACCGACAGAGGACAGCTCCACGAAGTCGGCGTGGAACTTCTGCCACATGGCAGCGTCTTTACGCACCAGCTGGATCCGTGTCGGTCCGCGCAGGTAGTCTTCGGCCACCCGACGGACACCCTCCCGCTCGAACCGATCGGCGATCGCTCCGAACTCTTCGAGGAACTGCCGCTTGTCCCCGGAGCCCGTCCCAGTGCCGGCCAGGATCAGTGCGCGTACCCGCCCCGGGTGCGCGAGTGCGAAGCTGAGCGCAATGCTGCCTCCCATCGAGAAGCCGCCGAGGCACGCGCGGTCGATTCCGAGATGGTCGAGGAGCTGACGCAAGTCCTCGATCGACAGCTCCTGCGAGTAGGCAGCAACGTCTGGCGGGACAGAGGACGGCGGGTAGCCGCGGCAGTTATACACGAGCACCCGGAACGCCCGCGCGAAGGTCTCGAGCTGCGGCTGCCAGCTCTTGTAGCTGCCCGCGAACTCGTGGACCAGGACGAGCCAGGGTCCGCTCCCTTGCACCTCGTAGTACAGCTCAACGCCGTTCACCATGGCCAGCGGCATCGACGCTCCCTTCGCAACAGTGACCGCGGTCCATGCCGTCCGCCATGCTACTCCATCTCACGGATCGGCGAACGCCCACGCCGCCGCGCACGTCATGCAGTGCGACGTCGCCCCGAGCGTCGTCCCGCACTCTTCGCAGCGCGCCGCGCCCGCCATGGGTTCAGCGCTCTGGAGAACCAAGCGGACCTGCGCCGCGCCGCACGCACCCGCTCGTCCGCCTTGCGGAACGCCCGTCGCGCCCGCTTGCGCTCCTCGAGCGCCAGCGTGAGCTCGCGCTGCGCGGCTGCCATCATCCGGAGTAGCGACCCCTCGCCACTCATTGCCACGCCCAGCAGTTCGTCTTGAACTGACACTCCTTGCACTGCCACCCCACGATCGGGTGGAACACCCTCGCCTCCACGCCCCGCAAGACCTCCAACGCCAACCGAAACAACCGCTGCCCTTCTCGCGCGTGACCTGGCTGACCCCGGTAGGGTCGAGGTCTGGCGCGGTACTCTCACGAGCCCGTTTCCAGTCCCCGCCACGTCAAACGGCGCAGACGGATTTCCCGTACGCCGCTTTCCTGCCTGCTTCGCGCCATGGGTTATGTGACCTATCGACTGGGAGCACTTTCCGGCAAGGCCAGGTAGCGGACCCGGTAGTCTCCATACAGACCGAGCCCGTTATGCAGCCACGCCGTACTCCACCTCTTCCAGCCGAAGCCCCGACGGCTCCTCGCCCTCATCAGATGGCGCCGCACCTTCTTCTCGACCCATAGCTTCACGTAGGCCAGGCACCGACTCGCGTTCCCGATCCGGAAGTAGTTCACCCATCCCCGAAGAATCGGATTGATCAGGCTGATCACCCGACCCGCCGGTTGTGACTGAAATCGTCGGAACACCTCCCTGAGCTTCCGAAGCAACGCCGTTCGCTGCACAAGCTTGGGCGTCAGCTCCGGCCTCCACACGCCCCGCCGTGAGCGGGTGCGCCGGAAGTCAAAGCCCAGGAATCCGAACGCTTCTCCCTTCGCGAGATCCACGATCCGGCTCTTCTCCTCGTTCAGCCGCAGATCGAGCTTCGCGAGCTCCTCGCGCAACCGCCGGTATGCCGCCGTCAGTAGCCAGTCATGTTGGCGGTAGCCGTCCACGAGGATCACCAGGTCGTCGGCGTAGCGCGCATACTCGATGCGCGTGCGCGTTCCTTCCCGGGTGACCACCGTGGCCCGCTCCAGCATCGCGTCCACCTCGGTGAGGTAGACGTTCGCCAAGAGCGGCGAGATTACCCCGCCCTGGGGCACCCCGCGGTTCCCGGACGCTTTGAGCATCAGCGCCAGCAAGTGCAGGATCTCGGCGTCCTGAACCCGACGGGCGACTTTGCCGAGCAGCAGGTCGTGCCGCACGGTATCGAAGTAGGCCGCCAGATCCACGTCGATCACCCGCGTCTTGCCGTACGCGATGGCCTTGGCCACCCGAGCTACCGCCCCATGCGCCGTCCGCCGGGGTCGGTACCCGTACGATCCGTCGCAGAAGTCCGCTTCAAAGATGGGCTCCAGAATGAGCTTGAGCGCACCCTGGACCACCCGGTCCCGAATCGCCGGAATCCCCAGCACGCGGACTTTGCCTCCACGCTTGGGAATCTCGACGCGCCGGTTCCTGAGTGGCCGATAGGCGCGTGAGGCCAGTTCGGCCCGCAGCTCGTCCAGAAAGCACTCGACACCATCGGCCTCGATCGCCTCGAACGTCACCCCATCGATGCCCGGGGCGCCGTTGTTCCGCTTGGCGAGGTCGTAGGCGGCGCGTAACGTCTCCAGCTTGGCCACGTGCACGTACAGGCCCCAGAACCGCTTGGTCTTTTCAGCCTTCGCCGTGACGTAGATCCTCCGCCTCAGGTCCTGCAGACTGATGGGCGCCTTTCTCATCTCACCCCTGCCTTCCGTGTTGTCGGAGGAAATGCAGAACAGCAGGGCCCCTTCGCTCCACGGGCGTTACCCGCTTCCCCGCTACTACGGGCCCGTCCTCCACCCTCTCGCCTTCGGCCGATTTCCCGGGGGAACCCGGTTATACGGCCTACCTGGCTCCGTCGCTTTCCCGACGGGACGAGGAGGGCTTCTCCAGTTGCGTGATGCGTCCTGGTCACCGTGCTGTCGCTCTCAACCCCGCCGGAGTGTCCCGCCGTCTCAGCCACGCTGCGACGGTCCATGCTGCCTTCGCGCTGAACTTGAGCGCTCGGCCTCCGGGGATGAAGTTTCGGGGCCATCTCCGCGTTCACTTGCGTTACGGCCCGGTGACTCGCTCACCATCCTTCTGATGGCTTTGTCGATGGGCTTCAGAGGTTCGGTTTCCCTCCCCCCTGCCATCCAAACTACGGGGCGTCTGGCTCTTGCCCCGACGGGACTGACTCCCGCTGGACGCATCAGCCTTCACTGGACGCACAAGTTCATCTTGGTGATGCCGTCGGCCGTCAGCTTGCCGAGGACGAGCACCTCGTCCTCGCGCACCTCGTGATGCGTGATCTCGAACGACCACGCCCCGTCCAGCGCCTCGTTCAGGCGGTGGACGACGTTGTGACGCTCGATGTAGTCCAGCAGGCCGTTGCGCCCCTTGCGCTGCCTGATCTGCGCGGGCTCGAACGGCTTCTCGAGCAACTCCCTGTTCATGGGCTTCTCCTTTCCTGCAGATGGACGGGACGAGGACGAGCGGCTCCCCGCTCGCGTGCGTCGTCGATGCGGTTGTCGACCTCCCGGTCGAAGGCCTCGAGCGCGACGGCGTCGTGGTCGAGCTCGTGCTGGAGCTCGAGGACCTCGCGCCGCAGCCGGCGGTTCTCGGCCAGGAGCGCGGCGACCGTGTGCTCGGGCTCGATGATCCGGATGGCCAGCGCGCCGTCGTCGGGCGCGGGCGGTAGGCCGACCGCGTCGAGCATGAAGCTGAGCGCGCGCCGCTGACCGTCGGCGACGGGGTTGATGGGTCTCTCCAAGGGGCTCACCTCCTTCGTGGGTGGTTTGCCCCCTGACCTGATCCGATCAGATCGGCGAGCGAAGAGAGCAGAGGCGAACCAAGCGCGGAGAGAGAACAGACGGCGCCGAGACTCGGGACATCCGACCTACCCTCAACAAGCAGGCGGAGCGAGCGACACTGGCGTCAGGAAGACAGCCGGCGAACGGCGCCGGCAACGCGGCCAGAGAAGCCGGTCAGGTACCGCCACGATGCGCAGGCCCTCGACCATCTCGAAGTGTCGCCGGTTGTTCGTGCCGAGGCCGAGGTTGTGTCGCAGGCAGGTCGCCGCGATCAGGAGGTCGAAGTCGCCGATCAGGGTGCCCTGCCGCCGGAGCTTCCCGCGCTCGCGACCGAAGATGTCGCACACGGCGTCGTCGACAGGCAAGATCGTCACGGTGGAGAGGAATCGGGACAGCACGGCCCGGCTCTTCGCCGGATCTCGTGAGTAGTGGACGCCTTCATAGAGCTCAGCGAGACGAGATCACGCTGAGTGCCAGGCCCGCCGGTCGCAGCTCCTCGATCCGCCGCGTGATCGCCGCGATCCCGCTGAAGTGGTCGATGACCCAGTCGGTATCGAGGAGAACGCTCGGGTTCACATCCTGACCGGAGGTCGCGTGACGAGCTCGCGATCGCGGTAGATCGCCGCCTTCAGCGCCTCGGCATCGATCAGGCCGCGCCAGCCGCCAGCGGTCTCGCGTAGCGGGTCGCCAGCGGACGTCGCCGAGGCGGTCTCGATCGTGATCGTGACCTCTTCACCCTCCTTGATGACCTCCCCCACAGCGGGCTCAAGAGGCTCGAACACCCCGTGCGAGAACCGAGCTTTGATCGTCCGCGCCATCACCGTCTCCTTGCGGTTCGCTACCCTTCAGTATCGTTGCTTGCAAGGTGTCGCCATCGTGTACCCCGCCCGGCCGCGTAGTAGGCTACGTAGGCGCGTCACCCATCGTGATGGGCGCACGCAGTATGACGACGACGAGCGACACGGGAAGCACGGTCCGGGCGGCGACGGCACGCATGCAGTGCGCGCCACCGTGCCATAGAACGCGACTCGCGTCGAATCCCGCAGCGGTTCAGGCGGCGAGCAGGCGGTCGAAGAACGAGCGGTACCGCTTCAGCGCGACACGCAGATCCTCGGTCGACACGTTCTCGCCGCGCGTCCACTGCCGCTCGAGCGAGGCACGCTCCTCAGCGAACACCTCGGCCACCCGCTTCATTGTCTGAGCAACGAGGCTGTCCGCCTCCTCAACCGCGCGCCGTGGCTCGTCGACGAACCCCGTCTGGATCGTGTCCCAGCGCCGCCGCAGCGTCCCGCTTTCGTCGCCGGGCAAGAGCGGGCCCGGCCGGCCGCCATCCTCGGCGCCCGCCGGAGCGGGATCGCGACCCGACGCGGATTCTAAGCGACGGACATTTTCTTCAGGGCGCCCGGCATCTTCACGGACTTCGGCTTCGTGGCGGTCCTTTGGTGAAACGTCCGCGGCGGTGCTCGGACGATCGGGCTCGGAGTTCGGACGTCGACCCGCCGCGACCATGTCAGCGGTGCTCAGTTCATCGCGCCGTTCGATGCTCATCGTCCTCCTGCCTCCATCCGTCTTGGCGCTTCTTCGTGGACCTCCAGAAGATCCTGGAAGAGCGTGCGGTAATGCATCATCGCCTGCCGTAGATCTTCTGTCTCGACTCGGCCTCTGTCGCTGGCCAGCGCGATCTGGTGCGCCGCGCGATAGTGCTCCACCACGCGTGGATGGTCCACGGACACGTCCTCGGCGCGCTGTTCGAAATCGCCGACCGGATACCCACGGACTTCCATCACCGCCTGCACGAGCCGGTCGGCCTCGGCGATCGCGCCTCGCGGGTCGTCCACGAAGCGCGCCTGAGCGCTGCGCCACGCGGCGGCAAATCGCTCGGCCTCAGCCGGTCGTAGCGGCTGGATGTCGAGTTGGTGCACGCGCTCGCGTCGTTGCTCGAGCGCCGTCTCTGCTCGCGTGACGCTTCCGTATTTCTTGACGGTCCGCACATACTCCGGGCCGAACTCGGCGCGGAGCCGCGCCCGCCGCTTGCCCCTCAGGACGGCCCACACGATTACCCCCACGACGACGAGCACGATCGCGAGCACCAAGATGAGGCGCACGTCATTCATGGCGGACTCCTTTTTCGATGAGGCAATCGATGCAACGCGGGTGCCACCGACGCCGTTCCGGGGGATATTGATCTGAGGGGAGCGCAACATGTGGCCCTTTCCGTGGCCGTGGTACGAGTGGGATCGCTCATCCGCGCGCTGCAGCCGGTGCGCTTCCGCGACTTCTTATCGGAGCTGCCGCAGGACATCGATCTACGCGAGTCACCGCCAGAGTTGCTGGGCATCGATCTCCCGACGGAGCGTCTGGAGGAAGTCTCGCAGGAGTGGAAGCAAACAGCGCGTGGTCGGGTTCGCAGTCGCCCTCATGGCTGGCGATGAGCGGCGACTACCGGTGCCAACGCGTGCATTCCGGCGAAACTCAATACCCGAGATCGAGCGATCGTGAACGCGCCGGTCGGAAGATCGTGATCGGAGCTGAGCGACGCTGGCGGTCAGAGGACCGTCGAGTTGTCCCCTTTCTCTTTCATGAGCGCCTTGTCGCCCGATTCTCTCTCCGTTCGTTACGCGACGAGCCGGCCGGGTGATGACGCAGGGCGCGCGGGCCCGAGATCGGCCGCGCCGGGGGGGCACGTATACTGGGGCGTTCCAATCGGACCAGAGGAGCGGCGCTCGTGTCATGCATGACTGGAAGGGTGCCGGACCCCGCGCCGCGCGTCCCGCCCTTGACGCCGCTCCGCTTCAGGGACAGGCGCGCCGGGGAAGCGGCAAAAACCCGGTACCGCGCGGCGTGGGTGCCCGGTGCTACATGGCGGTACGTCCACCGATATCAGTTTACCGCCAGGCGGGCCGTGGCTGCCACGCAGAGGGCTGGTGGCGCCTGACGGTATCGCGCTTGCACCCCGCAATAGTTCTCGTCCGAATGCGAACGGAGGAATCACGCGATGGTCAGTGGCTCGGGTGATGTCGCAAGTCTCGGTGAGGCGGCCATCGCCATGATCGAGCGGCAGAACTGGCTCGGCACGATCGGCGACCGCGTGCAACAGACCATAGCAGCGACGTTCCGCGCGGGTGGTGAGCCGGGCCGGAAGGTCAGAGACTTTATCCATGGCACGTGGCTCGGTCATCCGCTGCATCCGGTGCTGACCGACGTCCCGATCGGGGCGTGGACGACGGCCCTCATTCTGGACTCCGTGGACCAAGGGGACGGCCCATGTGCGCGGGCCGCGGACGGAGCGATCACTCTCGGCCTTGTAGGCGCCGTGGCAGCCGCCGTTACCGGTCTCACCGACTGGCACCAGACTGATGGCGGCACTCGGCGAGTCGGCCTGAGCCATGGGCTCGCCAACATCACCGCGGCCAGTGTGTATGCCGCCGCACTGATCCTCCGGCGGCAAGGGGCGCGGAGTGTCGGACGCCCGCTCGCGAGCCTGGGGTTTGTCCTGGCTCTCGGCGCGGCTTTTGTCGGCGGCCACCTCGTATATCGGAAGCGGGTCGGCGTCGATCATGCTCCGACACCCGAACCCTGGGACGACTTCGTCGCCGTGGTGCCGGAGGCCGAGTTCCGTGAGTCCATCCCGCACCGCGTGCACGCCCGAGGCGCCTCCATCGTCCTGGTTCGCCGTGACGGTCGCATTCATGCCCTGATCGGGACGTGCGCGCACATGGGCGGTCCGCTTTCCGAAGGTCAGGTCGAGGGTGACTCGATCCGCTGCCCGTGGCACGGCTCCCGTTTCGCGCTGTCCGATGGGCGCGTCCTGGAGGGGCCGTCGACATTCTCACAACCGTGCTTCGATGTCCGCGTTCGCAACGGGCAGGTCGAGTTGCGGCTGCGGGCTCGCTGAACCTCCGATCGCGACCGTCGGACGCGAATGCCGAGCCACTGGCGGCGCGACGGCCGCTCGTCGGCACCGCGGCTCACGAGGTCCGTAGGAGCGCCTCGTGACGTGGCGCGCGATCGCCGCCACGTTGCTTGCCCTAGGGATCTGGTCAGTGGGCCTGGTATTCGCCGCGCCGGTCGTAGTGCGAGTGCCGGAATCCTCTGTCCAGAGTTACGTGGTGCTGCGCGATGAAGCGAGGAAACCCATCGCGCTCGGCGAGTACAAGCAGCGGCCGAAGGCCGGCGCGATCGAGGTGCATCTGACGTTCAAGTTCAAGGATGGCTCCCTCCACGATGAGACGGCGGTCTTTTCGCAGCGCGGGGCGTTCAAGTTCGCACGGTACACACTGCACCAGCGTGGGCCCTCATTTCCCACCACGCTCGACGCGTCGCTCGACGGCGCCACCGGACGGTATCTCGTCAAGTACCGCAAGCCGGGAAAGGATGAGGACACCGATGAGGGTCACCTCGAGTTGCCGCCTGATGTCTATCCGAGCGTCATGCACATCACCATCCTCAAGCACTTGGCAAAGGACGCCAGCGAGACCGTGCACACGGTGGCGTTCACGCCGAAGCCACGCGTCTTGAAGCTCGTGATCCAGCCGTCGTCGGCAGTGCCGTTCTTCGTGGAGGGCACGAAGAAGATGTCCACGGAGTACAAGCTGAAGCCCGAGCTCGGCCCCCTGCTGGGCGTGCTGGCCGAGATCGCCGGCAAATCGCCGCCGACGTATCACGTCTGGATGCTGCGGGAGGACGTGTCGGCCTTCCTCGCCGCCGACGGACCACTCTACGTAGGCGGCCCGTCGTGGCGAATCGAGCTGACGAGCCCTCGCTGGCCGCAGTGAGATCTTGTCGACAACACACGGCAGCTACTTCGCCGTCCAACATCAGCGTGTCGGGCGGCAGCTTCGCGATGGCGCCGGCCAGTTCGGGAAACCGCCGCGTGTGGTCACGGGCGTTAGGGCTGATCAGGCGTACTCGCACGCCATCCTTGTAAGCAAGCATGCGTCAGCCATCGACCTTCTCCTCATAGATCCAGCCGGCGCAGTGGAACGGCGTCCGGGCCAAGTGAGGAACTTTCAGTTTTTCAGCGCCCGCTCCTACGGATGGTATCGGCACGTTGGGCGACGGCGTGACTACGATCGAACGGCGCGCCGGCAGCCAGGAGCAGGCTCGTGTAAGTGTGACGGAGGTCGTAGAGGCGGAAGTGCGGCAGCCGGGCGCGTCTCGGGTAGCGGTGGAAGACGGTCGCAACCTTCTTGACGTCGAATGGATGTCCGCGACAGCGCGGGATCGCACCGTCTCATCGAAGTGCCGCAGCCATGGACGGTGACGGCGACGAACCTGGCGCACCAGTGCCTGATCGCCGCCGTGGACTGCGCGACGGATCCCTGGGACGGCGCGTCTTCCCTCACTGGACCTTCGCCGACCGGCCCGTGGCGGAGGACCGCTCGATCGCGTCGATCAGCTTGTGGCGCTGGACGGCGAGGTTGAAGTCGACGTCGAAGGACCCGCCGCCGCGCAGGGCCTCCGCTGCGCGCGCGTGATGGCCCGCAACAAGCGAAACAACGGGCCGCGCGAAGCCGGTGTGGCGCAAGGACATTGCATTTTTACTGAGATTTCTGATATGGACCACGTTCGCTTCCTTCTCGTGCTGCTGAGCGAACCACGTGAGGCCTCACGAATCCAATCTGGCCATTCGGGCTCGGTGACAGGGACCCTTCTCGTGAGCCAGCGCCATGGATTACGTAAGTTCCGCTGCCTGCTCACATCAAATCTGCGTCACCTCGTCCCCGCGAACCATGATCCCCACGCCGCATGCCAGGTTTCTGGAAAGGCAGTGGTGCGGAAACGAAGCCGCGGGAGGCCACGCATCGGAGCACGCGCGCCATGGCGAAAAATCCTTTGGCTGAAGCCCCGCCGCCTCATATCATGAAGCCGTCGCTGTAGGGATACTGTCGGCGAGAAGACTTGTTGGATGGAGGATTTGTTTGGTGATGAACCGTATGTACGAAGACATCGCCCGCCGAGCCTATGAGTTGTTTCTCTCACGCGGGGCTCAGCACGGCTGCGATGTAGATGACTGGCTGGAGGCCGAGCGGCAAGTGACGAGAGACAGTGGCCCACCTAGCATCACGACACGTCGGCTCGCGTCCAACGCACGCGCGTCGAAGGCGGCTGCACGACAGAGGAGCCGCTAGCGGCTGCGCGATCGGTCCGTCCCCGCTAGTTTCGCCACAGAGACTACCGAGAGGGCTATTGCTTACCACGGTAGTAGCTGCCTGATCGCTCCTCTCGCGCGACCATGGGCCTCGGCTACCTCCTGCCGGGAACAACGACCAGCGCGTTTGGCACCCCCCATACGCCGGGCAATGACAGCGCCAATCCGGGAAGCCTCACCACAAGTTGTGTCGAAGCGCCCCCGTCGAGGTCGAGGGCGTCCACGCACCCGAGCCCGCCCTTGTCAGGCGGGTCAGCAAGGAAGCGCGCGAAGGCTGTAGCTTCGGCCTTCGTTGAAACGACGAGGACGACGACATTCCCCCCGGCGCATACCGCGGTCCGCTCGGCGACCTGGGGTTTCAGCGGCTGGGCCTTTCCCCCGACAACGAGGCGGGGGATGCCCTGGACGATAAGGCGATATGCGAGAGGGTCGTGGATGTCGCCCCCGGGCACGATCCGCGCCTTCTTGTCGTCGACCACGAGGGCGCCCCAGCTCTGCCGCTTGCTCGTGGCTATAAGTTGTCCACCGTAGACAGCAAGACCCATTGCGCCGCCCTCCTTGTCGAAAAAGCTGGCGTTGACGGCGACGACAGCAGGAAACGGCGCTGCGATCTGCTCTACGGTGCGCCGAGACGAGTGACCTCCAGCAGGGATGAGCTGGATCTCAGCCACATCAAGATCAATCTTGAAGGCGTGGCCTGAAAAAGGCCCCGCCGGATGTCCCGCCCTGTCCCTTTTCATCCCGAATCAGCGACTTACGCCGCCGTATCGCTTCCGATACGTCCCGAAATTTCCCGGCGTATCCCCACAAAACCGTCAGCGTGGCGTCAGCAATTAGACTTAATGGACATGACTCAAAACGTGTCTGACGGGGCACTCAACTCAAGCGTGCATGGTCGCGTCGAGGCGAAATTCCCCTTGTCCCCGGTGGCCCTAGGCAGCTACGCTCTCACCGGGAACAACAAGTGGCCACAGCGACGGTCGCTCGTGTGTGACGAGACCGGCTGGTTTATGCCGCTCGCGCGGAAGCCGCAGCGTTTCATGTTCCGCCGATCTGGAGATGGATGTCCATGGACGACGTTGTAAAGCTTCTCACCAGCGCCGTCGTCGGAGGGCTTGTTGGCTCATTTCTCGGCGGCTTCTCAAAATTCTTTTGGGAGCGCTGGCTGCCTGATCGGCTGACCTGGCGGCGCGAACAGCGTGTTCGCCAACGCCAACTGCTTGCGACTCAGCGCGACCCTGCGGTGCGTGCGATCAGCGAGCTCCAAGGGCGTCTTTGGGTGATTCTGAGCAGCAAGGCCGCCAACTACCATTACACCAGGGAACGGCCGGGGGACGAGGAGTACTACATAGAAAGCACAGCGTTCCTCGTTGCGCAGTACTTTGCATGGAGCGAACTGATGCGGCAACAGATCGCGGCGCTCGACTACAACGAGCTGTCGCGGCTCCTCG